>Ga0302326_10027410_pt1 | contig 11485 bp, 7 predicted proteins | sample Palsa_T0_3_FD_202264 | JGI IMG/M metagenome (GOLD analysis project Ga0302326, IMG submission 202264) | Peat permafrost microbial communities from Stordalen Mire near Abisko, Sweden - Palsa_T0_3 | ecosystem: Environmental > Terrestrial > Soil > Palsa > Peat permafrost | place: Sweden: Abisko...
GCTCGGCTATCTGCCGCCCGTGCAGTTCGAGCAGCAACATACCCCGGGCCTGGTCCAATCTCCCGCCTGAGAACTGTCCAACCGATGGGGTTCACTCCACTCGATGCATCGAACAATATCGTTTTCGAACTTGAGCATGCACGCCTCATCGATTCTTGGTCGGATTTTTTTTCCTCACGCAATTTGTCCAATAAGTCCCGACGGCATACGAGGTTCCGACGACATTCAGTCGATTGCTACAACACGCGGCGTTGTCGTATAGAGCCTGTATGACCTCACTCTGGCAAATGTCCTACCGCGGGAGGTCAAAGCATATTTGAACGGAGGCTACCATCAGACGAGAAGTGCGGCCTACCAGCGGGCAGCCGCAACTTGTCCAAGGGTTCTGACGACATACACTTTTGCAAAGTTCCAATACATTCGCATCGAAGGCGAGAGAGCCACCGAAGTCGCCCAGCCATCCAAAGCGAGCGCCCGTGAAGTCACGTTCCAAAGATTGAGTGAAGGTCATTCGGGAGACCGGCGGCGGCGTGGGTATGGCAGCTTTGCCTGCGTCGGCCTTCGGCATAAGAGATAAGACCGACAGCGAATGGGTCGAGCGACGCCTGACACTCCAACCGTCGAAACCTATCAGCAGCGGTTGGTGTTACAATGCGCGCTCAGCAGCGGGCTGCCCAAGAACAATGTCGATTGCACCCTGGAACCGATCGCGAACCTGGAACCGGGCAAAGCTCTAATCCGTAACGACTCTGTTTGAAACTTCTGTACTCTGGCAGCCACCCATGACGCTATGATCACCGCTCCCGCCGGGCTGGTCGATCTACTGACTGAGGTGGCATCTTGAGCCTCCGTGACGCTGCCGGTTGATGACATCTTTGCCGATGCATCCGACGTTCTTACCGAAGTGGCCCCGCTCTTGAGTGACAAATCGCAATTTTCCGGCTGCGAGACAAAGACGATCTTCGACGCTACAATCACGTCAGTTGAGACAAAGTTCGATCGGAACGCGGAATAGCTGCGGTGTGACTGATACTTGTGATTGCCGAGCATCGCCGACGACAGAAAGAAGGCTTTTCGCTGGTGGTGGGTTGGCGATACTTAAAGGATAGAAAAACTAAGTCCGAATCTGCGATGCCAGCTAAAGTCTCCTCGCTCTTGAGCGCTCAACTGAACCGCGTGCTTAAAGAGCTTAGCCGCGAAATGCGGCGCATCCGCACGAAGATCGCGCTCGACCCACGCTATCCGTTCACCGATGAGTGTACGATCGACCTCGCAGCATTGCTGGTCGCCGATAAAGCGTTGACGTCAATTCAGCTCAAAATGATCGATCCCGGCAGCAACCTCAAGGCCAGAACCAAGACCAGGGCAGAGGGTAAGATCAGGGCCAAAGGCAAGACCAAGGTCGACGGTAAGACCAGGGCCAAGGGTACGCCCAAGGCCAGGATTGAGGCCAAGTCCGATGCCAAAGGCAAGGCTCAGGTCAAACCCGAGAAAAAGAAACCGTCTCAAGGTAGGAAACGGCCTTCGCGATAATGCGGCCCTCCCGAATCTGCACGATTCTAAGTTCCTGCCGCTTTCCTCGACCAAACAGCCCTGACCACCATCGCGCCAAGTGTTTAGTGTGGGTGAAATTCTTCGCGCCATTAGCCCGACAGGCGGATTCGATATCACATAAATAGCTGGGCTTCTCTCCAACGCTCTGCCCAGGCAATATGCATCGGGTAGGTCAATCGACAGTCAGGGTCCTTCCTTTTCCCGAGCGGCGAGAATCCTCAATCTCGTCCCTGCGCTCGCTCGCGATCCTGAATCGCGCCAGACTTCACGGAAGCGGTTTTTCTGCTACGACCGGCCTGCGGACCACGAGCCCATCGATACATTAAACCAGGTAGTAGAGCCGCCCGGCGCTGACTCTCGACGCCCGTTTCGGTGCGCAATGGTTGCATGCGTTGTCGTCGCCCAGCCGCTGGTACACATTGCGAATCGCTGCCAATGTTGCCGAGTCCTCGTCGGGGCCCTGCGGAAAGATCAGCTCCTGCGGATACCACTCCGCGAAGCGCAGCCGCTGTAACGCCGCCAGCAGGTCAGGCCGCGCTCCTGCCAGCAGCACCGTGATGCCCAGCTTCTGCGAACTCTTCAGGAAATGTTCCAGCTGCTCGAGACAAACGAGGTCTGAATCACGCACGCGCTTGACGCGCAGTATGATGTGACAAACTCCCTCCGCCCGCGCCCGCTGCGTCAATTCGTCGAAATAGCGCTCCAGTTCCGGAGCAGCGCCGAAGAACAGCTCACCTTCCAGATCATAGAGCAGGAATGCCGCGCACTTCGGGTCCTTATCCAGCTTGTCGCGTACCACGCCGTCTTCGTCCACCACCAGTTCGCTGGCCTTCAACTTGGCGGCGCGCGGTACGAATAGAATGATCGATAAGGCCACGCCGATCAGGATGGCCTCGTCAAGGCCGAGCGCTAGTCCTGTTATTGTCGTTATCGCCAGCACGCTCGCGTCGAGCGTTGACGCGCGGATGGCATAGACGATCCTCTTGGGTTCAATCAGCCGTGCCGCCGTGAGTAACAGCAGCGCGGCCAGCGCCGGCTTGGGAACGTAGCGGGCCAAGGGCGCGAAAACCAGCACCGCGAGCGCGACCGAAACCGATACGACGATACCCGAAAACCTTGTCGCCCCACCCGCCTGAAAGTTGATCGCGGACCGCGAGAGCGAACCGGAGCCCGGCAGGCAGCGAAAGAATCCTCCAGCCAGGTTAGCTAGCCCTTCCGCAAGGCACTGCTTGTTGAAATCGAACTTCTGCCCCGTCTGATTTGCGATCGACTTGGCTATTGCCATCGCTTCGAGCAAGCCTAGAAACGCGATCGCCAGGCTCTGCGATCCAAGAGCGCCGATCCAACTCAGCTTCACCGTGGGAACGTGAAAAGCTGGAAGGCTCGCCGGTACCGTGCCCGCCAATGCGATAACGGTTTTCCCGTTTGAGCCCGGCGAGGTCCATCCAAGCCAGAAGACACCGAACGCGACGATTAACAGCGTCACCAGCAAATCGAATTGCGGCAGCCGGTAGCGTCGCACCAGCTTCCGCAACGCCAACGCCAGCGCGAGCGTCACGACGGTCACACCCAGCGCCCTGTAGTTGTAATGATCGCCCGCGGTCAGCATGACCCACAGCCGGTAAAGCACATTCTGGGCGCCGGTGCCCTTGTCATGCACGCCCAGGGCGTTGCCAACCTGGCTCAGCGCCAGCAGCACCGACGCCGCGGTCATAAATCCAATAACTACCGATTCTGAAATGTAGCGAGTAAGATCGCCGAGCTTGAAAACCGAAATGAGGATTTGAATCGAACCTACCATCGCGCCAATCAGAAACATCGCTTCGGCGGCTTCGATCTTCTGCTCAGGATCGAAATACGACAGCGCTCCAAAGACCACCAGCGAGATCGCGCTGGTCGGGCCATTGATAAGATGCGACGACGACCCGAAGATTGAGGCGACCGCGGTCACCACGATTGCGGAGTATAGGCCATAGCGTGGATCGACCCCGGCCAGTAGCGCATAAGCCATCGCCTGGGGTAGCGAGATCGCCGCGACCGTGAGGCCCGCGACGAGATCTCTTTTCAATTCGTCCGACGTATAGATCAGCCCGAAGGGAAGCTGGATACGGCCCTGATCCGCCGCAGCGTCTTGCGCGGTTACCAGTTTCAAGTTCGCGGTTGTACTCATTTCGATCGTGATCCTGCGATGCTGTCGATGATTCCGTTTTCACCGAAGAATTTTTGCTGCGCGTCCGCCCAGCTGCTCGCCACCGCGGTAACCGGGAACAGGGTTATGGGCGGGAAATGCACGCCCGACTGACGCGCCGCATCTTCCTTGTACGGCCGAAAACCCAGGCTCGCGATAGTCGCCTGCGCCTGATCCGTGAAGAGGTATTCGAGATAGGCTTTTGCGGCCGCCTGAGTCCCGTGCCGAGCCACGTTCGCGTCCACCCACGCAACGTACGGTTCGGCCTGGATACTCACTGGCGGGTACACCACCTGCAGCTTGCCATCCGATTCCTTGACCTCGCGGATAGCCTCGTCTTCCCAGGTCAACTGCACATCGCCAATCTCCTTCAACGCGAAGGTCATCGCTGCACTCTGCGCACCCGGATCCATCACCGGCGCATTCTGATAGAAGGCCTTCAGATATTCGCGCGCCTGCGCTTCGGTGCCGCCGCGCGTCAGGATCGCTCCCCACGCCGCCAGGATGCTCAACTTCCCGTTGCCCGAGGTCTTCGGATCCGGCGTGACGATTTGGACGTCGGGATGAACCAGATCGGGCCAGTCATGAATGTTCTTCGGATTGCCCTGGCGCACCACGAAAACGATCGTCGAGGTGTAGGGACGCGAATGATTCGGCAAACGATTTTCCCAGTCGTCCGCGATCAGGCCGCGCTTGCGCAGCGCATCGACGTCCGTGAACAGAGCCAGCGTCACGACGTCCGCCGGTTCCTCCCCGCTGATCACCTTGCGCGATTGCCGCGACGATCCGCCATGCGATTGCACCACAGTGATCTGTTTGCCGGTCTGCTTCTCGTAGGCCGCAGCAAACTCAACATCCACCTTCGTGTAAAGTTCGCGCGTCGGATCATATGAGACATTGAGTAACTGATTTGTAGTGTTACCCGGCGCGTTCTTCACAAAAATCAGGGCGAATGCCACCAGCACGGCGGCCACGGCGCCCAGATTGATCAAGCGTTGACCCTTATTCACTAACAATAACCTTCCAAATCCGTCGAAATTGATATCACACCGACGCTCCTTCTGATTCCGACTGAACGATCTGTTACAGCTCAGTCACAATCTTGTTACAGGAATTAGATTTATGTTACAAGATTAAGTCAATCGAAATAGTAGATTGTAAGTTTAGAGCTTTGCCTCAGGTGCAAGTCCGCCGTCTCGTTCAGTATCCGAAGGCAATCTGCGAATGGCGAATCGCAGCCTATATTTAGATGTTGTTTTGCGGGCCTCGAGATCGGTCGAAACCGTCCCGGATCAACCACGAATTAGCGCGTTTCGCCGCTTTTCGCATGCGCAGACACATCGCGGCATGGCTTCGTGGACAACCAGAACACTATTCTTGGATACGGCAGGTGACGCCGTGAGGCGGATTAACGATCGTGTGGACGAGTTCAGCTTATGCGATTATCCCGACAACCAACCGCGCGGCTCGGATCAGGAATACCCGCTGCTTTTTTGCTTGTGCCGCCGTCGTGTTGCTATCGGTTATATTCGCACCGGTATGCGCACGCGCCGATGGCTGCGTCGACAACAGTCAATGGATCAACACCAACCGCCCGATTCAAACCACTTCGGCCGAAGTCGTACCGACCGGAAGCCTGCAAATCGAAAATGGTACGATCTGGAACGTAGGGCAGGGCTCAAAGGCGATCGACGGCCCGGAAACCTTTGTGCGCTTCGGCGTGTACCATTGTTTCGAATTGCAGTTCGTCGCACCTAACTACTTCCATACAATAAAGGGATCGGCGCCGTCCGGGTTTTCAGACTCGGCCATCTCTTCCGAATATCAGTTGGGAGCCCTGGCGGATCGCTATCAATTATCTCTGGTTACCGCTCTCGGCCTCCCGACAGGAGATAGAAACATCGCTGGTTCGGGGTGGAATCCCTACTTTCAACTTCCATGGCAGATCACGCTGATCGACCCATGGAGCGTCAGCGGAATGTTTTCGTTTGTCTGGTACACCGCCCACTCGAGTGAGAATCCTACTTTCGAACCAACCTTTGCGCTGGGAAGATCGTTCGCCGGAAACCATGGAACCGTGACCGCCGAGTATGCCGGCATTTACGATCATCGGCAGCCCAGCCAAATCCTCGACGGATACGTGCAGTGGCGTCCGAATATGCATCAGCAGGTCGATCTTGAATCGGGCTTTGGACTCAACCGTAGCTCACCCGATCATTTCTTGGGTGTGGGCTATTCGTTTCGCTTCGACGATGTTCTTGAACACCTGATCCCTGGCAACTGAGAGAAATCAGACCAGCGTTTGCGTGCGGGATTTTCCGGGTAACGGTCAAGGTCCCGGGTGAAGGGCCAGCCGGTCTTTCTCCGCTTGAGCAGCCGCCACTTTGCGCAGCGGCAGCAGTCCGTTGCCAAGCGCCAGGAGTCCGCCCAACTGGTTGAACACCATCGAGTGCATGACCCCAAATCCCCGGAAGAAGGCACCACCGATGCAGATCATGTTGGGAACGACGATGAGGCCCCAGCTCCAGTTGATATTGCGCTGCAGATCTCTGGAAATGTCCTGTAACTGGAGGACTTTCGCGAGACTGTCCTCCATGAAAACGACCTGTGCGGTATCGGTAGCAATGCTGGACGCGCCGCGCAGCGAAATGGAGACATTGGCTTTTTTGAGCGCTATCGAGTCATTGATGCCGTCACCGACGAAGCAAACCGTTCTGCCTTCGCTCTGCAGAAGCTCGACATACTTGGCCTTGTCTTGAGGCAGGACTTCGGCAAAATAGCGATCCATCCCCAGTTTTTCTGCGAGCTTGCGCGTAGGCAGGTCGTGATCTCCCGAGATGATCGCGAGATGTTTCGCCCCGCGGGCCCGCAGGCCCACAATAACCTCCTGAGCCTCCGGGCGATTCGCAGCGCGCATTTCAATTGCACCGCCGAGCGCATCGTCAACGCCCACCATGATCAGCGAGTGTCCGTCGGCGTGGACGTTTTCCATCTCCCGTTCCAGTATGTCAGGCAGATGGATGCCCTCATGCTGCATAAAGCGCGCGCTGCCGACTCGCACGGTGTGACCGTCTATTCCTACGGTGATCCCGTAGCCAACCTGGTACTTCGAATCGTCGGTCTCAGCCATGGGAAGTCCCAGCGACTTGAACTTGTCCAGGATCGCGTTGGCGATCGGATGACTGAACTTGTTTTCTGCCGCGGCGGCCCACTGCAGAATCTGCTCTTCGGAATGTCCGCCGTAGGTCAGGATACGCCCTACTTCGGGACGCTCCCGAGTAAGCGTTCCGGTTTTGTCAAAGAGGAACGTATCGACCTTGCGCATCAGTTCAAGGGCGCGTCCATCTTTGACCAGGATGCCGTGCTGAGCGCAGAGCGTCAGCGACGTGAGCATCCCGATTGGCGCCGCAACGCGAATACCAGTTCCCAGGTCGCAATTTACGATCGCGATTGCGCCGTTAACACCGCCGGTGACCAGGCCCAGCGCTCCCAGCGCCAAGGTGGGAACCACGGCTTTATCGGCCAACTCTTCTCCCTGCGACTGCGAGCGCAGTTTGTAACCGGCCGTGTCATTGAGAATCCGCGCGAGCTTCGACGAGGTCGTTTCCTCGCCGGCACTGGTCACCGAAACGTAAATCTTGCCGGCAATTACAATAGTCGAGGCAAAGACCTTATCACCTTTGAGCTTTTCGGCGGGAGCCGATTCTCCCGTCAAAGCGTGCTGATCGATCATCGCCATCCCGTCAACGACTTCTCCATCAACCGGCACGGTCTCTCCGGTATGGACGACGATGATGTCCTTAACCTGCAGTTTCTCGAGCGGAGTCTCGACCTCGCCCCCATCAACCTGCAGCCAGACAAACCTGGGCTGCTTGCCAAAGACGTTGAGCAGCATCTTCTTGGAATGATCTTCGGTTTTCTTGACGAGCTTGCGCGCTACGCTGAGACTCCAGGCCAGTACGCTACCGGCGAAGATCTGGCCGCTGGCGAGGCAGGCGACCACGACGATGGCGTCGAGCACATCGACTCCCAGACGCTTCTCGTTGACGACGACGTTATAGGCGTTCTTGAAGCTGGGAATGGTCGAATAGAAGAACAGCGCGGCGCTCAGCGGCGTTAAAGCGGGAACCAAAAAGCGGCTGGTCGCCGCCAGGCCTACGGAGACCGTGCAGAGCGCCAGATCGAGGTCAATCGGTGACACCGCGAGTTCTTTGGAAGCGCGGAGTACTTCGTCGAGGATATCGATGAGCTGACCGGCCTGGATGTGACGCGGATCATAATACACCAGGACGCTGGAGGTGAGCTCATTGGTGGAATATCGATCGACACCGAAGGCGTTCATCAATTCCCGCTCGATCGCCTCGCACAATTCGCGCTTTCGGAACAATGCGGGATTCTCGAAACGAATGCGTCCTTCGATCTGGTGCTTGATCGCCCAACTCGAGAGCTTGCGCCCGTGGCGGCACAGGCGAACCACGTTCTCTTCCGATTCGATCAAGTGAGATGGAAAGAAGGCCGGTTCCGAACTATCAGATGACGGCTTGTCGCCAGCAAGCAGGCGCGAGATCTTTCTGATAGCGGAGTGGAGGCTTATCGATCTGGAAGAGCCGTCCCTCGACGCATCGTCTGGTGTATCTTGCGTGCGAAAGGAGATCTCAGCTTTCCGCGCCGCGCCATCAATTTTGACCTGATAGACCTCCGGCGCCCGGAAAGCCCGCGCGAAAAAATCGGTGGCCAGCTCGCTGCGAGGATCTGAAAACAGCGCCTCGCTGAAAAATATAATTCGACCCGCCTCGGAAAACGAAATCCGCAGGTCCGACAGTGCCGCCGTTTTGACTTTCGCCCGGCTCCGACGAGGCGCGCGGCTAGCAGAAGTTTTCGCCGAACGGACAGGTTTTTGCGCCGCAGGGATCGAGGCAAGCTCGATGGTCGAGGAAAAGGATCCCGGTATCGATGTTACCAGAGACATTCCAGGTCACGCACGGGTTTTCGAGGTGGACGCCAAGCCGTTTCTAAATCCCGTTCCCGTCCCAGGCGAGGCGAATTTCGTGAGCAGCACTGGTGCTTTTCGCTTTGCGAGGAAGGGTCCGCTGTCGCGCCTTCCGCTCGGCACGAAGATCGTCGAACGCTTCCTTCTTCTGCAGTACTCCTTTTGCAATGGTGGCGTAGATATCCCCAAGAACCTCATGCGCCGTCTCGATAAAGGGCTGCAACGTTCGATCCAGTCTGGACCAAAGAGTTCCAACAAGATCTGAACTTTCCTCGATGATCTCGAACTTCCAAACTGGCCCTTGTTCCGATTTCCTTCGCTCCTTCTTGGTCTTAACGGGTATTGGGTTCGCCATCGGATCTTCTATTCCCAGTCTGGATTGAGACTCAGACGAAAAAATCGGATAAGAATCGGTTGTGGCATTATAAAGTTCACGAGAATGTCAACTTCACGCTACAGGCCCGTAATCTTATGGAGAAAGAGCAGAAGCAGTCAAGTTATCGATTGAATAATTGAACTATATGAGACCAATCGCCTCGATGCGGGTAAATTTTTGGCCTCGAAAATGTTTGCTCGGATGTCGCAGACTCCGTCGGCTTGCCTTGGATTAGCGGGGGAGGAAAGGGCCAAAACACCTGTTCAGCCTATGCAATGTGACGCGGAAGCCATCGCCGAGGGTGCGGTTGGATAAGGGCAAACTTGACCCGCTCGAAATACCAATGATAGAAGAGGGGCACAAATCTAATTATCTATCGGCTTTATTGAATTCTGAGGGCGACGGGCGGTGAAAGGACGTGGCTGAAAGACATTCCGCGCAGGAACAGGGACGAAAAAGCCGACGCCAAGCCAGCTTTTCAAGTTCAAGGGCAAAGATTATAGATCCCGTCCCTCTGCCTGCGCCTCAACCTGTCGTGCGAATCGCTCCAGGAGCCGATGGCGTTTCGATCTGGAATTTCGCCTTGTTCGGCGACCCCGCGAGCCCGTATGTCCGCGAGTTCCTCGCTCGCGTCTTCAGCGTCGAAGAGGTCGCAGCGGCAGAGATTCACCACAGCAGTTCCTTTGGGCGCGTTCACTATCATGCATCAGCAAACCCCGGTGAGATATGGCAAAAGCTCAGCCTGGCCATAGGACGATCGGCCGCCTCCCATCCGGCCTTTGAGAATCTGCCTGCAACATATGCGGGGCTGCGTCCGCGAGACCTTGAAGGTTTGTATCTGGAAGGCCCTCCCGGATTGCCCATTTGGGTGAACCGCGTAGGCACATTCCTATCAACCTGGCGCTTGCGCTATCGGAGTGAGCACAGGATTCGGCTCACGCATCCGATTCTGTTCGATCGCCCGGATGTAGCATATCGGCTGGAAGAGGAGTTGGCGGGGATCCTTGGCGTCAAGGATTTCAGGACCAGCACATTGACTGCGAGCGTCGCCGTCCGATGGGATCCGCGCCAGCTAACGGCGGAGCGCTTGGTCCGCCGGTTGGAAAGCTCATGGCCGCGATTGCTCGAAGGTCTGGAGGCGCCGCCCTCCGCCAAAAGGTTTGCCCTTACCGGCGGGCTGTTGGCGCTATCTTTTACCGGGCAGTATGTCGTTCCCTCCCTAAAGCCCCTGGGATTACTGGCGGTAACGCTGTACGGACTGCCCAATGTGAAGACCGCCGCCAGGCAACTCGCCCAGGGGCAAGTCGGTCTTCCTGCTCTCTACTCCTTCGGACTGGGGCTCATGCTGATTGCGGGCAGGCCGTTTTCTTCCTCTCTGAAGGCCGTTTTGATGCAGGTCTGGCCACGCTTGACGCATCAAACCATGGCCAGCAGTCAGCGACGGTTGTTCGCGATTCATCGGCAGAGCGCAACCTGGGCCCGCAAGGTTGAAGCGGATGGACTCGAGCATGAGGTTGACATCGACGCGCTGCGGACCGGCGATCTGATCGCCGTACGCGCCGGCGAAAGCATACCGGTTGACGGTGTTGTCACAGAGGGTCTGGCAGCGGTCGATGAAGAGGGATTGTCCGGTGCGATCGGCGCCATAGACAAGACGCCAGGCGATCTCGTTTTTGCAGCGACCTTCGTTCGCGATGGACGCCTGACTCTGCGCGTCGAAAGAATCGGCATCGATACGGTCGCTGGTCATATCGGAGCCCAGTTGCCGCATTCGAAGATCGACAACCTGCTTTCCTCGGCGGAAGCGGAGCGGATCGCCAATCGTAATGCGAAACCCGCCCTCGCAGCCGCGGCACTCAGCCTTGTCGTGACCCGCTCGCTACATCCCACCGAGGCGATCGCCCGTCCCGACTATGCGACCGGTCCACGGCTCAGCGCGCAACTATCCGCACTGCACGACCTTGGAGACGGGCTGCGACGCGGCATCTTCTTCCGCGACCCCGCTGCTCTGGATCGCTTGACGGCTTCCGATATCTACGTGTTTGACGAAGCCTCGACGCTTGATCGCAGGCAAATCGAAGTTGCGGAAGTCTTTCCCGTAAATGATGCATCCGCAGACGCCGTGCTCGCATACTCCGCGGCAACCTTTCCCGTTTCCCATAACGAACGAGCGCGCGCGCTGCAGGCTGAGAGCCTCAGGCGGGGCATGCCGACTGTGGAGATCTTCGATCGCGAGCGACACGCCGGAGCAATCCGCTATCGCGATCGCGACAATCATGCGTTGGAGATTGCGGCTCCCGCTTACATCGCAGCCCTGGGAATCAGCCTTCCCGCTGCGATTGCAAAGGCGGTCGAGAACTCCCCATACGCTTGGGAC
>Ga0302326_10027411_pt1 | contig 11484 bp, 8 predicted proteins | sample Palsa_T0_3_FD_202264 | JGI IMG/M metagenome (GOLD analysis project Ga0302326, IMG submission 202264) | Peat permafrost microbial communities from Stordalen Mire near Abisko, Sweden - Palsa_T0_3 | ecosystem: Environmental > Terrestrial > Soil > Palsa > Peat permafrost | place: Sweden: Abisko...
CGGAAGCCGGCAAAGACCAGTTCGGTAGCGGCTGGGCGTGGCTCGTGTCCCAGCACGGCAAGCTTTCCATCGACAAGACGTCGAATGCGATCGACCCCATGGCCAAGGGCATCAACTGCCTGCTGACCGTCGATGTGTGGGAGCACGCCTATTATCTCGACTACCAGAACGAGCGGCCGAAATACCTCCAGGCCGTGCTCGGCAAGCTGCTCAACTGGGATTTTGCCGCGGAAAACCTTGAAAAAGAGGATCACCCGATCCGCGCTGCCGCTTGACGTTGACGTAAACGTCAATTAGGAGTCCGGCCCGTCAGCGACAGGGCCGGACTTCGCGTCCGGATGAGGCTTGAGCCGGACCTACACCATCCAGGATTTGACCAAGGCGTTCGGGATCAGTTCCCGGACCTTGCGCCACTATGAAGAGCTGGAGCTGATCGCGCCCGAGCGGCGCGGCCAGGCCCGCATCTATTCGGCCCGGGATCGCGCGCGGCTCTTGCTCATCCTGCGCGGCAAGCGTGTCGGCTTCGAGCTGGCCGAGATCGCCGAAATTCTCGACCTTTACGAAAAGACGGATGGGGGTGCTGCCCAGCTCGGTCTCGCGCGCAAGAAATTCGCGGAGCGTATCGCGCTTCTCGAGCGGCAGAAGGCCGATATCGAAGAGTCGCTGGCCGAGCTCAAACTCGGCCTCACCATGATCGACAACAAACTCGCCGAACGGCATGAGGATTTGCGCACGCAACCGCGCATCCGCCTGACCGGATATGGCGTGATGCCGGCGGAGGATTGAATGACTGCGGTGACTGTGGAAACGCCAGAGTTCATGACCGAGGATCTGCGCATCTTCGAAGACGGCGTGGGCAAGTTCCTCGAACGCGAAGTGGTGCCGAACAACGAACGCTATATCGCGCAGCATCATGTCGATCGCGAATTGTGGAACAAGGCGGGTGCGGCGGGCCTGTTGTGCGCCTCGATGCCGGAAGAATATGGCGGCGCAGGCGGTACCTTCGCGCATGAAGCGGTCGTCATCGACCAGCTCGGCAAGCGGGGCGTCGACGGTTGGGGCATCGTGCTGCACAACGCGATCGTGGCGCCTTACATTCTTCACTACGGCACGGAAGAGCAGAAGAAGCGTTGGCTGCCGCGGCTTGCAAGCGGCGCGCTCGTCGGCGCCATCGCGATGACGGAGCCGGGCACGGGCTCGGATCTGCAAAACGTCAAGACAACGGCGAAGCGGGACGGCAACCAGTATCTCGTCAACGGCTCGAAAACCTTCATCACCAACGGCGGTACGGCGAATTTCATCATCGTCGTCTCCAAGACCGACACGACCAAAGGCGCGAAAGGCATTTCGCTTGTCTGCGTGGAGACGGACGAGGCCGAAGGCTTTCGGCGCGGCAGGGTGCTCGACAAGCTTGGGCAAAAAGCGAACGACACGGCGGAGCTGTTCTTCGACGACGTGCGCGTGCCGACGGAGAATCTGATCGGCATCGACGAGGGCCAAGGCTTCGTGCAGCTGATGCAGCAATTGCCGCAGGAACGCCTGATCATCGCGCTGCAGGCTCTTGCCGTGATCGAGCGCGCGCTGGACGTGACGGGCACTTATGTCAAAGAGCGCCGCGCGTTCGGCAAGCAGATCATCGAGTTCCAGAATACGCAGTTCAAGCTCGCCGAATGCAAGACGGACGCGACGGTGGGCAAGGTGTTCTGCCACCACTGCGTCGATCTGCATTTGCGCGGCAAACTCGACGCCACGATGGCCTCGATGGCGAAGCTGTGGCTGACGGACACCCAATGCAAGATCGTCGACGAATGCCTGCAGCTGCATGGCGGCTACGGCTACATGAACGAATTCCCCATCGCCCGCATGTTCGCCGACAGCCGCGTGCAGAAGATCTACGGCGGCACCAACGAGATCATGAAGCTGCTGATTGCAAGGAGCTTGTAAGCGTGTTGAGCGCGCCCTCTTATTTTTCTTCCCCCGTTTACGGGGCAAGTGGCGCGCGCAGTGTGCCGATGAGGGCCCCCTCCGCTTCGCTGTCGCTCAGCACCTCCCCCGTAAACGGGGGAGGAAAGTCCCAGGCCAATTTCTCGATTCACGAATCAAAAATCCACCAAGGAGAACGTCCATGACCGAATGTTTCGTTTACGACACCGTGCGCACGCCGCGCGGCAAAGGAAAGAAAGACGGCGCATTGCATGAAGTCACCGCGCTGGAGCTTGCAACCCAGGCGCTGAAGGCGATCCGCGACCGCAACCATCTGGACACGAATATGGTCGACGATGTCGTGCTGGGCTGCGTCGATCCGGTCGGCGAGCAGGGCTCCAACATCGCGCGCATCGCGGTCTTGAATGCGGACTACGCGGATTCGGTCGCGGGTGTGCAGATCAACCGTTTCTGTGCGAGCGGCCTCGAAGCTACCAACATGGCGGCCGGACAGATCATGTCGGGCCAGTCGGACATGACCATCGGCGGGGGCGTGGAATCCATGAGCCGCGTCGGTATGGGCGCCAGCGGCGGCGCCTGGGCGGTCGATCCGCAGATCGCGCTCAAATCCTATTTCACGCCGCAAGGCATCGGCGCCGATCTGATCGCGACGCTGGACGGATTTTCCCGCGACGATGTCGACGCCTATGCGGTCGAAAGCCAGAAGCGCGCGGCGAATGCGTGGTCGAACGGCTATTTCAAGAAATCCGTCGTGCCGGTGAAGGACATTCTCGGCCAGACCATGCTGGATCGCGACGAGCATATGCGCCCCGATGCGAGCATGCAGTCGCTTGCCTCGCTCCAGCCCGCTTTCGCGCAGCTGGGCGAATTCGCAGGCTTCGATTCGGTGGCGCAGCAGCGTTATCCGCAGGTCGAGAAGCTCAATCATGTCCATCACGCCGGCAATTCCAGCGGCATTGTCGATGGTGCTGCCGCGGTGCTGCTGGGCACCAAGGACGCGGGCAAGTCCGCGAACCTCAAGCCGCGGGCGCGCATCCGCGCGTTTGCCTCCATCGGCTCGGAGCCTTGCATCATGCTGACGGGTCCCGCGCTTGTCACCGAGAAGGTGCTGAAGCGCGCGGGCATGACCGTGAAGGATATCGACCTGTTTGAGCTCAACGAGGCGTTCGCTTCAGTCGTGCTGCGCTTCATGCAGAAGCTCGGCATCCCGCATGACAAGACGAATGTGAACGGCGGCGCAATCGCGATGGGCCATCCGCTGGGTGCCACCGGAGCCATGATCCTGGGCACCGTGCTCGACGAACTGGAGCGCCGCGGTCTTTCGACTGCGCTGGTCACGCTCTGCGTCGGCGCGGGCATGGGCACCGCCACGATCATCGAACGCGTCTGAACGCCACTCTCTCAAGGATCACGAACATGAACCTCACAAATTTCAAATGGGATCAGGACGCGGACGGCATCGTCACCCTGGCCCTGGACGTCCCGGGCCGCACGATGAACGTGCTGACCAATAGCGTCATCTCGGAAATCGCGCAGGCTGCCGAGACAGTCATGAGCGACGCCAGCATCAAGGGCCTCATCATCACCAGCGGCAAGTCGAACGGCTTCTGTGCGGGCGCAGCGCTGGACGAGATGGAAGGCAATGCAAGCAGCGGCTCGCAATCGCCGCAGGATGCGATTGCTGCGCGCTATGCCGGAATCATGCAGTTCAACAAGGTGCTGCGGAAGCTCGAGACTTGCGGCAAGCCTGTTGCCGCCGCGATCAATGGCCTCGCGCTGGGCGGCGGTCTCGAAGTGACGCTCGCCTGCCATTACCGCGTCGTGGCCGACAATCCGAAGCTGCAGCTGGGTCTTCCCGAAGCGAAAGTGGGACTTCTTCCCGGCGGCGGCGGTACGCAGCGTCTCCCGCGCCTGATCGGCGCCATGCAGGCGCTGCCGCTGATCCTGCAAGGCACGAGTGTCGATCCGCAGAAAGCGCTGGGCCTCAAGCTCGTGCATGCGGTCGTGCCGCTCGCCGGTCTCGTCGACGCGGCGAAGACCTGGATCAAGAGCAAGCCGGAAGCCGTGCAGCCCTGGGACAAGAAGGATTTCAAGATTCCCGGCGGCGGACCGTTCTCCCCCGGCGGCGGTCAGGTGTTCACCATGGGCAATGCGATGCTGCGCAAGGAGAGCTACGGCAATTATCCTGCGCAGCGCTATATCATGTCCTGCGTTTATGAAGGCATCCAGGTGCCGATCGATGCGGGACTGCGCATCGAGGCGCGCTATTTCGTGAAGCTGCTGATGGATCCCGCCAGCCGCAACATGATCCGCTCGCTGTTTCTCTCCATGCAGGATCTGGGCAAGGGCGCGCGCCGGCCGAAAAACGAAGCGCCGTCGGATGTGAAAACGGTGGGCGTGCTGGGCGCGGGCGTGATGGGCGGCGGCATCGCCTATGTGTCGGCTGTCGCCGGCATCGATGTCGTGCTGGTCGACACCACGATCGAGAAGGCGAATGCGGGCCGCGATCACGCGGGCGGCATCATCGACCGCCAGATCGAAAAAGGCCGTTCCACGCCGGAGAAGAAAGCGGAGATTCTGTCCCGCATCCATCCGACCGCGGATTTCGCCGATCTCAAGACTGTCGATTTCATCGTCGAAGCCGTGTTCGAGGATCGCGCGGTGAAAGCGGACGCGACGAAGAAGGCCTGCGCCGTGATTCCGAAGGCGGCCGTGTTCGGCTCGAACACGTCCACCTTGCCGATCACGGGGCTCGCGGAAGCGAGCGACCGGCCGGAAAGCTTCATAGGAGTGCATTTCTTCTCGCCGGTGGACCGCATGGGTCTGGTCGAGATCATCCGCGGCAAAGAGACGAACGACCGCGCGCTCGCGATTGCGATGGATTACGTCCAGAAGATCCGCAAGACCCCCATCGTGGTCAACGATTCCCGCGGCTTCTATACTTCGCGTTGCGTCGGCACATTCCCGGGTGAAGGTATGGCGATGCTGGGCGAAGGCATCCATCCCGCGATGATCGAGAATGTCGCGCGCATGGCGGGCATGCCCATGGGTCCTCTCGAGCTGATGGATTCCATCGGCATCGACACGGGGCTGAAGGTCGCCCGCCAGACGAAGAAGGATCTGGGAATCAACGAGACAAGCCCGCAGGAGGAATTCTTCGCCTGGATCGTGGAGAAATCCGGTCGCCCCGGCCGCAAGACCGGCAAGGGCTTCTACGATTATGACGCGAAGGGCAAGCGCCTGCGCCTGTGGCCGGAGCTGCTCACCTACAAGGGCGGTCACTGGAAGACGGACGCCGACGTGGACGAGATGAAGGCGCGCTTCCTCACCATCCAGGCGCTGGAAGCGGCGCGCTGCTTCGAGGAAGGCGTCATCACCGATCCGCGCGACGCGGATGTGGGCGCGATATTGGGTTGGGGCTACGCGCCGTTCACGGGCGGTCCGATCTCCTATATCGACACGGTAGGCCCCGCCGCCTTCGTCAAACGCTGCGACGACTTCACGGCGAAATACGGCGACCGCTTCAAACCCAACAAGCTTCTGCGCGACATGGCCGCGAAGGGCGAATCGTTCTACGGAAAATACGCGCCGCAGAAACAGGCGGCGTGATTTTTTGAAGTCTGCTCGACCCTCTCCGTCGAAAGGCGGGGAGGGTTGAGACGCGTTTTCCCACTGTCACGAGACGTGAACTTCGTCTTGTAGCGCCCGGGAAATCGCGTTTATGCGGGATTAAACAAACCAAGCTCACGCCACGCAGCTACTATCGCGTTGGCGTCCATCCGTTCGTCGCGTCCGACGTTGAGGATTGCTGTGAGCTGTTCGCCTTTCGTGTAGAGGTCATGAGCTGCCAAGAGCGCAGCGGTTCTCGATGGCCGAAATGCTTGCCTGCTACCGACCAGACGAAAAATACCAAGTTCGTTCTTCATGAGACACCACGAATTGTGGGAGCTCGGGAGTGTTTCCCGGGACCAGTTTCTTTGGCCCCAAGCGCGGCCTTTCCGCGCGACGCAGTACCCTGATAAGCACCCATTTATCACTTCCCCCTGCTGCGAACAATTGTTCGTGTTGCCGAATCCCCTTTTGCCGAATCTGTTTTTCCACCTGCCCCTTGAGGGCGGGTCCAGATTGTCTTTGAGCGTCAGCGAAAAGAGAATTTCGGGGCGGGGTGCCGCATCAACATTAACTCGCCCCGAAAAATTCTTCGCTGCGCTTCGAATTTTTCGACCCGCCCTCAAGGGACGGGTGGTATGAAACGAGAGTTTTGCGACCGCCTCCGCCACGGCGCGAAGGCGCCGCTTTGCGCGCCGGCGCCCTGCGAATATGAACGCGTCGCCAAAACTCGAAAATATCTCGCGCCGCCGCGCGGAATAAATCGCCTTGGCCATGCGTCTCAGTTGCGAGCCGCTCATCAGGGGCGGGATGGTCAGGGAGAGGCGCATGAAATCGAAGATCCTTCTGGCATTTTGTATCTCGCTGCTTGCATCGGCGGCTATGGCGGCGCCAACCGGATACAAAATCACCAGGCTCGTTTCGGACGTGTCCGGAAAAGCGCCGAACACGGACGCACAGCTCGTCAATGCCTGGGGTCTTGCCCAGTTCTCGGACAGCGATCCGGTTTGGGTCTCCAACAACAACTCGAATACATCCACCTTCTACAACCGCACCTCCGGCAGCAAGGTCGGCAGCGTGGCCGTAACGTCCGGCAATCCCACGGGAATCGTGGCCGGGCCGGGAACGGGTTTCAACGTCACGGAAAACACAAAAACGGGCTCGAGCATCTTCATTTTCGATACCGAGTCCGGCACGATCGAGGGGTGGGCGCCCTCCGTGGATGGCGCCAAGACCATCGTCGCGTACAACGGCGCTGCAAACGGTTCCGTCTACAAGGGCCTCGCAATCGACCCCACGACAAACCATCTTTTCGCCGCGGATTTCGCCAACGGCCAGGTGCAAATCTTCGACAACACATTCAAGCTGCTCGGCAGCTTCACGGACAAAAAACTGCCGCGCCGCTACGCGCCTTTCGACGTCGCGGTGCTCAACGGCAACCTCTATGTCGCATTCGCCGAACGCGATAGCACCCACATGAACCAGATTAACGGCGCTGGCCTCGGCTATGTCGATGTGTTCAGCACAAGCGGCACTCTGATCAATCAGCTCATCGCCCAGGGTCCGTTGAACGCGCCCTGGGGCCTGACGATCGCGCCGTCGGGATTCGGCGCGTTCGCCGGAGACCTGCTCGTCGCCAATTTCGGCAACGGATGGATCAATGCGTTCGATCCCGCGACCGGAGCAATGCTGGGGACGCTTTCCGATGCGAAAGGCTATCCCATCACCATCAAAGGTCTCTGGGCTCTGGACAATGGTCCCGGCACCGGCACGATCACGTTCTCCGCCGGGCCGGCCGGTCAACTGCAAGGTCTTCTCGGACTGATCACGCCGAATTAGCAATGCCGCCAGGGATTGCGGTCGCACTCGCAAGGCAAAGGCGGCACATCCACCATAGCGGGAGGATGTGCCGCCGGATTCCGGCGAACCTGTCGACACGATGAGGAATTCCCAAGTATCAAGTCTTCCATGATCCTCGTCGGCCAATACGATTCCCCGCCCACGCGCCGGGTCGCGATTTCGCTTTCGGTGCTGGGCATTCCGTTCGCGCACGATGCGCGTTCGATCTTTGGGGATTTCGACGCATTGCGGGCGATCAATCCGCTGGGGCGGATTCCGTCGCTTGTGCTCGACGATGGAACGGCGCTGATCGATTCCGCAGCGATCCTGGACTGGATCGATCGGGAAGTGGGACCGGAGCGCGCGCTGATGCCGGCGTCCGGCCCTGAGCGCACAGAAGCGATGCAGACCGTGGCGCTTGCTGTCGGTGCGGTCGAGAAGATCGGCGCCGCCGCCTATGAGCGGCTGATGCGTCCGGCCAACTATCGCTGGCCGGAATGGATCGTGCGCTGCCGCACGCAAGGCGAAGGCGCGTTGCCCGTGCTCGATCGTGTGCGCTGGTCCGAAGAGCTCGATCAGCCCCAGATCACCACCGCCTGCATGGTGAGCTACCTGCGCATGGCCGATCCCGAGATCATTCCCCGCGGGAAATTTCCGTCGCTCGATGCGCTGGCGGATCGTTGCGAGGCGTTGCCCGAATTCGCGAACACGCGTGTTAACGGATACGCGTTGCCGAAGGGCGATCCAGCAAGCTGATGCAACTTTTCCCTCTCTCCCGAAGGAGAGAAGTGAAGTCGTCACCCCCGCCGGAAAAATGTCGTTCTCCGACAACATTGTCGCTTGCCGCCAAGCACGCCGTTCCGCGCGCAGGACGGGTCTGCCGTGGGCGAGATTGACGAAACTAGTTTGAGCGCCAACCTATCGGGGGCAATCGGCGGGAGCCTTTCGGGGGCAGACATGCGCAAGATCACGGGACTTCTGGCGGGCGTCCTGTTGCTGGGATGGGCGAATTTTGCGGCAGCAGACGCCGCGCCGCCGAAGACCATCCAGGACCTCGATCGCCAGCTCGCGGTCATTTTCGCCAACGACAAAATCCCCGGCGTGTCATTCGCGCTGATCGAAAACGGCAAGGTCACATTCGCGAAAGGCTATGGCTATGCCGATGTGGCGCGGAAAATTCCCGCGACCGCCGATACGCCGTTTCGCGCGGGTTCGATCTCCAAGGCCATCACCTCCATCGCCGTGATGACGCTGGTCGAGCAGCACAAACTTTCGCTGGCTGCGCCCATCGCTTCGCTCATTCCCGAAGTGCATTTCGTCAATTCGTGGGAGGCGACGAACCCGGTTCGCCTCGTGAACCTGCTCGAACACACCACCGGGTGGCCCGATATCGGCACGCGCGTTCTCGCGAAAGACGAGAAGAGCTGGTCAGTGCCACAGGGCGTGCAGTTCTCGAGCAGCGATTTCGTCAGCCGCTGGAAGCCGGGCACTTTCACCGTCTACAACAATGCAGGGCCTGCGGTTGCGGCGGTCGCGATCGAGAAGGTGACAGGCAGGGATTTCGACTCTTATGCGCGCGATGCGGTGCTGCGTCCGATCGGCATGGCGACAGCCGATTTCGACCTCACGCCCGATCTCACGGCGCGCATCGCGAAAAGCTATGCGCCGGATGGCACGCTCACGCCCTATCAATATATCGTGCTGAAGCCCGCGGGCTCGCTGAATATCAGCGCGCGGGAGCTCGCACAACTCGCGCGGTTCTACATCGACCGCGGCACGGTCGACGGCCGCCGCATTCTCTCGCCGGAGTCCGTGGCACGCATCGAACGGGGCGAGTCCAATCTCGGCGCGAAATTCGGTTTCACAGGCGCCTATGGTCTCGGCAATGCCGCGTTCCCGGATACGGGCATCACGTTCCGCGGCCACAATGGCAGCATCGATTCCTTCACGTCCGTCATGGGCTACACTCTGCGCAACAATTCCGGCTATGTGCTGATGGCGAATGGCGGAGGCGGCGTGGATTTCGCGCAACCGGCCGCGCATCTGATCCAGGCCTATCTCACGCGCGGCTTGCCGCTGGGCGCGCCGCCGACCGTCAAAGTGAGCGACGCTGAGTTGCAGAACTATGCGGGCTTCTACCGCACGATCACGCCGCCCAACGATCTGCTCAGGCCTTATGTCGAGATCGCCGGCATCACGCGTGTGCAGGTGGGGCAAGGAAAACTCATCGTCAGCGGCAATGATTGGTGGCCGGTGAGCGCGCACAGTTTCCGGCGCGCCGACCGCCAGGGTGCGTCGCTCGCTTTCGTCGAGGATGACGGCCAATTTTTCAAGATCGGCGCGTTCAACGCGCAGGAGAAGGAACCGTTGTGGCGCGTGCTTGCGATCTGGCTGGTGGCGTGTGTGCTCGTGCTTGGCGCGTTGACGGGGATCATATTGCTGATCGTCCGCAGTGTGGGCCGGATGCGTGGTCGCATCGGTGCACGGGGCGGCGTGGTGCTCCGGCTGTTGCCATTGCTCGCCATCGCGGCGCTTGCGGCCAATGTGGCGATGCCGATCATGGCCTATTCGGATGCGGGCGCGGCGGTGAATCGCCTCGCCGAAATCGGTCCCTATTCACTCGCCATTCTGGCCTGCAGCCTTCTCTATCCGCTGCTTGCTGTGATCGGGCTCGTGCTGGCGTTACGTGTCGATACCGCGAGCCGGTTCGTCCGCGCCTATGCCGCGCTCACCTCGCTCGCGCTTCTCTGCGTCACTGGCTACGCCATAGCCATCGGCTGGTTCGCCATGCAGACATGGAATATGTGACGCCTACCGCTTCAACTGCCCACCATCCACGGGCCACACTGCACCCGTCACGAAGCTCGCGCGCGGGGAAGAGAGGAAGAGGGCGACATCGGCAATCTCCCGTGGCGTGCCGAAACGCTTGAGGGCGACTTCGCGGCGGATCCAGCGGTTCCAGTCGTCGGGGCGTTCCGTCGAACGCTTCTCCCAGTCGCCGCCGGGAAAGATGATGTTGCCGGGCGCAATCGTGTTCACGCGGATGCCGTCGCGGCCCATCGTCTTGGCAAGCTCCTGCGAGGCATGATTGAGCGCGGCCTTGGACGAGCCATAGGTGAGCGGCGTGCCCAGCGCTTCGAGCCCTGCGATGCTCGAAATGAAAATGATGTTGAAGCCCGCGCGCTCTTCTGTCGAGCGCGTCCGCACGCGCCTGAGCGCTTCGCGCGCCAGCCGCATCGAGCCCAGGAAATTCTGCGCGAGGCCCGCCTCCCATTTCTCGTCCGACACGTCGAATCCCGGCGGGGTGTCGTCGAGACCGACATTGGCGATGAGGGTGTGCACGGGGCCGAGTGCGGCCTCCGCCCCCGCGAGCGCCGCGGCGATGGCCGCGGTCTCCGTCATATTGCCGGCATGCTTGTAAAGCCGCTCCGCGCCAAAACGCTTCACGAAATCCGCATGTGTTTCGTCCAAAGGCCCCGGCGAGCGCGCCGTCAACGCGACCTTGGCACCTTCGTTGAGAAAGCCTTCCGCGATGCCATGCCCGATGCCGCGGCTCGCGCCCGCGATGAAAACATGCTTGCCGCCCAGTTGAAGGTCCATCTGCCCGCTCCGTTCCCTGTCGCAGAGCAGCATAAGCACTCGCGGCTTGTGCCGCCAAGCCGCTGCACTAGACTGCTCCTCGAAACGCCATTTCCGAGGTCGCCATGGCTTACGAACAGATTCTCTACGACGTCAAAGACAGCATCCTCACCATCACCCTGAACCGCCCCGAAAAGCTCAATGCCTTCACCGGAACGATGATGCACGAGATGATCGATGCGTTCGATCGCGCGAACAAGGACGACGGCATCCGCGCCATCGTGGTGACGGGCGCGGGCCGCGCCTTCTGCGCGGGCGCGGATCTTTCGGCGGGAGCCGCGACCTTCGACTACAACGCGCGCACGGACCGGCCGGACCGCAAGGCGGGAAGCGGCGACACGATCGACTGGAGCGACGAGCGCATCCGCGACGGCGGCGGACGCCTCACGCTCGCGATGTTCGAGTGCCTGAAGCCGATCATCGGAGCCGTGAACGGACCGGCAGTCGGCATCG
>Ga0302326_10027412_pt1 | contig 11483 bp, 8 predicted proteins | sample Palsa_T0_3_FD_202264 | JGI IMG/M metagenome (GOLD analysis project Ga0302326, IMG submission 202264) | Peat permafrost microbial communities from Stordalen Mire near Abisko, Sweden - Palsa_T0_3 | ecosystem: Environmental > Terrestrial > Soil > Palsa > Peat permafrost | place: Sweden: Abisko...
GACAAAGAAATTACCGTGTCGAAATCCGCCCGGGCCGGAATCGCGTACCGTAAGACAGAGGTTCTAATGCTGATCAAGAAAGCGTCAGACATTCGTTCGTCGGAAATCACGTCCCGGAGTCTTTACCTGAACCGGCGCAAGTTTCTTGCCGGCGCGGCGGTGGCGGGTGCCGCAATCGCAGCCAGCACGGGTCTGCGGCGACTCATCAATCCCACGACCGTGGCGCAAGCCGGCAACAAGATTGATGGCATCAAGAAAAGCCCGTTCAGCACCACGGAAACGATCACCCCCGAAAAGGACGTTACTCACTACAACAACTACTACGAATTTTCCACGCAGAAAGAAGAACCGGCCGATCTGGCAAAAAATTTCCGCACCCGGCCGTGGAAAGTAAAGATCGATGGGCTGGTCGACAAAAAGCAGGAACTCGACGTGGACACCATCATCAAAATGGCTCCGCCCGAAGAACGCATTTACCGGCATCGCTGCGTGGAAGGCTGGTCCATCGTCGTCCCCTGGGTGGGATTTTCTCTGAGCGAACTCATCAAGCGCGTCAACCCACAGAGCAAAGCGAAGTTCGTGGAGTTCACCACCCTGCTCGACCCCAACCAGATGCCGGGGCAGCGCCGCGCCGTGCTCGACTGGCCTTACGTGGAGGGCCTGCGCATGGATGAAGCCATGCACCCGCTCGCCCTGCTGTGCTTCGGCATGTACGGCGAGGACCTTCCGAATCAGGACGGCGCGCCGTTGCGCATGGTCCTGCCCTGGAAATACGGCTTCAAGAGCGCCAAGGCCATCGTACGCATCCGCTTCACTGACAAGCAGCCGCTGAATACCTGGAACATCTCCGCGCCCAGCGAATACGGATTTTATTCCAACGTGAATCCAAACGTGGATCATCCCCGCTGGAGCCAGGCCAAAGAACGCCGCCTGGGAGAATTCTTCAAGCGCCCAACATTGATGTTCAACGGCTACGGCGACCAGGTGGCAAGCCTGTACAGCGGCATGGACCTGAAGAAGAATTTCTAAGGCAGTTGCCAGCAACTTGTTACGCTACTTCAAGCCCGTAATCTTCCTCGCCTGCCTGGCGCCGCTGGCGAACCTTGCCTGGCGCGGCTTCCACGCTGAACTGGGAGCGAATCCCATCGAGGCCATCACTCACTCCACCGGCACTTGTACGCTCGTTTTCCTGCTGATCACGCTCTCCGTCACCCCGCTGCGCAAGCTCACGCGGCAATACTGGTTGATTGACCTGCGCCGCATGTTCGGCCTGTTTGCGTTTTTCTACGGATGCCTGCACCTCACCACCTATGTCTGGCTCGACAAGTTTTTCGACGTGCACGAAATGCTCGCCGACATCGCCAAACGCCGCTTCATCACCGCCGGCCTCGCTGGTTTCGTGCTGATGATTCCTCTCGCCCTGACCTCGACCAAAGGCTGGATTCGCCGCCTCGGCGGCAAGCGCTGGCAAGCTCTGCACCGCCTCATCTACCTCAGCGCCGCCGCCGGAGTCATCCACTACATCTGGCTGGTCAAAGCGGACTTGCGTTCGCCCCTGCGCTACGCATTCGTGCTGCTGGTATTGCTGGGGTACCGGATGGTCGCGTCGATGACGTCGAGAAAAAAGGCCGGAGCCGGAATCGCCCCCGCGACGAAGATCGAAGTCTCCGAGAGCTGACCTGCCCCGAGCAGTACCGTGGAAGAGCGGCGCTTCAGCAGCCTGCCCTGAGGAGCACCGTGGAAGAGCGGCGCTTCAGCGCCGCGTAAAGCCCCCAAAATCAGGGCGGGCTTCAGCCCCAGTGGTCGCATTCTTATTGCACAGAGAGTCTTTCGGCGGCGTGATGGAAACCGATTACGCGGGCCGCAAAAAACAAGGGGCACAGGAGTAGCCTGTGCCCCTTGATGCACTTCTAAAACAACGCCAGCCTTACCGGCCCTGACCAACCGCCGCCGGCTTCTTCTTCCATGCCGCTCGGGCAGCCGCTCTTGGCCGTAGCGAAGCCATGCGGGTCGCGATCGCTCCCTGAGACTCAGAAGCTTGTTGTCCGATCGAACCCAGCGCGACCTGGTACGGGTCAATTTCAATGAAGATGCTGTTCGTGCTGTCGACCGTGTACGAAACCAGGTTGACCCCGCCGGTGATAGTCGTAATTAACCCGCGGCCGAGATTGGTGGTATCCGCCGCGTACGAGCCGCTGAAGTTCTGAGGGAGGGTCGGCGCTCCATTGTTTACGTCAATCAAGCCAGAGAGTGGCGTGCTGGTATTAGTGGTGCTGTAGGTGAATTCGGCGATGTCGTCGACTTCGGCGCCGTTGGTGCCGGTAAGGTTCAATCCGTAGCCCTGCCCGGAAGCGAAGGAAGTGCTGCCCTGCGGGTACGCCACGCCGCCGGTGATTCCCGCCCCGTCAACTTCAAGCAACTGCGTGCCACCGGTCGAAGGATAGGCCGCAAACGTAAAGGTGCCGGCGGCGCCGTCAGCGCCGTTCTCAAAAGTGTTCAGCGTGAGAAGGAAACGGCCAGCCGTGGGAGCAACTTGACCGGTGAATGCGAGCGGGGGAGTAATCGGGGAACTCGACGTGATGTTGGGTATAAAGTTGTCGTTGTAGTCCTCAACGCCAGCGCTGATGGCTGTGCCGCTGGAATTCATCATTCCTCCCACGACAAGCGGACCCTCGTTTGCAGGGTTGAGGTCAAGGCCGGCCATGGTGAATGCCAACGGGCCAGACGGAAACGTGTTAGCGCTCTGGGAGAAGACGTCGCCTGCAAGCACGGGGGCTACATCTGTCTCGATGAATTTCAAGTGCGTGGCACTGATCGCATAAACAGCAAAACTCAGTGTCCCACTGCTCGTAACGAGCGTTGCCGTACCGGGTGACGTTCCGACCAGAACAGTAGACGGCGAAGTAATAGACAGAGGCGCAGTGGGGGGATTGGAGGCGGCATCGCTGTTGATATCCTGAACGCCCGTGGCATTGCCCGACGCATCGAGCGTCACCGAACCGGCCGTGGCCTCGGGGGCTCCCAATGATGAGCTGACTCCCGCCAGATTAAAAACAAATGTCCCGGTCCCGGCGGCTAGCTGGGCCTGCGTGACGCTACTCTGCAAGTCAAGCGTACCGCTGCCGCTGCCGTTGTTGTCGAACTCAGTGACCAGGCCGCCCTGACTGGAAGTCAGCACGAAATCCAGGACAATCGTCGGGGTTCCAAACGCACTGGCAGGGTTGGTAGTAAGTGTGGCGGTACCACGCCCATCCACGCCAACCGTATAGCTGCCTCCGGTGATCGTCAGCGGGGGCACGGGAGCCACTAGGCCGAGGGCTGGATCGTTCATCACCACGCTGCCGGCACTGATTGTGCCACCCACGCAACCGCAGGCGGTGAAAGTACCCACCATGGTCAGGAAATCCCCGTCGACGTCCGCGCCAGAAGTCGAGAAAACATAGGTGCCGCTCAAATTTGTATCGCTGAATCCTCCAGTCGGAGGAGGCGTCGCTTTATTCGTACCGCTGCAACCCATCAATACCGCCAGCGTGGCCAGAACAGACATTAGGACAAACCGATTTCGTAATGACATACTTACCCCCTAAGAGATTCCAGCTCGAAAATTTTGGAGACACTTGTTCACAGGCTAGCACAGGTGAATTCCTCTGCGGTAAACCCGAGACTTAAGAATAAGTAGCGCTCTCTGAAAATAAAAACCAAAACAGGAAGAATTCCGCCGCGCCCCGATCGCCAGCCTCCAGAAAACCGGACGTCCTCACCGTTGTCCCGTTGCCGCTCCAGGGATTAGCATGGCGCACATGAAAACCTGTGAGTTTTCGCCACGCCTGTATTCGCTTCGCCAAACTTCACTCCGCCGAACTTCGCTCGGCCAAACTTCGCTCGGCTCTACATTTCTTTACATTCTTGCCCTGCTGGCCGTGCTTCTTTCCGGCTCCGGAAGCTTCGCGCAGGCTTCCAAGACAGCACACCCCGCTGCTAAGCCAGTTGCCGAGCCCGTACCCAGCGTCTATCCCGCGCACGAGGGCTTCGTCGACGGCAACGGCGTCATGATCTACTACTACACCCTGGGCCGCGGCAAACCGCTGCTGATCGTCCACGGCGGTCCCGGCGCGTCTCACGATTATTTCTTGCCCTATCTGTTGCCGCTGGCCCGGCACAATGAGCTGGTGTTTATTGACGAGCGCGGCTCCGGCCGGTCGCAGAAACTCGAAGACGCCTCGAAATACACCATCGAAAACATGGTGGAAGATGTCGAAGCCGTTCGCCGTGGGCTGAATCTCGGCAAGATTTCCCTGCTCGGGCATTCTTACGGTGGAGCGCTTGCCCAGGCCTATGCCCTGAAATATCAGAAAAACCTGTCGCACTTGATCCTGGCCAGCACCTGGTCGAGCACCAAAGAGTTGAACCGCGTGTTTGTTCAGATGAAAGAGAAAATGCCCACCGAGCTGCGCGATCGCATCAACAAGATGGAGGCGGACGGCTTGTTCGGCCACGGCCATGACTATGAAAAGAATCGCTATACCAACGATTACATGGTCGCCGCCTGGGGCGAAGGATACTTCCCCTACCTGTACCAAAATCGCCCCGACCCTAACTACGATCCCATCGCCGCCGGAAATATGAGTTGGGATCTGTATCGCGAAATGTGGGGCTCGCGCGGGGAATACATTGTGGACGGAAATTTAAAGTCTGTGGAGTACACGAGCCGCCTTTCGAGCATCCAAGTGCCGACGCTGATCCTCGTGGGAGACCACGACGAGTGCGCCCCGCCGCTTTCCGAGGCTATGCACGCCAAGATTGCCGGATCGAAGCTGGTGGTTCTGCCCAAAGCGGGACACATGACATTTGTGGACGACACGGGCATGTTTCTCCGCATCGTCGACCGGTTCGTGAGTGGAAAGGAGTAGGCTTAGAAAGTGTCGAGCTTCCAGTCAAAATTGTTGCGTCCGGCGTGTCTGTTCGCTGTGTTGTGCTCGTTTGCCGCAGTAAGCGAAACCCTGGTGTTCCCGAACATGGTGTGCCAGGTGAATCCCGCGAGCGCAAATCCGGCAGGGCAACAGGCAAGCACAGCTTCGGCAGGGGCTGAAGCGCTAAACGATAACAGCCTGGCCATCAAGAACAATTCAGCGTTGCCCGACACTTACCCTCACTCGCGCTATTCCTTCCTGTTCAACACGCAGGGCGGAGGCTCCGTTCTGCATTGGCGTCTGCAGAGAGGTGTTTTACCCCCCGGACTCCAACTCGAGGACAACGGACTGCTTCATGGTGAGCCCACCCGCGCTGGCGAATATCGTTTTGCGATCTCTGTAACCGACAACGGCCGGCAGCGAGCCGTGCAGAAAGAATTCGTCCTGCGCGTGATCGAAGCTCTCACGCTCGTCTGGAAAGCCCCCGCCCACGTAAATGGAAACCGCATTGAAGGCAGCGTCGAAGTCGCAAATACCACCGTCGACGACGTCGATTTAACCTTCGTCGTGTACGCCATCGCCGAGAACGGACGCGCCACCGCAATCGGCTATCAGCATTTTCCCTTGCCTCACGCAACCACTGGCATGGAGCTTCCCTTCGGCGAGACCTTGCCCTTCGGGGCTTACCTGGTTCATGTGGACGTGGTGGGCGAGGTAGCGTCCAAGAACCGCATCTACCGCCAGCCCCTGCAGGCACCGCACCGCCTCCGAGTCACGGTTGGGCCGTAGCCTGCCCTCGAGTACCGCAGTCACATTGACTTCCCGTCCAAGTTTCTGCAAAACTTATTGCGGATGGAACTGCTGCTGAACCTTACGTGGCTGTTGCTCGCGCTCCCGGCCTACTGGCTGTGGCGGCGCAGCTTCCGCACGCGAGCCCCGGGCAAACTCCGTTCTCTGCAGTGCTTGCTGGCTTTGGCGTGTTTGCTGGTTCTACTTTTTCCGGTAATTTCAGCCACCGACGACCTGCACGTGATGCGCACCGAGATGGAAGAATCCTCGCCCGGCAAGCGCAGTGCGCGCCAGGCGGCAGGGGAAAAGACTTCCGTTTGGCACAGCCGGTGGCAGACTCTGCCCGCGGTAGTCGCAGCCACGGCCTCGTTTGCGCTGCTCGGCGAGGGCCGGCACAAATCTTTTTCCGCGCCGCAATCGGAGCCTGCTGCTCCCGTCGTTCTCCGCGCCAGCCGAGCTCCGCCCTGCTCCCTCCTCGCGTAGTTTGCTAAATATGTTTCGCTGGATCGCCGATCCGTCGCATGCAAGAATCGACGGCGACTTCCCCCATTTTTACGAAATTCTTACGAGCGGTCCGACATACTCGTGGAGGTCCCGTCCATAAACGGCGGGCTATTCCTGAAGAAGGAAGTTGAGAGAATCAACGGACCTACAGCCTCATCTCAACGCCGTCGAGTTCAGGTTCAACGCAGTTTAGGGTCAACGCGGTTTAGGGCAAACGGAGTTCGGGAATGCGCAGAAAAACCAATCGAGGTATATGGCTGCTCCCGCTTCTGGCGCTGGGAGTTGCCGCAGCCTCGTTCGCGCAACAGCCAACTCCGCCGCCGGGGCCGCAGCCCGTCCAAAGCTGGACTTGGGATCAAGTGAAAGACCGTTTCGAAGCGGATAACCCCACGCTGCTCGCTGGCCAGCTCAACATCGATGAACTGAAAGCCGAAGAAATCACGGCGCATTTTCGGCCCAACCCGAACCTGCAACTCAACGCCGATCAGATTGACCCCTTCAACGGCGGGTCCTCCCACGGCCCCTTCGCTTATCTACTGACCACCGGGACGTTCACCTACCTGCACGAGCGAGCGCACAAACGCGAGTTGCGCACCGAGAGCGCGAAAAGAGCCACCGCGATCGGCGCCTCGCAACAGTCTGACCTGGAGCGGAACTTGCTCTTCACCCTGCGCAGCGCCTTCGTGCAAATCCTGCAGGCCAAAGCCGTGCGGCAGCTGGCCATAGACAATCTCGAGTACTACGACCACGTTCTTCAGATCAGCCGCGACCGTTTCCAGGCCGGAGACATTGCCCACATCGACCTCGACCGTCTGGAATTGCAGCGCGTGCAGTATGAATCTGATCTGCAAACTGCCGAAGTAAATCTTCGCACGGCAAAAATCCAGCTCCTCATGCTCCTCAACGACCGCACGCCGGTCGAAAAAATGGACGCGGTCGGAGTTTTCGATTTCTCCGGTCGGATTCAAACGCAGGATGATTACCGCCGCATCGCGCTCGATACCCGTCCCGATCTCCGTGCCGCGGTCCAGGCCGTCGACAAAGCCGAGACCGACCACAAGCTCGCCGTCGCCAATGGTTCCACCGATCCAACGCTTATCTTCGACGTTGGGCGGAACCCTCCCATTGATGCCTACTTCGGAGTGGGCGTAAATATTCCGCTGCGCATCTTCGACCGCAATCAGGGCGAGAAACTGCGCACTCAAATCGACATTACACGAAATGAAAAATTGCGCGCGGCCACTGAAGCCCAGGTCTTCAACGACGTCGATTCCGCTTACGCCACGCTCAACAGCAGCCTGATTCTTCTGCGCCCCTACAAAGAAAAATATCTCGAACAGGCGGTGCGGGTGCGCGAGACGGTTTTTTTTGCCTACCAGCACGGCGGAGCTTCTCTCCTCGACTTCTTGAATGCGGAGAGCGATTACCGCAGCGTGCAATTGAACTACGCAAATCTCATCGGATCGTATTTAGCGGCGGCCGCGCAATTAAATCTGGCCGTGGGGCGGGAGGCTATCCAGTGAAAGACCAATTATTTCTGCGCTTGCTGTTGCTGGTGGTTTCATTCTCGGGAGCGTCTCTGCTTGTCGCCTGCAACCGAGGCACGGCGGACCCGAAGGCCGAAGCGCCTCCAGCAGTGTCGGTCGAGCCGGACATGGACGCCAACAATTTCATGGTTAAAAACCCAGCGGAGTTTCCCCTGGCAACCGCAGTCGAGCACAAAGCCGCGCCCGCCCTGAACGTGACCGGCGTGGTGCAGCCAGATATCGCGAGGGCAGTGCCGGTAATCTCGATCGCTGCCGGCCGGGTCGTGGAACTCAAGGCCAGGCTCGGCGACACCGTAAAGAAAGGACAATTATTGCTGCGGGTACAAAGCGCCGACGTCTCTGGCGCCTACCAGACTTATCTGAAAGCCGCGAATGACGAGCGCCTGGCTCGGTTGCAACTTGAGCGCGCCCAGATTCTGTTCGACAAGGGAGCCACCGCAAAGAGCGCCCTCGAACAAGCGGAAGGCTCGGAAACAGACGCCAAGACCGACCTGACCGCCGCCACCGAACAACTGAAACTTCTCGGCATCGACAAAGACCACCCATCTGGAATTGTCGACATCGTTGCGCCCATCTCCGGCGTCATCACCGATCAGCAGGTCACCAACGCCTCCGGAGTCCAGGGACTGGGCGCTCCCAATCCCTTCACCATTTCCGATTTGTCCTACGTCTGGATCATCTGCGACGTTTACGAAAACGATCTCGACGCCGTGCGCCCCGGTGACTTCGCCGACATTCATTTGAGCGCCTATCCCAATCAGGTACTCAAGGGACATATCGATAATATTTTGCCCACTCTCGATCCCAACATCCGCACCGCCAAGGTTCGCCTCGAAGTCGCGAACCCCGGAATGATGCGCGTGGGCATGTTCGTGACCGCCACGTTCTACGGCAAACAAACAGAAACCCGCGCGGCGATTCCAGCAACCGCAATTCTCCACCTGCATGATCGGGAATGGGTTTATGCGCCTGTCACTCCGTTCCACTTCAAGCGTCTCGAAGTGCAAACGGGAAGCATGCTTCCCGGCAACATGCAGGAGATCGTCTCCGGCCTCAAGCCCGGCGATCGCGTGGTCTCGAACGCCCTGCCGCTGCAGAACACGGTGGAGCAATAAGTGCGGAACAATAGGGGCGAACAATAAATAACGGTGAGTAAATAAATAAATGATTCGCCGCGTCGTCGATTTCGCGCTGAGCAACCGCCTCCTCGTTCTGGGGCTGGCGTTGATCCTTTTCGCCGGCGGAATCGTTTCTTTCGAACGCCTGCCCATCGAAGCTTATCCCGATGTAGCCGACAACTATGTAGAAGTCATCACGCAGTGGCCGGGAATTTCGGCCGAGCAAATCGAACAGCAGATCACGATTCCGCTCGAAGTCGTCATGAACGGCATTCCTCACGTGGTGCATCTGCGTTCCTTCTCGCTGTTCGGCCTCTCCGACCTGAAATTGATTTTCGACGACGAATCCGACAATGACTGGAACCGCGAACGCGTCCTCGAGCGCCTGAGCCAGGTTACTCTGCCGCCGGGCGTCAACCCGCAAATGGGCACCGACTGGAGTCCTGTCGGCCAGATTTATTTTTTCACCCTGCACAGCACCAACCCAGCCTATGACGCAATGGAGTTGAAGTCCCTCGAAGACTGGGTCGTCGAAAAGAACTTCAAAGCCGTACCCGATATCGTCGACGTTTCCAGCTTCGGCGGTCCCACTCGCGAATATCAGGTCCGCGTCGACCCCAATAAACTCGTCGCTTACGGCCTGAGCCTGGCGCAGGTGGAGCAACAACTCGCCAACAACAACGTCAACGCCGGCGGCAGTTTCATCCAGGAAGGTTTGCAACAGATCAACGTGCGCTCCGTGGGACTGGTCAACCAGGTCCGCGACATCGAGGAGACGGTCATCTTGAGCAAGAACGGCACGCCGCTCCGCGTAAAGGACATTGCCGTGGTTTCGCAGGGCCCGAAAATTCGTCTCGGCCAATTCGCGCGGGCTTGCAGTGCTTGTCCCTACGGTCCCAACGGTGCCATTCACCGCGAGAACGGAAAAATCGTCGACAACGACGACGTCGTCTCCGGCATCGTCCTGCTACGGAAAGGCGCGGCGGCGGACACGGCCCTGCAAGGCATCCACGAGAAAGTGAAGGAACTGAACGAACATATTTTGCCTCCGGGCGTGAAGATCGTTCCTTTCATCGATCGCAGTGAACTGGTTCACTTCACCAGCCATACCGTAATTCACAATCTGACCGAAGGAATGATTCTGGTATCGCTCATTCTGCTTCTGTTCCTCGGCAATGTGCGGGGCGCGCTCATCGTCGCGGCCACCATTCCGTTTTCGCTGTTGTTCGCCTCCATCTGCCTGGACTTGCGGCACATCCCCGCCAATCTGCTGTCCCTCGGTGCGCTGGATTTTGGCATGGTGGTCGACGGCGCGGTGGTCATGATCGAAAACATTATTCGCCACCTCGGTTACCATAACGGCGATTCCAAAACTCCCAGCGAAAAAATCAGCGAGGCCTCACACGAGGTCCAGCGTCCCGTCTTCTACGCAATCGCGATCATCATCACCGCTTACTTGCCGATCTTTACCCTGCAGCGCGTCGAAGGTCGCCTCTTCCATCCCATGGCGTGGACCGTGGCTTTCGCCTTGCTCGGCGCATTGATATTCTCCATCTTGATCGCGCCCGTGCTGGCAAGTTTCGCGTTCGCCAGGGGAGCAAAAGAATGGCATAACCCGGTCATGCAGTTCCTGATCGAGCGCTATCGCGTCGCGGTGCGCTGGGCCATTCGCCATCGCGCTGTCACCGTGGGGGTCTGCCTGCTTCTTGCGGCCGTGGGAAATTACCTCGCCTTCAGCGGCACCATCGGCTCAGAATTTCTGCCGCACCTGGATGAAGGCGCGCTCTGGGTTCGCGGCACGCTCGCCCCCAGCACCGGGCCAGACGAAGGCATCCGAGTCGCGAACCAGGCCCGAGTCATGCTTTGCTCGTTTCCCGAAGTCCCGCAATGCACCAGCCAGGTCGGCCGCCCCGATGACGGCACTGACACCACCGGATTTTTCAACGTCGAATTCTTCGTGGACCTCAAACAGAAAGAAGAATGGCGCCCGGTGTTTCACGAGAACAAAGACGAATTAATCGCCGCCATGCAGCGCGAGCTCGACAAAATTCCCGGCGTGGTCTGGGGATTCTCTCAGCCCATCGAAGACAACATGGAAGAAGCCGTCAGCGGAGTGAAAGGCGCGCTGGCCACCAAGATCTACGGCGACGATTTGAAAGTCCTCGAAGCCAAGAGCGATGAGATCGTAGGCATCATGAGCAAGATCAACGGCATTGAAGATCTCGGAGTTTTCCGCGTACTCGGCCAGCCCAACTTGAACGTAACTGTCGACCGCGATGCCGCTGCCCGTTATCAGATCAACGTCACCGACGTGCAGGACGCAGTCCAGACCGCGGTCGGCGGAAACGCCCTCACTCAGGTCCTGAAAGGCGAGGAGCGTTACGATCTCACGCTGCGCTTTCTACCGCAATACCGGGATACGAAAGAAGCCATCGAGAACATTCGTCTCCTGTCTCCCTCCGGCGAACGTGTCTCGCTGGCTCAACTCTGCAAAATCAAGATCACGGACGAGGCCTCAGAAGTCTACCGCGAAGGCAACCGCCGCTACGTCGCCATCAAATACAGCGTCCGCGGCCGCGACCTCGGCAGCACCGTGGAAGAAGCCATCAAAAAAG
>Ga0302326_10027413_pt1 | contig 11483 bp, 10 predicted proteins | sample Palsa_T0_3_FD_202264 | JGI IMG/M metagenome (GOLD analysis project Ga0302326, IMG submission 202264) | Peat permafrost microbial communities from Stordalen Mire near Abisko, Sweden - Palsa_T0_3 | ecosystem: Environmental > Terrestrial > Soil > Palsa > Peat permafrost | place: Sweden: Abisko...
TCGCCGCCCTCCGGCACGTAATCGGCGATCATTACCTTCGCGCCTTCCCGCGCCAATGCAAGTGCAGTCGCGCGGCCAATGCCCGATCCGCCGCCCGTTACGAGTGCGATTTTGCCTTGTACGATTCCCGCCATGTTTAGTTCCCCTTGCTGCCTGATGGAGCCTCAGGGCCTTTATGCTCATCGAGTCGCAGCTTTTGCAAATGGCGCCGGTGGCAATTGGTGAACATCGCGGACGGATATTACCGCTCCGTGACTGCTCAAGAGGATTTCTGTACAACCGAAACGCCTGGTTAGGTCTCGCCGGCGTCGCTATCGTCGCCCAGATCCCCGCCACTCTCCATTTCGTTGATGGCTTCATCAAAGTCGGGTCCTGCGAATTCGTCACCCATTTCGCGTCCCATCTTGCGCATCGCGCGTGCGAGACTTTTGGGATCACTCTCGTCGAGGTCGCCAAAGTTGGAAGGGTTGGCGAGCGCGTCCATGCGAGCCTCTTCGCTGCGCGGCATCGCGAAGCGAGACATCAGGCGGCGCAGGCGCGAGGCGCCACAATGATCGCATCTCGCGTCAACCTTTTCGCTCACGCGCAACGTCAGGACACTGGTGCGCCGATGGCATTTTTCGCATTGGTATTCATATATCGGCATAGCCCTTCCCCGCCTCCATTTAGTAAATGAGAATGCCTCAGCACTGAGTCTCGCGACGCGATCGAGTTAGGGCAATGGTATCAGAGAGCGACGGGGCTGGAGTAATCGACCGTGTCAGCATCGCGGTGTGCGGACTCTATTTGGCGCTTTCGATTTTCTTCTTGGGACGGGCGCTGATCTACGACTTCGGCCACTCCTACGTGGGCCGGAACACCGATCCCTCTTTTTTTATCTGGTCAATAGCCTGGTGGCCGTATGCGCTAAGCCACAGGCTCAATCCAGTTTTCAGTGATGTGATATTCGCGCCAGTTGGAGCAAATCTCGTTTGGACGACGATGATCCCGCTTGCGATCGTCCTCGTATGGCCGGTCACAGCCGTCCTCGGGCCGATCGTCTCGTACAATCTCCTGGCGCTGCTGTCACCCGCATTAGTCGCGTGGACAACGTTCATCCTGTGCCGATATCTGACAAAATCGGCTTGGCCATCGATCCTTGCGGGATACGTGTTTGGGTTCTCGCCCTATATTCTCGCGCAAAGCCTTGGCGGGCACCTCGTCCTGGTAATGATTTTTCCCGTGCCGATAGCACTCTACCTGGCAGCGCAATGGTTTGAGGGAGCGATTAGTTCCCGCGCGACCGCGTGCCTGATCGGCCTTACGCTCGGCGCTCAATTCCTTTTGGCGGTCGAAATCTATGCAACTGCAACGATGTTCGCCGGGCTTGCGCTGCTGGTCGCGCTGGGATCGACGACCGGCGAAACGAGGCAACGCATCTTCAGGTTGATCGGAGTATTAGCGGCCGCTTATGGGGTGTCCCTGCTCATCGCCAGTCCTTACCTTTACTATATGTTTGCCTACGGCAGGCCGAGCGGCGAGCTTTGGAGCGCGAAACAGTTCTCGACGGACTTATTAAACTTCGTCGTTCCGACTGACGTTAACCTGCTGGGTGCGTTGATCCCGATGCGGGCTATGGCAAGCACTTTCCATGGCAATCTCTTTGAAAGCAACGCATATGTGGGACCCGTCCTGATCGTAGTTGCGATCCTTTATACGCGCAGATATTGGAGAGCGCCGCTAGGCAGGACGCTGATCGATTCGCTCGCAATTATCTGCATATTGTCGCTAGGTCCGATCCTTCAAATCGGTGGGCATCGATGGGTCGGAATGCCAGGGGCATTGCTCACGGTGATACCGTTGATAAACAAGGCGCTCCCGGCGCGCTTCATGGCGTTCGCGTTTTTGATTCTCGCGATTATCACAGCGCAATGGTTCGCTGCGAGCGAGGCGAGCACACGCAATAAATGGGTTGTCGCGATTCTGCTGCTGATCTTTTCGTTGCCGAATCTCGATGCGCGTTACTGGATCAGCAGGTCGGACACGCCGGACTTTTTTTCAAGCGGAATCTACAGGAAGTATCTTTCGCCGGGCGAAAACGTGATCGTTACGCCTTATTCGCAGCACGGGAACAGTATGCTCTGGCAGGCCCAAAGCGACTTCTATTTCCGCATGGCGGGTGGCTGGACGGGACCGCTTCCAGAGGACTATAAGCAATGGCCCTTGGTTGACGCGCTGACCGGATGGACTTATCTCCCCAACCCGCGCATGCAATTGATGAGTTTCGTTGCCAATCATCAAGTAGACGCGATCGTTGTAGTTAATCAGGATCGCGAGGGCGTGTACTTTCAGCGATGGTTGCCATCGGCGGTCGCGCCGCTGGATATCGGAGGCGTGACGCTCTACAGAGTCCCGCCGGAGACGCTCGTTCCTTATCGCTCGATCACGGCGTTGATCGCTGAACGCAAGGCAGCCTGGGCGCTCTTCTCGGGCGTGATCGCAGCGGTGGCGACTTACCAGGCCCGAGGCGGAGATCCGGCATTGCTGACGCCGTACGCATTGGAGCAACTGGGCCTGTTTCCAGCCGAATGGGTGGGTGGCCCGAAATTCGATAACGGTCTCGTTTCCAGGGAAGATCTGTATCGCGGGGTCTGGCTTAGCTATCGTGATAAGGTCCACTTCGGGATCGGCATCGACGGCACTTACGATGGGCTGAAGCCGATCATCGATCGGTTTGGTCCCTATGCGTATCGAATGTATTTCCCCTTTCCGCGAGAGCTCGTTCAGGGCGTGCATGATCGTGATCGGGGCACCCTCATCATCTTTTTCACAGCCGAAGGATTGAAACGTGCGATCGCCGCGAATGCGGATCCGGTGCCGGCGCTTTGAGCAGTAATTTCATGTCGATGGCAGCGGCGGCAGTGCCCGATGCATGAACTCCGCCTGATGTGGCGCAACACGCGGATGGTCGTGCTGTGCGCGATCTCTGCGGCCTTGTACGCGGCTGTGCTGGTGCCGTTCAAGGTGGTGCCGTTGATTCCCGGTGTAACCGAGTTGCGGCCCGCCAACGCGATTCCAGTCGTATGCTCGTTTTTATTTGGCCCCGCGGCGGCATGGGGTTCCGCGATCGGCAACATGATCGGCGATTTCTTCGGCGGCGTCGGCCCGGGTGACATTTTCGGCTTCTTTGCCAACCTGTTTTACGGCTACATTCCGTACAAGGCGTGGAGCATCATCGCCAAGGGGCAGAGTCCGATCAGCCGCTCGCCAGGCAATATCGCGAAGTATGTCGCTGTATGCCTCGCCGCGAGCGTCCTCTGCGCCGACCTCGTCGGATGGGGCGACAATCTGCTCGGCTTCCGCCCGTTCAGCATCCTCGGCAACGTCATCATCTTTAACAACATGATCTCGGCGCTGTTCCTTTCGCCGCTGATCCTTATCGGCGTCTATCCACGGGTGAGCGCGGGGCACATGCTCTACAGCGACGTAATGCCTGAACTCAAGCCGCGCCCGCGATCGATCGGCCTCACGGGCCTGGTCATCCTGATCGTTGGCGAGACCGGTGCGTGGATAGTCGGCAACCTGGTCTCGACCGGTTACTGGATACCGTCATTTTTTCCGGCGAGTTTCGCGCAGCCGCCCTACGACAAATCGATCCTGGTATTGGTGAGTCCGCTAATCCTGGTCGCGCTCGCCGGAACGATGTTGATGTGAAGCTGCGCGACTCAAACGAGATTACTACGGCGGCGTCTGCGGCCGCTATCGAAGACGTCAGCTTCAAATACGCCGGCGGCGATCGCGAGGCACTGCGCGAGGTTTCTTTCGAGCTGCGGCCGGGCGAAATGGTCGGCATCATGGGCGCTTCGGGCGCCGGCAAATCGACCCTCGCAAAATGCCTCAATCGCATCGTGCCGCGCTTCGAGGATGGCGAGTTTCGCGGCGTCGTGCGCATCGGCGGGCGCATCCTCGACGGCGATCGCGTATGCGATGTCGCTTCGATGGTCGGAATGGTCTTTCAGGATTTCGAGGCGCAACTCTTCTCAACCAACGTCACGCACGAGGTCGCATTCGCGATGGAACAGGTCGGTCTCCCGCGCGCGGAGATCGCCGCACGCATTCGGCCTGCGCTCGCGGACGTGGGGCTCGCGGGCTTCGACGATCGCGACCCGACTTCCCTCTCCGGCGGTGAAAAGCAGCGCCTGGCGATCGCGTCGGTGCTCGCCTTGAGGCCCGGTGTGGTCGTCCTTGACGAGCCGACCAGCGACCTCGATCCCGAGGGCAAGACGGAGGTCTTCGCACTGATTCGCCGGATGCGCGATCAGGGGCTGAGCCTGATCGTGATCGAGCACGAGGCCGAGGAACTCCGCAGTTGCGATCGGATCGTGCTGCTGCGCGAGGGCGGAATCGTCGCTCACGGACCGCCGGGCGAAGTGATGACGCGGCTCGACCTGCTCGAGGAATGCGGCGTGCATCCGCCCGATATGAATCGGGTCATCGACCTGCTCGGAATCGAAGGACACGCGGCTTCGGTGGACGAGGCCGAAACGATGGTCCGCGCGCGCTTTCCGCGCCTGCCCGCGATGCTCGACGGGCCCGGCGCGATCGCTCGAAATTCGTCATCGGGACCGCCAGCAGCCGCGCAACCCGAGCCGCCGTTGCTGCGTGTCGAAGATCTGAACTTCGCATATCCGTTCGGACCGCGCGTGCTCGACGACGTCTCAATCGAAATCGCGGCGGCCGAGTTTCTCGCGATTGTCGGTCAGAACGGTTCCGGTAAAACTACGCTCGCGAAGCAAATCGTCGGCTTGCTCGCGCCCACCGGCGGTACGATCACGATCGCGGGCCGCGATCGCAAGAACCTCTCTCCAGCGGAGACCGCGCACGAGGTCGGCTACGTCTTTCAGAATCCCGACCATCAGATATTCGCCGCGACCGTCGCCGATGAAGTAGCGTTTGGGCCGCGCAACTTCGGCCTCGATAGCGCCGAGATTGCGAGCCGGGCCGAAGAGGTTTTGTGCGCGGTCAATCTCGCGGGCGATCGCGATCGCGATCCGTTCCTGCTGAGCAAGGGCGAGCGTCAACGGCTCGCGGTCGCGAGTGTGCTCGCGCTGCGTCCGCGCATCCTGATTCTCGATGAACCGACCACAGGCCTCGACTATCGCGAGCAGCGCCGCATGATGGCGCTGGTCGGCGATTTGAATCGCGCCGGCATCGCCATCGTGATGATCACGCACACCCCTTGGCTGGTCGCCGAGTACGCGCGCCGGGTGATCCTCATGCGCAAGGGGCGCGTGATGTTCGACGGCGGCGTGCGTGAGTTTTTCGAGCGCGACGAATTGCTCGCGAACTCCTCTTTCCATCCGCCCGAAGCGACGAAACTCGGCCGGCGTTTCGGCGTCACCGCGCTGCGCCCCGAAGAGCTTGCCGAATGGATTAATCTGAACCATGGGAGGTTCCATAACCGGTGAAGAAAGGCTCCTTCCGCGGTTCGCGCGCGGTGTTGATGGCGCTAGCCTTGGCGTTCTGCCCGAGCATCGCGAACGTCAATCACTAAGATATGCCGATTTATCTTTACATCGATCGCGGCACGCTCGTTCATCGCCTCAATCCTACCGTCAAGGTCTTCGCGCTCTTCATCATGTTCTGGTCGGTGTACTGGGTGGACCATCCACTGGCGCTGTTGCCGCTCGGACTGCTGCTGGTCGCGCTCGCACAATGGACCGGTTCATGGCCGAACTTTTATCGCCTGCGCTGGCTCTTTATCCTGCTGATTTTCTTCACCACGCTCGCCTGGATGGTCTTCTATCGCAAAGGCCCGGCCCTCATTAACATTCCCTTCCTCCATCTGAGCCGGGCAGCGCTGGTATTCGGATTCGGCCGCGGCTTGAAGCTCGCCGAACTGCTCGCGACGTCGGTGCTGTTCCTCTCAACGACCAAGGTCGAGGAATTCACGGCTGGCCTGCAGCGGATCGGCGTGCCGTATCGCGTGGGCTTCGCGATTACACTTTCCTTCCGGCTGGTTCCGTTGTTTATCGACTCGGCATTGACCGTCGTGCAGGCGCAGAGCCTGCGTGGTTATGACTTCAATCGCGGCGGTCCGCTGGAGCGCGTCAAACGCTACGTTCCGGTTGTCATTCCGGTCTTCATGGGTGCGCTGCGCAAGGCCAACAACATGGCGATGGCGCTCGAAGCGCGCGGCTTCGGAATCAGCGCAACTCCAACCAGCTATATCGATTATCCCATGCTCCCGCGCGACCGCATCGCGTTCGCGGCGCTGATCGGTCTCGGCACCATCTATTTCCTGATCTACTGGTTTGGCTACGGCGCCATCTCCGTAAAGTAACTTTATCCAGCCCCCACACGGCACATGATATCGCTTGATTCACACCACCCACCGTTCTTCAAAGGAAGGGAAGTCTGAAACCTCGGACACTAGGCGAGCTTGGCGAGCCGAGCTCACTAGTGGAGCGCAGCGAAACGAGCAGGCGAGTCTGCGAGCTGCGTTCAGGAAACGAGTCTGCGAGCTGCGTTTAAAATACCGATTTACCTCGTCCTGAAACCAAGGTTCCTGGTTTCTCGACAACGCTCTTTCGATCCTTTTCTCTGGAGCCTCCCCTCCGATGCGTGCTAGCGTGGGCCATAATTCAGCGCGAGGCTGCGATCATGCTTTTCGTAATCATCGGATACGACGGTCCCAACGGTGCGGCCCTGCGGCCGTCGGTGCGTCCGGCTCATCTCGAAAATCTTGAGCCGCTCGTCACCGCCGGTCGGATGGTAGTCGGCGGCCCCTTCACCGATGGCAGCGGCAGCCTGATCGTGGCGGACTTCGAGGATGAGGCCGCCGCGAAAGCCTTCATGCAAACTGACCCGTACGTTATCAAAGGCGTTTTCGAACGCGTTGAAATTAGACCATTTCGCAAGGTCGTCCCCTAAGGGCGGCGGCTTCGCGGCGGAGCATCGATGGCGGGAGCATTATCGAGCCTCAAGATCCTTGAAATCGGCGAGATGGCCTCTGCGCCGTACGCCTCCAAGCTGATGGCCGATATGGGCGCCGAGGTCATCAAGGTCGAACGGCCCGGCCGCGGCGATCCTTCGCGCCTGCGCGGTCCCTTTCCCGGCGGTCAGCCTCATCCCGAAAAGAGCGGACTCTTCCTCTACCTCAATACCAACAAACTCGGCGTCACCCTGGATATCGCGCGAACTGAGGGCTTCGAAATCCTAGAGAAGCTGGTTGCCGAGGCCGACGTCTTGATTCACAACGTCTGGCCTCCGGATATGGACCGCGTCGGACTGAATTTCGATCGTCTTCACGCGATCAATCCGCGCCTCGTGATGACCTCGATTACCCCCTACGGACTCACCGGGCCGTATCGAAATCTGCGCGCTGAAGACCTCACCATCTGGTCGGCGGGCGGACTTTGCGTCCTCAATGGAGCGGGTCCCGACCATCCCGAAATGCCGCCGCTCAAGACCTTCGGCCATCAGGCCGGATACCAGGGCGGCGTGCATGGCGCGGTCGCGACGATGGGCGCAGTGATGGCGCAGTTGCGCGACGGCGAAGGGCAGCAGGTCGATGTCTCCTGCCAGGAAGCCGCGGCATCGCAACTCGAACTGACCTTCGAATATTGGCCTTATATGAAGGTCATCGCGACGCGGTTGGGCAAGAAGCCGATTCAGCCTCTCGAAGCGATGCAATGCAAGGACGGCTGGATTTACCTCTGCTGCGTCGAGGAGCATCAGTGGAAGGCATTCGTTGACTTGATGGGCAATCCCGAATGGGCCGGAGAGGAGATCTTTGCCGATCGCCTCAAGCGCGGGGAGAATTGGGAGGCGCTGGTCATTTTCCTCGAGGAATACGTCAAGGAACAGACCGTCCTCGACCTCTACAAAAAGGCCCAAGCCAAGCGAATCCCCTTCGCGCCGGTCTCGACGATGGGTGACCTGCTCAAGTCCGAGCACCTCAAGGCCCGCGGCTTCTTCGTCGAAATTGCGCAGCCCGTTGCCGGCACGCACAAGTATCCGGGCGCGCCTCTGAAGTATGGCGCGACCCCCTGGGAAATCCGTTTGCCCGCGCCGACCCTCGGCCAGCATAACGGCGAAATCTTCGGCAAGCGCCTAGGTTTATCCGAAGCGAAGCTGAATGAACTCAAACGCATGGGTGTGATTTAGATGGCACGGCCTCCCCTCGACGGTATTCGCATCGCCGACTTCACCTGGGTCTGGGCGGGTCCCTACTGCACGCTTCAACTCGCCCATCTCGGCGCCGACGTCATCCGCATCGAGACCAAAACGCGACCCTGCGTCACCCGGATGCTACCGCCGTTCCCCGACGCGAAACCCGGCGGCCTCAACCGTTCCGGCTATTTCAACCAATACAATCAGGGCAAGCGTTCACTCACCCTCAACTTCAAGGATCCCGAGGCGCATGAAGTCGCCCGCCGCCTGATCGCCAAAAGCGACGTCGTCATCAACAACTTCGCCTTCGGGGTGATGGACAAGATGGGCTTCGGCTACGAGGCCGTCCGCAAGATCAAATCCGACATCATCATGATTTCGCTGACCGGTTACGGCGATACCGGCCCCTTTCGCGACTACATCGCCTATGGACCGGCGCAGGTTCCGCTCTCCGGCCTGTCAGCGCTCACCGGGTATCGCGGATGGCCTCCGATGCACGCCGGTTTCAGCTATGCCGACCCCAACGCCGGCGTTCACGGCGCGTTCGCGATTCTGACCGCGCTCTACCATCGCAAAAAGACCGGCCAGGGCCAGTACATCGACATGAGCCAGTGGGAATGCGCGATGGGGATGCTCGCCGAGGGCATCCTCGATTACACCATGAATGGAATAGAGCCCGATCGCATCGGCAACGAGGACCCCTTGATGGCGCCGCATGGCGTCTATCGATGCCTCGATCGTCCCGACAAGGTGATGGGCGTGGTCGTCGATCAATTCGTCGCGATCGCTGTCGCCGATGACGCCGAATTCGCGCGCTTCGCCCACGCGATCGGCAAGACTGATCTCGCGAACGACGCAAAATTCTCAACTTTGAAAGCGCGCAAGGCCAACGAGGGAGAGCTCAATCGCATCGTCGAGGAGTGGACTGTCACCCGCGCTGCCGCTGATTCCGCACGGGTTCTGCAGGAGTCGGGAGTTGCCGCGGCCGTCGTCGCTGACAACCGGTTTCTCTCGGAAGAGGACCCTCACCTGAAAGAGCGCGGCTACTTCGTATATAAGGAACATCCCGAGGTAGGCGTCCGTCAGCACTGCGGGATACCCTGGAAGTTAAGCCGCACTGAATCTGCGGTGCGCGCGGCGGCTCCAGGTATCGGACAGCATACCGACGAAGTGATGACGCAGGTGCTCGGCTACAACGCCGATGACATCGTCAGGCTTCGCGCACAAGGCGCACTTACTTAATTGAGTTTGTCTTTTACAAATCAAACCTGTTTTCAGGTCAGATAATACGGGGCTTTTGACGATGGCTGACTTCAAAGTACTTCTCGACGGCCTGATGTTCACCGAGGGACCGCGCTGGCACGACGGGAAGCTCTTTTTCTCGGATATGCACGCGCATAAGGTCATGTCGGTCGATCTCGAAGGAAAATCGGAGGTCATCGTCGAGGTGCCGACGTGGCCGTCGGGACTCGGCTGGCTGCCGGACGGCCGCATGCTCATCGTCTCGATGACCGACCGCAAACTGCTCTGCCTCGATCCCCACGGGCTCAAGGTGCATGCCGATCTCGACGAGCTGGCATCATTTTACTGCAACGACATGGTGGTGGACGGCAAGGGTCGCGCCTACGTCGGAAATTTCGGCTACGACCTTCTGAGCGGCGCACCGCAAAAGCCCGCCGAGTTGATCCTGGTCAAGCCCGACGGCTCGGCATCAATCGCCGCCGACGGCTTCGACTTTCCCAACGGCACCGTGATTTCGCCGGATGGCAAAACCCTCGTGGTCGGCGAATCGATGGGCCATCGGCTGACCGCCTTCGACATCCAGAGCGACGGCTCGCTCACCAATCGGCGCCTCTTTGCGGATATAGGCGAGGCCGTTCCCGATGGCATCGCACTGGACGAAGAGGGCGCAATCTGGGTCGCGTCGCCGATGTCCAAAGAACTCCTTCGAGTGCGCGACGGCGGCGCTATCGCCGATCGCTTCACCTTCGACACGATGCCCATCGCCTGCGCCCTCGGTGGTCCGCAGCGCCGCACACTGTTCATGCTCACGTCCGACGCGCTCGATCCGGACGAATGCCGCGCTAAGAAAGCCTCGAAGATCTGGACCAGGGAAGTGGCGGTTGCTGGTGCTGGATGGCCATAATAATAATTGAGCGGGCGCGAGCGTTCGCCATTCTGCAACGAACGGGTGTCATCCAGGGTGACTGCTATCACTAATCGCGAAATTTTCGCCGACCGGCGCAAACGGTTTCTCAGTTCCATCGGCTCCGGCGCGGTCGCAATCATGCCCAGTGCGCCGATTGCGGTGCGTTCCGGCGATGTCGAATTCATCTACCGCCAGGACAACGACTTCTATTACCTGACCGGCTTCGCCGAACCGGAATCGGTCGCTCTTTTCGCGCCGGACGCCAAAGAACAGTTCCTCCTTTTTGTGCGCCCTCGTGACAAGGAGCGCGAAACCTGGACTGGACGGCGTGCCGGCCTCGAAGGTGCGATTTCGGAATACGGTGCGGACCAGGCCTTTGCGATTGAGGAGTTCGACGGCGTCTTGCGCCGCCATCTCGATAAAGTCGATCGAATCTACTATCCACTCGGCCCCAATGAGCGCATGAACTCGCGCATCCTGGAGTTGCTCCGATCGGCGCAGGCGATGCGCCCGCGGCTCGGCACCGGACCGCATGTGCTCCTCGATCCGCGCGAGCTGATTCACGAGGAGCGTTTGCGCAAGCGTCCCGAAGAGCTCGCTGCGATGCGCGACGCCATCGCGATTTCAGCCGAAGCCCACAAGGCCGCGATGCGCACGGCGCGCGGTGGCATGATGGAGTGGCAGGTCGAGGCGACCGTCGATTACACCTTCCGCTCGCGCGGCGCGGCCGGTCCCAGCTACCCGTCGATCATCGCTTCCGGGCCGAACGCGGCGACGCTTCACTACATCAATAACGATCGCGAAATGCGCACGGGCGAACTGCTCCTGATCGACGCTGGCTGCGAATACGGCTTCTACGCTTCGGATGTCACCCGCACCTTTCCAATCGGCGCGCGCTTCACTCCGCTGCAGCGCGATCTCTACGATATTGTCCTCGATGCGCAGCTCAAGGGAATCGAGGCGATCAAACCCGGTGTCAAATTCGACGATCCTCACGATGCCGCAGTGCGCGTCCTCGTCGAGGGCATGTGCCGCGTCGGCCTGATCAAGGGGCCCGTCGAAGAAGCTCTGCGCGCTGGCGGATGGCGCCGCTTCTACATGCATCGCACCAGCCATTGGCTCGGTATGGACGTGCACGACGTCGGCCTTTACCGTGTCGGCGGTGAATCGCGAACTCTCG
>Ga0302326_10027416_pt1 | contig 11483 bp, 15 predicted proteins | sample Palsa_T0_3_FD_202264 | JGI IMG/M metagenome (GOLD analysis project Ga0302326, IMG submission 202264) | Peat permafrost microbial communities from Stordalen Mire near Abisko, Sweden - Palsa_T0_3 | ecosystem: Environmental > Terrestrial > Soil > Palsa > Peat permafrost | place: Sweden: Abisko...
GGAGGTGATCGACGGCGCGTCGCGCGCATCTTCTTGAGGACCCCTTCATCTCGAGCCAGTGGCGTCAAGCACGCCGCGTGCCGGCGTCACGCGTCGCGGGCGATGGACAGGGCGAACGGCGCAGCGAGGGCGCGGCGGGTAGCATCACGCGCGCGATCGAAGGCCCACGGTGCTCCTCGCCGAGGTCGTAGCGAATCGACACGCCCCAGACACGCTCCGCAAAGTAGGTTGCGCCGTCGCGCGTATCCATGAGGTCGCGTACGACGGCCTGGAGCGGGCGCGGGCTGCAATGAAGTCGATTTGCGCCGTGATAGCGTCAGAACGGACATGCTCGAAGCGGGCGTGCCCGTCGGTGGCCAAGTGATGACGAAAACCCGGCTCTTCGCGATGTCGACGCTTCTCGCTGCGTGCTCCGCGCCTCACGCGGGACATTCCACAGTGACCCTCGCGCCTTCGCCTTTGTCCGATGTCGTCACGAGCAGGCCCGCGCCAGCCACAGTGGACGCCGCGTCAAGTGTTCTCGCTTGGTCGGACACGTTCGCGTCCGATGTGAGGACGCGGTCGAACGGCTCGGTCTGCGACACGTCCGTCGCCATCGAGCCTGCGCTGCGAGCCGCAGGCTCTACGCCGGATGAGCCCGTCGACATCACCGCGCGTACGTTGATTGTTCACCTGTGGGAGCCGCTCGGAAACATCCCCGAGCAAGAGCTCACGGCGGAACATCCTGGTGGCGCGATCGTAGGCATGGAGCTCACCCTTTACGGGCTGCTCCTTCCGACGCGAAAGCTTCGCTGGTTCAATGCCACGCGACAGCAAGCCAACCAGCCGCACGATCAGTCAGGCGATCTCGACATCCCGCTCGACGCCATCCCAAAGACTCCGTTCGCGGGCTCGGCTCGTTGTTGAGCGAGGCCGTCCTTGGTCTAACCAAGGGCACTTGCTCGATCGACCTCCTGACCGTGGCGGAGCTGCGAGCACTCCCGATTCCCGAAACGACGCGCCAAGACACCTTGGGAGCGCTCACCAACCCTGCCGCTCTCGGAGACCTTTGCGATTGGGTGAGGACGTCGACGTCACGGTGGCGATTGGTGCGTGCCGGAGTCGACTTGCAGTTCGCATCCGCGACGCATCGGTGGGGGCTCAACACGCGGCTGCGTCCGCAAGGGCAGGGAGTGTGCTTCGCCTTCTTCGATGGCTATCCGCGCTAGGGCCGCGATGCGTTCTCTTTCGCATCAGAGGTCTTCGCCTTCATCGAGACCGGTAAGCGATCCGTGAGCCACACGATGCCCGTCAAGACGTTCAAGGCCATCCTCGGGGGCGAGGCTGGCGATCGTCCGACGGTCGAGATCCCCTTCGATGCGAAGGCGACGTTCGGCTCCGCGCGCGCGAGGGTCAAGGCCACCGTCAACGGCGTGGAGCTGCGCACGACGGTCGCGGTGTACGGCGGCGTCTCCTACGTGGGCTTTCGCAAGGACGTTCGCGACGCGATGGGGATCGCGATCGGTGACCGCATCGAGGTGAAGCTCGAGGCCGATGCGAACGAGCGTGTGGTGGACGTGCCGGAGGATTTGGCGCGCGCGCTGAAGAGGGACCGAGAGGCGAAACGCGTGTTCGACGGACTCGCGTTCACGCATCGCAAGGAGTACGCGCAATGGGTGGCGAGCGCGAAGAAGGCCGAGACGAAGGCGACGCGGATCGGCAAGACGATCGAGATGCTCAAGGCGGGGACGAAGCACCCCTGAAGACCTCCACGCCGGGGCCACGCACACCGTTCCGCCTCGGCGGGGCTACGCATCACCAAGCGATCGTTTCGCCGGCTTGCCGACCTGCGTCTTGACCCAACTCGCCAGCGCGACGAGCGCAGCGTCGCGACGCGAATCCGGCCACGCGAGATCGAATGCCGGTGCGCCATCGTGAGCGGACACGTATGCGGCGTAGTAGTCGCAAACGCGCACCGTGCGTTTGGTGCCCATGCGGAGCGCGGGATCGTCTGCGTGCGGCATGCTCGATGAGGCGCCCGAGACATAGGCGATCTCGATCTGCCCAGCTTCGACCGTGAGCGTGCCGACGGGACGCTTGTCGGCGAGCGCGGCGACGACGTGGCGGTTGAGGCCGCTCGCGGCAATGAAGCCTCCCGTCTTGCCGAGCGTCCCCGGAGCGAGCAGGAATTCGAGGTTCTCGTGCACCGGCGCGCTGGGCATCGGCGACACAATCGGAGTCCACGGCGATCCCGGCGCAAACAAGAGATCAGACGCCTTTGCGATCACCGGTCGGTCGGCGAACAGCGCCATCGGGACGAAGCTGTCGCTCTCGCCCGCGCCGCTCTCCGTCGGCGTGATGGCCACCAGCCAGGATGCGTACGCGTCGAGCGCGGCGATATCGCCGACGTCAACGCGGTGGATCGTCAGCGTCGAGATCCCGAAGTTGTGGCTTTGGTGATCCGGCGACTCCTTGTTCGCAGCGGCGACCGCCCGATCCATCACGTGCGCGGCGATCGGCTTACCGACGGCCACGTCCCAGCGCAGCAGCGCGTCGGCGAGGCTGCACTCGGCGTCCATGTCGATGCCTGGCGCCGAGATCCGCTGGCGGAGAAGGTCGGTCACGGTTGGGGCCGCGTGCTGCCGCAGCGCCTCGCCTCGAAGCACGTTTGGATGGTCGAGATCGGGCCTCGACGTGATGTTCGCAGCGGCGTTGACCCAGGCGTTCGCTGCGGCGTGATCGTCAGCCAGCGTACGGAACCAACGCTCGTCCTCGATCGCCGTCGGCGTGTGTGTGACCGTGTTCGGCGGCGCGGCAGGATGCAATGGCGGCGGCAGAGCCACGTTACGAGCGCAAGCTGCGATGACGAGGGCGGCGAAAGGTCTGCGCATCAGCGAATGAGACGAACGCGGCACGACATCGGTCTGCCGAATGTATCACCGGCATCCACATTTCGTGAGGACGCTCGCGTGCGCCGAACCCGGTCGCGAGCCCCTCGGTGAGTGTCCGTAAGCTGCCAGTTGCTCTTTGGTCCCTGACCCACGTGCAGCCGATACAACTTCGTTAGCGGGGCCAGATCTGGCGGATGGCGGTGGCTGTCTTTCCTCGGTCGTCGGTGACGGTCACGGTCACGCTGGTGTCGACGCTGATGGCGAACGTGGCGGACGGGCCGATCGCCACGTCTCCTCCGGCGGTCGACCACGCGTACGACACGATCGCACCTCCGGGACGGGCTCGAGCGGTTGCGTGGAAGTCCACCGCGCCTCGACTGACGTACGGCCCCGCGTCGGGCGTGTCGATGTGCACGCGCGGCTGGTCCCAGAACGTCACGTACTTGCAGAGCCCGGTGGCGGGATCGCACGCGGTCGACAGAGGGCAGGCGCCGCACGAGGCGAAGCACTCGTGGCGAGGTGACGAGCGGACGACGTGCTCGATGCCTTTTTCGACCCAATCGGTGTCACGCGCATCGCAGCGCCAGCCGGGGTCGCAGTCGGCGCAGCTCGTGCCGGGGCAGGAGCAAGGGCTCCCGCGGCAGATCCCATCTCGGCACTCGTTGCTTCGACACTCCTCGTACGTCATGCATAAGCTGCCGTCAGCGAGGAGCTTCGGTTTCTTCGAGCACTCGGACGCGACAAGCACGACGGCCACCGCGAAGACGGCTCGGGCGAATGAGCACGGCCTGGACCTCATCCTCGGAGAGGCTCTGGAACACTCAGCCCGAACAGCGGGAAGAGCTCGGGCTGGAGCGAGCCGAGCATCCGGTAGCAATGAAGCGTGATCGAGCGCCGGGGCGGCTCGAACAACGTCCGGAAGGACTCCTCACCGGCACGGCCCATGAAAAGGAGGATGCCACAGGAGACGGCGCGACCTGAGAGTTCGTCCAAAGCACGCGATGATTTCTCGCGGGCTGCGCCGTCATTCGGTAGGCGTCCGCTTACGTTCGTCGCGCGGATTCAGAACGGGACGGGCACTGGAATGGCCGTCGGCGCGAGACCCGCGGCCGCTAAGCACGCCGCATGCCGGCGCCGTTCGAGAGACAATGAGTGCAAGCTACGCGTCGCGGGCGATGGACGGGGCGAACGGCGCAGCGAGGGCGCCGCGGGTAGCATCACGCGCGCGATCGAAGGCTTCGGCGCCGCGCGCGAGGCGGAACGGGCCGAGGCGTGGCAAGCCGGCGAGCGTGATCGTCACCATGTCGTCGCGGTTCGGGACCTCTGGGTGCTCCCGACGCCACGGCGACTTCGACGCGAGGTGATGGAACAGCACGCGCCCGCCACGCGGCAGGCCCGCGTGGCCGGGGCGATCGGCGATGCCTCCGTCGAGCATCGCGCGTCCATCGATGACAACGGGCCGCAAGAGAACAGGAAACGCGCAGGATGCGCAGATGGCGCGCGCGAGATCGCTGCTCCGGAGCACGACCGTCTTTCGGGCGCGAACGTCGAACGCGGAGAGCGCGGCCGGCGTGGGCGCGCTCTCGAACGACGGCGCCCCGAGCATGGCCTCGACGCGTGCACGGAAGAGCGCGCCGCGGAGCAGTCCGAAACCCGGCGCAGGATCCCAGAAATCCTCTCGGCGAAGGGGGCGGAGCTCGGCCTCGATGCGTTCTGCGCTCGTCCCGCTCGCCCACAAACCGCCGACGAGCGCGCCGGCGCTCGCGCCCGTCACGAAGCTCGGCGCGAGCCTCGCTTCCTCGAGCGCGGCGACGAACCCCGCGTGCGCGAAGAAACCAAAGAACCCGGCCGACAGCGCCAGCGCGAACGGCGACTCCGCGAGCCAATCGCGAACGGTCATGGCTGCCTGCACTAAAGCTCGAATCCGCGCTTGAAACCATCACGTTTTGGCGCGGCCGCTTCCTTCGCGATGGCGCTCGCGATGCTCACTCCTTTTGGAATGTGCACCGTCTTCTTCTTGCCGATCGTCCCGAGCGTTCCGAAGTGGACGACGAGCTTGCGACCGACATCCCAAGCCTCCCAATACTGCGTCCCGTGCTTGGTCGTTCTGTAGAGCTTGCGCATCATCTAAGGCGACCTACTCCCCGTTCCACAAGACTCTTTGCGTGATCGCGTCGAGCTTCCACGATGCGTCCTTTCGCGCGCCGAACGTGTAGAGGCGCGACATGTGGCCGTCGCGCCATCGATGACGATCTCGGCGGTCCCAACGACGTGATGCAAGAGCAGGTGCTCGAGCGCGTCGCGCCGCGCCCGAACGTAGTCGTTGGCGTCGACCGTCGCTGCGGGAGCTCCGCGAAGGTCGGAATAATCGGTGTGCACACGATCGGCGAGGCAATCTCGGAGGGCGCCCCAGTCTTTCATGTCGAAGGCCAGCGCGAAGCGAGCGATGAGATTCGAAAGCGCGACGGAGTCGTCCATGCCCCATCATAGCGGCCTGGGCGGCTGCTCCAGTAGACTCATCACCGATGAACCTCAAACCCGCAGTCGCGACGTCGCTCGCGAAGTGGCACCACATGGTCAACGGGCGCGATCTCTCCGAGCTCGCGACCATCGTCCATGCGGACGCCGTCTTTCGCTCGCCGTTCGCGTTCACGCCGTATCAGCCGGCGCCCGCGCTGATCCTCGTGCTTACGACGGTGGTCCAGGTTTTCGAGAGCTTCACCTATCATCGTCAGCTCGCATCCGATGATGGGTTGAATGTCGTCTTGGAATTCAGCGCAACGGTGGGGAATCGCAAGCTCAAAGGTGTCGACCTGATTCGGTTCGACGAGGACGGCAAGATCACCGAATTCGAAGTGATGGTGCGACCGCTCAGCGGACTTCAAGTCCTTGGTGCGGAAATGGGAAAGCGCATCGGGCATCTGCTGCCGCAGAAGTGAGCCGCTTCGACTCCACCGCGTCCCAGCTCATCGCGAGCCGATGATCACGCGGCAAATGGTTACCTTCTCACTGTGATACGCGTAGCCAACGCCGAACGGGCACGCGAGCTCGAGCTTGGCGAACGCGCCGTCGTCGACGAGCTTGTCGCACACGCGTGCGAGCACCGCGCGCGTGTGGCCCTCGATGTAGCCGTCGTAGTCGTTGCCGGTTCGTCCGAGCTTCTTCGCGGCGGGCTTCGCGCGTGCGTTTAGCTTGCTGTAGCCCGGCGAGCGAGCGAACGCGTCGAGCGCGTCGTAAGGGCACTCGTGAATCATGTGGTGCGAGAAGTCGCCGACCTCGTTGTTGAACATCGGGACAGCGCAAGCCCGCGCGCCGTCGTAGCTAGCGGCCCACGCGTCTTTCTCCTTCATCTCGAGCCAGTCACGGGACGCGAGCGCTTGCTTCTGGGCGCCACGAATGAACGCGAGCGTCCTCGAGCGCGTGTCGAACGATGGGAGAAACTCCCCGTAGTAGGGATTCGAGTCGATGGCGAAGATCGTCGCGGGGTCGCCCTTCGGCGCCTGCTTCGCGAAGATCGCGATCGCCTCGAGGCATCCAGCGACGAGGTGTCGCTCGAGGGCATCGAAGTCGAACGGTGCAGTCATGGGAACCATCTCGTCGCCGCGCGCGTGACATCTTCTGGATTGGGCGTCGCATCGCTCGCCCACGCGACGAAGCCATCAGGACGAACGAGCACCGCGCAGAGGCCAAGGCGATCCTTGGCTTTGCTCGCCACGTAACGGACACGCTCGCCCCAACGGCCATCGAGCGCTTTCAAGGACGCGGGCCGGTCGAAGTCGAGGAGCAGCCCGTTGCCCGCGCGCAGCAGCGCACCAACCCTTGTCCCATCCTCGAGCTCGAAATCCGGGCAGCTACGGCCCACGAGCGGGTGCTCCTCGCCGAGGTCGTAACGAATCGACACGCCCCAGACACGCTCCGCAAAGTAGGTCGCGCCGTCGCGCGTATCCATGAGGTCGCGGACGACGGCCTGGAGCGGGCGCGAGCTAGGCCGCATCAGCGCGACTTGAGCCCGCGTCCAATCGAGAATGCGCGCTCCGACTGGCTGCCGCTCGGTGCTGTAACTGTCGAGTAAGCCATCGGGGGCATCCCCTCGGAGGGTCGCGGCGAGCTTCCACCCGAGGTTCATGGCGTCTCCGAGCCCGAGGTTCAGGCCCTGCCCACCGAGTGGTGAGTGAATATGGGCGGCGTCTCCGGCCAGGAGCACGCGCCCCTTGCGGTACGTCGTTGCCTGGAACGAGCGATCGGTCCAGGTCGACACGAGATGGAGTGCAGTGAGCGTCACGTCCGTATTGGACACGCGCCGCAGCACTGTCTGCACGTGCTCGAGTGTGACCGGCTCTGCGCGATGGGAAGCGCCGCTGTCGAAGTCGGCAAACGCCAGAAACCCGGGTTGCGCTTGCACGTAATTGCCAGTCGGAGTGGTCTGCCTGCCCATACGGAGCTTCTCGGGGTCGGCGATGTCGACGTGGACGGAATAACCCGTGAACTCCGGCTCGGTCCCGACGAACTCGAAGCCACCTTGCTTGCGGACGGTGCTGCGACCGCCGTCGCATCCCACCAAAAAGCGCGCGCGAAAACGTTCCTCGCCAGAATGGATCGTCACGTCATCGTTCTTCGTCTCGAAGCTGTCGACGCCGTGGCCGCGTTTTATCTCGACGCCGGCGGATATCGCGTGAGCCGCGAGCACGCGCTCGAGCGCCTCCATCGCGCTCCCGAGCTGCGTGGACGACGGGCCCGGCAGGCGATACGTCCACCTCGCCGTGTCGATGTTGGCGTGGTCGAACTGGACGCCCGCGAAGTGGCCTGCCGGCCCGCGCTGCGCTCCCCCGGGCGTCAGCTGGCTCGACTGGCCGGGCGCCCCCGCTGGACGCGACTCAGCGGCAATCGACTCCAGAAGCCCACGGCGGTAGAACGCCTCGACGCTGGGACCCCAGAGCCCTCGCAGTCCAAACGGGAGCCCCTTCAGCGGCGAACGTGGATCCGCGAGCTTCTCGAGCACCAGCACGGAGAGCCTCGCGAGCCGCAGCTCACACGCGAGGAAGAGGCCGACGGGGCCGGCTCCCGCGATGATCACGTCGTAGACCACTCCTCGAACGATGTACCACCACCGACAAGCGTCCGGAACATCCAGGCCAGACCACCGGCTGGCGCGCGGCCAAGTGGCCACTGCGATTCGCGTGGATTGCCGGTGAAATCGAGCGGCACGATGACTGCACCGTCCTGCGTTGCGTCGCGAAGCGCGACGATGTTAGGTGGATCCATGGACGACACACTCGTCGCCGTTCTCATCGAAGACTTTCGTGGCCAGTTCAAGGTTTTCGGCGAAGCCGTCCAAGCCACGAACGACAAGCTCCAAGCCACGAACGACAAGCTCGACGTGCTTGCTTGCAAGTTCGACCGGATGGCGACCGACGTTGCCGTGCTCAAGACCGACGTCGCCGTGCTCAAGACCGACGTGGCTGACGTAAAGGAGCGCGTCGAGCGTGTCGAGCACGTCGTCAACGGCGGCACGCCCAAGCGGCGCAAGAAGTGACGACCAACATGGCGCGGTCTCTTCGACGACGTCGCCGTCGCACGGTCAGGTCGATGCACCTGTCTTCGATGCCAACGCGAACAAGGCGCTGACGAGGCGTGTCGTGAGGATACTCGGGTCAATGCACCCCGAGCTGAACGCCGGCGAACAGCGGTTTCCCGTTGTCGTCGAGGCGCACGCTGTCGATCACGTCGACGAGCGTCTGTAGCGTCACGTCAGGCGCTCCGCCGACCGTGATGGCCTCGTCGCCGGCCCCCGACAACATCGCACGCAGCTTGATCACACAAGCGTGAAGCGCGCGCATGTCACGTCCCGGGATCGCGAGGCCCGGACCTGCGTCGTTGCACCCCGGCGCCACGTTGCCGCCGGTCGCCTTGATGCCGACGCCATCGTGCACGATGAGAACGGTCAACCCCAACGACGGCGGCGTAGCGACGCGCGCCGCAACCCCCCGCGCATCAACTGTGGGCTCGGGGTTGGAGCTGACCTGTCCATCGCCGCTCGGCAGGTGTAGGCCGCCGCCGGAATCGTTGACGCCGGCGCTCGACGCGGCCAGCGCGGCGAGATCGACGGGCGGCACGTCGCTCGCATCGAGCGCTCCAGCAACGCCGCCCGAGGCACGCGTCTCGATCGCGAATGGTATCGCGCGCACCGGCCCCGCGCCTGCGACGGCGAGCTCGAGCTTGGTCGCGCCGGATTGCGCGGCCGTGTAGCTCGCTTCGGTGATGGCGCGCAACGTGGTGGTCGCGTCGGCGTAGAACAGCACGGAGGTGCTCCCCGCCCGATGCGCGCCGCCTCGCATGGCGGTGGCGACTGGCGTGATCCACATGTCGCGCTCGTTCTGCCCGCGATGGTCTGCGGCGATGAATCCACCTCCCGATCGTGGTGCGCTACCGATCTGCACGGGTGGGTTTCCGCTGAAGAGACCCGCGCCGGCGATGTAAACGCGCGTCGCGCTCCTCGGCGCGTCGTTCGAGGTCGAGCGAGGTAGCGAGAGCGACGTGACGGCAGCGGGGACGGCCCACGGATCCGCATTCGCGACCGTCTCCGGCCCGGCAGCCGGCGGCGTCGTCTCGTTGCAGCCGAGCAGGAGAAACGCAGTGAGCAGTGCTCGTGACGTCATCCGGTGGTGATACCACGCGTGTCGGATCAGAGCGCAGCGACGCCCATATCGTAGACGCGGAATTCAGCCTGTGGATCCGCAAGCGGACGGGTTTGCATGTGGCCCAAAAGATGCGAGGCTAAATGCATGCGAGTACTTCGATGGATCGCACTGGGCTTCGCGGTCGCTGGATGCGCTCCAGAGTACGAGTACGTCCCGGTGACGGTGGCGGTCGCCGGCGGCTACAACGGAGCTGCGACCTATCCGGTTGCGCCATCCGCGACCTACCCGGTCACACCTGGCGGCTATTACGGGGGTGACTACTACAGTCCTTACCCGGCGTACGGGTATAACCCCTACTACGCTTACGGCTACTACGCGCCGTACGGCGGCCGGTACGTGGGCGGGTTGCGCGGCGGGTACGGTTGGCGTGGCGGCTATGGCTACGGGGTTCACCGGTTCGGAGGAAACGGCGGAGCGCTTCGCGGAGGCTTCCATGGCGGGGGTCACGGTGGTGGCCGCCGATGACATCGGCGCGATCGAGTACGACATGTCGTTCCGTGGCGCGTGGCGAGGGACGTCGCGCGAAGTAACGAGCTCGCGATGGTTCGCGAGTGCCATTCTCGATTTGTGCGTCGTTCTCATTTGGTCCGCTCGTTGCCTAAGCGCGGGGCATGTCGCTCGGTTCCTCGTGTCGTGCGTTGTGGGTCGCAGTCGCCGCCATGGTCGGCGGCGTCGCGTGTTCTGGGGGGTCGACGGGTAGCGCGGGTAACGCTCTGTCGTCTTGTGCCGGCGGGCAGACCCTCAAGGGCGCCGACGTGTCGAGCTACCAAGGCACCGTCGACTGGTCGGCCGCGAAGGCTGACGGCATCACGTTTGCGTTCGCGAAGGCGACGGAGGGAGACACGCTCGTCGACTCGACGTTCGCCCAAAACTGGGCAGCGATGAAGACCGCGGGCGTGGTGCGGGGCGCGTATCACTTCTTCCACCCGAGCGACGACGCCACCACGCAAGCCAATTTCGTACTGTCGACGGTCGGCGCGCTCGAAGCGGGCGACCTCCCCATCGTGCTCGACTTCGAGGTGCTCGACGGCGTCGCTGAGGCGACGGCCGTGGCGGACGCCGTGACGTTCCTCGAGGCGGTCACGAAAGCGACCGGCAAGACAGCCATCGTCTACATGAGCGCCGAGTTCTTGAGCGGGTCATATTCCGCGCTGGCGCCCTACACCCTCTGGGTCGCCAACTACGGGGTGTCGTGCCCTGGCTTGCCCTCGGAGTGGCCTTCGTGGAGCTTCTGGCAAAACTCCGGCAGCGGCAGCGTGAGCGGGATCTCCGGCGGCACCGACACCGACGTGTTCAACGGCTCGCTGTCTCAGCTCACGGCGCTCGCGGGTGGAATGGGCGGCGATGGCGGGACCAGCGACGCCAGCGCGACGTGTGCGCTCGGCGGTCATGGCTATCCCCAAAACACCTGCACCGAGACAGAGCAGTGCGACGCCGGCGTTTGGGTGACGCGGGCGAGCGACTCCTCGACCTGCACCACCGGCATCGAACCGAGCGGAGCGTGCATCACCGATACGGGCACCGTGGTCCCCGACAGCACGTGCACCTCGACGCTGCAATGCGATGACGGCGTCTGGGTCGATCGCATGAGCGACCCCGCGATGTGTCTCGGTAGCACCACCACGTCCTGTGATCTCGCCGCTGTGACCTACCCCGAGAACACGTGCACCGAGACACTTCAGTGCGATAGCGGCTCGTGGGTTACGCGTTCGAGTGACGCGTCGACCTGCGACACCGGGATTGAGCCGAACGGAGCGTGCATCACGGACACCGGCACGGTCGTTCCCGAGAATACGTGCACGACGACGTTGCAATGTGACAGTGGGGTTTGGGTCGAAAGGCAGAGTGATCCCGCGTCCTGCCTGTGAGGAGCCGAGACGACCTTCTTTCGTCGCGGGCGCCCCGGGGACTGATC
>Ga0302326_10027417_pt1 | contig 11483 bp, 11 predicted proteins | sample Palsa_T0_3_FD_202264 | JGI IMG/M metagenome (GOLD analysis project Ga0302326, IMG submission 202264) | Peat permafrost microbial communities from Stordalen Mire near Abisko, Sweden - Palsa_T0_3 | ecosystem: Environmental > Terrestrial > Soil > Palsa > Peat permafrost | place: Sweden: Abisko...
GCTTCGTCCGCCTGATCGACAATCCGGACATGCTCGGCGCTTCCCAGCGTCTCGTCCGCCGGCTTGGAATGTCCGGCTTCTGCGGCCTCGACTTTGTGATCGATGACCAGACGGGGGAGGCCTATTTCATCGAACTCAATCCGAGAACCACGCAGCTCTGCCATTTGCCGCTCGGACCGGGCCGCGATCTGGCCGCCGCGTTCTGCTCGCGCCTGATGGGCGTCTCGGCGGGCGGTTCCCCGCGGATAGGCATCGGCGATTCGATAGCGATCTTTCCGAACGCGTGGCTGCAGGGCATTGGAAGCGCCGTGATTTCCTCGGACCTCCACGACGTGCCGTGGGAGGAACCTGAACTGGTGAATGAGCTCATCAAGAGGCCCTGGCCTGAACGCCACCTCCTGAACGTGACCATTGAGCGGTTCCGCGCCTTTCTCAGCAAGGGATCCAAGAAATCGAGGTTCCACGACTGCCGTGGAACCGCGCAGGAGGCGCCACGGCTGGTGGAGGGAACCGGGTCCCCTTCGGCAATGGTGAGGTGACGACAGCAGCGGGGCGGACATGTCCGCGCAGTTCCGCATTTAAGTGGAAGGCTGGCACGCGCTTGCGGTGAAACGGGCCTTGGGGATGGCGATTTCCAGGATCCAGGAGGACGAACCGCCGAGCAGTCTTTTTGCGCGAAATTGCGTGCATTAAATCCGTGACCTCCGCCACGGCCGCATCCAGCGTGCGCCCGGGAATCCAGCCCCCTATGCCTCCTTCACTGACGGGTAAGCGCACGAGTATGCCATTTTCCGATGGGTTATCAATCTGCCGATGCCTCGCGAGTTTGGCATTGGGCCTCGAAGCGTGGGTGTCGTGGGGCGCTGTTCCGAGTGCGCGCGTGTCCTTTGACAATTCGATCGCTTCCATACCCGCGAACGCCCCCAGCTCGCGGCCGCATATCGTTCGTCGAACGCTCACCGCCGAGGAAATGGCAGGCACTCTGGATCTTGTTGTCAGCCTGCGGATGCGCAACTTTGCGGACCTGGAAGCTCGGCTCCAGGCGGGTCAAAGGGTCTCGAAGGCGGAGATGGAGGCCAAATACCTTCCGTTCCCGGCGGACTACGAACGCGCCGCCTCGTGGCTGGAAAGTCAGGGTTTTGCGTCGAACCTGCAGGACAAGAACCACACCAATATTTTCGTGCGCGGGAGCGTGGCAAGGTGCTCCGAGGCCTTGGGTGTGACGTTTGCTCGAGTCGCGACCCGGGACGGCGAGTTTAGCTCCGCTGTCACAGCCCCTTCCTTGCCCGAAGACATCTCCGGCGTCGTCCTGGGGATCACGGGACTTCAACCGCACATTCTGATGCATTCTCCCAGGATACAGAGTACCGATGGAACCGGGGTGGATGGTCGTTTTACCCCCGCCGACATCCTCTTCGCCTATGACACGCCCATTAGCAACGACGCCCATGGAGTGCCCATCACCGGCTCCGGACAGACGATCGCCATCATAATGGACGCGGCACCGCTGACGACAGACCTTACGGCATTCTGGCAGGCCGCCGGCGTCAGCGATTCACTGAACTCATACACGCTCGTCAACGTGGCCGGCGGACCGACCGCCACAAGCCAGACAAATGCGGCCAGTGAAGTGACGCTCGACGCGGAATGGTCGTCGGGCATCGCGCCGGGGGCCAATATTCGGATTTACGCGATTCCGGAGTTGAACTTGTCCGACATCATCGCCGCCTGCACCGTGATCATGAACGACGGATTGGCTACGGTCGTTTCCTACAGCGGAAGCGGTGTCGAGACCGACTATAATTCCTCCAGCCTGGAAGCCGATTCGCAGACTTTTGCCCAGATGACTGTGGCTGGAATCACATTTATCGCCTGTTCGGGCGACGGTGGCTCAAACCCGAATTCCAGCAGTGAAGCCAACGGTTACAGCACTTCGAATGCCTTGTCGGCCGAATACCCGGCGAGCGACCCCTACGTGACGGGGGTCGGGGGAACGACGGTGACCTTCGACGTGAACTGGAATGCCACTTCAGAGACGGCATGGTCCCAGATTGGAGACATCGCCACCAATCCTCTGGCCAGCGGCGGCGGTACGAGCGCCTATTTTTCACGCCCGGCATGGCAAATCGGAACCGGAGTTCCGCAGGGTGCAAAGCGATGCGTTCCGGATGTTGCGGCGGTTGCGCAAGGCAATCCGCTGGCCGGGGGCTTTACGGGTGCCTTTGTGGTTTCCAACGGAGTGCAAACGGGGCTGGTGGGAACGAGCGTCTCGGCGCCGGTCTGGGCCGGCGTCTGTGCCATGCTAAACCAGTACCGTGTCAGCGTGGGGCTGCCCACTGTTGGACTCTTGAGTCGAGCGACCTACCCCTTGATTGGGACCACCGGAGTCAACGACGTCACCACGGGAAGCAATGGAGCTTATGCGGCGGGTCCGGGCTACGACCTCTGCACGGGCACCGGCTCGCCCAACATCAAGGAAATCACCGATGTGCCGGCGCCCACCAATCCGGTCAGCGCGGGCTCCCCGGTCACGATGTCCGTCACGGCGCAATTTCTACCGTCGACGTATCAATGGCAGCTTAACGGCGTCAACATCAGCGGAGCCACCGGGAACGTCTATTACATCCCCAGTGCGAGTGTCGCCAACGACGGAGCCTACGCGGTCGTGATCACCAATTCCCAGCTGGGAACCCTCCAGTATAATCTCGGAACGCTTAGCGTCAGTGCCCCCGCGACGACGCAAGACAGCGCCCGGCTTATCAACATCTCAACCCGCGCCCAGGTCGGTACCGGGGCCAACATCCTGATACCCGGCTTTGTGATCACCGGCTCCGGCACCGAGACGCTCCTGATTCGCGGGGACGGACCCAGTCTGAGCCAGTTCGGCGTGGCGGGCGTCCTGGCACAGCCCACCCTGAGCGTGTATAACGGCTCGACATTGATAGCCGCCAACTCGGGCTGGGGCACGAGCGCGAGCCCGGAACAAATCTCCGCGACCGCCGCGCAGGTCGGAGCCTTCGCCTTCACAGCGGGCAGCGCCGACTGTGCTCTGATCGTCAATCTTACCGCCGGCAGCTACACCGTGCAGATTTCCGGCCTCAACAATTCTACAGGGGTCGCGCTCGCCGAGGTATATGAGGTCTCGTCGACGGGCACCCGGCTGGTCAATATTTCCACTCGGGCCATGGTGGGCACCGGCGGCAACATCCTGATTCCCGGCTTCGTGATCAGCGGGCAGGGCACGGAGGAGCTGCTCGTCCGCGCCGATGGTCCCAGCCTGACTCAGTTCAGCGTCAGCGGCGTCCTGGCCCAGACCACGCTGGGCATATATAACGGGGCGACATTGATCGCCTCAAACACGGGATGGGGAACGAGTGCAAGCGCGGTGCAGATTGCGGCCGTAGCCGCGCAGGTGGGCGCCTTCGCCTTTTCGACGGATAGCGGGGACTCCGCGCAGATTGTCAACCTGGCGGCGGGTGGCTACACGATTCAAATCAGCGGCGTGAGTAATACCACCGGAGTCGCGTTGGCGGAAGTTTACGAGGTGCCGCCTGTACCTTGAGGGATTCGCTGACCAACTAGAAAATGAATTTGGGTGCCCGATCCGAGGCATCCAACGGCCCCTGTCGTCCCCATTTGCACGCGGCAGGAATCTTGGACCTTCGCGTAATTGTTGAAAAAATGCCAGCGGTGCCCTAGCAGTGGGGCTGAAGTGACATGAGTGCCCCAATGCTCGGGTGGTGGAATTGGCATACACGACGGTCTTAGAAGCCGTTGCCGCAAGGCGTGCAGGTTCAAGTCCTGTCCCGAGCACCAACTAGGGATCCCATTGAGCAGGCGCCCGCAATACGGCGCGGGCGGCCCTGTGGGAATGCCGGCAATTCTACGCGTTGAAGACCTTCTTGATCTCGCCAACCTTCTTTTGAACGCGGCCTTCGAACACTTCGTCGCTGCCCTTGTTCTCGAGGCTCGGACTGCGGACAACCTTGCCGGTCTCTTCCTTGATCTTCCCCGACATGATCTTGGAATTTCCCTCTATCTTGTCCGTGGTGCTTGATTTCGTATTTTCGTTGGATTTCATATTTCTTTCGTTGTTGAGCCCGATTCGGGCGTTATCTTGAGCGTGTCAGCATTAGTCACGAATGCCGCAATGTGGTTCGCGCTTTGTTGATGGCGTGCGGCCATCGCCTCCCGGATCCCCGACGGGTCAGTTCTTCGCGCGAAACCCGCCCATCAGAAAGATGATCAGGCAAACCAGCAGGATTAGGCCGACCCCGCCTCCACCGACGGCGGGTCCGCCAATGTAGAAGCCGCCGCCGCCGAACAGGAGAAGAAGCACGATGACAAGGAGTAGAAGGTTCATGCCCTCAGAATAACACCGTCCTCCTTCCGACGATATGGGGTCTTCGCCCCTTTTGTCGCCGCTCAGAAAGCCCCGGAGGCCCGGTTTCCCACGAGCCGGAATATCGTCTCGACCAATTCTGAAATCGAGAAGGGCTTGGACAGGAAAGCGCCGGGCCGCACTGCCTCACTCAACATCCATTCGGGCTTGGGCTGGCTTCCGGAAACCAGGATGCAGGGAATGTCGGGTGAAACAGCACGAAGGCGCTCAATAAGGTCGAGACCCGTCAGCTTCGGCATTTCGTGGTCGGTGATAAGCAGCGCGTATTTCAGCCTGTTCAACGCCTCCCAGCCTTTTTCGCCGTCCTCCGCCGTGTGCACCTCAAATCCCACGCCAGAGACGATGCGCGCGACAAGCTCGCGGTGCATCGGGTCATCGTCAACGACCAGAACATGGGCGGACCTGGAGGGCCTAATTTCGCTCTTGGCACCCCGAAGGGCCGGTTCGACGGCCAGGTCCGCATGTTGAACTTCGGCGGTTGTCGGTGGCTCTGCCTCGACCGGCTGCAAGACCTCCACAATCAGTTCGTCGCGAGCGTCGGGGGGAGGCAGCATTTGGCGACGGGTTTGGAGTATGGGTAGTATGCCCCAATTGCCGCGCTCTCAAAATGGGTTGAAACCCTACCACAACGACCGGCCAGACGAATAGGCGTTTCGAAAACGTGTGGCATTAGGGATCGGACCGGCCGCCTCCTGGCGAACGAGACGCTTGGTGCGCCGGGAATTGGGATCGCCGCCGCGCACGGGCGGCGCGGCAGCCGGGGCGACGGACACCCGCGATCGGGTAGGGAAAGACCCCATCCACAGTCGTTCGTTGTCGGTTGCGGGCCTATCCGTTGCGGTGTCCTATTGGGCATGAGATCGGTGACCAAATCTTCAGACCCGCGAGGCAATCGTGATCTGCAGCCCCTGAGCTGGCGCGAATCCATGATTCGCCTTCTCCAAGGTCACGAGGATGTTGAGGCGGGTCCCTCACACGCTCTTGCGGCCCGCGTGAAATCTCCGGAGGCTTCTTATGGCTTGAAGTCCAAGCTCACCGCCGTCCCTTCGCGGGGCTAAGGCCCAAGAAGGCGGTGGCCGCGATCTGGGATCAACCCTGCCTTTCCATTTGTGCGCAACAAGTCCCCAAGACCTTTCAAGCCAGCGGGTATTAAATCGAGCGCTTCTGATGAAATCGAAGGAGCCGCCCGAATGGCTTCGGGCATAATCAAGGAGGAGACGGGGAAGGCGCTTAAGAATCCCGAGCTTCAGGCCGAAGGTGACGCAGATCAGTTTGTGGGCGACGCCCAGAAGAGCATTGGGAAGATCAAGAAGGCGCTGGGCGCCTAGCCGCGCCGCCTTGGGGCGATGCCGGCCTGGAATCGGTCGCGCGGTTGCAGTACATAGATTTCAGTACTCGGAGCTGTTGCACCGGCGCTCCCGCGCGGCCAATCCGGTGGGGACAACATTCAAAATGGGAGAATTTGTGGACCCGCCCTGCTCCAAATGCGGCAAGGATGCGACAGTCACGCTTCACGTGATCGTGAGCGGCGTCGAGCTACCGCCGCTTGAGCTTTGTGACGAGTGCTATGCGAAATTTCCGCTGCCCCCGCCGGGTATCGAGGACCTGCAGATCGGCGTCTCGCATAGGCGCGGCTCGGTCGACCGGCGGGAGGGGCCCGAAAGGACCCCGAACCAGGAACTGTAGTTCTCTCCGTGCGGGGGCAGTCTTGCGCGGCGCGAGACCGCCAGCCGGAGGCGAAACAGGGAGCGCGCCGCTTCTCGCGGCCCGGGTCAGTCAAAAAGGAGCGTGACCTATATCTCAACGGTGGAATTCCGCGGCAGGCCGGCGACGGCGACGGCGGCGCGCGCATGCCGGCCTCGCTCGCCGTAGAGCTCAATGATGAGGTCGCTTGCGCCGTTGATCACCTGCGGGCTCTGGTCGAACCCCGCGACCGCATTGACATAACCCGCGACGAACAGGAATTCCCGGACGCGCTCGAGCCGTCCCAGGGCCAGCTTGACGGAGGCGAATATAATGAGCGCGCAGACCCGTGCCGCAGCATGGCCGGATTCCACGGTCTGCTCGCGGCCCACCTGGCCGGCATGGGTCATAGCGCCGTCCCGAACGCTGATGACACCGGACAGGATGAGCGTGTTTCCGCTGATCTTGAACGGCACGTAGCTCGCTGCGGGAACCGGCGCCGCGGGCAGACCGAGCCCGAGCTTTCCCAGCCTCTCTTCAATCGGATCCATCGGCAAAACCTGTCAGGGAGGCGCTCGCCCTCAATCGAAAATGGCTTCGGGAAGGTACGCCGAGATGGTCGCGATCGGGCCGTTCACCATCTGGCTTATCTTGAGGTCCAGCACCACGCTGCAGAGGATGAGGGCGAGTTCGCGGCGCAGCCCGAGGCGGCCCTCGAGGAAAGCCACGGCCCTTCGCACCGCGGCGCGGGCCGCCTCGCGCGGATCCTCGTGCGACTCGATGAACACATGGAACGGCTTCGTCAGGTAGCGGGGCGGGACAAGGGCGGCCGGGGCGAGCGCGTACGGGCCCTCCAGGCGGCGGCGCTTGTGCAGGCTGAGGCGAAACGAGGCGGTCATCGGCGCCTCCATGCCGTTAATCGAGACCTCGCCGTCGCCCTGCGCGGCGTGCGCGTCGCCCGCGCATAGGCCGGCCCCGGGGGTCAGGACGGGCAGCCAAAGACGGGCGCCGGCCCCGAGGTGGCGGACATCCATGTTGCCCCCGAATATCCCCGGCGCCCGCGTGCGGAATTCGCCGGCCTCGGCGCGCTGCACGCCGATGACGCCGCAGAACGGGTGGAGGTCCAGGGTGACGCCGGGCATGCTGCGCGTCCGGCCGCCGTCGAGCTTCCAGATATGAAGGTACGGCTCGGAAAACTCGTCGCCCAGGGCGCCCAGGCCGGGCATGACGCTCGTCCACGCCCATCCCTCGTGCTGGTATTCGAGGACTTCGATCTCGAGTGCGTCGCCGGGCTCCGCCCCGGCGACCGCCACGGGGCCGGTTAGCGCGTGGATGCGGGTCTTGTCGATCGCCGCGAACCCGTCGAGCGTCATGTCCGGCCGGACCTGGCCGTCGCTGGAATCCTTCATCGCGAGCGAAACCGTGTCGCCCGGCGACACGGTAAGGACGGGCGGATAATCCCGGTTCCAGCGGTTACAGGTGCGCGAGCGGTCGATGTGGTGGTGCAAGGGACGGTGGTCGTGGTTTCAGTCCGTGTTCACGCCAGCGACGGGAACTTCTCCGACCGGTAGAGGATGTCGCCCCTCCGGAAAGTCCCGAGGACGTCCTCGGGCGTCACACGCGTAACGATCGACGCGGGGATGTGCTGCGTGGCGCGAAGGTGGGGGGCGTGGAAGTCGAGGACGACGAATGTGGCCGGACCGCCTCTCTCGAGGCTTCCGGTGCGGTCCCCCCCGAGGACGGCGCGGACATTGGAGGTCGCCATCCTCAGGATGGCGAGGGGGTCCGGGCGGACCGCGTCCCCGTACTGGCTCTTCGCCAGCTTGTAGGTGAAGTCGAGCTCCGCGAAGAGGTTCGGGCTGTTCAGGAGACCGTTGTCGGTGCCGAGAAGGAGGTTTGCGCCGGACTCCATGAGCGCGCGCACGGGCGGCATGGGGAGCCCGAGGTTCGCGTTGGCCCGGGGATTGAGCGCCGCCGTCTTGCCCGACGACGCGAGAAGCGCGACCTCGGCGTCATTTGCCACGGTCATGTGGACGATCAGGTGCGGATCGTACAGCTCGATCGCGCGGGCGAGGTCGCCGCGGGTCGTCCGCGCGAGGCTCACGTCGCGGTAGCCGGCGTTCTCAAGGCAGTGGATCGCCCTCATCTTGCCGCTCTCTTGCGTGAGCTCGCGGATCTCTTGCCACGCCCGGTCGGTCAGGTCGTTCATCGTGCTTTCGCTGAAGCCGTCGGCCGCGGCCAGGATGGACTCCAGCTCCGTGCGCGCGCCGGAGGGAAGGGGGGCCTCGTTGGCGGCGAGCGCGGCCTCGTCGAAGGGGACTCCCGAGAATTGCCCCAGGATGACCGAGTCGATCCCCGTGGCCCGCGAGGCCTCGCGCAGGAGTTCGCTCCCATAGGGTCCCTGCTCGCGGAAATCGATATGGCCGACCGTGCCCGTGCGCGCCATGTAGCGCAGGTGGCGGACGACGTGCGGCAGGTGGTCCTCCCGCGAAATCGCCGCCAGCTTCCGGTACTTGAAGCCGTCCGGCCGGAAGAATCCCTGTTCCAGCGTGAGCCCGGTCGCCCCGTCGGGCAGGCACGAGTCGCCCATGTGGGTGTGGCTGTTGTAGAGGCCGGGGATGATGACGAGGGCGCCCCTCTCGAGCGCGAGGGCCGGTTCCACCCGGTCGATGGCCGTGAGTGTGTCGCCGGTCCATGCGAAGGTGCTACAGCGCCACGGCTCGAGCGCGGGCCCGCAGAGGACGACGACGTCGCGCAGTGATTTCACCGCGGTCACCGGACGATCCTCACGCTGAGCTGGGTCTCCGGCGCTTCGGCATAGGCCGCGCGAAACGCCTCCTGGCCGGGAAACGTCTTCCCGGGCACGCTCCGGCATGCCAGCCCAAGGACGAACTCATCGTCGTCGAAGGGGTAGGGCGCCACGCGGTAGGTGTCGCTGCCGAGGGGCAGGCACTCCAGCCGCGCGGGCGCGCCGCCGCGGCGCGGGTGGGCGTGCCGCAGCGCGATCGGGCCGGGATACCTCACGCAGGCCGAGAGCGAAAGGCTGTCGCACGCCTGAAGGAACTCGAATGCGCGCAGAAGGCGGCCCGGCTCCGCGGCATCGGCGTATGCCGGCGTGCACGCGAGTTCCGCGGTCATTTCCCGCTGCCGGCGGAGCTGCGCCTCGACGAACGAGCCGTGGAGGACCCGGTCCGCCTCGCTGAGGCTGCCCAGGTCTGCCTGTCCCGTGAGCAGGTCCACCGTGTGCATGGAAATGATGACGGCCGCGTAGGGGTTGCCGGCCGCCACGGACTCGGCCGCCCTTGCGCGCACCGCGAGATAGTCGGCGAGGTCGATCTCCTCAAAGGCGCTGTACTTCCCGACCAGCTCCCGGGAAAAGGCGGCCGGGCGCCCCTGGCGCGTCAGGAACGGGGCCGCGTCGCGCGCCGCCCAGGCGTCGTCGTGCCGGTTCACGGCCACAAGGATGTCCGCGCGGGGTTCCGGCGCCGCAAACTCGTCGTTGCCCCAGTGGGCGGCGAACCCCCCAGCCAGCCTGGCATGCTCGGGGTGCTCCACCAGTATCCAGCCGGTTTCTGTCTCAATTCGTATCATCGGGCGGCGCCAGCAAGGGATGGGCCATGCCCCGCGCGCCGTCGAGCCCATTGGCGCCGGCGCTTCGGTGGCACCGGACATGCTCAGGGAAGCCAAACCCATGGCCGAAAGCCCCAAGAGCGCCGCGGTCGGCGTCGTGCTCCGCCGCAACTACCTTTCGGCGCTGGAGAACCTCGCGCAGTCGATCGGAACCATGGGTCCCGTCGCGACGATCGGGACGGTCCTGCCGCTCCTGATCTACAAGTCGGGCAACGGCACCTGGCTCCTGTTTCTTGGGATCATGGCGTCGTTTTGCCTGATCTCGACCAGCATCAACGTCTTCGCGTCGAGGTTCGCGTCGGCGGGTTCCCTTTCGGCGTTTGCCGAGACCGGCCTCGGGAAGGGGGCGGGAAGCCTGACCGGCTGGTCCTACATCGTGGCCATGGCGTTCGTCGTCATCAGCTCAGGGGTCTCGAGCGCCTACTACCTCTCGATGGTGCTGACCCATTTCACGCGGCGGCCGGTGGAGATGCCGGGCTCGGTGCTCCTCACGGTGCTCGTCATCCTTGCGGCCTGGTGGCCGGCCTACCGCGACATCAAGCTCTCGACCAAGATCATGCTCGCGGTCGAGTCGCTCTCGGTCGTCGCCATCCTGTTCATCCTCGGCGCTGCGATGTTCCGGAGCCACCACTGGGTGGACCGCGCACAGCTGACGCTGGACGGCGCGTCGTTTCCGGGCATCAGGCTCGGCTTCGTGCTCGCGTTCATGACCCTCGCCGGCTTCGAGAGCACGACGACGCTGGGCGAGGAGGCGAGGACGGCCACGCACACCCTTCCGCGCGTCATGTTCCTCTGCATCATTCCCATCGGGATCCTCTTCGTCGGGAGCATCTACTGCCTGACGGCCCTTTCCCACAGCCAGAACCTCGCGCTCGACCAGAGCGACGCGCCGCTCGACATGATCGCGCAATCGATCGGGCTTCCGACCCTGGGATGGCTGAGCTCGCTCGGGGTCGCGGTCAGCTGCTTCGGCTGCGCGCTCGGCGGCTTCAACGCCGGCGCGCGCGTCATCTTCTCGATGGCGCGCAGCAGGCACCTCTGGCGGTACTTCGAGGGCGTGCATCCCGTCAACGGGACGCCGAGCCGCGCTCTCGCGCTCCTCGGGGGGCTTTCGCTCGCGGTGTCGTGCGCGATGATCGGCCTCGGGGTCAGGATGTCCGACGCGATGGACTACCTGATGCAGATCGCCTCATTGGGTTTCCTGGGGGGATACCTCGCCGTGTGCGCGGCCGCTCCTGCGTTTCTCGCGAGGAAGCACAAGCTGGGCATGGGGCGGCTCGTGATCGCCGCAGCCGCGATGGCGGTCATCGGGGCCGCCTTCTTCCTGAGCCTTTTCCCGGTGCCCGACGGGCCGTGGCGCTACCTTCCGTACATCTTCGTCGGGCTTCTCGTTGCGGGAATGATGCTGTCCTGGCGCCTCCAGTCCGGCTTGCCCGGGGCCGCCGAACCCTCGGCGGTCGAGTGAGTCGCGGTCGCCTCGAAGTCGGCTTGAATGTGCCGCGGAATGCCCTTGTTGTGAATGCCCCCTATGGCTCCAGTAACATGCGGGACGCCTTGTCGTTCGCAAGCCTCGTTCCCGGGCCTGGCCTGAGCGTTCATGGCGTCCGCGTCCTTCAGGCCCGCCTCCGTCCGCGCCGTCCATGGGGCGGGTTTCCTCAGCCTGATCGGCTGGGTGGCGTGGGTCTCGGCCCGCTTCGAGGACCGTCCGCTCTGGCCCGTCAGCCTTCGAGAAGTCGCAGGCATCCTCCTCTGGGCCGCCGGCCTTCAC
>Ga0302326_10027418_pt1 | contig 11483 bp, 9 predicted proteins | sample Palsa_T0_3_FD_202264 | JGI IMG/M metagenome (GOLD analysis project Ga0302326, IMG submission 202264) | Peat permafrost microbial communities from Stordalen Mire near Abisko, Sweden - Palsa_T0_3 | ecosystem: Environmental > Terrestrial > Soil > Palsa > Peat permafrost | place: Sweden: Abisko...
CCCAATCACCTGCCCATACGCATTGAGTAGCGGCCCGCCGCTGTTGCCTGGATTGATCGCCGCATCCGTCTGAATCAGGTTGCTCAAACTCTCTTTCCCCTCCACATCCTTCAAATCGCGGTGCAGCGCCGACACGATCCCAGTGCTGACGCTGTGGCTGTATCCCAGCGGGTTCCCAATCGCGATTGTCGGCTCGCCGATCATCAAATCCGAACTGTCCCCCAGACTGATCGTCGGAAACGGCTGCCGATCCGAAATCTTCAGCAGCGCCACATCCGCATCCCGATCCGCGCTGATCAGCACCGCCGGCAGCTTGCGACCATCATCCAGCTCCACCGTAATCGTCGTCGCCCGATCCACCACGTGATTGTTGGTGACGACATACCCATCTTCATGAATGATAAACCCGCTCCCCAGCGAATTGCCCGGCACATCCTCAATCTGCCCAAACTGCTGAAACATCGGATCATTCCCAAACGGGCTGACCCATTCCTGGATAATCTTTGTCGTCGAGATATTGACCACCGCCGCCTTGGTTTCCCCCACAACCTCCACCACAACCGTCTTGCGAAGATTAATCCCCTCCGGCGGATCGCCCCAAGCCCCCACGCCCACAACCAGCACAACAAAAATACCCAGACAAATTTTCATCATCGTAATCCCATACTAATCCGGGTTTCACCGGCGTAAAATATCTCAATGGGCGATTTTAAGGACATTCCCCCGGACTGATGGCTAGGCTATGCCCGTGTTTGAATACAGGCAACCTCAGGAGATCAGAGATTCCGAAGGGCTTACGCCCCACCCTGAAAGTTCCAGCCGTTCTTCAGCACCGGTGTGAAGGCCATCGGTGAGCGCAGAAACAGATACTTCTCAGCCGTCATATTGAGTTGCTCCACCAGGTTGGAAAAACACCCGTCGATCAGCACCAGTTTCGACGCCCGCTCCAGTGTCATGATCCAGTCGAAAGGGCTGTCCGTGATCGGCGATATTTCGATGATCTGATATTGATCCGTCAATTCCTTCGGCAAATGGATATTGGCTTCGAACTGATACCCCTTCCTGTGCACGCAAATATAGGGGCGCGTGATGTTGAGCCGCTGCATCAGATCAAGCTCACGCTTCAGGTTACGCCGGATCCGCAATTCCCACTTTTTCGCAAACGGCACGCCGGCGACCGCGTATTTGTATTCGTCAAATTTCAACGATGCGTTCAACGTCAGGTTGCAAGCCGTCGGGTTCGATTTCAGGAAGCTATAGAGCGAGATGATGCGATCGCATCTCAACTCGTTGAGTTGCGCCAGCGGCGTTTCAAAAAAGACATTGTCGTCCACAGGCACGGGGGTAAAATTCACTTCCGGCTTCACCGGCGCGAAGATGGGAACCAGGTCTTCGACGATCGGCCAGTGAACCTCATCTCCCCGCTCTAAAAAATAATCCGCGATCGGCAGCGCAATGATGATGTCCCCAATCCCGCGAGACTGTATTAACCCAATCCGCATCTGCTGGTTTTAAAATATCTGGCGGTTCAGCGGACAACAAGCGAATTGGCGGATGGATAAAGAGTCGGTTCCGGCGTCTTCAATCACCAGCGGAATAAACGCGTGCCGGAACATCATTAAAGCCCCTGAACCGCGAAGCGCGGAGAAGCCTCCTGCCTGCGCATCAGATTTTCGTCTGACGTTGGCGACCGGAGGACTGAAGGGGGTCGAGTCGCACCTTCGCCCATGATTCTGCAAAACGGTGCGCTTCGGTGCGCTTTTCGGGCTATCGGCTCGTCGCCGTTTACGACACTAATGGCACATCATGCGACAGGGAATATGCCGGAAAGCGACACTTTAAGTTGTTTCTGTGAGATGCATTATATTGCAATTTTGTAGTCAATTAGTATCCTTACATCATCTGTTTTTCAGGTCATTTTGATACGTTCATATCGTGCCGTGACGGTTTTCTTGCATAGGGCATCGGCGAGACGGGCAATGTTTCGCTGGCGCGGGAGGAAGGAATATGCATTCTGCCAGGAAGTCCACGAAGGTTTTGTCGGCACTTTCCATGGCTGCCGTGTCGGTCATCGGCCTCAACGCCGGTTCCGCTTCCGGGGCGACCATTTCCCTTTTCTATGGCGATGACAGCTACGCCAACAGCAACAACGTCGTCGCGACGTCCACGGTGTATCGGCGTACATCGACCACGACCGACGCCACCGGTAATAAAGAATATTTCGCCACAAGCGCCGGCGTGACCACGCAGGTGTCAGTGGTGAGGGTCTCGCAGACGGCGCCGACGACCATCAACCTGCCCATCGGCGCCTATCTCTCTCTCGCCATCGACGCCCTCATCACCGGGGATCCTAATCCGGATGGCGGTAAAGCGACTGGCCCCAACGATACAATCCAGCCTTCGTTCCTGGGCTTGTCGGACCTCGGCGTAAGTATTCTGTCGTCAGACACCAACGCCGCTGTCCTGAGCCCCGTCGGAACAGGTGGACCGTATTCAATCGGCGCCAACGGCGGCACGACCTATCTCAGCACCGGTATTGTCAACAACAGTCAGAACGGTTTGCACATGACCGCGCAGGAAAATAACGGTGGCGCGGGTTCGTATAACATCGTTCCGACCTGGGTGGGGCAGGTCACGCCAGGCACCATCGAGCCGAACAAGCTTACGGGCCTCGGTTCTGATACAGGCAACACGGCCAGTGGGAACATCGGCGTCAACTCTTTCCCGTTCGGCGGAAATAATCCGCCCTCAGCGACGAGCCCCCGAGGCGATCAATCAGCTTGAGCAATTTGCGGGAAATGGTACGGCCTCGTATACGAACTCGACGGAATTCATCGACAACCTGATCTACCAGGGCCTCACGGCTGGCGTCGTGACGCTGACCCCGTTGATTGAAACCGCCGCCACCGGCTATTGGGAATTACAGACCGCCGGTTCGCTGACGACATATACGAACACGACTACCGCTTCCGGTTCCAAAAACACCTACACGCACACTGGGGTTGCATCGGGGTACAGGGTCAATGAGGTATCCAGCAGCGATACGCTCAAGAATCTTCCCATACTGGTCATCGACGTCGGGGCGGCCGTCGTGCCTGAGCCGATGAGTCTTGGCCTTCTGGCCGTCGGTGGGATTGGACTGATGTCCCGTCGCCATCGCCTCACGTCGTAACGCACCAGTCGCTTTGGAAATTGCCCGATGCCTGATTAACTCTCGCCGCCGCCCATATCTGTTGGTACAGCGCATCCCGATCAATGTAATAATCCAATTATGCGACGGCCCCGAGCGGCAAGAGTAGTGATAATCGGACATCACTGATAAATCATCAGCGATGTTCCCATATCCTATCCCCGACCAGCGCGACCCTAAACGGTGGCAAGCGGGGGAAGTTCCTTTGCCCTCTGATTAAGGACCTCAACCAAAGGCCCAATCCCCGAACTCTTAAACCGCGATAGTTGAGCTTGAGTTGCTGCCGCCAGGACCATCAAGGCAATGAAATTAAACGCTAAAAAAATGCTGGGTACAATATACATAGAAGCCAGGCAGCCGCCGAAGCCCGGCTGAGCGATTTTCCACAAATCCTGTCTCTTAAAAAACCGGTCGCCCGTCGAATGATTGACAACTGCAAAATACGGACCTTCCGTCTTGCCTTTGGAAATGGCCCACGCAACAGATACAAGCTGATTCTCCCACAACTGAACGTTGTAATCCTGCAACTGGAAATTGCTCTCCTGTTTGTTCCGAGTGTCCACCAACCGGAATGAGTCGGTCACAGTGGTCTTCGACGAGACACTGCCTTCAACTCTATTACCCCCCGTGGAAGGCATGCCAATAACCGTACTAACCTTGCCGCTAACCGATGTGTCGCTTCGCGTTGCCGAGCCCTGAACATACCCGGTGAACGAATAAATTCGCAGGTTCTTCCACGGGCCTTTAATAAACAGAGGCGGATCATCTGAAGTTGTCTTGATCGACATAAATGACCACCGCAGCCTTTGTAACAGCGGAATGAAGAAGATGAGAGAAACCGCCCAGAAAGCTGGATAGAGGAATAACTGGCTTTCGAAACATAGCATTACTATTGCAAGGAGGAAACCGCAACCGATCGCCGTTTTAGGGTTCATGGAATTGGGTTCTCAGTTTGCCGCCCCCAGCGTCGGAGCGACCTTAAAGAGTGTCTTTCGCCAGAGACGGATGTCAATCGTTATGCCCGAGAAACGTGCGCTCGGGCGTGGAGAAATTTCTGGGATCGGGCCCGCAAGTCCGATTGTTCGAGTACAAATCGCGGTTCACTGCCCCGGCATCACCGGCGCAAACCCGCGCGGCTCCGCGCCGCCGGTGTATTGGGCGTCGCCGAAGCCGAGGATCGGGAAGAAAACGAAACCGAGCAGCGCCAGGCCCACGCCGAAGCCGGCGCCTTTGCCGAAGCGCTCCGCAAACGCGATCATCGCCAGGATCATAACGATGATATTCACGATCGGAAGGAAAAACAGGATGATCCACCAGATCGGCTTGCCCGCGATTTCCAGCATGACGATGATGTTGTAAATCGGCACGATGGCCGCCCACCCCGGCTTGCCGGCCTTTTCAAAAGTTTTCCACATCCCGGCAATCGCAGCGATCACACACACAAGCCAGATCAGAGCCAACATGCTATTTCTCCTTTCGCGAGATATGTGCCCGAAGTGAACGACGAAGACGCGGCAAATTTACGATGTTTGCCGGAGGGGTGCAAATGAATTCTGGGAAAGAACCTGTGGAATTGGAGAATCTAAATTCAGTATTGGATCGGTTGTCTGCGTTTTTAATTCAGTTTGATCGGTTGTCGGTATCGTGCCGAGGACAGTCACTGGCTCGAATTCTATCGTGGGCAGCCGATTTCCGCGGGCTTGGTGGGCCCGTTGACGTTCGGCGATCCCTCGGAGACGGGAAGAGGGGAGACGACGCCTGCGGCGTCAGGTGCGAAGGAGTTTCGAACTCGAGTTCGACCTCAACCGCCGCAAGACGGCCCACCTTGTCCGACCTGCCTGGAGCGGAAAGTCGCGGGGAATTTCTCTCTCCAATGGGTGGTCGGACAAGTGGGCGTCGCTGGACGGTTGAGGGCGCGCTTGAGCGCGAAACTCTTCAACATTGGCCGCCGAAGGCGGGAACTTATTTTCGGCCACGGAAGGATCGGGTGAACGGGTCCACCCTACCCGTTCGCAGCGGTCGCTGGGCCGATTATTCGAGCCGGTTGACATGCTCGGCACAGAGCGGTGATCGATAAAATCGTCTGAAGATTCAGCGCCATCCAACCGTCCAGTGGTCGCGCGTTGAGTTTGCGAAGAAAAGCGCCGCACAAGTGCGGCCGCTAAACGGGGATTTCTGTCGATCACAGTTTGCGATTGATATTACGCTTCGCGGGCGCTGATCGGCTTGCGCTTGCGGGGGGAATGGATGGAAACCTCAATCGCCGGCGCGGCGCTGATGGCGGCGCGGATGCTCTGCGACAGACCCGCCTCGTCCAGCCCCACTTCGGCAAGCTGCTGCTTGCGGGTGGCGTGGGCGATCAGGCGGTCGGGCATGCCCAGGCAGGTGATGTGCTGCGTCGGGAGTCCGTGGGCGACGGCATGCTCGATCACGGCCGAGCCGAAACCGTTCTGCAGCGAATGATCTTCCAGTGTCAGCACCGGATGTCCCGGCCTCAGCACGCGCGAAAGCATCTCGCCGTCCAGCGGCTTGCAGAAGCGGGCGTCGATCACCTCCACATCCAACGAATCACCGGCCAGTTCCAGCGCCGTCGCCAGCGCACACTCGGCCAGGGCGCCGTAGACGATCACGGTGGCGTCCGCCCCATCGCGCAAAACCCGGCTGCGTCCGACTTGCCATTCCTGGGCCGCTGCGTCGCGCAGATTGGGTTCGATTGTTTCCTCGAAATTGGCGGCCGGGACATTGTCGCGCGGGTACCTGATCGCGCTGACGGTTTCCAGCGACAGCGCCAGGCGCGCGGCGCGGTTCAGTTCCGCCTCGTCGCTTGGGGCCATCAGGACGATTCCCGGCATCGGACGCAAAAACGCCTGGTCCATGAACCCGTGATGCACCGCGCCGTCGTCGCCGACGAAGCCGGCGCGATCCAGGCAGAAGCAGACCGGCAATTGATTCAGCGACACTTCCTGCCAGACCTGATCGAAGGCGCGCTGGAGGAATGTCGAATAAATCGCGGCAAACGGCCGCATTCCCCCCTTGGCCATTCCCGCGGCCATGGCGGTGAGATGGCTCTCGCAGATTCCGGTGTCGAGATATCGGGTGGGAAATTCCTTCTCGAACTTGGAAAGCCCCGTGCCATCCGGCATCGCGGCCGTCAGGGCAACCACGCGCGGATCCTTCCTAGCCAGCGCGATCATCGCATCGGCGAAAGCGGTGGTCCACGATTTCCCCGGGCCTTTGAGGATTTCAACGCGGCACCCGCTTACCTCAAATGCCGAGGGACTGTGGAATTTCGTCGGCTCGCTGGCGGCGATTTCGTAGCCGTTGCCCTTGACCGTTTTCACATGCAGCAGCACCGGGGCCTGCACGTGCTTGATCTCGGAAAGCATGTCGATCAGGCCGGGCAGATCGTGCCCGTCGAGGAGGCCGAAATATTTGATCCCCATCGTTTCGAAGATTTTTCCGGGCCAGAGCGCGCTCTTCACGCCCTCGGTGACGTGCCGCCACACCTGCTCGACCGTGTGTCCCACCGTCGGCGGAAGGCGCTCGACGAATTTTTCCGCCAGACGCTTGGCTTCGCCATAGGTCGTGCTGACGCGGATGCGCTCGAGATACTGGCTGAACGCGCCCTGGGGCTGGCTGATGCTCATGCCGTTGTCGTTGAGGATGATTAGAAGCTGCCGTTTGAGCGTGCCGGCGTTGTTCAACCCTTCAAACGCCAAGCCGTTGACGATGGACGCATCGCCGACCACGGCGACGACGTTGCCCTGCTTGTGCATGAGTTCGCCCGCGCGCGCCAAACCGACGGCCGTGCTGATCGCCGTGCCGGCGTGGCCGACGGCGAACAGATCGTATGGAGATTCTTCGGGATTCGGAAACCCGCTGACGGAACCTTTTTTGCGCAGCGTTGGAAACTTGCCCGCCCGCCCGGTGAGCATCTTGTGCGCGTAACATTGATGCCCTACATCCCACAGCAGACTGTCCGGCCCGGTCGGATACGGGCCGAAATCGTAAACGTAATGCAGCGCCAGCGTCAGCTCGGCAACGCCGAGATTGCTGGCGAGGTGGCCGCCGTTTTTACTGACCGATTGAACGATGCGATCGCGAATTTCCGCGGCCAGTGCCGTCAACTCCTCCATGGATAGACGGCGAATGTCCGACGGGACATGGATTGACTCCAGCAAACCCATATACAAATCTCCTTTCAACCAAGCATCCTTGCTCGGGCAACGCATGGGCACGATATCAAGCCTCGGCCATGCGATGCTGCGCGTCAAATATGGCGATTCCCGGTCGGATTTCCAGTCCCACACGCGGAATTCTGCCGCAAAGCCCTTTGCGGCGTAAATTCGTGGCAATTACTTGTGCCTTTCGACGACAAACTGCGCCAAAGCCGCCAGCGAGCGGCCGCGAGCCTCAAATGGCTCAACCGCCTTCATGGCGTGAGACAAATGATCCTTGGCCTGCCGACGGCTCTCGTCGAGGCCCAGAAGCATGGGATAGGTGACTTTCCCCTTCTGGGCGTCTTTCCGCGTGGCTTTGCCAAGTTCTTGCGCCGTTGCGGTCTGATCTAAGATGTCATCGACGATCTGAAACGCCAATCCAAGATGCCGACCAAAAGTATCTAGCGCCTGCAACTGCGCCGCGCTGCCCCCCCCGGCGATGGCGCCCATGCGGCAGGAGGCGGTCAGCAGCGCGCCGGTTTTCATCCGGTGCAGATGCTGCAATTCGGCCAGATTTCGGGGCGGGTGCTTTTCGTCCATATCGATTACCTGGCCGCCGATCATCCCCGCGGGGCCCGATGCGTGCGCCAGCTCATGAACCAGCGCGGGCGCCAGTTTTGGATCCGCCTCCGATGCGATGATTTCAAACGCCATCGTCGTCATCGCATCGCCGGCCAGGATCGCCATCGCCTCGCCGTAGATTTTATGGTTGGTGGGCTGGCCGCGTCGCAGGTCGTCATCATCCATCGCGGGAAGATCATCGTGAACCAGGCTGAAGGTGTGAATCAATTCCATGGCCGCGGCGGCTACGATGGCGGTCATCGGCGGTGAGCGGTCCGGCAGGTTGCCGCACGCCCGCGCGCTTTCCAGCAGCAGCGCCGGCCGCAGCCGCTTGCCACCGGCCATCAGGCTGTAGTGAATCGCTTCCAGAAGCCGCGGCGGTGCACTCGGATATTTATCGTTGAGCCGTTTGAAATAATCGGTGACACACTGCGCGCTCTGCTCCAGCAGCGAAGCCGCGTCGAGTCTTTCCGCCTGCAACGATTCGGTCGGGTTCACGCCAAACCAATCCCTTCCACTTCCCTGAGCATACCTAATTTCTCATGTAACGACGATAACAACCGTTTTTCGTGACCTATCGAGCGGCAAAATGCCGGATTTCCGCCGGGTCGGTCGGCGGGGGAAGATACAGGTTCCGTTCCAGAAACTCGCTGATCAGCAAATCCGGCTTCTCCTGCTCGATCAGGTTGGGATCCAGCGTGTAATAACACGCGTAAGCGACGCGGCTGAAATGCGGCCCAAGCATGGGGGCCAGCGCGATGGTGAATGAATCCCGGTAAATCACCAGGTGCGGCCTGGTCGGATCGTGCGAATCAAAAATCACGGTCGCGTTGCGGTCTTCCAATCCCAGCGGCACATCGTACGGAATCTTCCGAATGAGCTGAAAACCCCTGTCGGGATATTGATCGGGCATGTCCATCATCCGGGCCAGATCGCCCACCTCGGGATGAACGGGCGTGCGGACAAAATCGCTCAGTGTCTGCGGGATGATGTGCCATCGCGGCAACATCTCCTGCACCGTCTTGATGATGACGCCATACCCCACAAACGCCCCGCTGTCGTTCCAGTGCGTGTCGGTCTTGTGATACAGCAGGGCCGTCGGCTTGGCCGCCAGAAGCGCGGGGCGAAGATCGATCAGGTGGACCGGCGAATGCGTCTCCTTCAACCGGGCGATCAACTGGTCCAGCCGCGATTCCGGGCGCAGTTTTTCATATCCCGGCGGCAAATATTCCGGATAAATCGTCTGCTTATCCGGCGGGATCACCACCAGATACGGAATGCCTTTCGATGCCAACCAGGCGTTGCGCCTTTCCAGAAAATTCTGCCACGCCGTCAGTTCATCATCCGAGAACGGATTCAGCCCGCGGTAGGCGATCAGATTGTGATCGCCATCCGGCCGGAAGAAGAGCCAGCCGGCCTTGCCGATGATGACGTTGCCGTTGGTATCGGCGACAAATCCATGCACGCGCGTCTCGGCGACGGCGCGGATCAGCGTATTGCGAAACCCGAAATGATCGCGAAAGAAATCCAGCCAGCGATCGGAATATTTCTGCGCATCCTTGAAATTCCGCGGCAGCTTCGGCGCGCCGGCGAGCTGGCGGTTTTCGTTGGAAGCGCTGGAGAAATCCCATTGCCGCCAGGCGCCGATCAGAGGAACAAACAGCGCCGCGATGAATGCCAGCGTCATGATCCTCAGCAGCGCGATGCGCACTGAGGTGCGGCCGGACGCGGCGCCCGCTGCCACCGGCGCCGGGTCGGAGGGCAGAACAACTGATGTTGGGGTGATGGCCATCAATCGTCCCATTTAATGCGCCGGCTCTGCCAGGTTTTCCTGCGCATCCACCGGCCCGGTCGAATTATCCACCGGAATGGGTGAATAGAGCGTCCGCTCCAAAAATTCGTCCATCAGCTGATCCGGTTTGAAATTCAAAACCCGCGCATCGTTCATCCGGTACGTCCATTCCCAGCACACCCGGCTGAAATGCGGGCCGAGAAACTGCGCCAGGTAGAGCGTGTAGGAATCGTGAATCATATACATCGACGGCGCATGCGGATTTGATCCCGTCGTGATCACCGGCGCAAACGGATTGTTTGGATCGCGAATCTGCGGAAACGGCGGTGTGTGGATGAGCTGCGGCCAATCCTCGTGATATTCGTAATGCAGGTTGATGAAAAACGCCAAGTCCCCCGAACGCACCGACGATGTGGGCGTGAAATCGCTTATCGGCTGCGGGGCCAGGTGCGCCCAGGGCAGCGCCTTGTTCACCGCGTCGAGAATCACCGGATACGCGGCATAAGCGCCGTAATCATCCCAGTGCGTATCCGTCTTGAAATAGATGCGATGATATTTCTTCGCGTCGAGCAGCGTGGCCCGCAAGTCGATCGGCTGAACGGGCGAGTGGGTCCTGCGAAGGCGATCCAGCAACTGATCGAGACGCGTCTGTTTTCCGATGCGGGTGAAATCCTCGGGGAGCATCTCCGGATAAATCGACTGCTTGTCCGGCGGGATCACCACGATCATTTTGATGCCATGATCGGCGCAGAAGGCAAGCCGCCGCTCGAGCAATCGCTGCCAGACGTCGAGATCGGCGTCTGTAAACGGATCGAGATTTCGATCGGCAAGGAAACTGCCCGGCTTTTTCGGATAAAAAAGCCAACCGTCTTTTCCGAGGATGATGTTGGTTCCCTGGTCGAACGCCATCCCGCCGTGGAACTTGGCCACCGACAGGCCGCGAATCATCGTGTTGCGGAAACCAAAATGGTCGCGGAAATAGGCGAGGAAGACTTCCGAAAAATGGGTGTAGTCCTTGAACTTGTGCGGCGTCTCCGGCGCGCGGGCCATCTGGCGATTTTCCGTCGAGGGAACCGGATCCCAATGAAAAAATGTGCCGATGAGCGGAATGAACAGCGCCAGGAGGAAAACGATCGCCGCGACGATGCGCGTGCGCGCCAGCCAGTGCGGGCGCGACGAGCCATCCGCGCCGCCGCCGGGAGACTCGATATTCTCCGCAATGGTTAATTCCGGGGCCATCGGCAATCAAAAACGGAAGTAAATGAACGGATTATAAGTTCCAGCGGCAGAGAGCGCGGTGGAGGCGATGAAAATCGCCGCCAGTATCGCAAATTCACTCAGCCCCGCGGAGAGATCAACCAGCCACGACCGCGCCCCTTCGCCGGCGGCAATCGCGCGATCGATGGCCGCCCCCAATATCGGCGCCACCGGCAGGCTTCCGATCACCCCCGCGATCAGCGCCAGCACCAGCGCACGGTTCACACATTGGCTCAATCCGAAGAACGCGTTGGTGTTATCCCCGAGAAACGCCATCCGCATCAGGAACTCACCCGCCTTGGTGAAATCGTCCGACCGGAAAAAGACCCAGCCCACCATCACCACCAGCAGAACATACAAATGACGAATAATGCGGTGCTTCTCCATCCATTCCTTCAGCCCGGCCCGCTCGATGATCAAAAATGTTCCGTGGAAAAGCCCCCAGACGACGAATGTCCACATC
>Ga0302326_10027419_pt1 | contig 11482 bp, 10 predicted proteins | sample Palsa_T0_3_FD_202264 | JGI IMG/M metagenome (GOLD analysis project Ga0302326, IMG submission 202264) | Peat permafrost microbial communities from Stordalen Mire near Abisko, Sweden - Palsa_T0_3 | ecosystem: Environmental > Terrestrial > Soil > Palsa > Peat permafrost | place: Sweden: Abisko...
AGATCAGGCCGTCCTCCAGCGGCACCTCGGTGCCTGTGTCGGACTCGCCCACGAGGAACTCGGTCGGACGGCTCCCAATCCGGTAGCTCAAGCCGGGGTTGGCGCCCCGGGCCACGTCTGCCGCCACCAGCAGTGCCGCGACCTGCTGCTCGGCCAGCTGATCCGCGACGGCCTCGATGCCACGAACCGCGGCAGGGACCGACCCCTCAGAGCGCCCCTCAGCGCGCGAGGCCACCAGATCCTCGACCGCGCTTATGGCCGCGGCGGTGATCTCGTCGAGGGCGGCGTCGATCGCGGCGCTGAGATGATCGTCGAGGCCATCGGCCTCGCGGCCTCCTGCGATGGTGGTGACCGGCCCGATCGAGTACGGCAGGTGACCGGCGACAGCGTCGAGAATATGCTGATCACCTGCGCCGAGGACAATGTGCGCACCCACGCGATCCGCGGCCTGTGACACCCGCCCGGCGATGAACTCGGCGTTCGGCTGTCCACCGCTTTCCGGCTCGCTGTCGGTCACGTGCCGCTCGCCGTGGTGCTGCCCGGGCGGCCTGTCCGGATGAGGATCGGTCTGCGCGCCGGGGCGCCGGCCGACGGGAAACCGCTCGGCAGGCAGCTGGTCACCACTGGCGTGCGCGATAATGTCGGTGCCCTCACGGTCTGCCAGCACGACCACGTAGGCAGGCCGACGCGCCGCGGCCGCTGCCACCTCCTGCAGGTGCGGCAGCGGGCCTACCCGCACCGAACTCGCGCCGGCCCCGGACGGGAGCCACCGGGCGAGCAAAACCTCTCCGTGCGCCGCGACCACGACTCGGGTGCCGCCTGCCACGGGTTGACCGGCGCCGACGGCCAGCGCCTGGGCGGTGCCCTGATCGGCACCCAGCTGGCCGGCCTCGCGGGCGGCATCGGCCCAGGCCACATCCCACGCATGGGAGCGGTCAGCCGACGTATCTGGCACCGCGACCGTGGCGGTCACAACCAAGCCGGATGCGGCTGAACCTGGCTGCAGGGCGCGGAGCGTGGAATCCAGCTGCAGCCGGCCGAGCCTCAGAAGCGAACGCGTGATCGTCGTCTTTTCTGGCATGGTCCTATCTCAGCCGGCCGGCCGTGGACGCGGCAACACTAAAGAGATCACGAGATCGCGGCTGCCGTCAGTGGCGCTGACGATGGCGCGCTTCGGAATCCTCGCGATTCCATCGCCAATCTCCATTACTTCCGTTCCTGGCCAAAGGCGCTGCACTAGCTACGATCCACGCCTCAGCGTGGCGCTGGCTGGGCACGTGGGTCGGAAGCGGCACTGTCCCCATGAGGGTGAAACGATGTCGATCACGCTGTCAGCGAGGCGAGGTGAGTCCGATGCACGCAAGCGGAATGGTGCTGCTCGCAGCTGCTCAAGGGGGCGCGCAGGACGTCCCTGCGCGGGCGCAAATGGCGACCACGCTGGGCTTTCATATCATCTTGGCCTGTTTCGGCATCGCCCTTCCGTCGATCGTGCTGCTGGCCGAGTTCATCGGGCTCCGGCGGGGAAACCAGACCGCGATGCGGCTGGCCCGGCGCTGGTCGCAGGTCATGGGCGTGCTGGTCGCGGTCGGCGCGGTCACAGGCACGGTGCTGTCGTTTGAGATGGGCCTGCTGTGGCCGGGGCTGATGCGCCAGTACGGGTCGGTGCTGGGAGTGCCGTTCGGCGTGGAGGGCTTGTTCTTCTTCCTGGAGGCGATCTTCGCCGGGATCTACCTGTGGGGCTGGCGGCGACTGCCCGGCTGGGCGCACTGGTGGAGCGGGGTGCCCATCGCGGTCAGCGGGATCTTCGGGGCCATATCGGTCATCGCCGGCCGTACGAAGCATACGGGCCGTCGCCGCGCTTGGCGTCGCCGCGGTCATCTGGGGCTGGGGCGTGGCCCAGTACCCGGTGGTGCTGCCTCGTACCGAGGTGACGCTGACCAATGCCGGCGCTACGGAGGCGACGTTCGTGGCCCTGGTCGTCGTGGCCATCGCAGCTGTCATCCTGGTCGTCCCCTCCTTCGCCCTGCTGTACGCGCTGCAAGGGCGCCAGATGCTCGGCGGAGGTGAGCATGGAACACCGCCGGCCGCCACCTCCGGCGGCTACCCGGGAGCGCCGTCGGCAGTGCATTCCGGGCCGTCATCCCCGAACCGCCGTCCTGGTTCCGCCACCCGGGCCGTCGCACTCGGCTTGGTCGTGATCGCGGCGATCGGCCGAAGGCGGAGCTCCCGCTGACCTGCTCGCCGGCCCGCCGGACTGAGCCAGGCAGGCGCCCAGTTCCTCTAGCCGAGCTTGAGCGGCACGTCCGCGAAAGGGTCGAGCGCGTAAGCGAGGGAGACACGGTGGTAGCCGTCCGCGATATCCCCCTCCGCTATGAGAACCGGAGACAGCTTCTCCCCGGCCAGCATCTTCTGCAGGTCTCTCAGCACGCCCGGGTCCGACAGCGACAGCGGGTCTCGCTGGGTCGCCCGCAGGATGTCGTTGGCGCGGCGTTGGATGACCGGGAGCTTCTTCAGCTTCGCCGACACCTCCTGTGCCCGGCTCTCCCCAAAGCGGATACTGAGGTAGCTGGAGGCGGCGGCGTAGTCGTGGTCGGCCACGTCCTTCCTCCACCGCAGATACTGGACGGCTCCTCCGGCAGTGGTCATTCGTCTTTCCCTTCCTCCCGTCCTGGTCCGCCGGACTCCGGTTGGCGTGCTGCGCTGCTTCTAAGCGCAAGCATGAGCCTGCCGACGGCCAGGACACCATGGCCCCGGGAATGACGATCTGCACCAAGGCCGTTCAGCTCTTCTACACCCTACGGCCCGTCCCGCGCCACAACTAGCTCACCACCACTGACCTGGCGCATTGCCCATTGGGTGGTAGCGCTGACCGGGACCTGCTCCTGAGTTCGGTCAGTGACGACTGGAGTTGGAGCTATGGCGAAAGTTGGCGGTCCGGGGCTGGTAGCCGTGCACGAGGGCGTGGGCCAGGCTGGTTCCGCCGACGCTCCGAACAGGGCGGGCACCAGGGCGATCACCACCACCCCGCCGATCCGCGACGCGGCGTCGTTGATGCCGGATGCCTCGCCGAGGTCGGCGTCACCGATCGCGGCCAGCACCGCGGCGGTGAGAGGGGTCACGGCCACCCCGGTGCCCAGACCCCACAGCAGGACCCAGGGCGGGATCGCGGTGGCATATCCCTCGTCAGGATGCGCCACGGACAACAAGAATGCCACGGCCACGACCGCGACGCCGGCGACCATCATCCATCGCGGGCCGAACCGGGCGACCAGCGCTCCACTCACCGGCGCGAGCACCAGGAAGGCGGCCGATTCGGGGATCAGCGAGGCTCCGGCCTAGGCGGCCGAGTACCCCAGGTGCAGCTCGCACTGCAGGAAGATCAGGTAGCTCGCGGCGCCGAGGGCTCCGTAGAACAGCAGGGTCATCATGTTGATCGCGTCGAAATGGCGTGAGGCGAACAGCGACAGCTTGAGCATCGGGGCACACCGGTGCCGCTCGGCCGGCCAGAGCGCGGCCAGGCAGGGGATCCCGACGGCCGCCACGGTCAGGAAGCCAGGCACGTCAGGATTCACACCTACACCGCGCCCGAAACGGGCTGGAGGGCTCACGATCGACCTACCCGAACACGGCGTTCTTGTCGCCCAGGACATCTTGTATAACAAGGTGCACCTCTTCATCGGCGACAAAGCCTTGGATGCGTGGAATGCCGCGATCGCCGCCCTCGAAGCGCGTCCCTACGATGTCATCCTGCCTGGCCACGGGCTCCCCGGCGACCGACGGCTCTACAACATGGACCGGGCATGCCTGGCGTCGGCACTTACGGCATATGCCGAGGCCGACGGGCCCGATGACCTGAACGAACGGCTGGAGGCAGCTTTCCCGGACTACGGCGGAACGGCCCTGCAGGGACTGCCGAACTTTTATCTGTTCCCGGCCCAGCGCTGACACCGCGCGCCGCCTGGGCGGTCAATGGCCTGAAGACGACTTTCCGGCGTCCGCCCTAGGCAGATGATTTCACGGCAGTACGAACGGTGGTTTCTCGACCGGGACGTTCACACGCGCAAGTTGGTCTTCGTTCCTGGTTACCGAGCGTTCTATACGGGGCATGGACAGTACGTTCCAATTAGTGACAATGGAGGCAATCGGCGCGAGCGGTACTAACGGAGCTCTGAGGGGGTGCCTTAGTGAACACGTCAGCGGAGTCGGCCGACGGGACCGCTGCGGCCGGGGACGGCACTGGAGCGCAACGGCCTTGGCGGCTGAGAAAGCGTCTTATCGCAGCCGGGTCGCACGAGGATAACCCGCTGATGTCAGCTCACGAGATCCCGAGTCGGCTCTTCGCACGGATGTGGCGAATCCTGGGGTTCGGAATGATGCACGCGCCGTCCCCACTGAGAAATCGGAGAGGAGAGCCGATCCGGGCGCGTGCCTGGCTAGAGAGCGCCCGGATCGAGGAACGTTATCAGTACAGCCAGGAGATTTCGCTAAACGCCGACGTGCGCGCGGAGGGGGAACCGACCGGACTGATCAAGCTCGTCCTTCCCTACGACGGAGACAAGTACTTCACCCGGCAGGCCCACCGGGATGTGACCGGCGCGCGGCACGGCGGCGCCAGTCCAGCGGGCGAAGCCATCGTCGGCTTCCTGGCGCTCACCGACTACGAGAAGACCGGGCTCGAAGGGTCGCTTGGGCTGCAGGGCAATTACGGCTCTGTTCCGGTCCGGGTGCGTCTGCCTGCTCCGCCCGAGGCTGGGGAGGCAGATGAGCTCCTCGCGGATGGCACCGCCTGCGTGGTCTCGCAGGAATACCGGCCGCAAGTACCCAAGATCGTTCCGGCGCATATCGATATCGATCTGGACGATCCCGATACAGCCGAATCTAGCGGAGTAGCGCGGCGCGGTCGCGTCGCCGTAGACGGGTTCTCCGACATGGCGGTGCGCCGGGAGGCGCGGGCGAAGGTGATTCAGAGGTCTCCCGAACGGCAACTCGAGTTCAAACCGGCCCTGTGGTTGCGCATGACCGTGCGGCTGCACCTTCCGCGGGCGCAGAAGGATGGCGTGGAGGCTGAGGTCAGCAAAGTCTTCATAAGCTGGCCCACGCACACGTCGCTGAGATCGCTGATGCTGCATACGAATGGGCATGCTCAGCTCCGGTACAACCCCGAGGAGGAACACGAAGACCGCAAGGGCGGCCTGGAATGGTCAGGCGTTCCTATGAAAGTTGAGGATGCGGACCCTGACTCGGATCAGGTTCCTGTCTCTCCCAGTCCGGAGGACGACGTTGTCACCCTGAGCAGCGGCGAGATGATGCTGTCGATATCCAAGCCCGGCGATCTATACAAGGAGGAGGAACTCAGCGGCTGGGTCGAAGTGAAGGTCAACCGTCTGCTGTCGGGCATGAACGCCCGCCTTTACGATGCGGCCGGAAAGCAGTACCCGCTTCGTCGGCCCGGGCTGAAGCTGAAAAGCATCGTCACAACCGAGTTCTCGATGGCGCTCTACGATGCCTTCGTCCGGCGCACGATGTCGCCTTATCAGTGGCTCTACTTTGACGAGGTAATCCCCAGTGAGATGCGCGTCGACGACATCATGATGGCGCTGAGGAACCGGGGGTTCAGTGTGAAGGCGCCGGGTGGCGTCAATCCGGAGAGCTGCTGGATCATTGCGGATCGCGCGCACGGACCGGATTGGCTGAGCCTCGCCTTGTTTGTCAGGGGTGCGCGATATAGGGCACACCGCGAACGGGTTGTTCCGGGTGGCATGACGTACCGGACTTCGGTCGACAGCGGCGAACTGAGGATCTACGTCTACGGCTCGCTGCGCGCGGAGAGCAAGCCAGTGGTCCGTGAGATTAACGCGCTGCGCCGGGCACTGCGCGAGCGATTCGATCGCCTCCCGGCTGGGCGCTGATCCAGGGAGATGACGTGGAGGTTACCGTCGAACCGCGGGCCCCGGTGATCCGCTGCTATAAGTGCGGCTCATCGTATGTTTCAGCGCTCTGCCACCATTGCTGGCGGCCGGGATGCGCGAAACACGTCGTGGCTTCGCCGAGATGGGCGGAAAAGCTGTTCGGCAGGGAAGGCGGCGGCCAGGGCCTGCAGAAGATCCGGGCCCGCCACTGCGGCGACTGCAGCCACATCCGGGCCGGAACGGCCGGGACCACCAGGCTCTGGTTCACGGCAGGGGTTGCCGGTGTCGGGCTCGCCGTGATCGGTTTCATCATCGTCGGGCTGAGCCCGGTTGCCGGGCTGGTCCTTCTCCTAGTCGGCGGAATATGCGCCACCTTTGCCTATACGCGTGTCCGCCGCGCCGCGGCCCGTGCCCGGTTGAGCATGCCGGTACCGCTTTACCCCAAGGTGACGGACGTTCAGGTGCTTGAGCAACTGCGAGGAGAGATTACTCTCTCGGCAGACGACGGGGAGTACCGGACCGTGCTCGAGCCGGTCGAGGGCACGGCCAGCATGACCCTCACGTTCGGTGGGCCTGATCGCGATCGGGTGCGGCGTCGGCGCACGCGCCTGCAGGTACCGGACGCCGAGGTGCGATACTGCGCCGGGCGCCTCGCCCTTCGGGGCCAGTTCGGTATCAAGACCGGAGAGCAGATCGAGGGCCCGGTCTTGGCGCTCGATGGCGACCCCGCCGACTACCCGGTATTCCGCGCCGACGACCCGCCTTCGTCCAGCGCATGGAAATTCGCCCGGCGTTACAAGCTGAACGCTGAGCCGGACATCAGCTCCGGCCCGGTCTGGATCATCCCGTCGGTTGTCCCCGAGTCGGACCGCCGCGCCCTCGAACTCGACGTCCAATGGGTTGAGTTCGGGCCCGACGAGGATAAGCCGCTCAGCCTGAACATGATAGAACTGCTTAGGCTCGAGGTTCCCGTGAGCTGGGGAGAAATTCGCGGCTGGGCGATTCTTCAGGATGTGCGCGTGCCTCCGCGGGCGGTGAGCGGACTCACGGCAGACGGACACCGGTCGCTTGAATTGAGACGGCTATACCCGGGTAAGCAGGGAAAAGAAGGCGATGAACGCCGGATTATGCGGCTGACGCTTTCGATCCAGTTCGAAGGCCAGGTCAATCCGGAGGATGAGATATCCGGACAGCTCGAAGCCGCTATGCAGGGAACGCTCTCCGGGGTAACCGGAGTATGGCTGTCCAACTCGCTCGGCGCGCGCCGGGGTCATACGGGAGAAGCCACGATCAAGACGCGCCTGGACATGAACTTCAGGCTGAGCCTGGCGAGCATCCGCTATCAGGCTATCCGCGTGGTTCCGGATCGCGCGGCGGAGGATAGCGACCGCGATAGCTATGCGGACGAATTCGCCGTGGTCCCGGGGGACGAGACGGTGATCGCGCTGACGAACGCGATGAGCGAGGAAGGCTATTACGTCAAGCACGTGATCGAGAATCCGCCCCGCAGCGGTCGGCGGGCCGATCTGGTGCAGCGTTACTGGGATATCGCGGGCAGGCGGTATGAGGGTGTCTATCCGATTGACTTTCACATCATCCTTACCGGCGAGGAAGTTTACAGCGGTGAGATCCGCCCTGAGCGCGGTACCACCAAGGTCCGGATTGTGGTCAAGGGCGCCTTCACCGATGACGAGATGGATACCCGTATCGGTGACGAATGGAAGCGGCTCCGTGAGCTGGCGCTGGAGACATTGGGACACCCAGATTCCGCGGCGAGCGCGCCGGACTGAGGCATGCGGGAGGCGATTGTGACCTGGGAATGCGCCGAGTGCAATGTCGATGATCGGCAGAACGGAATCGACGGGGTCTGCCATCACTGCGGCAAGCCGCTTTGCCGCAGCGACCAGGTACTGATCCCTGACGAAGCTTTCGCGGCTTCTCCGGGCGAAGCGAGCCAGCTAGCAGTGCACTGCCGGGCATGCCGGCGGCAGCATCATTCTGTTGGTGCCCGGCTGGGGAGGAAACGCCGATGATCGAGGTCACCGTATCGCCCGCGAGGATTCCCGCCGGCGTCGCCGATCTGGAGATCCGCCTAGAAAACACAGGACGGGAGACGTGCCTGAACATCATTTTCATGATCAGGCTTCCGGTCGGGATCATGCGGCTTCGCGGTCAGGACAGGATCACGGTGAGCAAACTACCCCCGGGCCAGTCCATTAGTTACCCGCTCCGCGTCCGGGCTGACAGCGGCGGATGTTACCGGCTGACGAGCCCGAACTTCTCTTACCGAGATCACTCCGGCCATGCCCACCGCGTGACCGGCTTCACCGCCGAGATCACGGTGGATGCGGAACCAGTTCGAGCGCCTGAACCGAAGGTCGCCGCCGAATTGCAGACCACGGAGCTGCCGTTGGGTGAATGGAGTACCTTGCGCGGGCGCGTCAGCAACGTGGGTGAAGTCGATGTTTCAGCAGTGGAGATCATCCTGTCCGGACAGGTCACCACCGAGAATCGCAGCAAGGCCTTCGCCGTGGAGCAATTGAGGGCAGGCGCCTCCGTGGATGCATCGTTTTTCGTGCGCGCCCAGGAGGCAGGTGCGCAGGTGCCGATTCATCTTGACATTGCTTACAGCGGGGTCGGCCGACGCCATCGCAGCACCACGACTAGGACGGTAAGCGTAAGAAGCAATCCGCAGACGGGGGCCGCGCCCGCCCACAATCCCGGCCCGAGCGTAAAGATCCTCTTTTTCGGGGCCAATCCTCTGGGCACGCCATCGCTCCGGGTCGACGAGGAGATACGCGAGATCCAGCAAGCTATTAAGCAGGGCAGGGAACGAGACCACATCGTGGTGAGGAGTGAGTGGGCGGTCCGCCCCCACGACATCACTCAGGTTCTCCTCGATTTCCAGCCGGAGTTCGTCCACTTCGCCGGCCACGGTGGTGGTAAGGAGGGAAGCATCGTGGTCGAAGACGATATCGGGCATGCGCACATCATCCCGGTGGATGGGTTGGTGCAGGCATTCAAAGCGGTCGGGCGGGATGTGCGCTGTGTCATAGTCAACGCGTGCCGTACGGAACTGCTTGCGCAGGCACTGACCGCGGTAGTTCCGTGCGTTATCGGCATGCGGCAGCCCGTGGGTGACCGGTCAGCGATCCGCTTCAGCGTCGGCTTTTACCAGGCCCTGGCCGCTGGTAAGCCAGTCGAAACGGCATTTGATGTCGGTGTAGCCCAGTTGATGATGACGCCTGACGGTGATGATGCCCTCGCACCGCTGCTGCTTCATGGCCGCGAGGGAGCATGCTAGCGCCGCCCAGTCGCGAGGGGCCGTTACCGGCCGCTGACCTGGGGCATACGCTCGGGGGGTTGGCGGCCCGCCGCTGCCTGACGATGAGTGGAGATACGCATGACCGATCTGGCGATGGACTATCTCGGTCTCGATGCCCTGTTGTCGGCCGAGGAACTCGCCTGGCGCGATACGGTCCGCGCGTTCGTCCGCGACCGCATCAGGCCCAACATCAAGGACTGGTACGAGAAGGCGGTCTTTCCCGTCGAGCTCGTCCCGGAGATGGGGCGGCTCGGCCTGCTCGGCGCGCACCTGCGCGGCTACGGCTGTCCCGGCCGCAGCGCGGTGGAGTACGGCCTGGCCGCGCTGGAACTGGAGGCGGGCGATTCCGGGTTGCGGACCTTCGTCAGCGTGCAGGGTTCGCTGGCGATGAGCGCCATCTACAAGTTCGGCACCGAAGAGCAAAAGAAGCAGTGGCTGCCCGGGATGGCAGCCGGTGAGATGGTCGGCTGTTTCGGCCTGACCGAACCGGAAGCCGGCAGCGACCCCGCCAGCATGACCACGACGGCGCGGAAGGACGGCGACGGGTGGGTCATCAACGGCGCCAAGCGGTGGATCGGCCTCGCATCGATCGCCGACATCGCCATCATCTGGGCGCACGCCGAGGACGGTATCCGCGGCTTCCTCGTTCCCACCGGTACCCCCGGGTTCACCGCCACCCCGATCGAGCCGAAGCTGGCCATGCGCGCCTCGATCCAGTGCGACATCGTGCTCGCGGATGTCCGGGTACCCGCCGAGGCGATCCTGCCCGGGGCCGCTGGTCTGCGCGGCCCGTTCTCCTGCCTGAATGAGGCGCGCTACGGGATCATCTGGGGCGCCATGGGCGCGGCCCGCGATGCGTATGAGGCAGCGCTGGCCTACGCCCTGGAACGCCGGCAGTTCGGCAAGCCGATCGCGTCGTTCCAGCTCACCCAGGAAAAGCTGGTCGACATGGTGCTCGAGATACAAAAGGGCCTGCTGGTGGCGCTGCACATCGGCCGGATGAAGGACGCGGGCACCCTGATCCCGGAGCAGATCTCGTTCGGCAAGCTCAACAACGTCAGGACCGCGATCGCCATCGCCCGGCAGGCGCGGACCATCCTCGGCGGGAACGGCGTGGCGCTTGAGTACTCTCCCATGCGCCACGCCAACAACCTCGAGGGCGTACGCACCTACGAGGGCACCGACGAGATCCATATCCTGATCATGGGCCGGGCCATCACCGGCATTGCCGCCTTCAGCTGAGGACCCGCATTAGCTGCCCGTTTCGGACGGGTGCAGTGCGCGCTGGACGTAGGACTCCGCTTGGGGCTGCCAGAGCTGCCAGAGCCCGGCCAGCTGCGCGACCGGATCGTCGTGCCAGTCGACCCGCAGGTCGGTGACCGGCCACGGCACCGAATCGGCGATGACTAGCCCGGCCGATCGCACGGGGGAGACCTCGCCGCCCGCGGCCAGGCCGGCCCCGAGGGCGGCGATGAGCCGGTCACCGAGGCTGTCGCCAGGCCGTTCGCCGAAGGCGGCGAGCATCGCCGCGGGCACGCCCGGATCGGCGAGCAGGTTGCCGCCGGCGGCGGCGCCGGTGGCGCGAACGTCCGTGGCCTCGCCCAGCGTCAGGTCGCCCGAATAGCTGGCCGAGCCGCCGGCGGCGTCGGCCACCACCAGCTGCCGGTACGCGATGTCCGCCGCGCTGCCAACCGCCGCCGCGAGCGCGTCGCCCGCGGTCAGGCCGCCGGCCATCGCGTCGAGCAGCGCCTCGCGCAGCCGCGGATCGGTCGTGCTCTGGCTGCACACCACGCCGACGCCCGCGCGGGCCGCCACGCACCGGGCCGCCACCGCCATGCTGGCCGAGGCGATGACGGCGCCGACCGCGCCCGTGCGCGAGCAGCGGCCCACCAACGAGAACGTCATGGTTTCACCGCCACCACGGTGACCTCGACCAGCCATTCCGGCCGGGCCAGCGCGGACACGACCAGGCCGGTGAACACCGGGTAGACGCCCGCCAGCCGCCGCCCGAGCACCCGGTACACCGGCTCCCGGTGGCGGATGTCGGTGAGGTAGATGGTGCAGCTCACCACGTTCTCCACCGACGCGCCCGCCTCGGCGAGCAGCGTCTCGATGTTCGTCATCACCTGCTCGGCCTGGGCGGCGGGGTCGCCGACGTGGACGTTCTCGCCGGTGTCCAGGTCCTGTGCCACCTGGCCGCGCAGGTAGACCGTGTTGCCGGCCACCACCGCCTGGCACAGGTCGTTGT
>Ga0302326_10027420_pt1 | contig 11482 bp, 8 predicted proteins | sample Palsa_T0_3_FD_202264 | JGI IMG/M metagenome (GOLD analysis project Ga0302326, IMG submission 202264) | Peat permafrost microbial communities from Stordalen Mire near Abisko, Sweden - Palsa_T0_3 | ecosystem: Environmental > Terrestrial > Soil > Palsa > Peat permafrost | place: Sweden: Abisko...
ATGGCGACCTGGCTCTTCCCGACCAGTGCGGCACGTACACGAAGTGCGTTTTGCAAGCGAGTCCCGGTAAGGTGGATTTGACCGCCTATACCGCCTTCAGGGCTGCCACGCTGAGCGGCAACTTTTCAGGCTTTGAGGCTGTGCCGCTTGGCGGCCCACGCACGTTGAACGGCCCTATGGGCGCCTACGCGAAGCAGTTTTACGGAGCTGATAGCAGCCAGTTTGGCGACCCGGTCGTCCCTGCGCCGCCCGGGGTTGCGAGCAAGCTGTACGCTACCGAACTGATCGAACTCTATTGGTGTTCGCTGTTGCGGGACGTGCCGTTTACGCAGTATCCCGGCAACGCGACGGCCCAGGCGGCAGCCGCCGAGCTAGCCACCCTGGCTCTGTATCAAGGGCCCAAAGACAACGGCAAAGTGACTCCGGCGCTGCTTTTCCGCGGCAACTTGCCAGGGGAGAAGATCGGCCCATATATCTCTCAATTCTTCCTGACGCCCACCAACTTTGGCGCGCTGCCGTTCCCGCAGAAATACACGACCTACCTTGCGGGCATCGATTACATGACCGACCAGGAGACGTGGTTCAAAGTGCAGAACGGGATTTCGACCGGGCTCTTCGATCAGCCGGATCCGATGCCTCGCTATCTACACAACGGCCGTGGACTGGCCGCCTTCACTCACGTCGATCAGCTCTATCAGGCATATTTCACGGCTTTTCTTGTGTTAAGTTCACTGAATGCGCCGCTCAATCCAGGCAACCCTTATGTCGACTCCAACACGCAGAATGGGTTTGGGACGTTCGGAGGGCCGGACTTCGCTTCGGTGATCGCACAGGTCGCAAAAGTCGCCCTCAACGCGGTGTGGTACCAGAAATGGTTTGTTCATCTTCGCCACCGGCCCGAATCCGGGGCTGGGCTCGTCCACCTGATTAAGAATGGCGTGACGTTCGACGCGACTCCAGACAGCAGCGTGTTCAACTCGAAGGCACTCGCGCAGGTCTATAGCCAACAGGGAACCTACCTTCTTTCGCAGCCCTTTCCGGAAGGCTCGCCCTCGCATCCGGCCTATCCGACGGGCCACGGCACTGTAGGCGGGGCCTGCATCACGATTCTGAAATTCTTCTTCGACGGCACCTTCATTCTGAACAACCCGGTCATGCCCAGCGACGACGGAACTGAACTCGTTCCCTGGAACGGCAACCCGGCACTCGGCGATGCTGGGCCGCTGACGGTCAACGGAGAGCTCCACAAGCTCGCGCACAATGTCACATTCGGCCATGGCCTTCATGGCGGTATTCACTGGCGCACGGATAGCGATGCCTCGATCGCGCTGGGCGAAGCGGTCGCGATTCGCTTCCTGCAAGACCTGGCTTGCACCTATGCCGAGCCATTCAAAATCACTTTTTCGAAGATAGATGGAACACCGCAGACGATTACGAATATGTAGTTGAGCTATTTCGCGGAAACAGTCGCAGGAGAATCTCTTAGTCGGCGCGGGCGATTCGATTTATAGGCCCATTCGCGAGATACTAGAAAAGGATGTCAGCGCCTAACAATACGATCGCTGTAGCCATGTCCGGCGGAGTCGACTCCTCGACCGTTGCCGCCATGCTCAAGGCTGAGGGTTACGAACTCGTCGGTCTGACCATGCAGCTATGGAACCAGCGGCGGCTGGCCGGCAAAGAGGGCATGCCGGAACAGGTGCAGGGCCGATGCTGCTCGATCGACGATGTCTATGACGCGCGTCGGGTGGCTGAGGACCTGGGCATTCCTTACTACGTGGTCAACCAGCAGGAGCGCTTCGAGCGGGATGTAGTTCGTCCGTTCGTGAAGGAGTACCTTGCCGGTCGGACGCCGATTCCCTGCTCGCTTTGCAACGATCATTTGAAGTTCGATCAGCTGCTGATCACCGCTAGGCAGATTGGCGCCGATCGCATCGCGACCGGGCACTACGCCCGGAACGAGTATGATCCGGTTCGTGACCGGTGGATATTGAAGCGGCCTGCCGACACCAGTAAGGACCAGACTTATTTCCTCTTTGGGTTAACTCAGGAGCAGCTTTCACGCACCATCTTCCCGCTCGGCGGCTACACCAAGCCTCGCGTTCGCGAGATGGCCGCCGAGCATGGGATTGCCTCGGCCAACAAGCCGGATTCGCAGGAAATTTGCTTCATTCCGGGCGGCGATTATAAAAAGTTTATTGACGCTTATCTGGAGGAGCAGGGCCAGGAAATGCCCGATTCTTCCGGAGAACTGGTCACAACGACCGGCGAAGTTATCGGCCGCCACGGCGGCGTGCACAACTTCACTGTCGGCCAGCGCAAGGGCTTGGGGGTAGAGTCGCCGACTGCGCTGTATGTGATCCAGATTGACGGCCAAGGAAATCGCGTCAAGGTCGGAAAGGAGTCCGAATTGCTCCAGTCGACCATGCGGGCGCGACGGCTGAACTGGATTTCGATTCCCGAGCTTGAGGGCGAGATGCGGGTCAAGGTGAAGATTCGCCATCGCCACGAACCTTCCTGGGCGACGATTCGGATGGATTCGGACGACAAGTTGCTGGCACTCTTCGATGAGCCCGCGCGGGCCGTGACGCCGGGTCAGGCAGCGGTTTTCTACGATGGCGACGAAGTCGTCGGCGGCGGCTGGATCGCTTAAATCGTCGGCCGCTCGCGCAATGGTTCCCCAGTAACGACTTCTTCCACTACAACTACAAAATCTTCTTCCACGGAGACGGACGGCTCAACCGGCACCTGGTTATTCTTTTGGCGGAAGACTCCGAATCCAGCCTTCAGGCCGTTGAAAATCCCATTAAGCTGGCGCAGCGGTGCCTCGATGCCATGTTGAATGGCGGCGCTGGCATGGGACAGTCCATCCAGCGTGCCGCTGACCATCTCATCGACGCGGGCCGTTTGGGCGCGGGTCTTTTCGAGTACGTCGTCGACAGATCCCTTGATGTTGTGCGATTCGTGCTTGAGGGTTTCGCTGACTTCGAGAAGGTTGCTGGTGATGGTTTTCACCTGCGGCGACAACTCATGGAGCAGCACCTTGGACGAGGCAATCAGCGGCAGCGCATGATCGGAAACGTGATTGAGAATATGTTCGATACGGTTCTGAAGCTTGCGCAGGCCGAAAAACATGCCCAGCAGGATACCTGCCTGAATGAGAACGCCGATGGCGGTTGCGGCGGTGAAGATGATGTAGATGTACGGCGGAATGTCGGGATGCATAGGGTCTTTCTCCCTGAAGCGCTTCGAATTGTTACTGTCATGATTACATAGCGAAGCGGCCTCCTGGAGGCACCGGAGGCCGCGCGATCGCCGGGAAAGCGGCGGTTGAAGCCCGACCGACTAAACGCCGGAGCCGTTTTCGTCAAATGGCTCGGTGGTCGTGGTGGCGGTGTAGGCCTGCTTGCCGGCATCGACAGCGGCGGCCACCTTTTCCTTCTGCTGTTGAACAAAGTCGCGGCCCTGCGCCACGGCCTGATTCACCTGGGAACGCCCGCGATCGATGTATTCCTTGCCCTGGTCCACATAGTCATTGACCTGACTCTTGCCCCGCTCGACCAGCGTGGAGACGTGATCGGCGGTTTCGCGCGAACGCTTTTTGAGGTATTCCGCTCCATCGCGAGCGTTGTTCGCCACATCCTCGCGCAGCTCCCGGCCCGCCTTCGGCGCGTAAAGGACGCCAATGAGGGCGCCTACCCCAAGTCCAGCAACAAACCAGCTGAATCCGCTACCACCTTGATTTTCGTCCGACATGAGAACATCTCCTTGATTTCTTGAACTTTGTGGGAAACAAACCCCGGATTTTCCGCGAACTGCCCGTGGGCCGTACGGGAGGTTCCGGTGCAAAGCAACTCCAAGTATATAGATGCCCCGATCCGGTGTGGTGCCAGAAATAATCGCCTGGTTTGCGCCAAAATAAGAGAAATAGTCTTCTCCGGATAGGCGAAAATGAGCACATCGGATTTGCCTCGAGGTCCCCGAATGTACCCATCTGCTCTTTCCTCAACGAGAATGGGGATGATGCTGTTGACGGCCGCCGTGTTGGCGGCAAGTCCCGCGATCACCGCCCAGACGCCTTCCCAGCCGACACCCGGAACGGTAAACGGGCAACCGGCTCTTCCGCCCACCTCGACGGCCACCCCAACCGCCAACAACTCGACGACCGCGCCCGTCTTCAAGAGCACGGCCGCGCTGGTGCTGATCGACGTGGTCGTCACCAATCCGGCAGGCGCGGTCCACGGAATTGCGCGGGCCCAGTTCCATGTCGTCGAAGACGGCAAGGAGCAGAAGCTTGTGGCCCTGGAGGAGCACATCGCTCCAAGCCCGGCAGCGCTCCCCAAACCTGCGGTTTTGCCTCCGCATGTCTACGCGAATACGCCCGAAGCTCCGGTCTCCAGCGCAGTCAATGTGCTCTTGCTGGACGGGTTGAACACGCCCATGTCGGACCAGATGTATGTGCGGCAGGAGATGCTTTCGTATCTGAAGAACATCCCGCCCGGAGCGCGCATTGCCATCTTTACACTGGCGTCCCGGCTGCGGATTGTGCAGGGCTTCACTACCGATCCGGCCCCCCTGCTGGCAGCGCTAAGCAGCAAGAAAGGGACGCCGAGCCAGTCGGTCCTGCTCGACGACCCAAACGACACGTCGATGTCGGACATGAGCGACCAGATGGCGCAGATGGGCGCAACGTCGGCCGCCATGTCCAGCCTCCAGCAGTTTCAGGCCGATCTGGCGGCGGAGCAGATGGACCTTCGGGTCAGGACGACGCTCGATGCGCTGCAGCAGCTTGCCCGCTACTTGAGGGGAGTGCCGGGACGCAAAAACCTGATCTGGTTCTCGGGGTCGTTTCCGCTCAACATCGACCCCGACGCTACCCTGCAGAGTCCGTTCGAAGCGATGCGCAACTACGCGGACGATATCCGCGAAACCAGCAGCATGCTGACGGCGAGCCGAGTTGCGGTGTATCCCGTCGACGCCCGGGGTTTGATGGTCGATCCCCAGTTCAGCGCGCAGCGATCCGGTAGCGGAATGAGCGCCAACAGCGGCGGCGGGGCGGGCGGCTCGGGTGGAAGTCGCCGGAGCGGGCGGGGCTCGCTCGGCGGCGGAAGCACCTCTACAAGCCAGCCCAAGTTTGCGCAAAATGCGACCAAATTCGCCCAACAGCAAATCAACGAACATGCCACGATGCAGCAGATCGCGGAAGAGACGGGTGGCGAGGCATTTTATGACAGCAATGCGTTGAAAAGCGCGGTCGCTCTGGCGATCCAAAATGGGTCGGACTACTACACGCTGGCCTATGTGCCGGACGATAAAGCAGACGACGGGCGATACCACAGGATTAAGGTCGCAATCCCGGATGCTCCGTCCTACAAGCTTTCTTATCGCAATGGATATGTGGCCGAATCCGCAAAGACGCAGGTGAAGAATGGCCAGGTACCGGCGATTCTGGCGGCGTCGATGCGCGGCGCGCCCTCGTCATCGGAGATTGTCTTCAAAGTGCGAGTGCTTCCTCTAAGCGACCCGGCATTGAAAGGAGCGAAGCCGCAACCCGGCACGGTCGGCGACGTTTCGCCAAAAGTGAAAGGCCCGTTACAACGTTATTGGATCGACTATGCCGCCGACCTGCACGGCGCAAGCCTGAGCGAAACTCCCGATGGGCTCCATCAGGCTTCTCTTGAATTTGTCACCATTGCCTACGACCGCGATGGCGAACGGCTCAATACCCTCGACAAAGGCTACTCCGTAAGTCTGAATTCGGAACGACTCGACACTGTGATGCAAAAGGGACTGCAAATCCATCAGGAAATCGATCTTCCCGCGGGTGAGGTTTATTTGCGGACGGTCGTCCACGATATGAACAACGACCGGATTGGCGCAGTCGAGATTCCCCTGGTGGTGAAACCAGCCGCGATGTAGGCCCTCAAAGCCGGCCACGCGAAACGAACATTGACGGATGCAACCTGCTGCATGATCATGGGTTGCGAAACATTACTGCATTGTGAATCGCTGGAGAGCGAGCCGTGGCAGAAAGCTCAAGGGAGTCGGCAATTGGGGGGACCATTGCAGGCGCCGGCATCGGCATGCTGGTGGGAATCGCGGCCGGCTTGTCTTCCGCTCCGGTAGTAGCCGTGATTGTGGGGGCAATCAGCGCGGGCTTGCTGGTTCTGCTGGGCTTAAAGAAAGCCGACCCTCCAGGCGGAGCCGAGCAGGCGGCCGACGTCGCCCGCGTCGCCGCCTTTGGCATCGTCTGTACCATCGGACTACTCGCGGGAGTAGTCATTCGCGCGCGCGATCTGCTCGCGCCTACCGCCATGCAACTGCAGCAAAAGTGGAAAGACGCGGGATTCTCCGACGAGCAGTCCAGGCAGATCGCACTCTATGAAAAAGTCGGGTTGACCCTGAATAAAGGTGACGGTAAAAGCGGTGAATTCGCGCCGAACCGCTCTACCGCGGCTGGGTCGGAATCGAGTGCGTTATTCGCCACGCCGAGCGGTTCGCCGTGCCCGTACTTCAATCGCAAGAATTACGGCACGACCGGCGACATGCTGCAGGCGATGGAGTTGCAGGGGGGCGCGCTGCAGAAGTTTGCGGCGGCCACCCAGAAACTGAGCGCGGCGCAACGCGACGATATCGTCAACTCGGTGGGAGGGCTGCTATGCGCACCGTAATCCTGCTGACGGTGGCGATCTGCTGCTCGGGAGCGGGCGCGCAGACTCCGGAAGCCGCGCTGGAAAAGGCGCGGCTAGCCACATTTCGCATCGACGCCGCCAATTGCAATGGAGGAAACCGCAACGCGACGGGATTTCTGTGGAGCGACGGCAGCACCGTGGTCACGGCGCTGCACGCGGTCGCTGGATGCGGAACGCTGAGCGTTTATTCGGAAACTTTGGGGAAAAATACCATCGCCACGCTGACCCATTCGCTCAACTCAGCTGACCTGGCGATGCTGCGTCTGGTGAGCCCGATTGGCAATGCACAACCGCTGACGATCAGCACTCAAAAGCCGGCGGTTCACGATGAATTGACCGTTCTGGGCTATCCGTTGGTGATCGAGCGGATGAACAGTACGGAGCTGAAGGTCAAGTTTGGCGGATCGACTCTTGAAGAGATCGTGCCTGAACACACCAGGGAGGAATTGGCGGCGCGCCGGTCGCCGAGTCTGGAGCTTCAAATCACTTCCCTCGAAGGCTTTCTCGCGCCCGGCACCAGCGGCGCGCCGATCATGGACAAGGCCGGCAGAGTCGTCGCGATCGGCGACGGCGGACTGGAGAACGGCACGATCGGGATGGCCTGGGGAGTTCCGGCAACGAATCTTACCGCGCTGGCACAATCTCACGACACACCCGATGCGAGAACGGCCGATCCCCATCTTTTTGCCGCGGAGACCGAAGTGCATCCTACCGGTCCGTCAATCAAGTGCGGGTCTGGGGCGTTCGTGAAGGTGAGGACGCTGGAATACAGCGAGATTCTTCACTCGACCGACGATGCGGCGGGATTGGCAAAGGTGCTGACATTCTTTGCGTTCCTCGGAATTGACCCCTCTGGCCTGCGCTACGACATTTATCAGGATTCCACGTCGGGAGGCGCGCTCGCGGTGCCTGAAGGCAAGGTGCTGCAGGCGGGAGAAGTGGGCTGCCGGGTGGATGTTCTGCAAAACCTTTCGATGTATATCCAGATGGTGCCTTTAAGCATGCCTTCGGACATGTACCCGGTATCGCTGGCATTCGAGCGCGAATTCGCGCCTATTCCGCCCTGGCAGGTTGATCCCAACTTCACCTATACCCAACCGCGGCATCGAGCGGATGGGCTGACGGTCGAGCGGAAGGTGCTGTTCCACACCCAAATGAACGGATATGGCCGGATGGTCTGGGACCAGGGGGGCAGCTACGAAACGTTAGCGGTCAAAGGAGGTTATTTCATCGGCACGATTGCGTTCGATCGGGTCTATCGCGCCCAGACTCTGCAGGTAGCGCAGCAATGCTCGATGCGGCCGGCTTTCCCGGGGTGCGAGGATTTTCGACAGCAGATGCGGCAGTTGGTGCAGTCGGTGATTGCCGCGCATTTGACGACTTTCCCTAACAATTGAACCTGCTTCGTCATCGCGTGGTTGGGCGGTCCACCCACGCGAATGCCCCATCAATCAACGGTCCAGGGCATTGGGAGGAATCAGGAACGAGTACACGGCGCGAAGATCGGCGGCCTCTTTGCAGCCAGTGTGCTGGGGAAGGGCCCGCGCAATGACCTCAATCCGATCGTCCTTCAGACTAGACGCCAACATTGCCTCGATCTTCTCCGCCCGCTGTGTGGCGAGTTCATCGTTCTTCGTCTCCGCCTTCTTTCGGTCGATCGGATTTTTGCCTGCTCGAAAAGGTGTGCAGTCCGCTGAACCGAGAAGCAACAATCTGTCGCCGGGCTTTGCCTCTCGCCGCAATTGCTTGCCAAGTTCATCGACCTCCGCATTGCCCAAAGGTTTTGGCTCGCTCTTGACAAATTTTGGCTCTGCACTCAGGCGTTCTATTTGGCGCTGACTTGCGACCGGCTTCGGAAGAACATTTGGCTTGTCCGGCTCCGTGTGAAAGGCAACCATCACAACTGCCCACACCAGCACCACCAGCGAGAATGCCGCCGCAAGCAACGCGTCAACCATTTTGTCCCCCGATGAGTTCCCCTCTTTCTTTTCCGGGCGAGGGCTATTTGTCTTTGCCTCGGCCGTCGATGATCGCGTACCGAATCGATCTTTCACCAGATGCCTGACCAGAAGAGCGAATATGATCGCGAAGCCCGCGGCTGTGCTCCAGCCATAGAGCCTGCACAACATCCAATACATACTGCTGTCAACCCTCGAAAATTTGTCGGGATTTGCAATTACAGCGGCAGCGAGCGCCGCCGCTCCAACCGCGGGCGCTGCCGACGGATGCTTGCGAAGCAGCCAAACGAGCGCCCCCGCGACGAATACAAGGAGCAGAATCTGCATTATAAGGAGCGATCTTCCAGAGAGAGTGTCCTGCCTTGCCGCCGGTGCACTCTTCAAAAAATCGAGCAGCGCTTGCCTGAGTTCTGGATCGATCGCAAGGACCGCCGGCCCCGCGCCAGATTTCGGAGAGGAATTCCCCGTGAGCTTGGTGAGACATCCCTGCAGCTCCTCGCAAAGCCGAACGGTCGTCGCATCGCGTACCGACCGGTCAGAACCCTCTCCACCCCGACCCGCCAGAAAACCAATCCCAAAGGCGCCCAAAAGCGCGAGAACGATCATCAGCCGCCGGGCGTCGTGCGTTGCCTTCTTTTGCTCTTCGAGCAGATCGGACTTACGCTTCATCCGCGCTGCCAGACCAGAAACCCCGGAAGCGTTCAGGACCTCGTCCGAATTGGATGACTCTTCCGAATTCCAGAATCTCAGCCAAAGCCGCGCCAAGCTCTCGGATTCGCCGACCACAAAGAGTGTTGAACCTAGCAGCAGAAGCGGCCAAGCCATCGACGTTTTGGTGCCGGCAAGAGCCAGCCAGAGTCCGCTGGCAACCAAACAGCCGCTGTAGAACCTGCACACGATGACAAAGGTTTTAGATAGAGCAGGGGGATCGTCAGGCTTCTGCTTCATGTCCAGCCTCCGCGACTCAGGAGAATTGAGTTCCCCGCAAAACGCCGATCCATTAGCCGAATTTGAAGCCCGGGCCATGGAAGCACGGGGAGGAACTCAAGGAACTATACCATCGGATTCCTGCCGCGCATCCAGCTGTTGGCAAACCGGCCCCTTCACGGCGGGGCCTTCGGAGGCGACAGGAACTGGGAAGGCGAACGCTGATCACCGCCGCCGGCCGTGACCTTTGGCGTGCTAGTCCTTGGTCGTCGCCTTCGCCGTCGCAGTTGGGTAGTACCCGGTCCGGTGCCTCAGGTTATAGGTGGTGTTTGGAGGCGTTAGCGATACTGAGATCGTGCGGAAATCGGGACTGGTCGAGTGGCGAGACGGGTAGTAGGCAAGCAGATATTGGGTGCGAAGATCGTCCGATACCTGCTGAAATGCTTTTTCGAGCGATGTGGATTCGGCATAGTAGTGCTTGCCGCCAGTTTCCTGGGACAATGTGATGAGAGCATGTTCGCCGCCGGTATCGCGGCCGGCGTCGGCGGCGATGGGCACATCGATGATGCTGTAGACGAGCACTTCGGACCGGAGCGCCTGCTCAAGCGCCTTGGAGTAATTGACGCCCTTAACGGTATCGTCGCCATCCGAGATCAACACCAGTACTTTGCGTCCGGGACGGCTGGCGAGACTTTGCGAGGCAAGATAGATGGTGTCGTAGAGCGCGGTCGCGGGGCCGCCGCGGAGCCGGTCGAGCCCGTTATCGATCTGATGCAGGTTGTTGGTGAACGATACGACCTCGCGGACTTCGGAGGAAAACTCCATCAGGTCGAGTTGGTCGACAGGTCGAAGCAGCGAGTGGACGAATTCGCGGGCGGCATGTTCCTCAATGCTCATGTCTTTCCGGACCGTACCGCTGGTGTCGATTGCCAGGACGATGGACAGGGGCATATTCGCTTCACGGTCGAAAAGAGCGATGGTCTCTGGATGGCCGTCTTCGGAAAGAGTGAAGTTATCTTTGGCGAGGCCAGGCACCGGCGCGCCACGGGCGTCAGTGACGTTGACGAAAACATTTACCAGGTGGACATCGACGTGAATCGAAGGAATGGTCGTCTGATGTCGGGTAACCTCTGGTTGAGCAGGACCGATAATCGGGCCGATACCGATGCCGTCACCAGGAGTTTGAGACTGCGCCCTCACAGCTATCGGGAGAAACACTAGCGTTAGAAGAAGGGTTGAAGCGGTACGCAATCGAACGATGTTTCTCATGAGCTACTTACAGCTTAGACTTCGGCGGACGGGAATCGTAGCATCAGGTGGCTTTCCGCCATTACTCGGCTAAAGCCCGCCCGAGTGCTGCCCTCACATATCCAGGGAATTTAAGCTTCGGCAATGCGTTCGTGCTACCATCGCCTTTCGATCATGAAAAATCTCGTCCAGACTCTCTCCCTTGCTCTCATTTCAGTCGGGTTGACCGCAATCGGGCTTAGCGCTCAAACGACGCCTACGACGCCCGCAACGACCCCCACCCCGAAGACGGCGACCACCCATAAGGCTACCGGGACGGCGACCCACAAGACCGCCGCAACGACCGCGCCAGCGATGAAGCTGCCGGCGGATATTCCTCCGGTGCGAGGAATTCCGAAGACACTGGTGTCGATCGAGTTGAAATACCTCGACGCCAAGCTGGGCACCGGCGAACTGGCCAAACCGGGCTGGAAGTATAAGGTCCACTACACTGGTTGGCTGCATGATGGCACCAAGTTCGACTCGTCGGTCGATCGAGGACAGCCATTCGAGTTTCAGCAGGGCGCGCACCGGGTCATTCCGGGATGGGACCAGGGATTTGCAGGCATGAAAGTGGGCGGCAAACGGCGCCTCTTCATTCCTTATCAGCTGGCTTAC
>Ga0302326_10027425_pt1 | contig 11480 bp, 9 predicted proteins | sample Palsa_T0_3_FD_202264 | JGI IMG/M metagenome (GOLD analysis project Ga0302326, IMG submission 202264) | Peat permafrost microbial communities from Stordalen Mire near Abisko, Sweden - Palsa_T0_3 | ecosystem: Environmental > Terrestrial > Soil > Palsa > Peat permafrost | place: Sweden: Abisko...
GCGACATGATTCTGTCCATTCGCGATAAGGTGGCGGCCATGGTGCACGAAGGCAAGACGGTCGAGGAAGTGCTGGCGGCCAAGCCCACCTCAGATTACGATTCGATACCTAACGCGTCGGCCACCTCAGAGCGCTTCGTGCGCCAATTGTACGCGGAACTGAAAACCAACTAAACTGAAGAGGTAATGCTCCGGGTTTTGCTGGCCGGCGCGATCCTCTGCGCCGCGGCGTTTGGCGTCCAACGGCCTCAGTTCGCATTGCGCGACACGCGGGGCGTGGTTCACTCTCCAGAAGAATGGAACGGGAAGAAGGCGATCGTCGTATTCTTTACGACGACGGATTGCCCTTTGAGCAACAATGACGTTCCGGAGATGAACCGCACCCGGCAAGACTACGAAGCCCGCGGCGTAGCCTTCTACGCGGTGCAAGCCGACACCACGATCGCCGATGCCGACGTGGTGCGGCACGCTAAGGACTATCAGTTTTCGTTCCCCGTTTTGTTCGATCCGCGCCAGATCCTGGCCAAGACGACCGGGGCCACTACCATCCCTTCGGCGGCGGTGTTGACGCCCGACGGGACGCTGCTTTACCTGGGGCGCATTGACAATCTGGTGGAGGACTTCAACGTACGCCGGCAGGTCCCGACAAAGTTCGATCTGCGGGAAGCGCTGGATGCCGCGCTAGCGGGTAAGACGGTGGCCCATCCCCGCACCAAGGCGTTCGGGTGCGCAATTAATCTGAAATAGAGGTTCAGCAATTTGAAACAATTTATCTTGATGTTGTTGTGTCCCTTGGTGACGTTTGCGGCCGCCGTTCCAACCTTCAATACCGACATCGCCCCGATCCTGTACGCCAATTGCACCACTTGCCATCGTCCGGGCGAAGTTGCGCCGTTCCCTTTGCTCAGCTATCAAGACGCCGCGAAACGAGCCTCGTTGATTGCAGGGGCAGTGAGCGGCCGATTTATGCCGCCCTGGAAAGCCGAGCCGGGATACGGCGATTTCCTGGGCGAGCGCCGCCTCAGCGACGCGCAAATCGCGCTGATCCAGGATTGGGCCAAGGCCGGCGCGCCGGAAGGCGACCCCAGCGCGAAGCCGGCACCGCCCAAGTTCGTCGATGGATGGCAGGGCGGCCAGCCCGATCAGGTGCTGACCATGCCGGCGAAATATTCGCTGCCGGCCGGCGGCGCGGATCAGTATCGGTGCTTCGTGCTTCCTACCGGCTTGGATCACGATGTGTATGTCGATGGCTTCGAATTCCGTCCCGGAAACCGTCTTATCGTGCATCATGCGCTGCTGTTTTTGGATACCAGCGGAAGAGCGAAAGAACTGGCTGCCGCCAGCCCGGATGGGAGCTATCCGTGTTTCGGCGGGCCGGGATTTGCCGCGTCTGGGATGATTGGAGGCTGGGCGCCCGGCATCACGCCGCAGCCGCACAATCCGACGCTTTCCGAACCGATTCGCAAGGGCACGGATGTGGTGGTTCAGATTCACTACCATCCCTCAGGCAAGCCGGAACAGGATCAATCGTCGCTGGGCCTGAGCTTCTCCGGCCCGCCCACCAAAGGCCGCACGTCGATTCTGCTGTTCCAACATCACCTGGATATGGCGCCGGGCGACTCGCATTATGTGGCGAAAGCCTCGCTCACTTTGCCGCGCGATGTCCAACTGGCCGGCCTCACTCCGCATGCGCATTATCTCTGCAAAGAAATGAAAGTGACCGCTACCTTGCCGGATGGAACAGTCCAGCCGCTGATCTGGATCAAAGATTGGGATTTCAACTGGCAGAACGCGTACCGCTATAGGACACCGCTCGATTTGCCGAAGGACACGCGGATCGATATGGAATTCACCTACGACAATTCCGAGAACAATCCGCACAATCCGGCGCATCCGCCGGCGCGCATTCATTGGGGCGAGCAGACCAAAGACGAAATGGCCGTTGTTTTTCTGTCGGTGGTGCTGCCGACGCGGGACGATATCACCGAACTGCGGCGCGCAGTGACCATGCAGTACGCGAAACAGATCTTGAGCCAGGTGGAAACGCTGCAGGATTTGCAGGACGAGTCCATTTCGGCGAGCGCAACGGCGAGACTCGAGCGGCTTTTCAAAATGTTCGACAAGAACGGCGACGGCAGGCTGGACGACCAGGAGCGCGCGGCGATGCTGCAATTCGTGAAGAACTTTGAAGACCGCCGGTAGACCAGCGCGCTGCGGCTGTGTCGAAAGTCCGAAAAGACCGCTTGCTCACGCGCGCGGCTCGGTAGATTCCGCGCGTTACAGCGCCGCGACCCGGCTTCGACGCAGGCTGCTAGAGCTCTAACTGGCCCTGGATCTGCATTTCAAAGGTGTAGAAGAACTGGGACACAAAAAGACGGCCGATCTGCGCCACAAATTCGAGCCTTCCGTCTTTCTTGGTAATCTCTTTGGAACGCGGAAACAAATAGACCAAGGTTGCCGTTCCGTCGTTCTGCCGCAGGATCTCGACGTGGGAGGGCTTCAGGTCCTTCTGTGTGTCGCGCTTGATGAAGGCAATGCCCTTGAGCTCGTTCGCCAGATTCCATCGTTTCGGAGCGAGAATATCATAGACGACGATGGCGTAATGATCGCTGTCCACGGTTGGAACATCGGTTTCTCCCGCCTTCCGCTCGGCGCTGCGGACCGGGAGAGCGCTTGCCCATCGAACCACCACCGCATTGGGCGTGGGTTGATAGTGCGCCCTCGCGATGGCCTCGGCCTGCCGGCGCGGACCCAGGATACCAAGGCCCGCTAAACCGACGCCTTTGCCAACGCCAGCCTCCATGTTCCCGCCATTCCGCCGCTCGTCGGGGCTGAGATCGCGCACATTCTGTGGCGTCACCGCTTTCACCCAGGGAGAATCGGTGAGAACCTGCTTCGCGTCTTCCACGGTCCACTGCGAAATCGACTTGTCTTTCCAAGACCCATCGGCCGCGGCGAGCAGAACCGCGGCGAGCGCAAAGAGTGCGGCACGCAGTACCAGGGATGTCAGGAACCGGCCCGCGCCGCGCTCCGTTTTGCGCGTGTTCATCGAAGGAGGAACCGGGCACAACGCCAATGTTGGATACATATAATCCGGCGCCTCACGCAACACCTCACGCACCCCCGTCTGCGCCTCGAGGGTCTGGTAGGGACGGGCAGATTCGAACTGCCGACCTGTCGCTTAGGAGGCGACCGCTCTATCCATCTGAGCTACGTCCCCGCATACTGTCACTATTGATTCTAAGATACTTCGCCGACATCGCCAACAAGGCTGAGCGCAACGAAAATCCAAAGCGCTATGTGTGGCGCGCGAAAGGATTACCATCTAATTCACGAACAGAACACTAGCCAGTAGCGCAGTTGCTTCTCTCCTCCTTCCAGCCAATCTGGGCGTCAGGTGTCATCCCCTCCGGGTTTCTCGCCATTCCCTTAGACGTACCGTCCGGCGCCGTCGTTCGCGGGCCGGCCCTGCTTATCTGGGTCCCCGCAAACTGAGCTATCCCGGCGGCCTTGGCCGTGGCAACATAACGGCCTGATGTCGGACATCGTCATTATCGGCACCTCTAACTATGCTAGGACGAGACGTTTCCGGGCCGACCTATTGGATATGGCTACGCGGCGCGCTGGTCAGGGCCGTTCGGCGCGAAACCCATCGAACCCAGAGCGGCCAGAACAAGTGTGTGCAGGTTATTGCAGCCGTTTCACCGCTTCGAGCGCGAGTTCGTGCAAACCCTTGCCGCCCTGCGCGACGTAAGCGACGATTTGGTCGCGCATGCGACGTTCCCAAAATTTTTTCAGATGGTCGGTAACGCCCGCCACGGCTTCCTCATGCGGATAGCCGGCGAAGAACAGGGCGATTTGGTTCGCCCGGTGAATCATGCCGTCCGATGACTCCACGTCTCAGTCGCCCGCGGCTTCGGTAAGGATCTGCGTGGTCTGCTTGCGCGTTTCGAGATAGTGCTCCTGCCATTCCGACATGCGCCTGGCGAGCGTCACTTCCACCGCCGTCACTTTGTACTCGGGGCAGCCGGTGGCCCAATCCTCAAACTCCGTAGTGACGACGTTCGCGCCGGTGAATCCGTGATGGAAGGTGGTGTAGACCACGCCCGGCTGCATGCGCTCGGAGATGTGAGCATGCAAAGTGGTCTGGCCGGCGCGGCTGGTGAGCGAAACGCGATCGCCCTCGCGAATCCCGCGATTCTCGGCATCGAAGGGATGAATCTCGAGCAAGTCTTCGGCATGCCAGACGTTGTTTTCGGTACGCGCGGTCTGCGCGCCGACGTTGTACTGGGTCAGGATGCGGCCCGTGGTGAGGATCAGCGGGAACTTGCCCGTGGTCCGCTCTTCCGTGGGCACAAACCGGGTAAGCAAGAAGCGGCCCTTGCCGCGTACGAATCCGCCGATGTGCATCACAGGCGTGCCTTCGGGAGCCTGGGCGTTGCAAGGCCACTGGATACTGCCGAGCTGGTCGATCTTTTCGTAAGTGACGCCGGCGAAGGTGGGCGTAAGACGCGCGATCTCGTCCATGATTTCGGACGGATGCCGGTACGGCATCGGGTAGCCGAGGGCCGCCGAAAACCGCATGGTGATTTCCCAATCCGCCAGGCCGGCCATGGGAGGAATCGCTTTGCGCACGCGGCTAATGCGGCGCTCGGCGTTGGTGAACGTTCCGTCTTTTTCGAGGAAAGACGATCCGGGGAAGAAGACGTGCGCGTAGCTGGCGGTTTCATTCAGGAAAAGATCCTGGACCACCACGCATTCCATTGCAGTCATCCCGGCGGTCACATGCTGAGTGTTTGGATCGGATTGGACGATGTCTTCCCCTTCGATATAAATGCCCTTGAAGGTGCCTTCACAGGCCGCGTCCAGCATGTTGGAGATGCGGAGACCGGGCTCGTTTTGCAGCGGCACGTGCCAGGCCTCTTCGAAAAGCAAACGCGCGGCGTCGTCCGAAACATGCCGGTATCCGGAGAATTCGTGCGGGAACGAACCCATGTCGCAGGCGCCCTGCACGTTGTTTTGGCCGCGCAGCGGATTCACGCCCACGCCGCGCCGGCCGATGTTGCCGGTAACCATGGCGAGATTTGCCATGCCCATCACCATGGTGGATCCCTGGCTGTGCTCGGTGACGCCGAGTCCATAGTAGATAGCTGCATTGCCGCCAGTAGCGAAGAGGCGGGCGGCGGCGCGCAGGTCGGCGGCCGGAACACCGCTGATGGATTCGGTGGCTTCCGGCGAATTGCGCTCTTCGGCGATAAATTTGCGCCACAATTCAAAATCTTCCGGCTCGCAACGCTCGCGGACGAACTGCTCATCCACCAAGCCTTCGGTGACGATCACATGCGCCATGGCGTTGATGACGGCGACATTCGAGCCAGGCAGCAGCGGCAAATGATAGTCCGCCTGGACGTGCGCGCTTCTTACCAGGTCGATGCGGCGCGGATCCACCACAATCAACCGCGCGCCTTCGCGCAGCCGCTTCTTCATGTGCGACGCGAAAACGGGGTGGGCGTCCGTGGGATTGGCGCCGATCACCATAATCACGTCCGTTTCATCCACAGAATCGAAGTCCTGCGTTCCGGCCGATGTTCCGAATGTGGACTTCAAGCCGTAACCGGTGGGCGAGTGGCAGACGCGCGCGCAAGTGTCGACGTTGTTGTTGCCGAACGCCGCGCGAATCATCTTCTGCACCAGGTACGTTTCTTCGTTGGTGCAGCGCGAAGAGGTGATGCCGCCGATGGAATCGCGTCCGTACTTGGCCTGGATGCGCTTGAATTCGCCGGCCGCGTAGGTGATGGCTTCTTCCCATGTGACTTCGCGCCACGGGTCTGTGATTCTGGCGCGGATCATGGGTTTCGTGATGCGATCCTTGTGCGTCGCGTAACCCCACGCGAATCGCCCTTTCACGCAGGAATGGCCGTGATTCGCTTTGCCGTCCTTGTGCGGCGTCATGCGGACCACCTGGTTGCCTTGCAGCTCGGCCTTGAACGAACAGCCGACGCCACAATACGCGCAAGTGGTGATCACGCTGTGCTCGGGAAGGCCGTTGTCGATGACCGACTTTTCCATTAACGTCGCCGTGGGGCAAGCCTGCACGCATGCGCCGCAGGAGACGCACTCCGAGTCGAGAAAATTCGTGGGACCGGACGCGACCTTGGACTCGAAACCGCGGCCTTGTATGGTGAGCGCGAAGGTTCCCTGCACTTCGTCGCAAGCGCGCACGCAGCGCGAGCACACGATGCACTTGGAAGCATCGAAGGTGAAGTAGGGATTCGACTGGTCCTTTTCCGCCTTCAGGTGGTTCTGGCCTTCGTAACCGTAGCGGACTTCGCGCAACCCAACCACGCCCGCCATATCCTGCAATTCGCAATCCCCGTTGGCCGCGCACGTCAGGCAATCCAGCGGATGATCGGAGATGTACAGCTCCATCACGCCGCGACGCAATTTGGCGATCTTCGGCGATTGGGTCCGCACCTTCATGCCAGGCTCGGCGAGAGTGGTGCAAGAGGCCGGCGTCCCGCGCCGCCCTTCGATTTCCACCAGGCACAAGCGGCAGGATCCGAATGCCTCCATGTTGTCGGTGGCGCACAGTTTCGGCACCTGGACGCCTGCTTCCACCGCGGCGCGCATCACCGATGTCCCCCGCGCTACAGTCACCGGCTTGCCGTCGATCTCGATGGTCACGAGCGTTTCGGCGATCCGCGCAGGAGTGCCGTAATCAGTTTCGCCGTGATCAGTTTCTTGGATGAGTGCCATGGGGGAGTGTCTCGGTTCGAAGCAGAAGTTCCGGCGAGGTCGGCGCCGGTTTATCGAAATCTTCCGGAAAATGCCGGATCGCGCTTTGCACCGGCAGCGGGATCAAGCCGCCCAGCGCGCACAGCGATCCATCGGTCATCAGTTCGCACAGGTCGTCGAGCAAGCGCAAATTCTGGGTCCGGTTCCGGTTCGCAATAATGCGATCGATTACTTCGACGCCGCGCGTGGATCCGACGCGGCACGGCGTACACTTGCCGCAGCTTTCGATGGCGCAAAATTCCATGGCGAAGCGGGCTTGTTTCGCCAGATCGACAGTGTCGTCGAATACGACGATGCCGCCGTGGCCGAGCATGCCTTTGCGGGCGGCGAAAGCTTCATAATCGAGGGGCGTATCGAGGAACGAATCGGGAAAATAAGCGCCCAGCGGTCCGCCCACCTGCACCGCGCGCAAGGGGCGTCCCGTCGCCGTGCCGCCGCCGAAGGCATAGATGGCATCGCGCAGAGTGATTCCGAAAGCTTTTTCCACCAAGCCGCCGTATTTTATATTTCCGGCAAGCTGGATGGTCAGTGTCCCACGCGATTTGCCCATGCCGAAGTCGCGATAGTATTCCGCGCCTTGGTCCAAAATGATCGGGACAGTAGCCAGGGTGATGAGGTTGTTGACTACAGTCGGCTTGCGAAAGAGGCCTTCCAGCGCAGGCAGGGGAGGCTTTGGGCGGATCTGGCCGCGCTTTCCTTCCAGGCTTTCGAGCATCGAAGTCTCTTCGCCGCAGATGTAAGCGCCGGCTCCCAAGCGGACTTCGAGATCGAAGCGCTGGCCGCTGCCCGCGACGTTTGCGCCCAGGTATCCGCTCTCGTACGCGATGGCGATGGCGCGCTGCATAGTGCGGAAGGCCTGCGGATATTCGGAGCGGCAGTAAATGTAGCCTTGGGTGGCGCCTACCGCGATGGCGGCGATGGTCATCCCTTCGATAAGGACGAACGGATCGCCCTCCATAATCATGCGGTCGGCGTAAGTGCCGCTATCGCCTTCATCGGCGTTGCAGCAAATGTATTTTTGCTCGGATTGGGCGCCGAGAACCGTCTGCCACTTGACGCCGGTGGGGAAACCGGCGCCGCCGCGTCCGCGCAGACCCGAATTGGTCACCTCGGCGACGATGTCTTCGGGCGTCAGGGTGAGGGCGCGTTGCAGTCCGCGATAGCCGCCGTGCGCGATGTAATCGGACAACGACAACGGGTCCACGATGCCGCAGCGCGCGAAAGTCAGACGCTCCTGTCGCTTGAGGTAGGGGATCTCTTCAGTGGGTCCGAGACTGAGGGCGTGATTTTTGCCTTCAAAAAATCCGGCATCGAACAATCCCGGGACGGCTTCCCGCGAAACAGGCCCGTACGCGATGCGAGCGAGAGAAGTTTCGACCTCCACGAGCGGCTCCAGCCAGAACATCCCGCGCGAACCATTACGCACCAGTGTGATATCCACGCCCCGCAGCGATGCTTCCCTCGCGATGGCGCGCGCCACCCCTTCCGCGCCCACGGAAAGCGCCGCGGAGTCGCGCGGAACATAAATTTTCACGCTCATTGCGGCCTCGTGGAGCTATCGATCAAAAAATCCGCGACGCCGGGGGAGACTCGACCGTAGGGCTCGCCATCCAGCATGACGGCGGGCGAAAGCGCGCAATTCCCCAGACAGAACACCTGCTCGATAGTGAGGCTGCGGTCAGGCGTTGTTTCGCCCAGCTTGACGCCCAGCCGCTGCTCCACGTGCTGGATCAGAGCGTCGCATCCCATGGACTGGCAGGATTCCGCGCGGCAAATTCGCAGGACATGCTTCCCCGGCGCCGCATGGCGAAAATCGTGATAGAAACTGATGACGCCATGAACTTCGGCATGCGAGAGATTCAGGGCGCTCGCGATCAGCGGCGCGGCGTCGGAACTGATATATCCGAATTCCTCTTGCAATGCATGCAGGATGGGAAGCAGCGCGCCCGGCAGGTGCTCGAGCTCCCGAATCCGGGCTTGGGCCCGGTCCGCATCCCAGGCTTGCATCTCGCTCATGCTGAGTAATTTACCTGAACTTTCCGGCGACACCAAAGGCCTATACGGCGCGCTCGGCTTGCGGTTCGATTCTATCACAATGGAGTGCCGAAGCGGCTTTCATGCGCGGCCGCCGGCGCCTCTCCCACCCCAGCATCGCGTTCGCGCGGCAGCCAATGTAACGTCCAATTCTGAGGCGGGAGTAGGGAGATGGGAGGAACTTGACATGGAAACGCAGGGCAGGTCGGCCTTGCAAGTGCGCAGAGCGCGGAATTATCTGCAAACACCGGGTAGGTGTTGCACCGAAGTTATTGGAAAGGCAGGGGCGTGCGGAGGGGAGATTTTCGGAGGATTTCATTTTAGGTGGGCGCGAGTGGCTAAGTCCTTTAAAAGGGTTGCGCATCAGGGGTATTTTTGTGCGCGGTGACGCAATTTTCTGTGAAATGGAAAAACGAAGCCATCGGACCCGGAGCGAAGGTCGGCTTGAGAGGAGCGCGGGAGGCATCAACGCCAGCATGGTCCGGTGCGGTGCGGGTCCCGGAGCGCCGGGAAGGGAAAGTGCTTGAGAGACAGAGGGATGGGCGATTCTGTGTGGCGTGATCTACCACGGCGTCGGTGCGCGGCGCCCAGCAGGGCGGATGAAAATGGGAGGGACTTGACATGGAAACGCAGGGCAGGCCGACCCTGCAAGTGCGAAGCGCGGAATTATCTGCAAACACGGGGTAGGTGTTGCACCGCGGTTATTGGAAAGGCAGTGGCATGTTCTGGATGGACATTTGGAATGCGGTGCGCCTGGAAGAGCGGCTGGCGCCATGGAGGATCTCGAGCAACACATCCGACAGTTTGGCCACGCGCCGGCAGCGCTGGCCGCCGATCCCGGGTTCTTTTCGGCGGCCAATGAGGCCGCGGCGGAAACACTGGGCGTGAAGCAAGTTTCGATCCCCTCCAACGGCACGCCCGGCAAACAGCGTAAAGAGAAGCAAAAGAAGCGATGGTTCAAGAAACTGCAAAAGTGGCGCACCGGCTGCGAAGGCCGCATGAGCGTCCTAAAGCGCCGACATGGCCTCTATCGATCCCGATGCCGAGGGCTTGGCGGAATGAAGCTTTGGGTCGGGTTGGGAGTCATTTCGGATAATCTCATCACATCGGCGACCACATGGCCGCCCAAGATAAACCAGGGACTCTGTCGCCTCTGACGTCCAGAGTGAGGCCCTTTTCGGGCCTTTCCGAATTTTGCGCCGGAGAGTAGCAATTGAGGTTCGCCTAATACAGTGACAAGACCGCTCCCTGACGGTCGCGGCTCGGTGTGCGGCGGTGTGCTTCGTAACGGAGGCGCGGCCGTCAGGGAGCGATTCTTGGGCTGCCGTGAACCGTCACTGTATTGTGCGAGCCTCAATAAGCTCCTTCCTTCGGCCAGGTAAACGCCTGGATACAATGGATGGAGCGGACACAAATGCCGGCAGCCAACGATTCTCTCCTTCAGCGGATCACCATTGATTCCGACGTACGGTTCGGGAAGCCCTGCATTCGCGGTCACCGGATCACCGTTCAGGAGATTTTGCAGTGGCTCTCAAACGGGGCGTCCCCGCAGCAAATCCTGGCCGATTATCCGCAGCTCGAACCGGATGACTTCCTGGCCGTGTACGCTTACGCGGCCGAGCTGGCGGCGGGGCGCAAAGTCTCCGGAGAATGAAGCTCCTCTTCTCTTCCCTGAGTCCGAAAGTGCGCTTCGAAACCGGCGTGCTGGCGTCGGAGATCGCAGGATTCCAGACTGCGCGGCTCATGACTTCATCCTGGTTTCGACAGACAGCGATTTCGAAGGTTTGTTGAGTCGCATCCCAGGCACCAAAGTCGTCATTCTTCGATCTTGCGACTATCCCACGGATGTTGCCGCCCGGGTGCTACGGCGCAATGCCATCCGCATCGCCGAGTTGCTAAACTCCCAGGACCAGTTGATCGTCCTGGAACAGTAGCAGCCCACTTGCTGTAATGGGGTGCGCGACATGAAAGTCGTGGATCAGGCGGCCCCTTCCTCCCAGTAGGCTCCGAATTTGCCGCTGGCCCAGCAGCACCGGAGGGCGATGATCGAGTTGGCGCCTCACGAACACGGGTGATTTCCCGCAGAAATTTGCGCCCCGGTATCAGGCGCTCGACACTCACCTCCCAATCGCCCTGCCTTGTGCCAGGGCGAGCTCAAAATGTCGCACACGGTCGCACGGCGCGAATACATGTCTCTTGGCTCGCGAGATCTCACCAGTTCCCTCGGATCGGGTGGCGTATACTACCTCCATGTCTGGAGAAGGTTCGATGGGAAGCCTCGCGGAAAATGGGTCTTTGAGCACCAAGGCAAGAGTGGAAATTTATTGAAGCCAGGTCCGTACACTCATCCGCAACGGGATGTCGGTATCAAGAGCTCGACACTCACCGCCCTATCGCCTTGCTCTTGGGCTAGGAGCTTGGGCTAGTCCTTAATTGCATAAATTCACAATAGTATTTCGGAGCTGACTACCCTTGACATCGCGCTTGCGCCATCGGAAGGGCTTGGCTTTTTGGTTGTGCCTTTCTATGAACGCTGCAATAGCGTCGCAGAGTTCGTTCTTGCTTTTGAAGCTGCCTCCGTTGAGAGTCTTCCGCTGCAGAAGACTGAACACAATCTCGATCTGGTTGAGCCAACTGGCCGAGGTCGGCGTG
>Ga0302326_10027428_pt1 | contig 11480 bp, 8 predicted proteins | sample Palsa_T0_3_FD_202264 | JGI IMG/M metagenome (GOLD analysis project Ga0302326, IMG submission 202264) | Peat permafrost microbial communities from Stordalen Mire near Abisko, Sweden - Palsa_T0_3 | ecosystem: Environmental > Terrestrial > Soil > Palsa > Peat permafrost | place: Sweden: Abisko...
TGCCGACCGGCGGGCACGGGTGCTCGCGGCGGTGCGGGAGTTGCGCTACACGCCCAACGAGGCCGCCCGGCGTCTGAAGCGACGCTCGGCTTTGGCCATCGGCCTGTTCGTCCCTGATCTCGTCAACCAGTTCTTTGCGTTGCTCGCGCAGGGCGTCGAGCGGGCGGCGTCGGAGCGCGACGTGCTCGTGGTGTTGTCCGCCTCCGAAGGCAACGACGAAACCGAAACGCGAAACGCCAGACTGCTACGCAGCCAACGCGTCGACGGGGTTATCTACCTGTCCGGCACCTGGGCGTCGACCAGCAGTCTGCTTGAGCTCACTTCACTCGGGCCAGTCGTGCTGGTCGACGAGCGCCGCCCGGGACTCGAGCTGCCGGCTGTTCTGTCGGATGGACGCCGAGGGGCGCGCGAGATCGCCCGCTATGTCCTCGATCAGGGTCACGAGAGAGTTGCGGTAATAGCGGGGCCGGCATCGTCGTGGACGGCGGAGCAACGGTTGGCCGGCTACCGGGAGGCCTTCGCCGCGCTCGGGCACGATCCTGATCAGCTGGCGGTGTTCGTCGGCGACTACTACCAGGGATCGGGACGCGATCTGGCAGCGCGGGCTCTTGCCGGGCCGGCGCGCGATCGGCCCACCGCCCTGCTGTGTGCCAACGACCTGATGGCCATAGGTGCTCTCGAATACTGCAAGGCGATCGGGCTGCGCGTGCCGCAGGACGTGAGCATCGTGGGCTTCGACGATATTCCCGTCGCTGCTCTGCTCACGCCGCGGCTCACTACCGTCAGCCAGCCTGCGGTCGAGATGGGATACCGGGCCACGACCATCCTGCTCGAGCTGATCAATGGCGGCGCAGCCCCCCAGAGCGACGAGTTGCTGCCCGTGATCCTCCAGATCCGTGACTCGGTCGTGCCACCCGCCCGGTAAACGGAGAAGCAGCCTTCCCCATGAGTCCCGTGTCTGTCGTCAGCCCGCCGGCATCCAACAAGATGGTGGTAGTAGTAGGTGCTATCAACGCTGACATGGTGGTCACGGCGGATCACCTTCCGCGGCCCGGCGAGACGGTCGTCGGTCCGCGCCTCGAGCGCTACGGGGGAGGGAAAGGAGCCAACGCTGCCGTGGCTGCGTCCCGGGCCGGCGGCAAAGTGCGCCTCGTCGGAGCGGTCGGGGCAGACGAATCTGGCAGAAGCACCGTCGACGAGTTGCGGGCTCACGGGATCGATGTAAGCGCCGTCGCGGTCTTGCCGGATGAGGCTACTGGAGTCGCCTTGATCGTGGTCGATCCCTCGGGAGAAAACCAAATCGCAGTCGGTGCCGGCGCCAACGCTGCTGTCAGCGCCCGACAGGTGTCGCTGGCTCTGTCCCCCGAAGTCCTTGGCAGGACGGGCTGCGTGCTGGTGAGTACGGAGATTTCCGGAGAGTCGATTGTGGCTGCGGTCGAGTCCGCGATCTCTTCGGGTGTTATGTGCGTCCTGAATCCAGCACCCGTGGTGCCCGCTATCCTGCAACTGCTGCGCAGGGGACCGCTGCTTACCCCGAATGTGACCGAGCTCGATGCATTAGTGGCCGCGCTCGATCACAGGCTTCCCGACCTACCTGCGATCCGAAATGATTTGCCCGATGATCTGCAGGCGGTGACGGAACGCGCTCGAAGGCTCGCCGGTGTGAGCCGGGCGCCGGTCGTGGTAACTATGGGTGGACAAGGTGCAATAATCGTAAGCGCCGAAGGCCATGCGGAGCATTTGCCGGCGCCGCCCGCGACGGTGCGGGACACCACAGGTGCGGGTGATACCTTCAACGGCGTGTTGGCCGCCCGCCTGGCAGCCGGCGACTACCTCGGGATTGCAGTCAGGACCGCCATCGTCGCCGCCTCTATCTCGGTCGGCCACGTCGGCGCGCGCGCCGGGATGCCGACCGCAGCACTCATAGCCGCCGGTCTACGCTCCTCATAAATCCGGCTCCTCACCGAGCGGAAGAGTATTCCCTACTCGAAGACTGAAAGACTGATGGTGGGGCAGAAAGGATTTGAACCCTCGACCCCTACCGAGCCGCCGCTTCTCTATCGTACTCGTCCTCTAGCGGAAGTGCGCAGACATCTCCTGGCTGCACTCGATATGAGTGATCGCTGCCGGGCGCACGCTTTGAAGCCGATCCATATCTTCTGAGCTCCGGAACATAACGGAAGTCGCGTCTGTGTGTGACCGCGAGTAGCGCGTGGATGCGACTAAAAGTCATCCTACAAATTGTTTTTGTTTAGCCAATCGCAAAATTTTGGAGTTCTTTCGAACCTTGCGGCACCGATTTGCGCGGTTTGTCGTAGTCCTATCTTGACTCTCTATCACACAAATTTAAGGGTAAAAACTAAAGTAAGCTTAATAAACATAATGAAAGAGGGAATAAACACTGTGAAGATGATAAAAAAGGGCTGGATGATATTAAAATCCGCAATAAACAGGCTCTCGATCGCAACTCTCGTAGTGATCGCCTGCGTAATTGCATCCAACTCCGTGGCTTCAGCGACGACCATCCGACCCAAGGTGGTATCGATAACCCCCTCCTGTAATGCCGTCTGCACGGCTCTTAACAGCGCGATTGTCGTGACCTTCAATGAACCGATGAAGTGCCAGACATTGAACGCGAAGACATTTCAGCTCTTCGCGCCTCAGAAAAAACCGGTCTCGGGGACTGTCACATGCGGCAACGGCGCGACGCTCTTTAGCGCGACCTTTACGCCTTCGTCGGACCTGGAATCCAACACCGAGTACACAGCCGAACTCTCGGATAAGATCAAAGGCGACGACAACAAGGTCCTGAAAGACGCCTTAAAGGGCATGGGCAGTTTCACTACTGGTCCCTGCCCCTCACCTACGGCATCTCCTACCTCAACTTCGACGGCGACGCATACCGCCACCGCCACTGCGACGAGCACGCGCACTGCGACCGCGACCGCAACGCCGAAAGCAACTGCGACCGCTACACGCACGGCGACTGCGACCAGCACCCGTACCGCGACCTCGACCGCGACAAGAACGGCCACGGGCACGCCGACGAACACGACAACCGCAACTGCGACGAGTACACGTACTGCGACCTCGACCCCAACACCGACGGCGACTTCGACCTCGACGCGCACAGCCACGGCCACGGCGACGAACACGGCGACCGCGACATCGACGAGTACGCGTACTGCGACCTCGACCGCAACACCGTCAGCAACTTCGACCGCCACTCACACAGCCACGGCTACGCCGACGAACACGGCAACCGCAACCTCGACTGCCACGCAGACAGCCACAGCCACGGCGACGAGTACGCGTACTGCGACCTCGACCGCAACACCGTCAGCAACTTCGACCGCCACTCACACAGCTACGTCCACGCCGACGAACACGGCAACCGCAACCTCGACTGCCACAATTACGGCCACGAGCACTCAAACCGCAACCGCAACTTCGACCAGCACCGCTACCGCCACGGCCACCCCAACACCGACCGCGACTGCCACTCCAGGTCCAGGGCCGATAGTAATCGCGACCACCCCTGGCAGCGTCAACTGCGGTGGACAAGGCGTGCCGATTAACGAAATGGTCACCGCAACCTTCGATGAGGCCATGAATGCCGCCACCATCGACGGCACGACCTTTACGGTCACGGGGCCGGGCGCGACTGCGGTAGCGGGAGCCGTCACCTACGACGCCACCAACCACATCGCGACCTTCACCCCAACCGGCAACTTCCCGGTCGACACCGTGTTCACCGTGACAATCACGACCGGCGCGGAGAACGCGGCGGACGTGCCGCTGGCGAGCGACTATGTGTGGACCTTTACGACCGGCGCGAGCACGGATACGACCGCGCCTCTGGTGAGTTCGATAGATCCCACCGATGGTGCAACCGGTGTGGGCACCAACCAGAAGATCGCGATTACTTTCGATAAGGGGCTGGACTCTGCCACCCTCACTTCAACTACCTTTACGTTGACCGGACCGGGAGCAACGGCTGTTGCGGGCACGGTGACCTACTCCTCGATTGGTAACACCGCCTTCTTCACTCCAGGCACCGCTCTCGCGGCCAATACGACGTACACTGCAACCGTCACGACCGGGGTTACCGACCTGGCGGGTAATGCACCGGGAACTGACTTCGTATCGACCTTTACGACCGGAGCGACCACTGACACCACCGCTCCGACCGTTAGTTCTACAAACCCGGCTGATGCAGCTACCGGGGTGGCGCTCGATGCCTCAGTTAACGTGACCTTCGATGAACCGATGGATCCTTCGACCCTGAACCTCGCGACCTTCACGCTGACAGGGCCGGGAGCAACCGTCGTAGCGGGTACGGTCTCCTATGACACCCTCGACGACATAGTAACGTTTACCCCGACCGATCTTCTGGCAGCCGACACCACGTACACGGCCACGATTTCGGGAGGCAAGGACCTGTTAGGCAACGCGCTGGTCAGTACCTCATGGAGCTTCACCACCGGTACGACCGCGGCGGATCTGTTGCCGATAGATCTCGGCGCAGCCTCCGGTTTCGAGGTCCTCGCTATGGCGACAGTTACCAATACCGGCCCTACGGTAGTGAATGGAAATCTAGGTTTGGATCCGGGCAGCTCGATCACCGGCTTCCCGCCCGGAACTCTGAACGGGACCGAATACGTTGATGACGCAGTCGCACTGGCAGCTCAAGCTTCCTTGCTGCTCGCGTACGACGATGCGGCCGGGTTGTCAGGAGGTACGGTAGTGTCGGGAGACATAGGAAGCACGACGCTTCTGCCCGGCCTCTACACGTCCACCTCCTCGCTGGCCATTACATCGGGCAATCTGACCCTCAACGCCCAGGGAGACCCGAATGCGGTCTGGATCTTCCAGATAGGTTCGACTCTAACCGAAGCGACCAATTTAACGGTCATTCTGGAGAACGGCGCTCAAGCTTCCAACGTGTTCTGGCAGGTTGGCAGTTCAGCGACTATAGGAGTGGGCGCGGTCCTTGAAGGAAGCATACTGGCTAACACCTCAATCTCGCTGGATACGGGAGCAACTGTGAACGGACAAGTACTTGCTGGTGCAGTGACCGCAACGGGCGCCGTTACCCTGGACTCCAACACCCTGACCTTGCCGGTATGTCTGCAGCACTGAGGAACTAACGATAAGACGACGCTATCGAGGGGGCTCCAGAGCCCCCTCGATAGCAGGCCTAAATTTGAACTTACGGACCTCAGATGGTTGCTATTTCGCTGGTGGCATTGCATCGATCAGGGCCTTGGCCCGCGCCTCGATCAGTCCTGCCACGATTCGGTCGGTATGGATATAGAGGCGATCGGCCTTTACGGCGGCGAGGACCATTTCGCCGACCTCGTTAGGCTCGACGCCCGCGGCTAGAAACGCCTTGGCTCGCGTGATTGCGGCTTCCCACATTTTCGTTTCTTCGACGGTCGCCGACGATGAGGGCCGCGTGTCGTTGGTGTTCGATATGATCTGCGTATTGACCGGACCCGGGCACAATACGCTGACACCAATCTTGAACGGTTCGAGCTCGAGCCGCAGGGATTCCGAAAGACCCACCACCGCGAATTTCGAGGTTGTATATAAGGTACCGCTGGATGTGGCGGCGAGTCCCGCACCCGAAGCTGTGTTGACTATATGCCCGCCACTGCCTCGTTTGAGCATCCGCGGTAGGAAAGTCTGGACGCCATTGATGACTCCAGTCAGGTTAATTCCGATTACCCAGTCCCAATATTCGTAAGTCAGACGCGTAACGTGCTGGCTTCCGGCCACTCCCGCGTTATTGCACAGAATTGACACTGAACCGAGCCGAGATTCCGTTTCGTCGGCGACTCGAGCGTAAGCCACGCGGTCGCGGACGTCGAGCACGAACGTCTCCACCGGCGTTAAGTCCGAGAGCTCGGATTTTGCCGTCGCCAGCGATGCTTGATCGATATCCGCGAGCGCCAGCTTCGCGCCGGCCCGAGCGAAGGCGCGAGCGATACCCAGTCCGATCCCGCGCGCTCCTCCGGTTATGAATGCGGTCTTTCCATCGACACGCTCCATGCTCCCAACCTCCCTCTCGCAACCAAAAGGACGTCGGCATTATCCGCCGTTCGGATTTGCTTTACAGCCCTGTTTGAAGACCCCTGGTATGGCTTCTGTGACCAAACACACCGCTGCGCACGGAATTCCTCGCGCGACGAACAGATCAACTGGTTCAGCCGCTAGCGCGGCGTGAGCATCACCACGGGGATGTCCCGCTTCGTTCCGGCCTGGTAGGTGTCATAGTCCGGCCACTGCGCTGTCATGATCGGCCACACGCGCTTCTTTTCTTCGGCCGTCGCAGTTCGCGCCCGCACCGGAATCACTTTGTCCCACACCTGGATCTTCACATCGGGATGGGCCAGCAGGTTTTTGTACCACCCGGGATTGTCGGGCGCGCCACCCTTCGAAGCGACAATCAGATAGTCGTTGCCGTCGCGCCCGTAGATCAGCGGGAACTTTTTCGTCTCGCCGGATTTCCGCCCAATCGCATGCAGCACCAGACAGCTGGTGTTGTTCCAATCATGGCCAATCTTACCGCCGGTCGCCTCGTACTGGCGGACGTGCTCGTCTCCGAACAAACTGTAGTCAGGCATCGGCATACACTGCCACCTTCGCGGCTTCCAGGCCACCCCGGAGAGTGTAACAGCGATCTACTGATACCTTTGCGCGCTTCAGAGGTCCCGGCCGCCAGCGGCGTTAACGAATCCGCGGATACCGATTCCGCCCTCGCAGATGATCACGCCACCAGTGGCGGTAGACGAATTTTCCGCCGACGCCAGCAGCACGTACGATCCCGTGTAGTCACGTGGCTCGGCCAGTTTGCCCAGCGGCAGCCCGCGCTCGACCGCTTCCTTCAACGGCACCGATGCGATCGATCGATCAGCCATTTCGAGCGCGCGAGGACCGCGCAAATCGGTCGGTATCGCGCCCGGCGCAACTCCGTTAACGCGGATTTTTGGCGCGAGTTCATACGCAAGCTGGCGAATCAGTCCCACTACCGAATGTTTCGAGGCCGTGTATAAAGGACCGCCGCCGCATGGATAGAACCCCGCGTTCGACACCGTATAGATGATACAACCGCGGGTCTTCGCGAGTTCGCGATAGGCAGCCTTCGCACCCAGCAGATAGCCTTTCACGTTTACCGCGAACAGTTCGTCGAACGCCTCGCCGATCCTGTCTTCGGGCAGCTCGACCAGCGACATGTTGAAATCCCAGATTCCGGCATTGCCCACAAAGCAGTCGAGTCGGCCGAAGCGTCGGATTGTTTCCGCGACTGCGTGATGGTTGTCGGCGAGAACTGTCACGTCGCCAACCACTGCCTCGACCCGATCTCCGAACTGCTTGGCCAACTCGGCGCTCCGCTCCCGCGCGCGGTCGAGGGTTGTGACGTTCGCGCCCTCATCGAGAAAGCGCTCGACGATGGCTCGGCCGAGCCCGGATGCGCCTCCGGTAACGAGTGCCACTTTGTTTTCTAACCAGCCCATATCAGAAAAAGTTGCTCAGGTTGCGCGACAGTAACACGGTTTGTTCGAGGAAAATCTTGCGGTCGACGATCTGGAAACATCCTTCCACTCGGCGCAACACGTCGCGTCGCGAACCGATCCACGAAGTCTCTTCGGAATTGAGCCGCGTGCGATATAGATGAAAGTTTGACTCCACTTCAAACGTGCGACCGTCGTCCTTCAGAATTCGGACGTTGGTTATCAAGTGGCGCGTGCGCGACGGCGGATCTTCAGCCCACGATCGGCCCGATCTGAGCTTCTTGATCCGCCCGGCGAGCAGCATCTTGGTGTCATCGAAGAACGCCATCTCACCCGGCTTGGTAAATTCCTGGTCCAGCTCCCGCTGCATCCGGGTACGCCTGATCGGCATGAAGTAATGCGCGTCGTCAGCGAACAGCTCGATCCACTCCTCGTAGCGATGCGAATCGAGCAGAGCGGCCTCGTCGTAGTAGAAGCGCTCGACCTCGTAATGCAGGAACATCGCCGCGATACGGTCCTCGCGCGCGACCGATTTCATCTCGTTGGACATCTGCATCGGCTCCCTCAAATGAACTCGCCTGGCGTGGTAACTTTTTTTAGCTCATCCCAGCTCAGACCCTTCATCCATTGCGCCCAAGAATGATACGTCCACAACTGGCCGTGCTCGGCGGTGAGACCTTCTATTCGCGACAGGCCGCCTTCCTTGATGATCTTGCCGCGGCCGAGGCCCATCGTGAGCTGATGCTTCATCCGCCTGCTCGCGATACCACGCGTCTGCGCCGTCGCCTGCGCCCAATTCTCGCCATCGTCCTGCTCGAGTACGCCGCCCGGCCCGAAGACGCGGGATGCGATCGTCACCATGAAGTCGCGCGTCTCGCGCGGCAGGTTGCGATCGACAAAGGTGAACCACCAGATCTCGGTATGACCAGGATCGCGCGGTATTCGCAGCGACAATTGTACTGAAACTGCGATCCACGTCGTTGGGAAAATATTCGGATGCCCGGCGACTGCCACGCCGACCGGTCCGAGCGCGGCGCGAGCCTCCGCGCCGATGCGCCAGGTTTGATCGAACACGCCATTGCCCGAAGAAGATGCGGTGGGACCGCCGATTGCGTGTCCGTACTCGCCGATCACCACGACCTGATCGAACTTCGTTCCGCTGATGCCGGTGGCAGGCAGGTCGAGCGCGGCGCCGCTATCCATGTTCACCTCGCTCAGGTCGATCTTCTCGCGCGCGGCAGCGTTTGGCGCTTCCGTAGGCATCACGCCCGGCTGAAATGCCGACGCATGAGTGATCTGCGGGTGATACCAGTCGAACAGATTGTCCACCGCGATCTTCCAGTTGCAGTCGATGATGAACTTCTGGATGCCGGGCACTACCACCATGTCGCCGCGCGCAGCGATCTGATCGAGACCGAGCCGGCCAGTGGCGCCGAGGAATTCTTCCAGCGGCGGCGCCGAGGCGTCGTGCGTGCCGAATACAAATCCCTTGTAACTGGCCACTTGCGCGACTTGAGCCAGCCCGTGCCGTGATTTGTCGAGCTGACCGTCATAGAAGGTTTTGAATCCTGGAACTCCGTTCAGGCGGCCGTCGATCCCGTATGACCAGCCATGATACGTGCACAGAAAATTCTTGGCATTGCCTTCCTCGGCGCGGCAGACGGCATTGCCCCGATGCGCGCAGGTATTCAGCATCGCCTTTATCGAGCCGTCTCGCTGGCGCACAACCAGGACGTTGTCGCGGCCCATTACCGATTGAAAGAAATCGCCTGGCTCTGGAATCTGCGACTCGTGACAGAGGAACAACCATGAGCGCGCGAAAATCCTCTCCATCTCGAGCTCAAAGATCTCCGGGTCGCTGTAAATGCGCCGGTCAACCTCGCCTCGTTCGAGCGAAACCAGTTCATCTATTTCGGTATTCGCGAGAGCCATATGGAATCTCCCTCAGAAATGATCTCGCCCGGGCCTCTTTCCCGCGTATTCTGCGATTTGAGAGGCGCAGTTGTCCATCGGTTTCTCATCGCTAAAACCGCGCCCCACACTTGCGTTTGCAAACTGCTCAACGTTGAAGGAAATATAGGCGGCGTTTGAAATGAAAACCCCGGATAAATTTCCGCGCTTCGCCGATCTGCCGGTCAAGCCGGGCGCGCCCAGCGAATCGTCGTGGGGCGTGTTTGGCGATGACGACGAGCTCGGATGTCTCAATTTCCTCAGCCCAGAGGGAATCGTCGATGCGGCCCGCCTGGTGCAAAAGGGTAAAGTCTTCCGGCTCGATACTCGCATCAACTACGCCAAGCCGCCTTTGTTCGCGCGCGCGCCCGCCCGCCACAACATCACAAAGTTCGACCGCTTCGGCCTGCTCGGCCACGACGATTCACTCGACAACTACAACACTCAAGAGGGCAGCCAGTGGGACGGGCTCGCCCACGTCGGTCATGTGCGCCATCGCGCTTTCTACAATGGCGTCAAGTCGGAGGACATCCAGGACGGTCCCGACGGTAAGCTCAGCATTCACAAATGGGCTAATCGCGTGGTCGGGCGCGCGGTTTTGATCGATCTGTGGAAGTACGTCAACGATCAGCATCGGCCGATCGCTCCGCTGACCCCGGCAAAGTATCCGCTAACTGATGTGCAGGACGCGCTGAAGGCACAAGGGACCGTGCTCAAGCCCGGGTCGATGGTTCTGATCCGGACCGGATGGATGCAGGCGTACGTGAAGGCTACAGCCGACGAGAAGGCCGCGATGGCGCCGCTCGAAGGCCTCAAGGCCTGCGGCATCGATAACTCCCGCGCGATGGTGGAATGGTTCTGGGATAATCGCGTCGCCGCGGTCGGCACCGATTGTCCCGCCGTCGAACCCTGGCCGATAGATTACCAGGACGAGGGCGCCTTGCATTACCGCGCTCTCTCGATGCTTGGGCTGCCGATTGGCGAGCAGTTCGTGCTTGACGAGTTGGCGGCGGATTGTGCGGGGGACAATCGCTACGAATTCATGCTGGTGTCAGTGCCGATGAATCTCGAGGGAGGAATCGCCTCGCCCCCCAACGCCGTCGCGATCAAGTGAGGCACTAAACTGCGGTGCTTCGATGCTAGGAGCGTTGTCCGATCTGAAAATTGTTGAGCTCGGCGAGATGGTATCGGCGCCATACTGCACCAAGCTCTTCGCCGATATGGGCGCTGACGTGCTCAAGGTCGAGCGGCCCGGCGTCGGCGATCGCTCGCGAACCCGCGGTCCATTTCCCAACGACGAGGTGCATCCGGAGAAGAGCGGACTTTTCCTCTATCTCAACACCAACAAGCGTGGCGTCACCCTCGATGTTGCGACCCCGGAGGGTTTCGGGATTTTCGAGGATCTGATATGCGGCGCCGACATTTTGGTGCACAACGTGCCGCCGCCGGAGATGGATCGCATCGGGCTGAATTTCGACCTGCTGCAACGCGTCAACCCCGCCCTAATCATGACCTCGATCGTGCCCTTCGGTCTGAGTGGACCGTATCGCAGCTACCGCTCCGAGGATCTTACCCTGTGGTGCGCGGGCGGCGTGTGCGTGCTCAACGGCGGCGGCCCCGATCATCCGGAACTACCGCCGCTTAAGGCCTTCGGCCATCAGGCCGGCTATCAGGGTGGCGTTCACGCCGCGACCGCGACTATCGCTGCGGCCTTGGCTCGACACCGCGGCGAAGCGGGTCAGCACGTCGAGGTTTCGGTGCAGGAATCGATCGCATCGCAGCTCGAGATGACCTTCGAGTACTGGCCGTACTCGAGGCTTATCGCGACCCGCCACGGCCAGAAGCCGGTGCAGCCAGCAGAGATGATGCGATGCAAGGACGGTTACATCTACCTGTGTTGCATCTACGAGCATCAGTGGCGGGCCTTCGTCGAAATCATGGGCAATCCGGAGTGGGCCGAGGAAGAAATTTTTTCCGACGGTCCGAAGCGCGCGCAGAACTGGGACGCGCTCA
>Ga0302326_10027430_pt1 | contig 11480 bp, 10 predicted proteins | sample Palsa_T0_3_FD_202264 | JGI IMG/M metagenome (GOLD analysis project Ga0302326, IMG submission 202264) | Peat permafrost microbial communities from Stordalen Mire near Abisko, Sweden - Palsa_T0_3 | ecosystem: Environmental > Terrestrial > Soil > Palsa > Peat permafrost | place: Sweden: Abisko...
TGGCGAAGTGCTCGACGATCCCGGCTCCTTCAAGACCAAGGAAGAATCCAAGCTCAGCGTGCTGGAATTTATTTTGCAGCCGCATCTTTATCCCGAGCTTTACGGCCACATTCACCACAAGGTGCGCATCAATTACTATCCGCCGCGCGGAGATAACAAGGAGGGTTGGGACAACATTGATATTTTCGGCTGGCTCGGCTATCCCATGCAGATCAAGGTGGACTTCCTGTGCCGCGATTCGATTCTGGCCGCGCCCATTGTCCTCGACCTGGTGCTTTTCATGGACCTAGCGCAGCGCGCCGGAATGCGCGGCATTCAGGAATGGCTCAGCTTCTATTTCAAGTCGCCCATGTGCGCGCCCGAACTCTATCCCGAGCACGACCTCTTCATCCAGCTTATGAAACTGAAAAATACTCTCCGCTGGATGATGGGCGAAGAACTAATCACCCACCTCGGCTCGGAATACTATGACTAGCTAACGCTCCAATTGACATCACCCCCCGGCGGCGTTACCGTTGTTCGCGGCGCCCCGCCACTTTCTCTGGAGGGAAATTGTGATGAAGATCTTGCCCGCGTTGCTACTGATCGCTGCGATTGTGTTCCTGCCCTTCGCTTTGCAGTCGGGCACACATCATTACGGCGTCACCAACAATGACCTCGACGGCCCGAACACAGCCACGTTTGGCCAATTGCAGGGCAACCGGCTCACCCACCTTCACACCGTGCTGACTGGCGGCATGGGCATCGGCGGTCCCGGCAATATCGTCAATTATGTCGGCGAGACAAAAGTTGTTCTTGCTTCCGTCACCAATGGCGCAGTGTGTGCTTACCTTAGCGACAGCGGCTCCAATGATATCGCCGTTTTTAAGATCACAGAACCGCTTTCAATTTCCAAAGTCGGAAATTTCACCTCTCCCGGATATGGCAATGAGGGAATTTCGCTGGCCGCTAGTTCGGATGTCCTCTACTCGGCATCTTCAGGCGTTGGCACGTGGCAGATCCAGGCCGATTGCACGATTAACCTGGAATATTTCAGCGAAAACCCCAACAACGAGATGAACGGGCTAAGCGTCACACCCGATGGCCGCACATTAGTGGGACCATGCCTGTGTAGCCTGGAGGGTGGCATTATGTCCTTTTCGGTCGGTCCGTTCGGTGCTCTCACGCCGTACGGTCCTTATGATAGTGATTATCTTCCTACGGGTGTAGATATAACCCGTGACGGGAAATACGCCATCTTTGCCGAAAACAACGGAATTCAAGTGTGGGTCATCAATACCGACGGCTCGCTGGGCGCTGAGCAGTATTTTGCCGATAGCGCTCCCGGTGAATCGTACAACGTGCGCATCAGTCCAAATGGCGCCTATGTCTATGTAGACAGTTATCCAGGAACCGGCGGACGTTATTTAACTACCATGGCATTCACTGAAGATCCCCTAAACGCCACCGAGGTAGGGTCCACTCTCATCACGGGTCCTTACGGTGGGGCCATAAGTATGGGACAGATGGCTACCATTCTTCCTTATGGAAATGGCGGAGGGCTCTACTTGGCTCAGGATGGCAATATCAACGGTGCCGTAAGTCTTTTCAAGATTAATCCTGACGGAACTACCGTAGAGGCGCCGAATTCCCCGTTTTCCATCATCAGCGGCGGAGGGCAAGGTTTGATGTCGTTAGCCGCATGGCCGCCACGGCCATTCTAATATTCCCGAAATCTGAGCGGGCGGTCACCGTACCGGATTCGCCGTGCCGAACAGTTGATCTCTGCTCAAGTGCTGTGTGGCGTACACTCGCTCTCAAGAGGGCGGAGTAGCTGGATGGCGGCATGATTTTTCTGGAGACAGCGCGGCTGCTGTTTAGGACGCACGAAGTGCGGGACCAGGACGCCTTCGTCGCGATGCACACCGATCCGGAAGTGCGGCGGTTTGTGGGAGGCTCGGCGTGGCCCGTCGAGAAAGCCCTCCATCGTTTTCAAACCCAATATCTCGGCCAGCCGACAAACACCTACGGCCTGTGGGCGACAATCCTTAAAGAAGAAAATAGATACATCGGATGTTGCGGACTCAGCAAAGCGGAAAATCGAGCGGACGCAAGCCTCGGCTACTACCTTGCAAGGCCTTACTGGGGCCACGGGCTTGCTTCCGAGGCTTCCGCCGCCTTCATTGAAACCGCGTTCAATCGCCTGCGCTTGCCCCGCATTCTGGCCGACGCCGAAAAAGAACATGCCGCATCGGAGCGCATTTTGCAAAAGTTCGGCTTTCGATATGCCCGCCAGGAAGAAATTCCCGGCAACGGACGCATCATCTGTCACTACGAACTTCAGTGTGAAAATTGGGCGAAAAACTAATCAGCGGCGTTGGCTCAGGACTTAACGCATTGGGCGCACATGCCTTCCCTGACGCACTCAGGCCTTTGCCAAGAGTTTATACGGGGATGTATCGATTGACAGCCCTGTGAGATAACGCTATTGTGTCGTTAGTCTAAATACTTGTGGAGTGTGCGTTATGAAGCTTCGATTCGCCTGCCTTGTTGCGCTGATTCTTATCGTTTCGCCGTTAGTCCTGCGGTCGGGAACGCACGATTACGGCATTGCTAACAACGACCTGGACGGGCCTAATACGGCGACCATTGGCGAGTATCTCGACGGCGCTCTCATGCACGTCTCGACGGTAAGAACAGGCGGCCACGGCTCGGGCGTCGGAAACAATTCGAATACCGCGTCCAACCGCGTGGTTATCGTGCCGAACGGTTCCGCGCAGTGCGCTTTCTTATCCGACGCCGGCACGAGCGATATTGCAGCGTTCACGCTTTCAGGCTCCCACATCGTGAGGGTCGGCAATTACAGCAACACGAATTTTGAGGGGGGCAATGCCATCGCCCTGGCCGCCCATGGCAGCGTGCTCTTTGCCGGTTATTACGGCAGCGCGAATATCGGCTCGTGGGCCATACAATCCGATTGCTCGCTGGTTCTTTTGAATCTCACTTCCCTTATGCATTTTGCAACTGTGAACGGGATGGGAGTCACACCAGATGGGCAGATTCTAATCGTCAGCTATGGTAACTCGTCCATTGATTCGTTTTCCATCGGCACTGCAGGCTCGTTAATCGAGCACGGACCTTATACGTCCGTGCATGGCGACTCTACTATCCAGGGGCTGGACATTACCGCGGAGAGCAAGGCCGTAATATTTGCGTCCATCGACAACGACACCAAGCTGGATATTTGGGAATACGGTATCCAAACAGACGGGTCGCTGGGATCTTACACCGACTATGCGGAACTGACTCCGAATGTCGATTATTGCGTCTATCCGCGCTTGAGCCCGAACGAACAATTCATTTATGTGAGTTGCGGCGTAGACGCTCACGAGCATAACGTCGTCACGCTTTCGTTTGATCGCAGTTCCGGCACTATCGCCTACGTATCTACAACCAACCTCAGTCCCCAGTACAACGCGTTTACGTCCGCCGGGCAGCTTGCGACCATCTCTCCAAACGGAAATGGAGACGGCTTGTATGTCACGCTGACGAACCCGACGATGTCCTCGGTCGCGCTCCTGACCATCAACGCTGACGGAACCACCGTCGAGACGCCAAACTCTCCGTTCTTCATCACGAAATATGGCGGCCCGGGCCTCAGTTCCATTGCCGCATGGCCGCCGCGGCCTTTCTGACCGCGGACCACCACGCCTTCAGCTCAGGGGAATCGGCACGGCAGATTTTCCTACTGGGAGATCAAGTCAGGGAGAGCATCAGATTTCTCATTGCTGCGCGGCTCATCAGCCGCGTACGTTTCCACGGTCCCTAACCATCCAGGCGCGGGACGAAACCTGATTCGGGAGTGAGGTCGCTTTCCCCCGTTACGCTCCGGCAGCTTCAGTCGGGGCGTTATGGCTTGCGGAGAAAACTCGCTCACCCACTCTTTCATCTGGATGGCGCCACGGGCGTACATACGAATCCGCGACGGATCCAGGCCCATCCACTCGGTGGCAAACCAGTCCACGGCCAGGGGGTTAAATCCGGCCAGCAGGACGCCGGAATTGCATGCATCCGGGTGAAGCGGGCCGTTTCCATCACCGCCGATGATTCCGTCCACCACGGAAAAATAGCGGCGTTGCGGAAAATCGCGAACTACCCCTTGCGCGTCCGCGAATAACAGGATGCGATTGAGATCGAGAGCCATCCTCCACGCGGTGTCGTTGCCGTGCCAGTTTCCATAGACAAACGAAACGTGCCCGCGCTTCCGAAAAACCTTGCCGATGGCCGCGCGGCCGATTCTCCACACCGCAAACGGATACTTGCCCAGCGCCCAGTAATGGCCGAGCAGAGCGTCGCAAAGCTTGCGCTCAAAGAGGTCAGCCCAGCCGGGCGAGGAAAATTCGTCGCCTCCTTCCGCGGTGCTCCCGATGCGATAGTGCGCCAGATGATTCTTATTGGTATTGATGCCCACCATGTTCTTGATGTTGAGCGTTGTCCCCACTTTGCTGTGAGTCTTCAGCTTGGGAGCCGAAATGACCACGTCGGCGCGCAGCGCCTCCCGTGCGATCCAATACTCGTGCCGATGATTCGTGTGGGCGCGAATGGTGACGCGGCGGTCATAGTCCGCGCCGTAAAGTCGCTGCGGTGATATTTCCTCCATGAAGCTTTCGCGTCCCAATTCAACCCGGACAGTATCGGAATCGCCACGATCGAGCTTTTTGCGTTTCCATACCATGCCGATACGGTACTCGACCTGCTCTTCGCGAAAGTCGGTGAAGGAGAACCGCACGCCTTGCTCGGCGCACGCGCCGCGCAGATAAGCAACGAGTGAATCCATGCCCGTCTCGCGGCAGAGAGTCGCCATGTCGCAATTCATCTGCGGCGCATCGCCGATAATCAATTCACCGCGCGCGCCCAGCGCCAGGAGGACATAATCCGCGACGGCGCGCAGCACCGAGGGATGCGTGACGACCGCTTCGAGCCGCCCCGACCCGAAATTGCGGTGCATTACGAAATTCGGCTTGATGAGAACGCAGTCACCCGGCGCGACAAGTTCGCGCAACGGATTCCACGATTCCCCGCCGAAATTTCCGCTGTCCAACCCCAGAAGGCGGAGGCAATCCCGCACGCCCGCATAGCAGTGATTCGCCGCGGAAACTGAAATGGGCTTTCCCTTGAATTCGGGATAGATCTCGGAAGGGTGGAAAGGCGGCTCGCCGGGATAGCCGGAAATTCCTTCGGCAATCGCGACGCTAAGATCCTGCAATCGGCTCAAGTTTCTTCTCCGTCCCCTCGGCACCGGGCGCCAGCCGAGGCAATTCCAGTTCCTGAACGATGTAGCGGTATTTGCCGCGCGGCGTCACCGCGATGGAGTCAGGGAATGTGAACTCGACTTCCATGCTATCACCCATCTTCTCGGCCAGCGCGGCGGCGATCCGGCGAGTATCCTCCTCCGTGTAGCCGTTCTTGCGGACAAGCCGAACCTGGACGCGACCCTTCTCAGCCTGGTGGAGTTGAAATTGATGCACTTGGGCAAAAATGCTGGAGTGAAAATTCAGCGCCGTGATGGAAACCAGATTCCCCTGTTTCCCGATCAGCATTTCCTGATGCCAACGCCCCAACACCTGCTTCAACAATGGGTATGGACGCCCGCAGGCGCAGCTTTCCGGCCCCAGCACGGCGAAGTCCCCCGTACGGTAGCGTACCAGCGGCATGACCCGGTTGTAGAAACTCGTGCCGACAATTTCGCCGGATTCTCCTTCGCGCGAGACCGGCCGTCCATCATCACCGATTATCTCTGTCAGCCCGTATTCGGGAAAGATATGGTAATTCGTGCTCACTTCGCACTCCCCTGCCATCACCGTGTTCTCGCTGTGCCCATAGAAGGAAAAAACGCGGCAATGAAAAAAGTTCTCGAGGAGCTCGCGTTGCCCGGGATACAAATTTTCCGAGGCGGCCAGGATGGCGCGGAACCGCGGTGGTTCAATTTGTCCGTCCCGGAGGTGCCGCGCAAAATCCAAAGCGGCGGAGGGATACGTGTGGAAATAGAGCGCGCCCTTCCGTTTCATCACGCGCGCGTATTCCGCAACATTTCTCGGCGTCATGTGGAAGTTTGAAAATGTCCAGGCCCTTTCGATGGGATCGTATTCCCAGTGACGCGAGGATTTAATGACCGTACCTTTCAGCATGGCGCGGCGATCCCCCCAGCCGAAACCCACGCGCCGCCAGAGAGTGTTCACGAAAGCGCGCTCCCGCCAGCCGGCATCGCGCAAATTGTAAAGCCCCAGGGGCCGTCCCATGGTGCCGCCCGTGGCGTGGTAGGCGCGCTGCTCATGGGAAATATTTTCCGCCAAAAAGTCCGCCGGGTTTTCCAATAGCTGCTCGCGGTCCAGCGGAGGGAGTTTGCGAATATCGCTTGGTTCACGGACAGACTGCGGCTCAAATCCATATTCGCGGAAAAGCCTCCGATAGTACGGCACATTCCTTCCGCAATGAATGAGATTTTGACGCAGGAGATCCGTCTGATATTCCAACAATCGCGCCCGGCTCCAGGCCTCGGACTGTTCGAGGAGCTTCCATGTGTCCCAATACAGACCGGGGACCCAGAAACGGAAGGGCAGCCGGAATCGTAGCGCCTTCGCTTTTTCAATCACCGACATTGTTCTCGCGGCATACTTTCCGGAAATGTGATCGCTGCGAAGCGAGTTGTGCATCGGATTGCTTGGCAGTTTTCAGCATACCCTGAGCCAAGGGCGTGTCAAGCCGGAGGGCGGCTGCCGAATTCGCGGTTGCCAGGCGGAGATGCGGCACAACTCCGACGGCATGAGCGCGGTTGTCCAGGAACAGCGCCGACAGTGCGGTCTCGCCGCGAGTGTGATATTTTCATCCATTCACGGATGACGCGCCGGGGTGACGGTGACGTATCCAATTTCATAAGATGGAGCGCGCGGAGGAGCGTGAAGCGATGAAATCCTCATACAACGGCAAAAATCTTCCGGCAGAAGGGCGGGCGATTGAATTCGCCGACGGAAAATTCACCGTCCCGGATCGGCCCATCATTCCCTACATTGAAGGCGACGGCACGGGGCGCGACATCTGGGCGGCGGCGCGGCGCGTTTTCGACGCGGCGGTCGAGCGCGCGTACGGCGGAAAGCGGCGTGTCGAGTGGTTTGAAGTGTTCGCCGGAGAAAAATCGTTCAACCAGTCCGGCGAATGGCTGCCGCAGGATACGGTGGACGCGATTCGCGATCTACGCGTGGCCATCAAAGGCCCGCTGACGACGCCCGTGGGCGGCGGCATCCGCTCGCTGAATGTGACGCTGCGGCAGGTGCTCGATCTTTACGCCTGCGTCCGCCCCGTGCGCTATTTCACCGGCGTTCCCTCCCCCGTGCGCAATCCCGAAAAAATGAATGTGGTGATTTTCCGCGAGAATACCGAGGACGTCTATGCGGGCATCGAGTGGAAATCCGGCACGCCGGAAGCCCACAAGCTGATTAAGTTTCTCAATGACGAAATGCTGAAGGGCGGCACCAAACATGTACGCGAGGATTCCGGCATCGGCATCAAGCCGATTTCGCCCGAAGCCACCAAGCGCCTGGTGCGCCGCGCCATCGAATACGCGCTTGCCAATGGACGCACGATTCTCACGCTGGTGCACAAGGGCAACATCATGAAGTTTACCGAAGGCGCGTTTCGCGACTGGGGCTACTCGCTGGCGCGCGATGAATTTCGTCAGCAGATCGTGACCGAGCGCGAAAGCTGGATTCTTGGCAATCTGGACGCCAATACGGATATTAGCCCGGAGAGGAACGCCGCGATGATCGAGCCGGGCCTGGAAAGCGCGCCGGAAGCTTTCCGCGAGCAGACCGTGAAAGAAGTGGCGACCACCGTGGCACAGATTTATCACACCCACGGCCAGGGAAAATGGAAATCGCAACTGCTGATCAACGACCGCATCGCCGATTCCGTCTTTCAGCAAGTACTGCTGCGCGCCGACGAATATCAGGTTTTCGCCACGCCGAATTTGAACGGCGATTATCTTTCCGACGCCTGCGCCGCGCAGGTGGGCGGACTGGGCATGGCGCCGGGATCAAATATCGGCGACGGCTACGGCGTCTTTGAGGCCACGCACGGCACCGCTCCGAAGTATGCCGGGAAGGACGTGATCAATCCCAGCTCGGTGATGCTTTCCGGAGCGATGATGTTCGAATTCATCGGCTGGGGCGAGGCCGCCAAGCTGGTCGAGGACGGCATCGCGCGCTCGATTCAGCAGAAGCGCGTGACGTACGATCTGGAGCGATTGATGCCCGGCGCGACGAAATTGAAAACGTCTGAATTCGCCGCGGCCATCATTGAGAATATGGAGGAGGCCGCGCCTCCTCCCTCGCGACTGTTCGTCTGACCGTCTTCCGGAGAACGCAATGGCCAACGATTTGGAAGCCTTGCAAGGAACATGGAACATCTCGGAACTGGAAGTTAACGGGCAGAGAATGCCCGCAGCGAGTTTCAAAGGATCGAAGATCGCCGTGCACGGGAGCAAGTTCACGACGGCGGGGATGGGCGGCGCATACGAGGGAACGTTGCGGCTCGGAGAATCGAACCGGCCCAAAACGATTGACATGATTTTTTCGTCGGGGCCTGAAAAGGCCAACACTTCGTCCGGAATTTATGAACTTACGGGCGACACCTTGCAATTGTGCCTCACGATTGCCGGCAGCCAGCGCCCCGCCGAGTTTGCGACGCGCGCCGGCAGCTCCCATGCCTTCGAGATTTTGAAGCGGGATTCGGGCGCCCCTACCTAAAGCCGACAATGGATCGAACGGAGATCGTCGCCGCGCTGCTGACCACCCAGGGCTCTCTGATTCTGGTCGTAGCCGGAATTCATCTGGCCGTATCTCCGCTGGTGCATCGATTCGTGGCTGACCGGTTGGCCGCCGACAAGTTGGACATCGTGTGGCCGCCCTTTGAATTGAGTTTTGTGGTCATGGGAGTTCTGCTGATTCCGGTAGGGTTAAGCGCCATATATTGCGCGCGCGGCATACGAAGGAGAGAGGGCTGGGCATGGACGATTGCCATGATTAACGCACTGGCTGTGCTGAGCCTGCCGGTGGCGCAGTGCCTGATAATGAATCGCGTGTATTTCGAAGCTGTGCCGTTTCTGGTGGCTTCGATATTAATTACGGTGGTGGGCGTATCGATGGTATGGCCTTTGCTGGGGATTCGGCCCGAGATGATTTTCTCGCCCGGCAAGAAGGTCTAATGGAAAAACTCACGGGGATCGAGAAAAGGCGAATACGTAAGATACTCACTCAACAGAGGAGCAGAACGCAATCATGCGGAACAAAGTAACGGTAGTCGGCGGCGGATTTGTCGGTTCGACGACGGCACAGCGGATTTTCGATTCGGGATTGGCGGACGTGGTGCTGACCGATATTTTGGAAGGCGCGCCAGCGGGAAAAGCGCTGGACATGCTGCAGTCCGGCGCGATCATGGGGACAAATTCGCGCGCGTCGGGCATTACCACCGCCAGCGGCGATTACAAGCAAACCGCGGGCAGCCACATTGTGGTAATCACCGCGGGATTTCCGCGCAAGCCGGGAATGAGCCGCGACGATCTGCTGCGCGCGAATCACGAAGTGGTGAAGGGCGTGGTGGAAGGAGTGGTGAAGCATTCGCCCGACGCGATTCTGATCGTGGTGACCAATCCCATGGACGCGATGGCGCAGGCCGCGTTTCGCATCAGCAAGTTCCATCGCAAGCGCGTGATTGGAATGGCGGGCGTGCTGGATTCGGCGCGGATGAGCGCGTTCGTGGCGATGGAGCTGGACGTCAGCATCGAGAACGTGAATTCCTTCGTGCTGGGCAGCCATGGCGACGACATGGTGCCGCTGCCGCGCTACTCGACCGTGGCGGGAATTCCGCTGACGGAGTTGCTGCCCGCCGACCGCATCGCCGCGATTGTGGAGCGCACGCGCAAGGGCGGCGGCGAAATCGTCAACCTGTTGAAGACGGGGTCGGCGTATTACGCGCCGTCGGCGGCGGTGCTGGAAATGGTGTCGGCCATTTTGCTGGACAAGAAAAAGATTCTGCCGTGCGGCGCGTTTCTGGAAGGCGAGTACGGCATCACCGGACATTTCGTCGGAGTGCCCTGCAAGCTCGGCGGCAACGGCATCGAGCAGATTCTGCAAATCAAGCTGACCGCCGATGAGCAGGCCGCGCTGGATAAATCCGCCGGGAGCGTCCGCGAATTGATCGGCGTGCTGGGAATTTGACCTGCGTGGTCATCGTACGCTCGTCTTGAACCTCGAAGCGTCCTATCGGAACCATGGACGTCTTGTTGCACTTCGTGGAGTGAAAGAAGGCCAGTTGCCTCGAGCGGAGCCAGGCGCCTCCGCGGCGCTCCGCATCCCGGCTCGGCCGGGAGCGGAAACGCGCGCGAAAGAAGAGCGCGGCATGCACAGGCACGCCGCGGCGATGATGGCTACTGCGTGGCAGTGTAGCCGTGGAAAACGCCGCTTGAATCAGTCCACGGCCCGGTGACGGTGCCTTCGGACGCCGAGATACCGCGGGTGCGAGTATCGGTGGCGCCCGGGAAATCAATATCGGTGAATGTGTTGTTGGCGTAGACATAGCCGTGGATGATGTCGCTGGAATCTTCCCAGATTCCGACAAACTGGCCTTTGTTAGTGATTTTCTCCGCAGCCGTGAGGATGCCGCCCGGATAATCAATGGTTATGAATGCGCCATTCTTCAGCCGGAAGCCGTGCTGCACGCTGTTGGAATCGATGTAGAGACCGACAGCAGTGTTGGAATCATTGATCCCGTACGCGCCTGTGAGCACGCTGCCGGTCGGATCAAACTGCGTATAATTACCGTTCCTCAGAACAAATCCGTGATAAACCCCGCCGGTATCCTGAATCTGGCCGACGACGGTGTCCGCTTTATTGAGGCCATAGGCGCTGGTCAGTGCAGCTCCGGGAAAGTCAATATTGGTGAACTTGCCGTTCCGGAGAAAAAAACCGTGCTGGACATTGTTGGCGTCAATGTAGAGACCGACAATTTCATTCTTGTCGTTGATGCCCCATGCCTCGGTCTCAATGGAACCAACCGGGTCAAACGTCTTGAACTGGCCGTTTTTCATCGCAAAGCCATGCTGCGTCGTCAAGCTGTCGGCGTAATAGCCGACAACTATGCCGTTGCTGTTGATGTCGTTGGGCGTCGCATTGCCCGCGCCGGGATAATCAAACGTGGGGCCGTAGATAATGTTGTCGAGGACGCGATTGCCGGACAAAGCCGCATTGGTCACCAACACGACAACGGCAAACACCGCAAGCGCGCCGATGACCATCCGCACCGAAACTATTGCTTGTTTCATGAAAACCTCCATCGAGAGAAGTGTCGGGGAATTCCTTCCGAAGCTCCCCGAGTGGACCGTTAACCGCCCACACTGGCTGGGACACGGCAAGCGCGGCCAATGTATACACCGATGAGCGGCCAAGAGC
>Ga0302326_10027431_pt1 | contig 11479 bp, 14 predicted proteins | sample Palsa_T0_3_FD_202264 | JGI IMG/M metagenome (GOLD analysis project Ga0302326, IMG submission 202264) | Peat permafrost microbial communities from Stordalen Mire near Abisko, Sweden - Palsa_T0_3 | ecosystem: Environmental > Terrestrial > Soil > Palsa > Peat permafrost | place: Sweden: Abisko...
CGTTGGCGCCGGAGAGTGCCTGACCGCCGTGACCGGCGATAGCGGAATGGTTCGGTGACGTGTTGGTGATGTTGAAAACCGAGCCGGCGCTATCCGCCGCACTCCCGCTAAACGGCAACGTGACCGTACCCGCCGGTCCCTGCGGACCAGCCGGACCTGTCGCACCGGCGGGACCTGTCGCGCCCGTCGCACCCGCAGGACCTGAGGCACCGGTTGGACCTTGCGGGCCTGTGGGGCCGATCGGACCTTGTGGACCCACCGCTCCTACCGTGACATAAGCTGATCCGGAGTGCGGCACGCTATTAGTGATCGTTACCAGATATGTCGCCGCTGCCAGAGTGGATGGCACTTCCACCACCACCTTCGCGTCCGTAAATGAAAACACGGTGCGAGAAGTTCCGCCTATCGTGGCCGTGGGCGCGGCTCCGGTAGGGCTGAAGTTCGAGCCCGCGATAGAAATGTAGCTTTTCGTCAGATTGACAGTGGCATCCTCAATTACTGGCGTTTGGGCTTGGCTGATGAGTGGCACAGAAAAAATCAGCAACAGTGTGTAGTGTTTCATTAGAATCCTCCATATCTCGTGTTTCGGTCTGGGGCACGATCATTGCGTGGCTCGCAGCGGCTTCTTCAGGCTTACCGTTCAAAGCGTCGAATAGAAGATCAACCAGTTGGCGCCCCACAGATGATCGTTCCCCAAAGCCGGAGGCGCGCTGCCGACGATGAAGTCAGTTACCGTGCCGCTGGTGGAGACCTGGTAGACGGCGTCCGGAGTGCTCACGGTCGGCGGTGGATAGTAATAGGTCGGCACGTAGAGTTCGCCTGCGCGCAGCACGAGGTTTGCATTCAGCAGGTTCGGCGGCGAGTCCACTGTTGCCAGCACCTCCAGAGGGCCGCCCTTCTTGGTCTCCTTGATCACCTGCCCGGTGAAGATACTGCTCAGGTACAACCGGCCATAGGAGTCGAAAGCCAGCCCACCGGGTTCAATGCCCAGGCCGCTAGCCAGGATCTCAGCATGGTAATCCCGGGTGAGCGCGCCCGTGGACGTGTCGAAACACTGCACGTCTTCATCGATAAACCCCGCAATGCAGAGATCGCCCGACGCGTTAAACGCCATCTGATCGCCGCGGTACATATTGGCCATGATCGGGCTCGGTTGTGCCGGCGGATTTGGCATACTGAGGTCCGCCGCCAGATATTCGAGGATGAAGATCGGGTTAGTTGCGCCCGTTCCGTAGGCCGTCGCCACCCAAAGATTTCCCGATGAGTCGAAGAGGAGGCTCTCAGTGTCGGGACTGTAACAGGGTACATTGCAGGCCACCTTGAAAGTGTCCCAATTCGTATCAAACTGCCCGTTGGCCTCATACCGCAGAATGATATTCGTGAGTTGCCCGACTTGCTGGCCGGAGAACTCCGTGGTAACGAAGATCTCTCCGGTCAATGGGCTTTGGGCGATTGCGACCGGAGAATAGGGACCCGTGGTCGCGAAGGTGCGAACCCATCTTCCGCTAGGAGTAAACTGCTCAAGCGAGCTGCTCCGTGTGCTGGAGACCAGGATTTCCTCGGCGGCGCGAAGGGAATGCGATCCCATCAGTGCTGCCAAAGCAACGATCAAGACCCGATTGCTCATAATTTTTCCTGTTCTTCAAAAGCAGGTTAAGTGCAAAATTCTCATGAGATCTTCTTCCGCCTTTGAGGGATTGAAGACCTCATTTCCACCGTCGTTTTACATAGCGCAAGAACCGGTCAGACGAGCTCAGCGGAACGTGGTATATTGACTACCGATTGAATTGCCGGGGATCATGCCGGGGGATCATGAGATCACCGAATTGCTCGAGCGATGGGGGGCCGGAGACCAGCGGGCCCTTGATCGGCTCATGCCATGCATCTATGACGAGCTGAAGCGGGTGGCGGGCGGGTATCTTCGCGGTGAACGGCCTGGACATACGCTGCAGCCAACCGCCCTGGTGCATGAAGCGTACCTCCGCATGGTCCATCTTCATTCGCCGAAGATCGAAAACCGCAAACATTTCCTGGTTCTGGCGGCGCAGGCCATGCGGCGCGTTCTGGTGGATCACGCCCGTCGCCACAATGCCAGTAAGCGCGATGCGCAACTCTTGCCGCCCGATTCCGGTCTGGTGATTCAGCCCAAGCTGGACTTCGACGTGATGGCGCTTGATGACGCACTGAACCGCCTGGCTGAATTCGACCCGGAAAAAGGGCGAATTGTGGAATTGCGCTATTTTGCCGGCTTGTCGGTGGGTGAAACGGCCGACGTGGTGGGCCGGTCCCCGGCCACCGTCAAGCGCGAATGGGCAGTGGCCAAAGCCTGGCTCTATCGGCAGTTGAATGGTGAGGTGCCCAATGATTCACCATCCATGGGGTGAAGTAGACAGCATTCTCAAGTTTGCCCTGGAGATGCCGGAATCGGAACAGGGCGGCTGGATCGCACGGGAGTGCCAGGGCCGGCCGGAGCTGAGGGCCGAAGTGGAATCGCTGCTGCGCGCGCACCGGGCCGCGGAGACTTTTCTGGAACCGCGCACCCATACTCATGAGGGGCGGCGGATCGGGCCGTATCTGCTGCTGGAAGAGATTGGCGCCGGTGGCATGGGCGCGGTCTATCGGGCTCGGCGCGAGGACGAAAATTTCAAGCAGGAAGTGGCCGTCAAATTAATGCGCGCGAGCCTGGAAATTCGTTCCGAAGCGGTCCGCCGCTTTCTGGAGGAGCGGCAGATTCTGGCGGCGTTGGCGCACCCCAACATCGCCCGTCTCCTGGACGGCGGCTATACTTCCGAAGGCCTGCCTTACATTGTGATGGAGTATGTCGCGGGCACGCCCGTCACCGAATATTGCGCCCGGAACGGGCTGGACTTGAAGGCCCGGCTGCGCTTGTTCCTGCAACTCGCCACGGGCGTCCAGTTCGCGCACCAGCACCTGGTGATCCATCGCGACATCAAGCCGGCCAATGTTCTGGTCACCGGCGAAGGGACGCCCAAGCTGCTCGATTTCGGGATTGCCAAGCTGCTGGACCCGGAAGCTACAAGCGCCGAGACCACGCTCCGGCTGCTGACGCCGGACTACGCGAGCCCCGAACAGGTGCGCGGAACGGCCATGACCACCGCTTCGGATGTGTACTCGCTGGGCGTATTGCTCTACGAGCTGGTGGCCGGCCGCCGTCCGTACCAATTGGCGGACACGCCCTTGGACCAGGCCGTCGAGACGATCTGCATCAGTGATCCGCCGCCGCCCAGCTCTGTCTCACGGATTGTGCCCGAGGATCTGGACGCAATCGTCATGAAGGCGCTGCGCAAAGAGCCCGAGAGCCGCTACCCGTCGGTACGCGAATTCGCTGAGGACATCGATCGCTACCTTGGCTTTCGGCCGGTGCTGGCGCGTCAGGGGACCTATCGGTATGTGGCACGGAAATTTGTTCGGCGCCACCGGGCCGGAGTGGCAACCGCGGTGGCAGCCTGCATCTTGCTGACGGCAGCGGCGGCGCTGGTGATCCGGGAATCGCAGGTGGCGCGCTTCGAGCGTGATCGCGCCCAGCGGCGTTTCAATGAAGTCCGGCGCCTGGCCCATTCCGTGATCTTCGACTTAGAGGACAAGATCGCCGCCTTGCCGGGATCCACGCCCGTGCGGAAAGAGCTGATTGCCAACGTCATCGGATACGTCGATCGTCTGGCGAAGGAGGCTGCAGGCGACACGGGATTGCAGCAGGAACTAGCCGAGGCTTACATGCGGATCGGCGACGTCCAAGGCGGAGGCAACGAGAATCTGGGCGACCCGCAGGGGGCGCTGGCGAGCTTTCAAAAAGCGGAGCACATCGCGCGAGCCTTAGTGGCGGCAGAGCCCTCTTTTGGTTCGCGCAAATTGCTGGTAGAGACGCTGCGAGGTGTTGGCCTTGTCTACAATCAGGCCAATGACCGCGCTAAAGCGGAACTCTACCGGAAAGAAACTCTCGCAATGGCCCGGGACCTTCGAAAGCAATATCCCGGGAATGAGGACGCGGAACTCCTGCTGGCCAACTCACTGTTCGATATGTCCAACCTCACGAAGGACTACGAATCCCTGGGGTACCGGAACGAGGCTTTGCCCATCCAGGAGGGGCTTTTGAGAGCCAAACCCTCCGATCCCAAACGCCAGCGGAATGCCGCTCTCGTCAATAAGGTTATAGCCGGCTATTGGCTGGAGGTCGATCCTGATCGAGCCCTGCCGTACCTCCAGCGAGCCCTGGAGTTGGATGAAATCCGGGTGGCGAACGATCCCGGCGACCAGGGCGCGAAGCTGGATTTGTCGATCGACTTTAGTCAGTTCGGATCGTATTACTTTGGTAAACATGACCTGCCCACCGCGATCGGATATCAGCGGAAGACGCTCGCGATGCGGAGAGATCTGGCGGCCTTGGATCCCAAGGATGTGTGGAAGCAGGGTCGCCTCGCGTATGCGCTCACCAGTACCGCCGACCTCCTGATCCATACCCATGATTACCAAGCCGCACTAGCAAACCTGGATGAGTCGAGAAGGATCAGCGAGCGCCTTGGGATATCCGACCGCGGCAGAATGGATGATTACGCCAGGACATTGGAAGTTACGGGAGAGGCTAATCGCGCCATCGGGAATAAGCAGTCTGCCTGCGAACAGTTTTCGAAAGCAAGAGATCTCTATCGAAAACTTGGTTATTCTCCCTCTAACCCGGCCATCCCCAGGGTGGCGGAGGTGGTAAAGGACCTGGCCACCTGCGCGCGGTGATGAGTTCTGGCGGCCTCTGGCTCGGCCGCCGCAGGGCGCGCCCTTCGGGCGATGCGCGGCCTGCAAGCTTTGCCCTTTTTGCCGACAACATCACGCCCCAACCAGTGGGTTCACGCACCGATTCTCAGTGGAAGGGTAAAGCGTTATGCAGGACATAGGGCCGTGGAGCATGTGCCGCATGCGTCCGCATGACTCCTTCACGTACATTTCGCGCTAAATTAAGCAGAGTAGAATTGCTCCAATGCACAAGCCGCCTTCCGCAGGCGACAGGTTCGGCTCCTACGAAATCCTTGCGCCATTGGGTCGGGCGGCATGGGCGAGATGTATCGTGCGCGGGACACCAAACTAAAGCGGGAAGGCGCGGTGGCCCGCTCCCTACAGCATCTGCTGCGCGCTAAACCAACGGCTGTCCTGATCGCCTCCACCACCGCGCCGGCGCGTCCAGACGATGTGATCGGTTGTGCCATGATTCGGGCCCTCGGGCTGGGAGGTCGGATGCCTTGGGATGGCGGCTTGCTGGTGTAACATTTCCACCACGCGATTCCGGGATCTTTCCGAACGCTATTCATGTGGTTCGTCCAGACGGTGTAAGTTACGCCTTACGCCTGAGGTCGTGTTAGTGTGGCGAGAAAGTGCGCGTCAAGCTGCAAGTTGCCACCGACGACGATGTCGCGGATCTCGTTGCGCTTCAAACGGCTGTGAACCAGCGGTTGGCGACCCAGTATGGCAACGGATACTGGGTGGCAACGTCAACCGAAAGGGGCTCTCGATTCATGATGCGACGAGCCACGGTCTACATCGCCAGACGCCGCAAGCGGCTGATCGCCACATTTTCACTTTCGACCAGGAAGCCTTGGGCCATCGATCCAAAATACTTCAGCGCAAGCAAACGGCCGCTTTATTTAACCTCCATGGCCGTGCATCCAGACGAGCAGCGCCAAGGGCTCGGAAGGCTCTGCATCCAGGAGGCTCGCCGGATCGCGACTGCGTGGCCGAGCGATGCGATTAGGCTGGATGCTTACGACGCCGCAGCCGGCGCGGGCGAGTTCTATAGCAAGTGTGGTTTCCGCGAGGTAGGTCGCGTCACCTATCGCAAGGCTCCGCTGATCTACTTCGAAGCGCTACTGTGATTTCGGAGAGAAATAGTTTGGCTCCCCAATAATACGGTTTTCCAACTTTTTCTCCACTGATTCAGCATCCATGAAGGGGGCCGGCATGGATTCGAACTCATGCGGGTAGGTTGAGCCATCTCCCGCAAAGTCTGCGACTTGACTGTCAACGAGCGAATGCGTGGCCTCGGAGAGTCCATGCAACTGGAAATCAAAGTCCCTTCGCCTAAACACGCCGGATACGATCGACTCATGCTTCTGCGATTACGAGGTCTGGTTCGGCGGTTGGACTCGGCACCGGCTCTCTTATCTCGTAATGGTCGTGCGCTGATGCGAAGCCCAACGGCCGATCTAGCTTCGCAGCCCCAACCGATGGATCAATCATGAGAGCGGTCCCTGCCCGCATCGCGCGATGATGCGATTGGTCCGTGACGTCACTGGATGAGCAATGTGGGATACAGAACGAGCAACGCCGCCCCTGGCGCGAACTAGGAAAGCGGCGTTTCGGGACGGCGGAAAGCTACTTCGCGATGCGGTACGTGCGCTCGCCCGCGTCGTTCTTCGACGACTCGATCTTCTCCCCGCCCTTGCTGCCGAGGATGCTGACGAACCCTCGTACTGTGTGGGCCTGCCAGCCTGTCGTGGCCATGATCTCGGCCAACGTAGCGCCTTTCCCGCGCTTCATCAGAGCGAGGACCTCGGCTTTCTTGTTGGCACGCTCTGCCCTCGGCTTGGCGGCAGGCTTCTTGGTTTGCGCCCGTTTCGCGGGCTTTGGTTTCGACTTCCGCGCCATTTTCTTGGCGGGTGATTGTTCTGATTTGACGTTGCTTTCGATCTCGCTGCTCATCGTTTTCTCCTGACCGGGTTGCGGTCGTGACAATCCATCACTCCGGTCAAGAGAAATTGCAAGGTGAATCGTGGGTAGAATTGAAATCGGCGGGATGGCTCACTTTTTATTGGGCCGACATAATCAAAGGGTGAGGCCGCTGCTCATGCTACTTCTCCTGGACCGAGAGGCGGTTCACAATCCATCAGTTGGCAACAGAACTTGCAAGGCGAATCGTTCGGGGAATGAAATCGTGGGATGGTCCCTTTTTAATTGGGCCGACACAATCAAAATTGACTTGCGATTCGCCGGCAACGCTTCTGTCGCGGGAGTTTCCAATTCGATTGGTTTGGTGCTCATCGATTTCTCCTGACCGGGCTGCGGTCGTCACATCTGTCGTCCTGGCCAGGAGAAATTGTTAAGCGAAATCGCGGCGAGAATTGAAATCGGCGGAATGGCTCCCCTTTTTTATACGGCTGACACAATCATAATCCCTATCCGCCATTGTTCCCAGGCCTACCGATGAAAAAATCAACAGGTTCCTGTATGAGAACCTCCGGACACAAGAAGCCCGGTTTTCAAGTGGTTCCCATTCTGGAACCAGCGTTCCTGTGCGGCTCCCATTCCGGGGTGGCCGAATCACGGCCCAGCTGGTTTCTTGAGGAATCGCTCCATGGCCCACGAGATGCCAAGAAAGGCAATTGCGATACACAGTGGCCAAAAATTCGGTTCCGTCAACATCACCCAAGCTAGAGCTACCACAGCCGAGACTAGAGACAAAGCTTGAAGACTCGATTGCGGCAGCATCGTCACGAAGCGATACGTTAGCGCAGCAAGCGCGATCAGCAGGCACAGAAGTTCGGAGACTAATGGACGATTTGTCACAAGGCGCGGCACGGAAATAGTAACGCCGAACAGCAGGGCGAAGGCTGCCTTAACAGCGGCGATGACGCAAGCCGCGAAGAAATACCCCGCCCAACGTCTGACGGTCAAGAAGAGCACGGCTCCCGTAACGAGCACTACGCCAACGCCTAGGCCTCTGAGGAGCGGTGAATCATTTTCGGCTCGGCCGATCATAAAGGCGATCCCTGCTAGCAGCGCCAAGAACGAAACCGCAAGGATCGCGAGCCCTGAACGCCTATATATCACGCGAACTTGCTCCAATTCCTCACTGGGCTAACGCTCGTCCTTAGAAGAAGCACGCAAACGCTAGGCCGGCCGTAAGTGAAATGTCAATTACGTCCTTGCCATCCAGAACATCCGCAGCGATCCCCAGTGCGGACGATAGTCCCTTGCTTCGAACGAGAGCCTGCGGCGGGCGACCTCTCTTAGGAAATAGCTTTTGGACGGTGGGCCCGGTGTTTCCTCCGATTCGCAAGGGCTGTCCCACACCATTCACAATTCCCCGAGACGCCGACTGGCTCACTCCTGAGGCTAATGTTCCGTCGGGGCTCCCGCTGCCAAGTAGGATAGATGAAACCCCCATCACATCGTTGCCTAACAATAAATTGCCAACGAACGTGTTACCGACATTTGTGTGAAGGCCAATCATTCCCGCGCCTTGGTCAACCAGGGCCGCCAGGCTAAACGAATCTTGATTCTGTAGCATGCACTGGGCGACCGTGGTCTTGGGCACCAATTGTGGCCCGCCCGATTGTCCGGGATTTTGCGCAGTCCCCGTGGCGAAAAACGTGACATTTCCAAAATCATCTGACTGCGCGTCGTTGTTCCACGACGCCGATACATCTTCCTCTTCCGGTGGTGAGGCGTTAACCTCGGCGCAAGTCTGACCTCCGTTGTTGTCGTCGATGTAATTTGTCGGATCTGCCCAGTCGGCTGCGGTACCGTTGTCAGCACCCGCATAGACACACGCCAAGCCGGTGGGATCGACGAAGACCAATGGATTGTTTCGCGCATAGGCATACAAATTCCAGGTCTGCGGATCGGCGGCATTGGCGACGAAATTCCCCAGCGGGTCGGGGCTTGTGAACCGCCCTTGCGCGGCCGACATGTAGCGCGCTTGGAAGAAGTCGAGGCCGGTCTCGGTGTCTCGTTCTTTGCCGGTGAACTTTGTAGGTGGCAATCTACTTCGACTCGTTCCCTCTCGCTCGGCTCCCCGCCTTCTTGAATATATGCCTTATCCCCAGACCGCCAAGCGCTAGCACGATTATAAAAAGAACAACTCCGGCGGTCCTGGACGCCGGAAGCCCGGATAGAGCCGCGCCTAGGATCGCGAGAGCAAGAATCAAGCTTGACAGGCCGGCAATCGATGTCCCCCGATCCGCGCGGAACCTAATGTAACCGCTGAGTGCAAGGAAAGCCGACAGCATCAACGCTGCCGCAGTGGGATGGACACTAAGGAACGAGCGAATCATAGCTCAATACAGGTCGCCGATATGTCCTTCCATCACCGCGTTGTGACATCACTGCAGGTGTACTTGGCTTGGGCGTCCAAAGCGGTTCCGTAAAGCGTGGGGATAGCGCTCCCCATTTCCGTGGCTACCTTGCCCGCCGCACTGCCTGCCAACTTGAACGCGGTCCACGTGCCAATCTTCGCCCCCTCCGTCGCGATCGTCGCCACGATGGCATCACTTGAGCTAGCGCTGGGGCCCGAGGCAAGAGGTGTGAAGCCGAGAATGCTGAAGCGCGAAACGAAGCTCGAAGTTCCAGGACCGTATTTACTGTTTAAGAAGCCGAACTGGCAGTTACTGTTTGCGAACCAGTCTGGCTGCTCGGGCTGGGGCCAGATTTTCGCGGCCAGTGTCGTGTTCAGGGTCGGAGTCGCTGTCAAGTCTACGGGAGGCAACGTGGTGCCAGTGTAGAAAGTAAATCCCGGATCAGTTGGGCCGTTTTCGGCGGACCACTGGTTGAGCCAACCGACATCGATGTAGAAGGTTTGCAGTCCTGCGTTATTTGTGTTTACCTCGTCCGTGATTGTCGGTACGTCCCATGTACCTCCCAAGTCGGCGCACGTGGCTGCGTCAATGCCATCAGGCTGGGATGGGTCGTTTGCGTAGGTGCCGTCCGAATATTGGCAGAGATCGTACCCAGTAGGATCGACGAAGGCCAGCGGATTGCCACGCGCATAGGCGCACATATTCCAGCTCTGCGGATCGGCGGTATTGGCGACGAAGTTGCCCAGCGGATCGGCGCTTGCAAATCTCATTTGGAACGCTGACATGTACCGCGCTTGGAAAAAGTCATTGTTGGTCTCCTGATCGCGTTCCATGCCGGTAAACACTGCCTTGTGGGGCCTAACGACCCCAGGGCTGTACGTAATCTATTTCGTAGGGCGAGTCCGGGCACGTCACCTGTATTGGACCAAGCACTTTGCCTCTTGGCAATCTTTCCACAATCCCATCGGGGAGAGATCCGACTTGGTGGATGTCTTGAGGCGATCGATCGAGAGCGGACTCAAAAAAGAAGCGGCCATTGTTATCCAGCCTCCAACGTCCAGACCGTTGATAAGCTTTCCCAGGTGTCTCCCGGATGGTCTGCACGAAGGAGTGATCTCGTTTCACAATAAGGGTTATAGTGACACAGGGAGCAGCCGCTGTATATGTGCCCGTAACTGACGCTTCACTGGTCGCAAAACAGCCCAGGAGCGGTAACACGGCGAAAAAGACTACAAACTTATAGGTCAACCCTGGGGGCTGCATGGGCTGTTCTCGGACCATGTGAACGTCTGAAGGACATTATGTCTGGGTCCAGTTGGTCCATTTGGATTGTCTTGAACCGGAAACCCAAACGTGGTGCCGGCGAAAAACGAGGAGTTGGACATCGTATTACTAACCGTATAAGTCGTATTACCTCCGGCTGTACTCGCTGACGCCGGCCAAACTCTTGAGCAGGCAGGAAGTCGCGGAAGGCACGACCGCATTCCGTTTTGAAAAGCCATCGAACTGGAGCTTCAAGTCGGGCCAGTATCTCGACATGACTTTGCTTGATCCTTCAGAGATGGATGCTGAAGGAAATGTGCGGTCGTTTTCCATCGCTAGCGCTCCTCACGAAGACACCCTGATGGTGGCCACCCGCATGCGCGATACGGCATTCAAGCGAGTGTTGAATACTATGCCGCTTAGCTCCGCAGTTAAGATCGAAGGACCGTCCGGAAGCCTGACTCTCCATAACAATGTGAAGCGAACAGCGGTGTTTCTGGCGGGCGGTATCGGAATCACGCCGTTCCGAAGCATCGTGTTCCGTGCAGCGAAAGAGAAGCTGCCTCACCGAATCTTCCTTTTTTACTCGAACCGCCGTCCAGAGGATGCTCCGTTTCTCGATGAGCTCCAGGCTCTGGAACGAGAGAATCCGAACTACAAGCTGATCGTCAGTATGACTGAAATGTCGAAATCGCAGCGCCCCTGGCAAGGCGAGGTCGGACTGATTGATCAGGAAATGCTCGCGAGGCATGTGAAGGACGCGGTTTCCCCGGTCTATTATGTGGCTGGGCCGCCGGAGATGGTGAAGGGCCTCAAGACGATGATCAGTGAGGCCGGAGTCGACGATGACGACATTCGCGCGGAAGAGTTTGCCGGCTATTAACCCTGTCTTCGAAGGATGGAAGACCGCACTTAGAGCGAACTACTCAGCGTGAATCGGGTCGTCCTCCAAGCCATGCAGGCGTAGGCCTCTTTAGTGCGGTTAACTCAGTTCGCGCCAGTCTTTTTCGGGGAACGCCCGGAATTCCGTTGAAACTAGCGGCTCCGGTGTAACCCACTCTACGACGCCTTTCTCCGTTTAACAAGTTGCGATTTCTGGGGCACCAGCGCTTCTAATTCTCTAAGGAGTGCCGGGA
>Ga0302326_10027432_pt1 | contig 11479 bp, 8 predicted proteins | sample Palsa_T0_3_FD_202264 | JGI IMG/M metagenome (GOLD analysis project Ga0302326, IMG submission 202264) | Peat permafrost microbial communities from Stordalen Mire near Abisko, Sweden - Palsa_T0_3 | ecosystem: Environmental > Terrestrial > Soil > Palsa > Peat permafrost | place: Sweden: Abisko...
CGAGCAAGGCGAGTTCCGCTCGCCGTTCGCCAACCCGAAGTGGGGCAAGGTCGCCGACGTGCGCGTCGGCATCGTCATCAACGACATCACCAACTACGACATCCACACTGGCTCGTACGTCGCCGACTTCTATCTCAGCCTCACGAGTGAGAAGGACATGCCGTCGATGGACTTGATGTTCCCGAACGGCAAACCCGACGAGAAACAAGTCATCGCCGACAAGCCCACCTTCAAGCTCTATCGCTTCACCGGCACGTTCACGACGCCGCCCGATCTCCGCAAGTACCCCTTCGACAGGCAGCAGCTCACCATCCAAGTCGAAGAGAACACCGAGGGCATCGACCAGATCCGCCTCGTCCCCGATCAGGAGCACACCCACCTCGAGGCGGGCTTCGAGGTCATCGGCTGGGACGTCGTGCACATCGAGGCCGTGTCGATCGTGCACAATTATCCCGACCGCTTCGACCACGACGATCTCTATTACGGGCGCTACGAGTTCCGGCTCGGCATCGAGCGCTACGGCACGAGCGCCGTCTTCACGGTGTACGTGCCGGCCATCATCATCGTGCTCATCTCGCTCATGGGCATGTGGGTGCCTTTCGAGAACGTCGACGTGCGCGCGAACGCCGGTGCGCCCATGCTCGCCGCGGCAGTGCTCTTCCACTTCGCGCTCATCTCTGCGCTGCCCGCCGTCAGCTATCTCACGCGCGCCGACAAGCTCATGATCGGCGTCTACTTCTCGCTATTCTTGAACATGCTGTCGACGTGGTGGTTCTTCGTCGTGAAGCCGGGGTCGATCGAGACGGTCTTTCGCATCGCGCGCACGCTCGTCCCGGTGGCCACGGTCATTCTCATGGTGATCGCATGCGTCGTTTGATGATCATCCTGGCGGCGGCCTCGGCCCTCGCCGTGGGTTGCGAGAAGAAGGCGCACAACTACGAGACGAAGGTCACCCTCAAGGGCGTCGAGGTGGTCGCGCACGACAAGGCGGGCACGCCGCAAATCATCGAGGTGAACGTCGAATATCCGGACTGCCCGGGCGAGCAACTCGAGACGCTCCAAGGCAACGCCGACTTCACCAAGTGCGCGCTGAAGTTCAAGGTGGGCGACGTGCTTCCCGCGAGCATCGAGTGGGGTCCGACCGATTTCGGCCACTACGACTCGGAGATCACGCGCATCGGCGAGTGCTCGAGAACGCGCGACCCGCGCGACGCGCGGTCGTATGAGGTCGTTCAAGAGTGCACGGACGTCAACGTCAACGGCGTGAAGGCTGGCTTCCACTGTGATCGCAAGCCGAACAAGGAGCTGCTCGACAAGTGCCCCTGGTTCGCGCGCCAATGACCCTCAATCGTGAGGGAGAAGGAGGTACGTCGAAATGATTTGCCCGTTCTGCGGCACGGTGAGCAAGGACGACCACCCGAAGTTCTGCGCGTCGTGTGGGAAGACGATACCCGCGGCCTCCGCGACCTCGGGCGTCCTCGCGCCCGGCCAAGAGGAGACGTTCTTCGAAGGGCGTCCTGCCGCCATCGGATCGCTCGGGGCGCTCCTCGTCGTCATCCTCACGGCGGGCCTTGGCGCCATTTACTTCTGGCTCCGTTCGCTCGGGACGCGCTACCGCATCACGTCGCAGCGCATCATCGTCGAGACGGGGATGTTCTCGAAGCGCGTCGACCAGCTCGATCTCTATCGCATCGTCGACTTCGTCATCGAGCGGAGCTTCGGGCAGCGCATCATGGGGACGGGCACCATCATCGTCGACTCGATGGACAAGACGACGCCCGTGACGCGCATCGAGGGCATCCGCGCGAACGTGATGGGCCTCTACGAGCGCACGCGCGCGGCAGCCGAGGTGGAGAAGCAGCGCCGCAACGTCCGCCCCATGGATATCGAGCGACCCTAACCTGACAAGCTCCTGAAGAACTTCCCGCTCAAGCTCTTTCTCTTCGCGTTCTTCGGGTGGGCGTTCGACTTCTACGATCTCGTCCTGCTCGGGTTCGTCAAAGACGACGTGAGCCGTTCGCTCTCCATCGGGCCCACAGCAGAAGCTTGGATGCTCGGCGTGGCGCTCGGAACGTCCGGCGTCGGAGGCATCGTCGCGGGCAGGCTCGCCGACAAGCTCGGCAAGCGGACGATGCTCGGGGCGACGATCTTCTTCTACTCCGTCGGCTCGCTCGTATCGGGCCTCGCGCCGAACATCGAGGTGTTCTTGGTTGGTCGCGCGATCGTCGGGCTCGGGGTCGGTGGCGAATGGGCGATTGGTCACGCGATGGTGGCCGAAGCCATGGAGCGCCACATGCGCGGGCGAGGCTCGGCGCTCCTTCAGTGCGGCGAGCCTGTGGGCGTCGCGATGGCCGCGATCGTGGGTTACCTCGTCGTGCCGCGCATCGGTTGGCGTGCGGTGATGATCGCGTCGAGCGCCACCGCGCTCTTGGCGGTCCTCGCGCGCAGGTCGCTGCACTTGCCGAATGATGCTGCGTCTCGTGCTCCGGCGCGGAGCGCCGATGGCAAGCGCGTGCCTCTCGAACGTCAGATGCTGAAGCGCATCGCGTCGCGGCTCGTGCGCGCGTGGGTGCTCGGGGTCTGCAAGCTCGGGACGTATTGGACTTGCTACATCTGGCTGCCCACCTTCCTCGTGAAGGAGATGCACCAGAGCATCGGCAAGAGCATCACGTGGATGCTCAGCGCGCAGGCAGGTCAGCTCTCGGGGATGCTCGTGTTCGGGCAGGTCTCCGATCGCATCGGCCGGCGCCCCGCGTTCGCGCTCTTCTCGCTCGTGACCGCGAGCGCCATCGCGCCCCTCGCGTTTCGCTGGCAGTACTTGTCGGACCGCCCGGCGCTCTTCTGGGCAACGATGGTGACGCTCGGCGTCGGGTCGGGTTGCACGGCAGGCTTTGGCGCGTTGCTCGCGGAGCTCTTTCCCACGGAGGTACGGGGCTTTGCCATGGGGACGACGTACAACTGCGCGCGCGCGGCGCAGATCGTCGCGCCCGTGCTCGTGTCCTTCGCGGTCGCGCGGGCAGGGCTCGCGGGCGGGCTCTCGGTGCCGCTCGTCCTCGCACTTGCAACCGCCATGTGGGTTTGGACGCTGCCTGAGACGCGCGGCATTGTCCTTCCGACATGATAGTCTTTGTCGATGATGCGGCGTAGTCGCTTGGTGTGGTGCTCGGCAGCCGTCGTCGCGGCCTGTGGTGGTAACGGCACGACGGGCTTCAACCCGACCGATGGTGGGAGTGACGGCCCGGGCATGATGAACAACCCGGACACCGGGGTCGTCTTCTCCGACGCTGGCCCACCGGATACCTCCGGCACTCCCATGGATGCCATGGCGCAAGAGGTCGACTACGTCTACGCGCAGAGCCCGACCGACCTCTACAAGGTGGACCCCGTCGCGAAGACGATGACGACCGTCGGCCCCTTCAACGGATGTAGCTCCGTGATCGACATCGCGATCGACGCGAACTCGAACGGCTACGCGACGACGTTCGGCGGCGTCTATCACCTCGACTTGACCACCGCGGCATGCACGCTCATCGCTTCGGGCAGCTACCCAAACTCGCTCTCGTTCGTTCCCAAGGGCACACTCGATCCGACGGTCGAAGCGCTCGTCGGCTACAACGGCAGCACGTACGTGCGCATCGACACGACGTCAGGCGCGGTGACCAACGTCGGTACGTTGACGGGGGGCTTCGAGTCGAGCGGCGACATCGTCTCCGTCACCAACGGCGGGACGTTTCTCACTGTGACCGGCAACGGCTGCGGTGACTGCTTGCTCCAGGTCAACCCGAAGACGGGTGACATGGTGCAGAACTACGGCAACGTGAATCACGGCTCGGTGTTCGGCATCGCGTTCTGGGCAGGCACTGTGTACGGCTTCGACGACGCGGGCGAGCTCTTCTCCATCACGTGGAGCGGCTCGAGCATCGTGACGACGAACATCCCGACGACGCCAGGCCTCGAGTTCTGGGGCGCTGGCTCGACGACGTCCGCTCCAGCGACCTCGCCCGACGGCGGCGGCATTCCGATAAACTAACTCAAGATGCGGAAGTGCCCGAGGTGGGTCCACGCGTCGAGCGTGTCGTCCTCGCGGGGTGTCGGGCCCATGTTGTGGATGAGGAGCGGAATGTTGCGCGGGCCGAGCTTGTCGCTCACGACGCCGATGTGCTGCGGGGAGCACGATGGGCACGCCGTGAACGAGATCACGACGACGTCGCCTGCGGCGTAGTCCCCCGTCACTGGCAGCGAGCGCGCGTGGCGGCGGAGATACGTGAGGAGCGGGCCCACGCGGCGGTGGTCGATCGTCGCGTCGGGGGTCTTCACCCACGGGACGTACACCGACGAGGCCCGAAGCACGTCCTCGTGAACGAGCTTCTGGAGATCGATGCCGGCCGCGCGATAACCGCGAATGACGACATCGGTGCAGACGCCGAGCGACGCGTCGATGTCGCCACCCGGGTAGCGCATGGGGTACCAGGCGGGATCGTACGACACGCCGCGTGTGACCTCTTCACGCGCACGGTCGACGACGAGCTTCGCCGGCGTTTGGACCGTGACCACGGCCGAGGTTGTCGCGATGGGTGCCGCGAGCGCGGTAGTCGCGGTCGCCGATGCGGTGGCAGATGCGGCGGCTGCAGATGCGCTGGGCGCCGTGGCGTGCGTCCGCGCTGGCTCACACGACGTCGCAACCACTAACAAAAAACCAAACAGGCGCATTACCTCTTCGACGCACGAGCCTCGTGGAAGTTTTGCGGCTCTGCGTGCGGGTCGGTCAACGCCCGAATGGTAACGCCGTCTACGAGACGGCCTGCGCCCTCGTCCGCGGGACGTGCTTGCCCGCGTTGAGCGCGACGAGGAACTTCACCATCGCCTCGCGCACCGAGCAGCGAAGCTCCCAAAGCGCGTCGGCGTCCTTCGCCGACACCGTGGCACGCAGCGTGAGCGCCTTGTCCGCGGTCACGTCGACCACGTCGAGGCGGCAGTGGCGCCCATCGAAGTAAGGCGACTTCTTGCACACCACCTCGAGCTCCGCGCGCACGTCGTCGATGGGCACCCCGAAGTCGGCGGGGAGCAGCACGTAGCCGCTGAGCGGCGACCCGAGCTTCGTCCAGTTCTCGAACGATTGATCGAGGAAGCGCCCGATGGGGGCGACGAGGCGCCTGTCGTCGACAAGGCGAAGGACGACGTACGTGAGATGGATCTCCTCCACGACACCCTGCTGGGCGTCGACGACGACCGTGTCCCCGATGCGAACCGGCTGCGCGATGGAGATCTGAACGCCCGCGATGATCGCGCCGAGCGACTTCTGCGCGGCGAGACCGATCACGATGCCCGCGATTCCGGCCGACGCGAGCAGGCTCGTTCCGACGCTGCGCACCACCTCGAACTGAAGGAGGACGGCCGCCACCGCGACGACCAAGACGACGATGGTCGCCACCCGGTACAAGACCGCGAGCTGCGTTCGCAGGCCGCGCGACCCGTACTCGCGCTCGGCCTCGCTCGCCCTCGCTTCGAGCCAGTCGACGATGCCTCGCATGATTCGAATGGCGAGCCACGCGAACCCGAGGACGGTGAGAGACGACTGCAGGCGCGCGAGTGTGGTCCACGCGTCGGCCTCGAACGCGAGCAGGGGCGACGCCGCGCGGAAGATGGCGACTGCCAGCAGCAGTAGAATGGGTCGCCGTGCCGATGCGATGACGTGATCGTCGAGAGCGTTCTTCGCCCGCTCGGTCACGCGCCGAACGAGGCCGAGCAGCACCCACGCGAGCACCCACGCAACGCCGAGCGCGCCCGCCGCGAACACGAGGACGCCGATCCATTGCCAAGGCGCCATGGCGAAGACGTGGGGCTCGCGCAACACCTCGGGCATCCGGTCCTCCAAACCACGAGGGCCAAACGCTGCGTTGAGCTCCGGGATGGCAGCGACCGTGCCGCGAGATAGAATCCAGCGCGACATCCCGTCGCTGAATCGCACGCGAGCGAGCTCGACCGGGAGGGTGTCCTCGTCGACGACGATCGTGGCGACCGTCACGGTCGAATGCTCTCCGCCTGCTTCTGGGGCGTCGGGGAGCGTCTGCGCGTTGACCGTGCTCTTTCGCGACAGGACGTAACAGAGCTCGCGGGCGAGCTCCGCGCTGTCGTGTGGCTTGTGCGGCGCGGCTCGCAGATCGAGGTACCGCGATGCCCGCTCGAACTCCCCGCTCGCGCACGCCGCATCGAAGCCCACCCAGGCGCGGCGCGGCGTCGTCCGGTCGATGGAGGTGTCACCGGCCAGCAAAGGGGCGGCGATCGCGACGTGCAAGCGCAAGGCGATGGAAAGGAAGACCAGCGCACCCAATACGAAACGGGGACCCGCGAAACGGCGAACCATGGCCGCGAACATCGTCCAGAGGCGGCGTTCCATGCAAGCTCCAACCTGGGCTTGACCATGCGGTTGGCATGGTCGAGAGTCGCAGGCCATGGGCCATGTTCGTGTTCACGACCGCTGCGGCTGCGGGGCGGCGCGTGCGACGGCGCTGGTTGTCGAAGAGAGCGGCGAGCTGGCGTCCGGTCGCCCGTTTGCTTTTGCGGGCACGCCGCGCAACTTCGAACGGGACAGGCCGTTCGCGATCGACCACCTCGCCGCCGACATCACGCTCGACGTCGCGAAGAAGTCCATTCGGGCGACGGCCTCGCTCACGGTTCATCGCATCGATCAAACGGCGACCGAGATCGAGCTCGACGCCGTCGGCTTCACGATCGAATCGGTTAAAATCGCCGACAAGCCAGCCGAGTACCGCTACGACGGGCGGCTTCTCGCGGTCACGCTCGGCAAGACCGCGAAGAACGCGACCATCACCATCGCGTATCGCGCCACGCCACGCCGAGGGCTCTACTTCCTCGAGCCCGACGAGCACGTGCCGAACCGTCCGCACCAGGTGTGGAGCCAATGCCAGGAAGAGGACGCGCGTCACTGGCTCCCCTGCCACGACAAGCCCCACGTGAAGATGACGACCGAGCTCACGGTGACGGCGCCAACCGGGTGGATCGTCCTTGGCAATGGCGAGCTCACGTCGGCGCCACCCAAGGGTGGCAGCACCTACACGTGGAAGATGTCCGAGCCCCACGCGAGCTACCTGGTCACGCTCGTCGCTGGCGAGTTTTCGGTGCTCACGGCCGACGCCGCGGGTGTTCCGCTCACGTACTACGTCCCTGTCGGCCGCGAGGAAGACGGCAAGCGCACGTTCGCGAAGACGCCCGAGATGATCGAGCACTTCGGCCAGCTCTTCGGCGTGAAGTACCCGTGGAACAAGTACGCGCAGGTCGTCGTCAGCGACTTCATCTTCGGCGGCATGGAGAACACCACCGCGACGACGTTCTACGAGTACGTGCTGCTCGACAAGCGCGCGGCCATCGACATCACGAGCGACGACATCATCGCCCACGAGCTCGCGCACCAGTGGTTCGGCGACTACGTCACGTGCCGTGACTGGTCCGAGGGGTGGCTCAACGAGGGGTTCGCCACGTTCGTCGAGCACATTTGGCGCGAGAAGGACCTCGGCCGAGACGAGTACGAGTTCGGGTTGCTCGGCGATCTCGAGGGCTACACGGCAGAGGCCGCGGGCCGGTATCGGCGGCCGATCGTGTGTCAGGACTACGACGCGCCGCTCGATCTGTTCGACCGGCACCTCTACGAGAAGGGCGCGCTCGTGCTCCATTTGCTCCGTACGGAGCTCGGTGACGACGTCTTCTGGCGCGGCATTCGTTCGTATCTGCAAGCCCACGCCAAGGGCATCGTCGAGACGCGCGATCTGATGCGGGCGCTCGAGGTCGAGAGCGGACGAAGCCTCGGCCGCTTCTTCGAGCAATGGGTGTATCGCGCTGGTCACCCGGAGCTCGAGGTGACGCTCGCCTGGGATGACGGCGTCTTGTCGTGCGACGTCAAACAGACGCAGGCGACGGGGGACGGGGTGCCGAACGCGTTCGAGGTCCCGCTGTGGCTCGATGTGGTGTCAGGCGACGGATCCGCCGCAGGCGGGACGTCGCGAACACCAGGCACGGTCGAACGTCGCAAGCTCCTCGTGACGCAGCGGGCCGAGTCGTTCGCGATACCGTGTGCGGAAAGGCCGCGTCACGTCGTGATCGATTCGGACATGCGCGTGCTCGGCGAGGTGACGGTCAAGGCACCCGGCGATATGCTTCGCCATCAACTGAAGCACGGCCGGTCGGGGCGCGCGCGCTACCTCGCCGCCCAGGCTCTCGGCCGCATCGACGACCCGCCGACCAGCGAAGCGCTCGGCGAGCGGCTCCTCGATGACAAGGAGTTTTGGGGCGTTCGTCACGAGGTTGCGGGTGCGCTCGCGAAGCTTCGATCTGCCGAGGCCTACGCCGCGCTCGCATCGGCGACGAAGGTGAAGCACCCGAAGGTGCGACGCGCGGTGGCTGCCGCGCTCGGGGCGTTCAAGACCCAAGAGGCGTTCGAGGCGCTCAAGCCGATGGCCCTCCGAGACGAGAGCTACATGGTGCAAGCCGACGCGTCGCGGTCGCTTGGCAAGACGAAACAGCCGCAAGCGCTCGACGTGCTCCTCGACGTCGTCGATCGCAAGTCTTGGGCGGACGTCGTCTCGGTAGGCGCGCTCGATGGGATGGCCGCGATGCGTGACGACCGCAGCGTGCCTCACGTCACGGCGAGGACGCGGTACGGACATCCCACGCGGGCACGAAGAGCGGCCATCCTCGCCCTTCCGAAGATCGCCGACGTCCGGCGGGCGCGCGAGACGCTCGAGGACCTGCTCGAGGACAAGGACCCGTATTTGCGCGTGGACGTCGTTCGGGCGCTCGCCGACGTCGGTGATGCCAAAGCGCGCCCAGCCCTTCGGAGCAAGCTCGACAGCGATCTCGACCCGCGCGTCCGCAGGCGCATTCGCGAGGCGTTGCGCGATCTCGGTGGCGAGGGAAAGCGCGCGGCCGAGCAAGTGCGCGAAGAGCTCGACAAGGTCCGGGCCGATTATGCGGAGCTCAAGTCGCGTGTCGCCAAGGTCGAGGCCAAGGTCGGCAAGCCGGGCACTCCCACGGGCCCCTCCAAGCCCGCGAAGAAGACGCCCAAGAAGAAACACCGTTGACGCGACACCCGCACGCCTGGTGCTAAGCTCGCGTCGTGCTCACCCTCACAGGGCAGCTTCTCGCTGGAAAGTATCGCGTCGGGACCAAGCTCGGGCATGGCGGCATGGGCGAGGTCTACGAGGCCGTCCAAGAGGACCTCGGGCGCCGCGTCGCCATCAAGGTGATGAGTGGGCCGATGGCGAACGACCCTCAGCTCCTCGAGCGGTTTCAACGCGAGGCGCGCGCGGTGGCTGCGCTCGGGCATCCCCACATCGTGTCGGTGACCGACTTCCAAGACAATCCGGGCGAGCCGCCGTTCATCGTGATGGAGCGCCTCTTCGGGCAGACGCTCGGAGGTCTCCTCGAGCACGATCCGATGGTGGAGCCCCTTCGGGCCTGCCGCATCGCCGAGCAGACGCTCTCCGCGCTCGCCGCCGCGCACGAGGCCGGCCTCGTTCACCGTGACGTGAAGCCGGACAACATCTTCTTGTGCCGCTCGGACACGGGCGCCGAGCTCGTGAAGCTCCTCGACTTCGGCGTGGCGAAGGCGCTCGAAGAGCAGCACAACAAGCTCACGAGCACGGGCGCCATCGTCGGGACGCTCGTGTACATGGCGCCCGAGCAGGCGCGTGGGGAGCCCGTCGACGCGCGGGCCGACATCTACGCGCTCGGTGCGTGCCTCTATCACATGCTCGCGGGGCAGACGCCGTTTCCCGCGGCGAGCGGGGCGCGCCTTCTCGCGGCGGTGGGGGGCGAAACACCGATGCCGCTCGTCTCGCTGCGCCCGGATCTCGACGGCACGCTGATCTCGATCGTCGCCCGCGCGATGGAGCCGAACGTCGATCGCCGGTACCTCAGCGCACGCGCGATGATGGGCGCGCTCGGTGCGTTCTTGCGCGGTGAGACGCCGCGGACCGATCCGATGACGCACGCGGCGACAGCGGTCGCGCCGCCCACGCCACGCACGGGCGCTCCGACGCCGTACAACCCCTACGGCCAGCCGTTCTCGAGCAGTCCCCCGCCACCGTTTACGCCGGCGCCTCCGATGATGCGCCCATATGCGCATCCAACGAGCGGGGGTGGGGTGGTCGCGCCGTACGCCGTTGCACCGCCTTCTCCAGCGCCGTCGCGCTCGCAGACTGGCATTGTGCTGGTCGCGCTGTTGCTCCTCACTGCAGGCGGATCGATCGCGGGGGCCGCGTGGTTCATCAAGACGCAGCAGCACCACGACGCGCAGATCGTGAAGCCCACCGACACCGCCCCTCCTGTCGTGGATCTCGCTGCGGCAGCGCAGGGTGGTCCGAGCGAGATCCCGACGCTCGCATCGACGGGCACGACGGGCCCCGTCCCGACGAACGGCCTTCCCATGGTCAACACGACGTCGACTTCTCTCAACGTCACACCGCAGGCGACAGTAGCGAACCCAGCGCTCGCAGGCATGACGACCGCGCAGCTCATGGGCCAGATGGTGAAGGCTCACACGTCGGGCGATGGCCGCACGTGCCTCGATGCGTATGACAAGCTCCGCGCGCAACCCGACTTCAGCGATCCGGCGAACGGCTACTCGATGATGCACGGTGACTGCCTGATGGCAGCCGGCCGTTGTGACGAAGGTCGAAAGGTCCTTCGCGATTACTTCGGCCAGCCGAGGCCCGCGCTCCAGCAGATGAGCTCGACCCAGATCGACACGACGGTCTCGAACATGGCGATGACGTACTGCCCCGTAGGCCAGCTCACCTCGGCAGAGCATCTGTCACGCGCGCAGCAGCTGCTCTACAAGGCGCAGAGCTCGAAAGACACAGCAGGCGCCGCGCGCTACGCCGACGAGATGGCCGCGCAGCTTCCGCAGGCACCACGCGGCACCGAGGACGAGCGTCGCAAGGTGATCGGCTACGAGTACGGGATCGGGAAGGCCTACGCCGAAGCGAGCCGGTGCGCCGACGCGCGAAGACACTTCAGCGCGGAGTGCGCGATGACGTCGTCGACCAACCCCGACGCATGCACGCGAGGCCTGCTCAACAACACGAGCTGCAAAGGGACGCCTTGAGTGACCCGATCCGCGTCGATCAGCGCGGCACGGTCGCCGTGTGGACCATCGACAGACAGGACCGCTCGAACAGCCTGTCACGCGAGACGCTCCTAGCCTTCGGACGGCTCACGCGCGAGTGCGTCACGAACCCCTCGATTCGCGCCGTCGTGATCACGGGCGCTGGTGACAAGGCGTTCTGCGCGGGTGCCGACCTGAAAGAACGCCAGGGCATGAGCGAGAACGACGTCCGAAAGCAAGTCGAGCTCTATCGAAGCGAGCTCGGGCCGCTCGACCGATCGCCCAAGCCCATCATCGCCGCCATCAACGGCGTGGCCTATGGGGGTGGGCTCGAGCTCGCGCTCGTGTGCGATCTTC
>Ga0302326_10027434_pt1 | contig 11479 bp, 8 predicted proteins | sample Palsa_T0_3_FD_202264 | JGI IMG/M metagenome (GOLD analysis project Ga0302326, IMG submission 202264) | Peat permafrost microbial communities from Stordalen Mire near Abisko, Sweden - Palsa_T0_3 | ecosystem: Environmental > Terrestrial > Soil > Palsa > Peat permafrost | place: Sweden: Abisko...
GCACAGCACCGAGGTGCTGCTGGAAGCTGTTACTGTCTGCATCACTCATATTTTGAACGCAGATTCGCTGCGCGCAGCCCTGCCCGACGCTCTGCAAGCGATTGCCAGAGTCGTGCGGATTGATCGCATGGTGGTAATAGAGAACATTCGCGACGGCGACAAGGAGCTGAAACCCAACGTGTATTTCGTTTGGAACTCGGAGAATGCGCCAAAACGTGCACGTAGCGGCGCTCATAGCTAATAGCCAGAACCGATACGCCATGGACGAATGGCTGAGCCCTCTGCGCACCGGCAACGTCGTAATTGGCGTCCGTCGCCTGATTAAAGGGCCCATGCACGATCTGATGCTGCACTTGCAGACCGTGTCGATGTTACAGGTCCCGATCATGATCAACGGCGTGTACTCGGGAGAAATTGTATTCGACGATTGCGATGGCGAACATGAGCAGACTCGCGCGCAAATAAACATTCTCAAGCTGCTGGTGCCGCTGATCGCGGTGAACGTTTCGCTGGCACAGCTCAAGGCCGGCAAAGAATTCGTGCGCGACGTGAAAGAGACTTTGGCGCGCTGGGAGCTTGAGCCCGGCGATTTGGAGCTTGATGTCACCGAGTCCGCCCTGGCGCGTACTACGCTGTCGCAAAGCGATGTGCTGGAAGAATTGAGTCGCCTGGGTGTGCGAATCGCGATTGACGAATTTGGCGCTCAATATTCCTCGCTTGATTACCTCAGAACCTATCGCGTGGGCCGGCTCAAAATCGCCAGGCACATGGTTGCTGCCGCCTCCGATGAACGTGGGGGACAAGCCATGATTCGCGCCATCATCGCTTTGGCCGCCGAGTTGGGGGTGGAAGTCGTCGCCGAAGGCGTCGAGACCAAAGAGCAGCGAGCGACTCTGGTCAAGATCAGTGCCAACACGAAGGGCCAGCGATTTTATTTCAGTCAGCCCATGCCGGCGGAGAGCACGACACAGAATCTGCGTTTGAATCTACGGCTGCCGGATATCGGCGGCGTGTAGGAAAAGCTAACAATATCCAGATCTTGCAGATTGCGTGCGGCGGTATCGTGGCCGCCTGCCTGGCGCCCGTTTTAAGGTTTTGATGCGATTGACCGATAACGTAGAGGCCATGGCCTCGAGACTCAAAATCAACGCACATCCGGACCGTCAGTCACTGCAGAGCGCGGTGAATTACCATCTCGAAGTGACCCTTGCGAAGAGCTCACAGAACGCCGATCCGGCGGATTACCAGCTGGCGCTGGCTCTAGCCATACGTGAGCCGGTCATCCGCGCGATGAATGCCACCGAAGCGCGCGTACTTCTGGCCGGCGCCAAACAGATCCACTACCTGTCTATGGAGTTCCTGATCGGTCGGTTGCTGGCCAATAACCTGCGCAATCTCGGCCTCTATGACACCTGCGCTGAAGTCGCCCAGGACATGGGCATGAACCTCGCCGATGTGCTCGAGACCGAATGCGATCCCGCGCTCGGCAACGGTGGCCTCGGTCGACTGGCAGCCTGCTTTCTGGACTCGCTGGCCAGCCTGTCCTATCCCGGTTACGGCTACGGCATCAACTATCAGTTTGGATTGTTCCGGCAAACCTTCATGAATGGCTTCCAGCGCGAGCAGCCCGACAACTGGGCCGTGCACGGAACGCCGTGGCATATCGAGCGCCGCGAACAGAGTTCGATGATTCCTATCTATGGCCGTCTTGAAGGGGATCTCGACGAGGACGGCCAGTACAATCCACATTGGCTCGACTGGAGCTCATTGATCGGAGTTCCGGCCGACATTCCTGTGGTCGGTTACGGCGGACGCTGCGTCAACTTTCTGCGGCTCTATACCGCTCGAGCACCGGCGGAATTCGATATGGCGATCTTCAACGACGGCGACTACCTGCGCGCGATGGAGCGTCAGGTGGCGGTGGAAACCGTGTCGAAAGTGCTCTATCCATCGGATTCCGCAGAAGCGGGTCGGGAGCTGCGCTTCGTCCAGGAGTATTTTTTCGTGGCTTGCGCCATGCGCGACATCTTCCGTCGCCACAGTAGCGCCGGACACCGGGTTGACGAGTTCGCACAGTATAACGCCATTCAACTCAATGACACCCATCCATCACTCGCAGTGGTGGAGCTCATGCGCACGTTGGTCGATGAGCATTCCATGAGCTGGGATACGGCCTGGCAGATCACGCAGCAGACCACTGCCTACACCAATCACACGCTGCTCCCGGAGGCTCTCGAGCGCTGGTCTGCGGCGTTGTTCGAACGCGTGCTGCCGCGACATCTCGAAATCGTCTACGAAATCAATCGCCGTTTTCTCGGCGAGGTGGCGATCCGGCATCCCGGCGACGGCGCGCGGCTAGAGCGCATGTCCATCATTCAGGAAACGCCGCACAAGGAAATACGGATGGCCCACCTGGCCATCGTCGGCAGCCACTCAGTCAATGGGGTGGCCGAAATGCATTCAGAACTGGTCAAGAGCCAGCTTGTGCCGGACTTCTACGAACTATGGCCCAGCCGATTCAACAATAAGACCAACGGCGTGACGCCTCGGCGCTGGCTGCTGAACTGCAATCATCGACTGGCCGCACTTATCAGTCAGTCGCTGGGTGGCAAGTGGATTGCCGATCTCAGTGAGCTGGCGCGCCTTGAGCCGTTGGCCGCGGATGCGTCGTTTCGGCACGCGTTTCGCGAAGTCAAACTGCAAAACAAGACCGATCTGGCCAAGCGCGTGCGATCGATCACCGGTGTGACAATCGACCCGCAGACCATGTTTGATGTGCAAATCAAGCGCATCCATGAATACAAGCGCCAATTGCTCAACGCACTGCACATCATTCATCTGTATTGCCGGATTACCGAGGACAACTGCCCGCTGCTGTCGCCGAAGACCTTCATATTCAGCGGCAAGGCGGCTCCAGGCTACGTGCTGGCGAAGCTCATCATCAAGCTCATCAATAACATCGCGCGCGTCGTAAATGCGGACCCACGGGCCAATCGCTCACTGCGCGTGGTGTTCTATCCGGATTACAAAGTGTCGGTGGCCGAACTCATTGTGCCCGCAGCCGACTTGTCGGAGCAGATTTCCACGGCCGGCTACGAAGCTTCCGGCACCGGCAACATGAAGCTTGCCATGAACGGTGCGCTGACCATCGGCACTCTTGACGGCGCCAACGTGGAAATCGCGCGCGACGTGGGCGCCGCCAACATCTACATATTTGGGCTGACTGCCGAGGAAATCATACAGAGGCGGCTCCTGGGCAACGCTGCTCAGGAGGTCTATGACTCCAATCCTGATGTGCGCAGAATCATGACTCGACTGATCGATGGCACGTTCAGTTCGGAGGATCGGGGCCTGTTCGCTCCGATTGCCCGCTCGCTGCTCGAGCATGGCGACCACTACATGCACCTGAGTGATTTCGCCGATTACGCACGGAAACACGAGCAGGCGGCGCGCGACTATTGTGACTCGGAGGCGTGGGCCGCGCGAACAATCATCAACGTTGCGCGCAGTGCGCGCTTCTCGAGCGATCGCACGATTCAGGAATACGCCACCGAAATCTGGGATCTACGACAGGTCGTGTGACGAGTCGGCTAAGGAGGGACGCACGTGTTACTGGAAGATGTACCCGAAGGTGATTGTCTCGTGGTCAGTCTCAAGGAAAAAAGACTGGACGCGGTGATTGCAGCCAGCTTCAGAGAAGCACTCGTCGAGCGCATCGACCAGGGGCAGCGCAACATTGTACTCGATATGACCGACGTCAACTTCATGGACAGCAGCGGCCTTGGCGCCGTGGTCTTCATTTTGAAGCACCTTGGCCACAAGGGTCGCCTGCACATCTGTGGCGTGACGCCGGGGGTCATGGCCGTTCTGAGGTTGACTCGCATGGATCGGGTACTGAAGACATTTGAGACTCGCCAAGCCGCCGTCGCGGCCTAGCACATGGACTGCCCCGAGCCGCTGCATCTGGTCGTTCCGGCGACGCTCCTGGATGCGCGCGCGGCCACTGAACGAGTCGTCAAGCTGTGCGGGCGATTCGACACGGAAGAACGCGCTCGTTACGGCACGGCGGTTATGGAGTGGCTCGTCAATGTCGTGAAGCACAGCTACTGTCACGCTGCGGGTGCGCGAATCACCATACATGCCCTCGTCGGCCCTGATGCGATCGAACTGATGGTTGAGGATACGGGTCTGGGCATGGCGCCCTGGAAATTCGACGCGGCGCCCTCCGAAGTGCTCTTCGACCAAACGGATATCGCCTCGCTGCCGGAGTCCGGGATGGGTCTTGCGATCATCAAGTCGGTCATGGATAGCGTTCACTATCAGACCGAACACGGCATCAATCGGCTCACGGCCGTGAGGCGTTGGGAGAGATGAACGCTCCGGCTGATGCGGCGCTGATCAGTCGCCTGCGCATGGACCTGGAGATAAAGGCAGGAGTCATCAAAGCCCTGCGCGCCGAGCGTGACCACGACAGTGAGATAGCGCGCGAACAGGCAGCCCTTCTGACGGCAGTGAGCGCAGAGTTGCATGCTCAGGCCACGGCCTTGGGTTTAGTGCTGGGCGAGCGCGAGCCGAGTATCGTTCAGCGCGCCGTGGAGCGGCTTGCGGCGCTAAGTGCGGATCTTGCCGACTATATGGCGGCGACGACTGGCGAACTGGTGCTCGCGAGCAAGCCGGTGCATCTTCGTCAATTGCTGTCGCGATTCGAAAGCCGCCCGGCAATTGAATTGCGCGTGGCAGCAAATGTTGCGGAGCGAGTACTTGGCGACCAAGCGGCTCTGGCGAAGATTCTCTCCCACTTTATCAACAAAGCTCTTGAAACGGTTGGGTCCGGTTCGCTGGCGCTTGAGGTCACCTCGAGCGACCCCGATGGCGGAACCGCGCCGCCCCTGGTGCGCTTTACGCTGATTCGGGAGAGTGCGGATGACAGCGTACGTAAAAACACCAGCGCGCCCGCGGCTTCGGCATCGGTGCGCCTGCGCGCAGCGCTCGTGCGATCTCTGTGCGAGATCATGGGGGCGACGCGCACGCCAGAGAGTGTTTCCCTGCCGCTTCAGAGCGCAACGGATCAAGCGCATACGGGGATGTTCCGTCTGGCGGTTGCCGATGCCGCCACTGTCAATTGCGCACGCGAGCTGGTGCTGCCCGGAGCAAAGCCATCGCAACCAGAGGCTCTATCGTCCGCTCAAGGGGCGATTGATTTGTTATATCTCGATCGCCAACTCGGCTCCCTCGCCCAGGTAATTCTAGCGCGCACTGCGCCGGCATTCATTGCCCAGGCTCAGCGCCGCATGACCGATCTTCATGTCGCGCACGATATCGAGGACTTGAAGCGGCTGCGGACCATCGCTCATGCGTGGAAAGGGTCCGCCTTGAGCGTCGGTGCGTGCGAGCTAGCCGCACTGCTCGATGCGATTGAAAAGCAGGCCGCGGTGGGGCGGCTCCCGGGGGCCGGTCCCATATGGCAGCTGCGCAGCGTGCTCGATCGCGTGGTGCGTGCCCTCGAGAGCTACGGCGACCCTGACGGAGAGCGGCATGAGCGCGCCTGAATCGGCAGTCGAGTCGATCGCGACGGAACGCAGCGACGGACCGTCGCGACGGAAAATATTGCTGATAGAGAGCGAACAGGATCAGGCCATTTACTGGACTGCTGTCCTGTCCTCTTTGGGCTTCGAAGTACTCAGGGCGGCAAGCCTGGAAGCCGCAGGAGCGTTGCTGGACACAGGACCCAGTATCGTCGCTTGCAGCTCGGCGGTCAGCGATGGGCGCGCGATTGACTTCTTTTCCGAGCTGCGCCAACGCCAGGAACTGGCATTGGTCTACCTGGTGCTGCTGACCAGCAGCGTTGGACAGGAAGAGGTCATCGCTTCGCTGCGCGGCGGCGCCAACGACTGTATCGATATGAGCGCGTCCTATGGGGAAATCCGCGCGCGGCTGGAATTGGCCGAGCGGGTTATTTCCCTCAATGAAGACCTCCACCAAAAGAGTGCAGCCCTCAGCGATGCATTGACCGTGATTCGGACCGAGTTGCAATCGGCGGCCAGATTGCAGGCCGCCATGCTGCCCAAAGCGCTCGACTACCAAGGCTTGCAGATTCGCACGCTGTATCGGCCCAGCGATCTGCTCGGCGGCGACATGGTTGGTTTGATTCCTGTACATGAGAATCGGATCGCTTTCGCACTGATCGACGTCGCAGGTCATGGTACCGCCTCGGCATTGATCTCGTGCAGTCTGATTCGAGAAATGATGGATCGTATGGTGGTGCTGCTCCAGGGCGAAGACGGTGCTGCTTCGCAGAGTTGCGGCAAAGTCGTGATTGAGGAAATGAACCGTCGCTACTGCCGACTCAACATTCCCGGCATGTACTTTACCGCCTTAGCCGGCGTGCTGGATGCGAGGCGCGGTACCGTGACTTACTGCCAGGCGGGTCATCCAAGTCTCTTCTGTTTTGACCCGCAGGCGGGCTGGACCGAACTGGAGGATAGCGGCTACCCGGTGGGGCTGTTCGAGGACGCAGAGTACGCGGATAGGCAGATCCAGCTCACAGACGGTCAGACTCTGCTCGCGATATCGGACGGATTTCTAAGGCCGCAGCCCAGCGATCCCGGAGGATGCCTGGAACTGATACGGGCTCTTCCCAGATTGCCGCAGCAACCCGAAGAGATCATCGCACGACTCAACGTCCTGGCGGCGCAGGCGCGCGGTTGTGAACGCGACGACCAAAGCGCAATGGTCATTCGCTACCAGATTATGTAAGTGATCGATTGATTCACGGCGTGTGATGCGCATCACGTCGAGGGTGATCCGCCCATCAGTGCCCCCCATTGTGGCTCAAGTTTCCCGCTGAAACGCCGACATCTCAAGTAGACGCCGGCCAACGGCGCACCGCTCGGCCGTTCCGGCAGTGCCCGATCCGGACCTGAAACGCCGCGACGGCGGGAGTACGGAGACCATGACGGCGGCACCTGCGCCCACCATACAGCCGAATGGAACTCACGAGTCGCATAACGATGCGCCGTCGGGCCTGAGCGAACAGGCTTTGCGCGAGTTTGCCGGTCTCGCCGCATTGGCCTGTAATGCTCCGTTTGCTTCGTTGGTATGCCGAGATGTCAGAGTTATATGGAGCCGAACGCCTGAGCATGGCGCTGCCAATCCATTTCCGGATCATCGGACGTTCGACGATTACACCTATGCGTGTGCTGAAACGTTCGAAGTAGCGGATGCGACTCAGGATCCGCGCTTTGCCAGCGCCAAGTCGATTACAGGAATACCGGAAGTAGCCTTTTACGCGGGGGCTCCGTTGCTTGCAGCCGATGGCAACGCATTCGGTACGCTCGCGGTCTTTGATCTGACCGCGCGCCGGATCAGTCCAGACCAGCGCTCGGCGCTGATAGCTCTAGCCAGACAGGCATCGCTGCAGGTTGCGTTGACTGACGAAGTTAGACTCGCGCACTCTCTGAGCGATAGCGCGCATATGCTCCATCGCAACGCCTTTGAACAGGCGCCGATGGGGATTGCCTTCGCGGATCGCGATGGACGGTTCCTGAGCTGCAATCAGGCCTTCTGCCGGTTGCTGGGCTTCAGTCCCGCAGAGCTTAAGGGTATGTCGATCCAACAACTTACGCATGACCAGGACCGCAGCCCCAACGCTGCTGAGCTCAGACGGCTTTGGCGCGGTGAAATCGATTACTACTCCATCGATAAGCGCTATGTACGCAAAGACAAATACGCCATTTGGGTGCGTGTGACGGCGTCGTTGGTTCGCAACGCCAGCGGCGACCCAGATTGCTCGGTCGGTTTTATTGAAGCCATCTCCGATCGAAAGCAAATGCAGGAGGCATTGCAGCAAAGCAAAAACCTTATCGAGACCGTGATCGCCGATGTCCCGTTCGCGATCATGGCCTGTGATAACGACGGAAGCATATTTTTGGGCAATCCAGCAGCCGTCGATCTGTTTGCGATCAACCCGAGCAGTGACTCCAATCGGCATGCGTCGGTGCAGTATCCGCTTGGCGTCGATGTTTTTCTGCCAGACGGCATCACGCGTGTGCCCGACGACGAACGGCCGCTGGCGCGGGCGCTTCGCGGTGAGACGGTCAGCAACGTGGAACTTGTCTTGACGCGAGCCGGTAGGCAGCCGCGAATGACGCTTGGAAGCGCGCGGCAACTGGTCTCCGCGAGCGGTGACTGTCTGGGTGCAGTTGCGGTCGCTCAGGACATCACCGAGCGCAAGGATTCGGACCTCGAGCTCGAGCGCATCCACAAGCAGCTGCTCGATGCCTCACGTCTCGCCGGCATGGCGGAAGTTGCATCCAACGTGCTGCACAATGTCGGCAACGTACTCACGAGTGTCAATGTGTCGGCGAGCCTGGTCGCGGAGTGCGTCAAGGATGCGAAAGTGGCGGGGCTGGGTCGAGCGGCGGCAATGCTCAAGGAGCGCGAGGCGGATTTGGCCACGTTTCTTACCACGGACGAGCGAGGTCGGAAACTACCGGCTTACCTGGCACAGCTCGCGGAGCAGTTGCAGGGAAATCAGCGGCTCGCGCTCAAGGAACTGGTATCACTGCGCGACAACATCGATCACATCAAAGAAACGGTGGCCATGCAGCAGAGCTATGCAAAGCTGTGCGGTGTTGCCGAGACAGTGGCCGTGACCGCTCTGGTCGAGGATAGTCTGCGCATGAACGCCGCGGCGCTTGCCCGTCACGGCGTCAGCGTACGTCGTGAATTCGACGACAATGTCCCCTCGATTAGTGCCGACAAGCACAAGATCCTGCAGATACTGGTCAATCTGATACGCAACGCGAAGTACGCCTGCGATGAATCGGATCGCTCTGAGAAAATTGTAAGGATACGTGTGCAGGTGCACGAGCGCACCGTGCGTATCAGCGTCATCGATAACGGTGTTGGAATTCATCCGGATAACATGGGGCGTCTGTTCCGGCACGGCTTTACGACACGTAAGACCGGACATGGATTCGGGCTGCACAGCGGGGCGCTCGCCGCCAAGGAACTGGGTGGTTCACTCACGGCCCATAGCGAGGGGCCTGGCCTTGGGGCGACGTTCGTACTAGAGCTGCCGCGCGGAGAGGCGCATGGGTAAATTCGCCGAAATCGATATGCCCAGACTGCTGGTTATCGACGACAATCTCGCAATCCATCAGGATTTCCTCAAGGTGCTCGGCTCGACCCCGGAGCATGACTCCGAGAATGAGTTTTTAGCCGCTGAGGCGGCGCTCTTCGGAGAGCCCGTTGAAGTTTCCGACCGACCCTGTTTCAGGATCGATTCGGCATATCAGGGGCAGGAAGGCGTCGAAAAGGTTCGGCAGGCGCTCGAGGACGGACGTCCCTACAGTCTGGCATTCGTCGACATGCGCATGCCACCCGGCTGGGATGGACTTGAGACCATCGAGCGCCTTTGGGCGGTAGATCCGCACGTCCAAATCGTGATCTGTTCCGCGCACGCCGACTACGATTGGATGGACGTTGTTAAGCGACTCGGCCATTCCGATCAGCTGCTGGTACTGCGAAAGCCGTTCGAGCCCATCGAAGTGCTCCAGTGCGCGAACTCCCTGACCAGCAAGTGGCGCAATGAGGGCATCATCCGCGCCCAGGTTGCCTCTCTGGAGCGAGACGTATCCGTCCGAACACAGGGTCTGGAAGCCGCCACCCGGCAACTGCGGCATCTGGCGACCCACGATGCGTTGACCGGGCTGCCGAATCGCGCGCTACTCGACGATCGCATTGCGCAGGCTTTGACCCATGCACATCGTGAAAGTCACTCCTTCGCCGTGATGCTTTGCGATCTGGATCGATTCAAGCTGATCAATGACTCGCTGGGCCACCACGCCGGCGATCAGTTGTTGCAGGAAGTTGCGCGCCGCCTCACCAACGTCGTGCGGGACGTCGACACTGTGGCGCGTCTGGGCGGCGATGAATTCATCGTTGTCCTCAGTCCGGTCACCACCCGAACAGACGCCGAAGCGGTTGCGCACCGAGTAATTGAGGCCATGGAGCCCGCGGTGGAAATATCCGGCATCACGATCCACGCCTCGCCCAGCATCGGCATCGCCTTTTACCCCGATGATGGCAACTCGGTTGAATCGCTGATTGCGCATGCCGACGCGGCGATGTTTGCGGCAAAACAGCGCGGCCGCAACTATGTGCAATGCTACGCGGCGGGAATGAATTCCGGGACACAGGACAAAGTTCGGCTCGAGAGCGATCTGCATAAAGCCTTGGCACTGCGGCAGTTTGTGCTGTACTACCAGCCCAAAGTCGATACCAAGTCAGGCACTTTCTATAGCGCGGAGGCGCTAATCCGCTGGCAACACCCCGAGCGCGGCCTGGTCCCCCCGGCTGCATTCATACCTTTGGCGGAGGAATGCGGCCTGATCGGCCCGATCGGTGAATGGGTGCTGCGAGAAGCGTGTCGTCAGGGAAAAGCGTGGCAGCAGGCTGGCTTGTCGCCGATGCGAATCGCCGTGAACGTAGCCGCCTCCCAGTTCCGAGCTGGGGATCTAGTCCAGACGATACGTCGTGCGCTGGACGACGCCGGTCTCGAGCCGCGATTCCTCGAGGTGGAGCTCACCGAAAGCGCGGTAATGAGTGATCCCGAGGAGTCCATCAAGACTCTTGAGCAGCTCAGCGAGATGGGCGTGCTGGTATCCGTGGATGACTTCGGCACTGGCTACTCGAGCATGAGCTACCTGCGCCGCTTCCCAATCGACCAGCTCAAGATCGACCGCAGCTTCCTGAGCGAGATTACCGCTCGTTCCGATGACGCGTCCATCGTTGGCGCCATCGTTTCCCTTGCCCATAATCTGCGCCTCAAGGTGGTCGCCGAGGGTGTGGAGACCATGGAACAGCTCGATCTGCTCAAGATACTGGGCTGCGATCAGTATCAGGGTTATCAGTTCAGCCCACCGGTTCCAGCCGCCGAGTTCGAGGCCCTAATGCGCGGTGCCCATGCCAACGGTGCGGATCTCGCCAGCGACGATGCCTTGCGCACGCGCACTAAGCTCGCCGCGCGACGCAGAAGATAGTCATCAAGCGCCATCATAAGGCGGCCGGCGCAGCTGAGATGCCGCGAGACAGTTGGGTGATCTGCTTATCAAGCCATTCCACGAACGCCGCGCGCGCCGACGCAGTTGTACGGCCCCCGGCTTCAAGCAACCAATAATCGCCGAAGGCCACCCGCGTGCGCCCAAGCCTGATCAAGCGCCGGGATTTCAGTTCGGATTTCACGTAGACCGGTGCACTCAACGCAACGCCCTGTCCCCGCAATGCGGCCGTCAGCACCAGTGAATAGTCGTTGAGGTGCAGGTGCTTGGCCTGCTCGTATCCTTCGATGCCCGCCGCCAAAAAACAGCTACGCCAGGAACTCCCATCGTCGTCATGCAATAGCCGGTAACCCACGACATCGCGCTCCAGGCGTTGCGATACCGGACCGCCGCGCGCCGGCCGGGAAGCCGTCGAG
>Ga0302326_10027435_pt1 | contig 11479 bp, 10 predicted proteins | sample Palsa_T0_3_FD_202264 | JGI IMG/M metagenome (GOLD analysis project Ga0302326, IMG submission 202264) | Peat permafrost microbial communities from Stordalen Mire near Abisko, Sweden - Palsa_T0_3 | ecosystem: Environmental > Terrestrial > Soil > Palsa > Peat permafrost | place: Sweden: Abisko...
TGGCTCAATCTCTTCGTGCGAGCGGGGTTCGCGGTCGAGAACAGCATGGCGATCAACGTGAACGTCCCGTGCGGTTCCGATCTCTATTGGTCGTTTCTGCTTCGCCGGCGCGGCTAAGCGGACCGGCCCCGATTGCCGCCGCCGCGGCTCGATTAGTCGGGCTTGCGCTGATGCAGCCAGACTTGGTTGCCGTCGGGATCGCGTACGACAGATATCCAGCAATGCGCCAGTTCGTGCGGTTCGCTCACGGCGATTTCGTGCGCGCTCAGCTTCGCGCGCAACGCCGGAAGATCGGCGACTTCGAGCGCCAGCGACTGCGCCGTTCCGGGCGTGCCGACCTGCTCGAAGTTGCCGATGCCGAAGGTCCCGCCGCCGGCCTCGAACTCGACCCAGTACTCGAGGTCCAATCCGGCTTGCGCGAGCCCCAGCGCATCGCGGTAAAAGGCCACCGCGCGCGGCACGTCGGTGACCGGATACATGGTGAAGGCGATCGCGCGAATGTCCATGGCGGCGCATTCTTGGGCGTCCGCGCATCACCCTCGGCGCGCTACCACAGGCGCGGCAGCGGATCGCTCGCGCAACACCGGCGCGAGCAAGGCGATGCCCAGCGCGAAGAGCGCGACCAGCGCAAACGCAACGTCGATCGAGGCCCGCTGCGCGGTGACGCCGATGATCGCGGGACCGATCAAGAATCCGCTGTAGCCCAGTGTGGTCACCACCGCGACACCGGTGCCGGCGCTGGTTTCGGCCGCTTCGCCGCCGGCGCCGTAGACGAGCGGTGAGACGTTACCCAGGCCGAGTCCGGCGATGAAAAAACCGAACACCACCGCAGCGTACGTGTGCACGATGAGCGCGACCGCGAGACCGGCGACGGCGAGCAATCCGCTCGCGCGCACGAGGGCGACCGGGCCGCTGCGGCGGACGACCCAATCTCCGCCGAAGCGCGAGAGCGACATCGCGACCGCGTACGCAGCGAAGCCGCCCAAGGCCGCCGCGATGCCGACGTGCAGCGACTCGCGCACGTAGACGCCGCTCCATTCGACGAGCGAGCCCTCGGAGACTGCGCCGCAGATCGCCGCAATCCCGAGCAGCAGCAGCCGACGCGGAACGCGGCGCGGTGCCCTCGCGGCACGAGGGATGCGGCGCGCCGGATCGTGCGTCAGCAGCGGGCGCAGTGCCAGCGACGCGCCGGCGACGAGTACCGCGATCGCCGCGGAGGCACCGATCTGCGGCAGCCGGAGCGCGACCAGTTCGGCCATGCAGGCTGCGGCGACGAACGTTCCGACGCTGAAGAGTCCGTGCAGCGATGACATGATCGGGCGCTGCGCGCGTGCCTGCAGTGCGACGCCGTTGACGTTCATCGCGACATCCATTGCGCCGTTCCCCGCGCCCATCACGAATGCCGCCGGAACCACGACGCCGAAGGCCGGCGCGGCGCTGGCAATGCCAAGCGCGACGCCGAACAGCGTTCCGCTCAGCGCGGTCATGTGCCGGCTGGCGTAACGGTCGCACAGCCGGCCCGAGAGCGGCATCGCCACGATCGCGCCGACCGCCGCGCAAAACAACACGATCGCCAGCAACGCGTCGTTGAGTGCGAGCCGATCCTTGATGATCGGGATGAACGCCGCCCATACACCGATCCCCGTGCCGTTGACGAGGAAGACGGTCGAGATCGCGGCGCGCTGCGCCCGGATCTCAGTGGCCGGCCGGTCGGTGATAGACGATCGAATCGCTGCGTTCCTCGCGTATCACCGCGTCGCGGGCGCGCAAGCGTTCCAGGTGCGCGAGCGTTTCAGCGACGGCAAATTGCTGGTGCGCCGGACTGAGTTCGGAAAATGTGCGATTGCGGCGCGTCCAGGGCAGCGCACGCGCGATGTCGCCGGCGTTCGACGCGCGCCCATCAAGTGCAGCGCTGACTTGCGATTCACGCTGCTCTTCGTGAGCGAGCAGTTCACCGACGCGACGTTGCAGATCCGCGAACGGTTCGCCGTGCGCGGGAAACACAAACGTTGCCTGCGTCGCACCGGCGGCGTGCAGCGACGCAATGTAGTCGCCCAGCGGATCGACGTTGCCAGGTCGCCAGATGCCGACGTGCGGCGTGACCGGATCCAGAATGTGATCGCCGGTAAAGAGCGCGCCGCTGCGGTCGTCGATGAAGCACAGGTGCCCGGGGGTGTGCCCGGGCGTCCACAGGGCGCGCAGCCGGCCAATGCGCTCGCCGCCCGCGAGTTCGCGCGTCGGCGCTGCGACTTCGGTCCGGCGATGCATGAGTTCTTCGTCCAGCGACACGTCGACGGTCAGCCCGTTGCGCGCGATCCACGCATCGGCGGCGGCGTCGATCGCCGCGGGATCGCTGAAATGATCGCGCGCCAGCGCCCAATCCAAACGGTGCATGATCAGTTCGCGGACACCGGCGCGCCGGAGCGTTCCGGCCAGGCCGTAATGATCGAAGTGGGCGTGCGTGATGAGCACGCGCCGGATATCGCGCACGGCGTACCCCTGATCGCGCAGCCCGGCATTGAGGGCGGCGAAGACGTCGTCGGCTTTCCAGCCGGTGTCGATGAGCGTCAACCCGTCGTCGTCTTCGAGAACGTAGGCGTTGATGTAGCGCAACGGGTTGCCGCTCATCGGCAGCCGGATCTGCAGGATGCCGGCCGGGTGGCTGCTGGTCAATTCGAAGTCTGCCGCCGCGTTCACTTGCGGACGGATCGTGTCGTGATCATGGTGCGCGCTTCGTCGGAATGCGGGCGGTCCATGCGCCGGGTTGCGTCGTCAGGCCAACGCCGCCGGGACGAAAGGACCGTCCCCGCCGCGAATGCTTTTCCCGGCCGGGCGCCGTATCCGAGCAAAGGAACCCGGTTGAAAAGGATTTCTGCTTGCTCCTGCGGTTGTTCGCGATTCTGTTCGTCGGTTCGCTCTGCGCCTGTGGAGGCGGTGGCGGCGGCTCATCCACCACTCCGACCGTTCCGGTTACCCCCGCTCCGACGGTGAAGCCGAGCGCCAAGCCGACTGTGGCACCGACGGCTGTTCCCACAGCCACGCCTACTCCGGGGCCGGCACCCGCGGGACGGATCCAGCACGTCGTGGTGATCATCCAGGAAAACCGTTCGCTCGATAACCTTTTCCAAGGTTTCCCCAACGCCGACACGCAGAACTACGGCATGTTGCAGCAGCCGGGGTTCCCGCCGACTAAGGTGCCGCTGCAGATGGTCCCGCTGGCCGTTCCGTGCGACATCAGCCATGCGCACCTTGCTTGGGCCACCGATTGGGACGGCGGGAAGATGGACGGCTTCGGTCTCGAGCCATTCAATTGTCTGGACGCCGCGACGCCGCCGCCGGTGACGTATCCCTACTCGTATGTCAACCCCAACGACGTGGCCCCCTATTGGCTTCTCGCCCGCAACTACGTGCTCATGGACGAGGTGTTCGAGGATCCGACGTCACCCAGCTTCCAATCGCATCAGTTTCTCATTGCCGGGCAGTCGTACAACACGTCCGAGAACCCACAGTACAACGGTGCCGAAGCGGCGATCTGGGGGTGCGATGCACCGGCCGGCACAACCATCGCGGTCTACGATGGTCTCGGCGATACCCAGACCTCGATGGCTCCGTGTTTCCCGCCGCCATACGCGACGGTTGCCGATCTGCTCGATGCCAAAGGCCTGAAATGGAAGTATTACGCGCCGTCGATCGGTGCGGCCGGCGACATCTGGAGCGCCTTCGACGCCGTACAGAGCGTGCGCTACGGTCCCGATTGGTCCAACGTCATCTCTCCCGAGACCTCGGTTTTGTCGCAAGCCAACACGCTGCCCAGCGTCACCTTTGTCGTGCCGAGCTTCGCGAACTCGGATCACGCCAGCTCGAACAGCAATACCGGGCCGGCATGGGTGGCATCGGTCGTCAACGCGATCGGTCAGTCGCCGAACTGGTCGTCGACGGCGATCATTCTCCTGTGGGATGATTGGGGCGGCTGGTACGATCACGTCGCGCCGGCGGTCTCGGCAAATTACCAGATCGGCGGATTCCGCGTCCCCGTCATCTGTATCTCGCCCTATTCCGAGCAGGCCAATCCCGCTTCGCCGGTTGTCGACCACCGGCAGCACGGTACCACCGCGATCCTGTCGTTCATCGAAGAGGCCTTTGGACTGGGGTCACTCAACGCGCAGGACGCCAAGGAATTGCCGCTCAACGACTGCTTCAATTTCAATTCGGCCCCCAAACCGTTTACAGCCGTCCAGGCGTCGGCACTGTATCCGCCCAGCTACTTCATGCGCGCCCGTCCATCGAACATGGTCCCCGACGACGACCGCTAGCGAGAAGCGCGTTGGGGCTTTACCCCTTCAGCCACGACGAGCGGCTTGGCGGATTCGTCGAGCGAGGCCGAGGCGAATCCATTAGGCCGACGCGATGGATTCGTTTGCGCCTCCGCGGCAGGCCGCCCGTCGTTGCCTGTCGGGTAAACCCGACAGACTCTAGTGACGCAGCAGCGGGCTTTCGGCGATGCCGTTGATGACGAACTGCACGGCGAGTGCAGCGAGGATGATGCCGAGCAGACGGGTGACCACGTGCACCCCGGTATTGCCGATCAGCCGTAACACCAGCGTTGCGCTGCGCATGCAGGCCCACGTTACGACGAGCGCCGCGACGAACGCGAAGAAGACGATCGCGAGGCGCTCGCCCTGATAGTGCGTGAGGTTGACGAGCAGCAGGACGGTGGCGATCGTGCCCGGCCCGGCGATCATGGGAATCGCCAGCGGGAAGACCGCCGGGTTCTCGATCTGCGTGGCCTCCTTCTCTTCGGCGGGGCTTTGTTTGGTGCCGGTCTTGCGCGCGAAGAGCATGTCGATTGCGATGAGAAAGAGCAGGACGCCGCCGGCGATGGTGAAGGCGGGCAGCGTGATGCCCAGATACTCGAGCAGCGGCCGTCCGACCAGCGCCATCACCAGGATCACCCCGGCTGCAATCACTACCGCCCGGTCGACGATGGCGGCGCGGGTCCGCGGCGTCGCGCCGGCCGTGACGGCGAGGGCCAGCGGGATCATGCCCACCGGATCGATGATCGTGAAGGCGGTTGCGAATGCGGTCGCCGCGAAGCGGAAGTCCATGGCGCCTAGATCGCCCCGAGCGGATCACCGAACCCTCGCGGCGACCAGGAAAACACGCCGCCGACGGCTGAGCAGGCGGTATGGAGTTGAGCCTCCGTCAACGCGAAGCCTTCGCTCGCGACGGGTATCTGGTCATCCCCGGCGTGAAGAGCACGGCCGAGATCGCGGCAATGCGGGCCCGCGCTGAAGCGATCGTCGACGCGTTCGACGAGCGCGAGCCGATGACGATCTTCACCACCGGTGATGAACGTACCAAGAACGACGCCTACTTCCTCACGTCGGGCGCGACGATCCGCTGTTTTTTCGAAGCAGAAGCCTTCGACGCGCAGGGCCGGCTCGCGCAGCCAAAGGTTCTGTCGATCAACAAGATCGGTCACGCGCTGCACGATCTCGATCCGGTGTTCGAACGATTCTCGCATGGCCGAACCCTACATGCGATCGCGGTCGGCGTCGGCCTCGCCCAGCCGCTGGTCTACCAATCGATGTACATCTTCAAGCAGCCGAACATCGGAGGAGAAGTGCGCTGGCACCAGGACGCCACGTACTTCGTCACCGATCCGCTAAGCGTCACGACGTTCTGGTTCGCCCTCGAAGCGGCCGATACGACCAACGGATGTCTGTGGGTGCAGCCCGGCGGGCACCGCACGCCGCTGCGCGAGCGGTTTCGCGTAGATGCCGGCGGCGCGGCACTGGAGCGGCTCGACCCAACGCCGTGGCCCCGACAGACCGACGCGGTGCCGGTCGAAGTCGACGCCGGGACGCTGGTGCTCTTTCACGGACTCCTGCCGCACTACAGCGCGCCGAACCGCTCGCCGCGGTCGCGTCACGCCTACACGCTGCACGCGGTCGATGCATCCGCGCGGTACCCGGCGACCAACTGGCTGCAGCGCGCACCCGATTTTCCGGCCCGCGGGTTCCTGGCCGATTCGGCTGTCCGTCAGCGCGTGAGGCTAGCGTAGACGGCCGTCTCGAACTGCAGATATCCGGGGAGCGAAACGTCGTCCATGAATGGCAGGATCTGAGTCGCCCAGAAACCGCCGACACCGTTCTTGCGATCGATCCAGAAGAAGAGGTTGGCCAGACCCGCCCACGCCAGTTCGCCGGCTGGCCGCCCCGTCGGTGCGTCTTCCTCGTTGATCATCCAGGTGTAGCCCCACGACTTGGGCATTCCCGGGAAAAATTCGGCGTCGTGCGACAGACTTGGCACAGCGCCGGGGAGCATTTTGATCTTGAGCGAGCCCAGCGCGTTGCTCGCCATCGCCCGGACGGTTTCAGCTTTGAGGACCCGCGTGCCGTCGGGTGCGGCGCCGTCGCTGAGGATCATGCGAATGAACTTCATGTAGTCGCCGACGGTGCCGTACAGACCGTGGCCGCCCATATGCTGTTCGGGTTCGGCCGGATGTTCGATCGCTGAATTCGCCGTCAGGCTGCCGTCCGCAGCACGATGGTGCGTTGTTGCTTTACGTTCGCGCATCCCGGCCAGCAGCGTGAAGCTGGTTTCGTTCATTCCTAACGGCGTGAAGATGCGCTCGCGCATGATCGTTCCAAGCGGCTTGCCGGCCGCGCTTTCGGCGACCTTCCCGGCCCAATCGAGGTTGGTGCCGTACTCCCAGCGCTCGCCCGGATCGAAGAGCAGCGCCGAGCGCAGCGACGCCATCGAGCACGTTGCAACGCTGGGCAGGTGCCGCTTTTCACCCAGTCTGACCAGGTCGGCATTGAAAGTATCGTAGCCGAAACCGGCGGTGTGCAGCAGCAGTTGGCTCACGGTGATATCCGATTTCGGCGGTCGCAGCTGGGGTTCGCCGTCGGCGTCGAAGCCTTCGAGAACCGCAATGTCGGCGATTTCCGGCACGTAGTCCTTCGCCGGATCGTGCAGACCGATGCGGCCTTCCTCGACCAACTGCATGACGGCGACGCCGGTGATCGCCTTGGTCGTCGACCGCAGCATGAAGACCGTATCCGTCGTCATCGGATGCGCCCGGCCGAGTTCGCGCACCCCGGCCGCGCCTTCGTAGACGTTCGCCTGGCCGTCGGTTGCCATCGCGACGACACCCGGAACGCCGGTGGTCCCGTTCGGCGGGTGAACCGCAGCGTGCAGAACCGCATCGGCGGCTTCTTTGAGTGGGGACCTGCGTTGTGTTTGCATCCTTCGTCTCCAAGCGGGGCGCGAACGGGAAAACTGTCCTTCTGGACGCCCGGTCGGCGACCCACCGGCGTCATGGGTCGCTATGCTTGGGCCGCCGGCAGTCGGGGAACACCTCGAACTCACCGATCTGGAGGTTCAATCGAGTTGGCGACTCGGGCCGATGCCCTGCCCCGCGTCGGCGCTAGCCGTTCGGCCGGCGCGGGCCAAAGCGGCGATCAATCCGTTGTGGAGACCGGTGCGCGCCGGCTGATCATCGTTGTGGGCGTCATGCTGGCCGCGCTGCTGCAGACGCTCGATGCGACGATCACCAACGTCGCGCTGCCGAATATTCAAGGCAACCTGGGTGCGAGCGTCGACGAAGGTACCTGGGTCATCAACGGCTACACGATCGCCGTGGTGGTCGTGATCCCGATGATTCCCTGGCTGCAGATCACGCTGGGCCGCAAGCGGTATTTTCTCACCTGCATCGCCGGTTTCACCGCGGCTTCGTTCGCCTGCGGCATCTCAACGTCGATCGACGAACTCATCGCCTTTCGGGTCATTCAGGGCATCTTCGGGGCGGGCTTGCTGGCGACGTCGCAGACGATCTTGCGCGACACGTTTCCGCCCGAACAGCTGGGTGTGAGCCAAGGCATCTTCGCCTTGGGCGCCATCATGGGACCCGCGCTGGGTCCGCCGCTGGGCGGCGTGCTGGTCGACAACGCCAACTGGAATTGGATTTTCGACATCAACATCGTCCCTGGTACGGCCTCGTTCCTCATTCTGCTGGCGTTTTTGCGCGATCCGACGACGGCGCGCCGCGTTCCGCTCGACGTGCCGGGTCTCGTGCTGCTCGTCGGCGGGATCGGATCGTTGCAATACGTCCTGAGCGAGGGCGAGCGCTGGGATTGGTTCAGCGATACGAACAACTGCATCGCCGGAGTCGTCGCCGTGATCGGCATCGGCGGCATGATTTGGTGGGAACTGCGCGCCAGGCAGCCGCTGGTCGACCTGCGCGCGTTTCGCTATCGCGCGGTGTGGGCCGGCTTCATTCTAGCGATGCTCATTGGCGGCGCGATTTTCGGCTCGACCTACACGCTGCCGCAGTTCGTTCAGAATTCACTTGGGTACACGGCGACGCTCAGTGGCCTGCTCATCCTGATGCGGGCAATCCCAATCGGTGTCGCGACACCGGTCATCGCGCGCTTTGTCGGCAAAGTCGATGCGCGCATTTTCATGGGAATCGGCTTCTTCTTCATGGCGTTGGGCAACTACAGGCAAGCCACGGTCACGACGCTGCAATCCGACTTCGGTACCTTCGTCGTCCCGTTGATGCTCACCGGGGTCGGAGCGGCGCTGCTGTTCGTTCCGCTGACGACGGCAGTGCTGGGCGGCGTTCCGCAGCAAGTTGGGGCGAAGGCGAGCGCGTACGTGAATCTGGGTACGCAGCTGGGCGGTTCAATTGCGATTGCTGCGCTTTCGACGCTGGTCGACCGCCGCAGCGCCTTCCACTTGGCAGCGCTGGCCGGGAGTGTTATACCGGGTGCTCCAGCGGTTCTCGATCTGCCCGGCAAGCCGAACGCCCAGCAGCTGTTCGGTGCCGTCCAGGGACAGGCGACGATTCTTGCCTATGCCGACGTTTCGTTGGCGATTGCGGCGGCGGCGTTCGTCGCGGTTTTCCTGGTCGTGCTCATGCCCAAGCCCAAAAGGGGCGGCAGCGGGCCGGGCGCCGTCGAGATGTAGGGCTCGCGACCGCCGGCGTGCGCGTCAGTGGCCGAGATGCCAGCCATGGTTGGCGCAGGCGTACGGGCGCAGGCCGGTCGAGGTCGCCGGAATTGCACGCTCGGCGAGTTTTGCTGTCGCGAATGCTGCCTTCGGCGCTCCGTTTCGCTTGTAGCACGATCGCGGTCCGCCGGTTTTGCGCGACGCCCCGGGTGCTTGCTTTCCGGCGCCCTTCCCGTTACTCGTCATGGGTTCGACGGAGTTCGACCCGGGCGAGCGCGAAAACTCCGCGCGCTGTTGATGACCCCGGGCTGACACGACGTCGGGGTACATGACGATCGTGTTCATCGAAGCGGCGCTGCCGATTGCCATCGATCCGGCCTCGCCCGTCACGTGGTTCGTGGCGGCGGTCGCCGCGATCGTGCTCGCCTTGACTATTTCAACGCGCCGCAGTACGCAGCGCCCCCGCTCGATTCTCCCGGTTCGGCCGGCAGCCCAGGTTTTGAATCCCGTTCATCCGGCCTATGCCGCGGCTTGGTCCGCAGCGCAGACGCTGTTCTTCGCCGATCCGCGGGCGGCGTGCGAGCAGGCGGACCTGCTCGTCGGAATGCTGCTGCAGGAACGCAGCAACCCCACGAGCCTGCCCGAGGATGTCGCGCTGAGCCTCGCGGCCGCGCAGGCCGTGCTGGCTCGGAATGCTGCCTCCACCGAAGACCTGCGCGCCGCGTTCACCGCATTGCGCAGCGTTTTCGACACGGTGCTCGCCGGACGCCCCGCTTAGCGGGGTGTTAGCCGGGCGGCAGCGCAGCGACGAGGTCGCGCAGGAGTTCGGCGGCGCTTTCGGGGGTGATGTCGCGCTGGGGCATGCCCAGCATCTCATAGCCGACCATGTATTTGCGGACAGTCGCCGAGCGCAGCAGCGGCGGATAGTAGTGGGCGTGCAGGTGCAGCTCGTCGTGCGCAGCGCCGTCGGTCGGCCGCTGGTGGAAGCCCATCGAATACGGGAACGGCACGTCGAACACGCGATCGTACGCGGCGCAGATGATGCGCATCGCATCGGCGAGTCCATCGCGCGCCGGATCGTCCAACGCGTCGAGCGCGGTCGCGTGCACGCGCGGGACGATCAGCGTCTCAAACGGCCACACCGCCCAAAACGGCACCACGACCACCGCCTGCGCGTTGGAATACACGACGCGCTCCGCGGCGGCGATTTCCCGCTCGACGTAAGCGCACAGCAGACACGCGCCGCGCACGGCCCGGTAGGCGGCCGCCTCGGCCGCCTCTTTGAGCGGTTCGTTGGGAATGCTCGCGTTGGCCCAGATTTGAGCGTGCGGATGCGGATTGCTGGCCCCCATTGCTGCGCCGTGGTTCTCGAAGATGAGCACCGAGTTGATGTCCGGCCGTGCGCCGAGTTCCGAGTACTGGCTGGCCCAGGTGTCGATGACGGTGCGGATGTCGGTCGCGGTCATCTGTGCGATCGACTGATCGTGGCGCGGTGTGAAGCACACGACGCGGCAGATGCCGCCCTCCGCGCGCGCGACGAGCAGGCCCGCGTCGTCGACCGATGCCGGCGGCGTCGCCGGCGTGAGTGCGGCATAATCGTTGTCGAAGACGAACGTTCGGGCGTAGTCGGGATTGCGCGCACCGCCGGCGCGCGCGTTCCCGGGACACAGGTAACAGGTCGGATCGTACGCCGGTATACGCTCGGCGCCGCGAACCGCCGTCGATTCGCCCTGCCACGGGCGTGCAGTGCGCTGCGGCGAGACCAAAATCCACTCGCCGGTGAGCGCGTTGCGCCGCCGGTGCGGCCGCGATTCCCAGGCTCGGTCGTCGCTCACGGCGCGAGTCCCGCACCGGCCGCACCAACGCCCAAATAGACCTGCGGTTCGATGCCCGTTGCCGCGCGGTACGCCGGCACGATGTACGCAACAAACGCGTCGACGTCCGGCGCGGCGACCAAGTTGACGGTTGAGCCGCCGAAACCGCCGCCGGTCATCCGCGCGCCATACACGCCGCCGCTGAACGCCGTCGCCAGATCGACCATCGTGTCGACTTCGGGCGCGCTGATCTCGAAGTCGTCACGCATGCTGGCGTGCGAAGCGGCCATGAGCCGGCCGAAGCGCGACAGGTCGTCGGTGCGCAGCGTTGCGGCGGCATCGAGCGTACGGGCGTTTTCGGTGATGACGTGTCGGCAGCGGCGGAACACGCGCTCGGACATCGTCTCGCGGGCGTCCTCTAACTGCGCGAGCGTGACGTCGCGCAGCGCGCGCACGCCGGGATACCGGGCAGCGAGCGCCGTGACGCCGGCGATGCACTCGGCGTGCCGCTCGTTGTACCCGCCGGTGGCGTGATCGTGCTTGACCATCGTGTTGCAGACGACGAAGGTGGCCGTTTGCGGCAGCGGGACCGCCTCGAAGGTCAGCCTTCGCGTGTCGAGCAGGATCGCGTGTCCGGCCTGCGCGTTGGCCGAAATGAACTGGTCCATGATGCCGCTGTTCGTACCGGCATGCCGGTTCTCCGCACGCTG
>Ga0302326_10027437_pt1 | contig 11478 bp, 9 predicted proteins | sample Palsa_T0_3_FD_202264 | JGI IMG/M metagenome (GOLD analysis project Ga0302326, IMG submission 202264) | Peat permafrost microbial communities from Stordalen Mire near Abisko, Sweden - Palsa_T0_3 | ecosystem: Environmental > Terrestrial > Soil > Palsa > Peat permafrost | place: Sweden: Abisko...
GGGCCGAACTCGGTGGGAAACATCCGATCCGCGAGCACGTATTGCCGCGCCATCGACCAATAGGGCGCCGACTGCGCGCGCGGCACGTAGGCGTACGCATATTCGAGCGGACCGCCGTAGAAATGCTCGTGCTCGAAGCCGTTCATGCGACCGTGATTCCAGCCGCGGATGGCGTCGCGCCAGTTGTTCTCGATGTCGTGCGGATCCTGAAGCGGCGTGGGGTGCAGGGCGATCTTCTTCTTACCGGCATAGCCGAACGCCGGCGCGTCGGCGCCCGGAAAGCCGCTGAAGAGATTGTCGAAGCTGCGATTCTCTTGGATCACGATGACGACGTGCTTGATGTACGAGGTCGCCGGCGTCGACACGGGAGGCGACGTAGGCGAAGCCGCGCCGCTGCACCCGGCGGCCGCGGCCGCTAGCGAAAGGAGCAACGCTCGCACGGCCGGCCGATGCGCGTTCATCGTTGCGCCTTTCAGCGCGCGGAAAACACCGCCCTTGCATGGCGCTTGGTCGCGTGAGATAATACGCCAACCGCGGGTAATCCCAGGAGAGCAAAGCAACGATGCCGACTCGTCGCGACGGAGCGATACCAGCAGCAGCCGCTTTTTTGGCAGCCCTGCTGGTAAACGCCGGATGCTCGTCCACCGTCGCCACGACGAACGCCGCGCTCCCCGCCGTTTCGGATGCATATATCCGTGCCGCCACTTCGGGCGGCTTCATCAATCACGTCGTCATCGTGATCCAAGAGAACCGCAGCTTCGATAATCTCTTCGCAACGTTTCCGGGAGCGGACGGCGCGACGTCCGGACTCATGAAGACGCCGAGCGGCGACCTGTACGAGCCGCTGACCGAGAGCCGGCTCGAGATGGACAGCCTCGGCCACGAGCACTTCTCGTTCGTTCTCGAGTACGATCACGGCAAGATGGACGGTTTCGGTCTCGTCAAGCGCGAGCTCCCCAAAGGCCTTAAGATCAAGTCGGGGACGTACGCCTACCGCTACGTCAACCCCAAGTACATCGCGCCGTACTGGGCGATGGCCCAGCAGTACGTGCTCGCCGACCACATGTTCACCACCCAGAGCAGCAGCAGTTTCACCGCCCATCAAGATCTCATCGCCGGCGGCACGCCGATCGGCAACGATAACGTGATCGATTTCCCGACGCCGTCGTCGTGGGGCTGCAACGCACCGCACGGCACCGTCACCTCGCTGATCACGCCGACCGGCCACTACATGCGCGACAAGGGGCCGTTTCCGTGCTTCACCTATGCCACGATGCGCGATCTGCTCGACGCCAAGGGGCTGCCGTGGCTCTACTTCACCAACACCTCGCACGCATACGTCTGGAACGCCTTCGATGCGGTGGCGGCGGTCCGCAACGGGCCCGAGTGGACGACCAACATCGTGATCCCCGAGACGAGAATCTACCAAACGATCGAGAACGCGCAGCTTCCGGCCGTTACATGGATCATCCCCGACGCGCTCGATTCCGATCACCCGGGCCTCCATTCCGACACGGGGCCTTCGTGGGTGGCAAGCATCGTCAACGCGATCGGCGAGAGCGCGTACTGGACGTCAACGGCGATCGTCGTGGTGTGGGACGACTGGGGCGGCTACTACGATCACGTCGCACCGCCGCAGATCGACGGTCAGGGCCTGGGAATGCGCGTGCCGATGCTGGTGATCTCGCCGTACGCCCGCGAGACCGTTCCGAACACGCCCGGATACATCTCCCATACGCAATACGATTTCGGCAGCATCCTCAAGTTCGTGGAAGACAACTGGGGACTCGGCCGGCTCGGCACGTCCGACGATGGATCCAAGAGCATCCTCGACTGTTTCGACTTCAAGCGCCCGCCGCGTCCGTTCATTCCGATCGCGGCAAGGTACACGCGCTCGTATTTCGAGCGGCGTCCCCCCTCGGGCTTACCGGTCGATACGGAATAGCGCCGGCTACGGCGTTTGGTGCGGCGGCGGAAGATCCGTGACGCCCGCAGCGTGACGAATGGCATCGACGTCGGCAATCAACGCCTCGCCCAACGAGTCTTTCGGCGGACAGGTGAGATCGGGCGACGTCCAGCCCTGCCACGATACGTGGATCGACGAACCGAAAGACGCGCTCTTCATGCAAGGAACCGTTGCCGCGTTGCTCTTCTTCGCGGCGGCGACGTCCTTGAAGAACGTCTCGGTCGTTGCCGCGGGAATCGTGAACGCCTTGGGCGTCTTCGCGGCCGGTCCGCCGCGCGTCTGCAGCGTGACCGATCCCTTGCCGTCGGACGACACGTCAATCGTGTATCCGTAGGCGTTTGTCGAGCCTGAGTCGACGATCACGGCGCTATCGAGCGGGGCGGCAGCCACACCGGTTGCAATCGCGAGTACCGCGCCCAGAGTTGCAAGGAATTTCATCGTTAGAAACCTCCCGTTCCATTCGGCGAGCCCCAGCCCGTCGCTCCGTCGTAGCCGCCCTTGGCTCCAAGGTGATGGTAGCCTCCGGTCGTACCGTGCTGCCAAATCCATCGCGGCGCGTTCGCGCGAGCGGAACCCGGACCGAGCGCAAAAAGCGCGGCGACGATGGCCGTTCCAACGCTCGTGCCGCCCATCTGCACCCAACCCCCGCTCGTCGAAGAATAGGTCGCAACGCCCGTCACCGGATCGGCGATTGCCGCTACGTCGACCGCGGACCGCGTCTTGCACCCGGTCACGTGTTGCCACGCGGGCTTCGGCACGAGCGCGCTGCACCGGTGCGAACCGGCCGGCCACGCGCGCTCCGACCATCCGCGCGGCGAATCACTCGCGCGCAGCGACGTTCCCGCCACGCAGACGACGCCGGCATACGCGCACGGTGCTTGCGCGACCGCAGCGTTTCCCGCGCTCGCAACGATCGCGCGGCCCGGGTGACGGTAGGCCGCATCGGACGCAGCATCTTCTTTTCCGCCGTACGGATTGGCGATTGCGTCGGCGCCGAGCGCGACCGCGGCGTTCGCAGCGGCTGCCAAATCGGTGCTCTTGCTGCTGTTCGCCTCGACGAGCACGATTTTGCAGCTCGGGCAGACGGCCGAAATCACGTCGAGATCGAGCGCCTGTTCGGCGCGCCAGTCGTCATCGGAATCGACGCTCGGCAACGGATTCGCGCGCCCGCTCTGGTTGACCACGCGCAGACACCCGCTCGCGATCGCGCAACCCGCCAACCCCATGGCGCCGCGATAGACGCGGAGGTCGGCGGCGGCATCCGGATAGCCGTGTGCCGTCACCACCGCGACGACGCCGTTCTTGCCGTATCGCGAGGCGGTCGAAACGCCGTACGCGGCGGCGATGTCGGAGGCGCAGTAAGGAATCCGTCGATTGCAGTTTCCGGGAGCAGGCACCGAAACGGCTCCCTGCACGATCGCATCGCAGGCGCGCCGGCCCGGCGCGGGCTGACGGCAAACCGAGCGCGCGGTCGACGATTTCGCCGCCGCCGTCTGGGTGGGTGCTGCGCTCGGCTGCTCGACGTGCGAGAGCGGCGCATCGTCGTCGGAAGGCGCGGCGTTGGGCGCATCGTCGCTTGGCGACGCGTGCGTGCCGTACGTTTGCGACGACGTTTGCGGCTCGGCGGCCGGGAGCGGCGTCTGCTCCATTGAGGCACCCATGCAGCCCGCCATCGCCGCGACCGCGAACAGCGCGACGATTCTTAGAATGCGCCGACTCCCGAAGGCGTGCCCCATCCGGTTGGGCCGTCGAATCCGACCCGCGCGTAGCAGATATAATGCACCGTCGAGGCGCAGTTCACGCCGAGTTTGGAATCGAGATTGTTCCCCAGCGTCACGTCGTTGACGTGCCCGGAGTGATGCTTCCAAAAGTACGACGGACCGCCTTGCGCGGCCGCGTTTCCGGCCAATGCGTAGACGCCGGCGATGATCGGCGTTGCGACGCTCGTCCCGCCGAAATCCCAGAAGCACTGCGACGGCGGACAGCTCCCGATCTCGGTGTTGTACACAATAACGGGCGCGCGCAGCGACGCCGTAGCCGACGTATCCGCGGCCGAGCGCATCGTGCACTGCGTATCGGTCTGCCATGAGGGCTTCGAGATCTTCGTGCTGCAGGCGCTCCCGGTCGCGCCGCACGGGCCGCCGCAGCCGTCGAAGGTCCAGTCGTTCCACACCGTCTCGCTCCAGCCGCGCTTATTGTTGCCGCGCACCAAATGGGTGCCGCCGACGCAGACGACGTAGGTGTAGGTGCACGGCTGAATCGGGCCGCCGCCGTACTTGCCGCCGCCGCCGTTATCGCCGGCGGCCGCCGTAATCACGACGCCTGGCTGGTGGAAGATCGAGTTATCCGAGCCTTCGGGACCGCCGCCCCACGAAACGCTGATATATTTGGCGCCGAGCCGGCCCGCCGTCTTCACGCCCTGGTACAGATTGCTGGTGTCGTTGTTCTGAGTCTGGACCAAAATGATCTTGCAGTTCGGGCAGATTCCCGAAACCATGTCGAGGTCGGTGGATTGCTCGCCATCCCAATTTTGATTCTCACCGGGAAGCGGCGACGTGGCGCCGTTCTGATTCACGATGCGCAGGCACTTGTTCGTCGTACCGCACGCGATCAGACCCATCGTCTTGCGAAAGTAGGCGAGATCCGAGGCGGCGTGATGATAACCGTACGCGTCGACGATCGCGACGGTTTTGTCTTTCCCGGCCGTCAGCGACGGCAGCTTATACGCGTCCTGCAGATCGATCGGGCAATATCCCTGACCCGATCCGAACGGACACTTCTCGGCCGCCGGTTCGCCCTGCGGCTCGTCTTGCGTTTGCGACTGCAGCGTCGGCTTGACATCGGTGCGCGCCATCGCGAAGCACTGCATCTGGTCGGCCGTGCCAGCGTCGGGACAGAGCGGACGGACCGGATCGAGCCCGAGGAAGGGAATGTCGCCGCTTGCGGGCCCCGCGAGCGCGTCGGGCGCGGTCGCTACGCTTCGTTGCGCGAACGACGATTGCGGAACCAGCGATTGGTTCATCCCCGCGCCCGAGCATGCGGCGAGCGCGGCGACGGCCAATACGGACAGGATTCGATGGAGTGCGGTTTTCACGAAGACCTCCCAACCTTTAACGCGGCGCGGCGCGCCCCCGTTCCCTCATAGGGCGAGAGGGTAGGTTCGCATGACGGCCCCGCCCGCACCTATGCGCTGCCGCGTCGGTACGCCGCTTCGCCGCGATTTGTTGATTATAGGCAACGGCGCGAGCATTCTCGCGAGCAGTTTCGTACCTTCCAAAGCAGGCGAGGCCGCCAAACCGACCGACGCACTGCTCGCCGAAGCATGCGCGCAAGTGCGCGCGTACTTCGCGCGGCGGTTGCGGCGTTTCGATCTGCCGCTCGCGCTCGAGGGCACCGCGTTTCAAGTCGCCGCGTGGCGCGCGGTCGCGTCGCTGAGCTTCGGCGAGTTCGTCTCGTATGCCGACGTCGCGCGCGCGATCGGACATCCGCTCGCGCACCGCGGCGTCGCCGCGGCGATGGCGAAGACGCCCATCGATCTCTTCATCCCGGCCCACCGCGTGATCGGGGCCGACGGACGCATCAAGGGCGCCGGGCCGACGTCGTTGCGAATCGCGCTCGCGCAGTTCGAACGCGCTACGACGCGGCTGGAGAGTACGCGGCGTGTTCGACCGTCTCGTCGAGAAAGCGCGACTGAAACGCGATGACGTCGTCCACGAACGGAAACTGCGGATGGTGCCGAACCGGGGCGAGCCGGTAGCCGTCGCCGTCACGCTCGAGGATCTGCCACCCAACCATGAGCGGAAGCGCGGCGCGCACCAGGGTACGCGGCTTGCGCCGCAGCTCGGGATCGACGAAGAGTCCCCGAGGTAAACGTCCGAGCGCATCGGTGACCGCCGCAACGGCCTCTTCTTCCGTGAAGCGCTCGGACCCGGCGTGCAGCCACGCGCCGAGTAGTTGACTCGTCGTCACCGGGCGGATCGCCGCGAGCGTGCGCGCGATCCGCGTAATCCACGGCTCGGGTCCGTCTTGGAGAGGCGCGACGCGAAAGAGCATCGATAGGCGTTTGGCGACGAACGGATCGTAGCTCACGCCGGCGATGTAGATCGTGGCCAGCGGCGCGAGCCGCTCGATCACGCCGCGCATCGGCATGATCCGTCCGTCGCTCGTATAGTGCCCCTCGGGCGTCAGATAGAACGTCGCGCCGCGACGCACGAGGTCTTCCATGCGGGCGAGATCGCCGTCGAGATGCGCGCGCGTCTCGTCGAGAATTTCGCGCCGGTACGGCTCGCGCACCGTTGCGAGCTTGACGACTCGATGCGCCTCATCGAAGAGGTCGCGCTTGTAGAGATCCGCACTGCTGGTTCCCGGCGGGAATCGCGAGGCGACGCGCTCGTCGAAGATTTCGTCCAGCGGCAGCACGCCGTGACGGCGCTGCGCGGCGAACGCAAACGCGGCCATGCCGCGCGCGGCGAGCTCGTTTTCGAGCGGCAGCATTCCGAGCGCGACGAAGAGCGGCCCCGCGTTGACGCGCCGCAAGAGGACGCCCAGCCAGGGCAGGCGCTCCGCGAGAAATCCGGGCTCGTACATGCGGCGCGAGCTCGCCGTAAAGATCGGATGGCGCCACGGACCGCACTCGACGGTCATCGTCGAGACGATCGCAGGCGATTCAAAGTCGTGCTGATGATTGGCAACGATCAGCGCCGGTCCGCGGCGCCGCGGTACTCCCCCCCAACGACGCACGCGATACGCCGTATGATCCCAGACGTAGTTCGAAACGACGGCCATCGCGCGCAGCGGCACGGCCCAGAGCGACGAGATCGGGTGTCGCCCGACGCGCAGCACGACCAGCGACGCGAGCGCGAAGCTAAAGCCCGAGAGCCCGAAGACCGCCTGGTAGCCGGCGCGCGTACCGTGGAAGGCACCGATCAGCCAACCGCCGACCAATGGTGCCACGACGTTGGGCAGCAGCGTGGCGATGCCCCAGAGCCCGAGGTCGCGCGCGACGTCGCGCAGTTTGGGAATCGAATCCATCGCCAGCGCCCATCCGCTCGAGATGACGCCCCCGAAACCGATCCCCCAGAACACGGCGAACGGCAGCATCCAGTGCAGGGTCGGCGCGAGCGCGAATCCGATGGTCGCCAGCGCCATGCACCCTCCGGCGAACGCCGTAACGATCTTGCGCGGATAGCGATCGGAGAGCAGCCCGAGATACACGCTCGAAAGCACGGCGCCCCCGATCGTCGCGAATGCGTAGAGCGCGGTGCCGGCCGAGGGATTCTCCACGTGCTGCACGTCGCGGAAAAAGAAGAGCACGAACGTCTGCAGCATCACGAGCCCAAAAAAGACGAGCGCCCGCGCGACGAAAACGACGATGAAATCGTGCCAGTCGCGAACGTGCGCGTGTTCTTCGCCGTCGTAGGTGCCGTCGCCGATTCCGAGCAGCGATAGACCGCCCGCCACCATGATCGCGGCAGTGGCGAGAAACGTGATGCGCGGGTCGGGCACGACGCCGGCAATCGCAAAGCCCAAGACGGTACCCGCGAGCGTCGTCACGCCGCGTACGCCCGAAACGGCGCCCCAGTTCTGCCGCGGAACCGTTTCCGGCAGCAACGCTTGATACGCGCAGAGCGCGAGGTTGGCTCCGGCCGTCGCGATCACGAGCATGATCCCGAACCAAAGCAGCGAGTGCGCGTATGAGAGGGCTACGAGCGCGGCGATATCGATGACGAGACCGACGGCAACGAACGAACGCCGCGAGCCGCCGCGGCGCCGCAACGTGTCGGAGAACCATCCGCCGAGCGGAGGGACGACCATCGCGGCCAACGCCGAGATGCTCGCCAGCAGCGCGAGGACGAAGACGTGATTCTCCGGCGCCAGCGAGACCGTCATCGCCGGCACGGCGATCGTCATCAGCGCCGTATCTTGAAACGTGAGCGGCAACCACAGGAAGTTAAGCGTGACCCAGGCGCCGATTTGGCGCACGCGCGCCGGCGGTGTACCCACGGACGACGCGGCTACTGTTTGACGGCGTCGATCAGGATGATGCCGCGGCCGCCAAAGTCTCGCAGTTGGTCGAGCGACGCGACGGCCGCACCAACCGGCGTATCGGGATTCGTCGCCTCGCTGATCGAGAACCCGGTTTGCTTCTTCGCTTGCGCGTCGATCGGATCGCGCAGCATGCTCGGCATGTGCTTAAAGCGTCCGATCAGCCCGAGCATCGGCCCCGCCTTCTCGTCGAGCGTTTGCGGGTCGACGACCATCACGACCACGCCGTGCCGCTTTCCGGAATCGCTGTTCTCGAAGGCGACGAAGTCGATGCCGAGCGCGCGCGTGTGCGTGCGCACGGCCTCCATCCCAGTTCCGGTCATCGCCAACGCATATCCGGGCGGCGGATGCACGCTGAGATCGCTCAACCAGGTCTCGAGCGCCGACATGTAGGCCTGCGTTCCGGCGACGACGTCGTGACCGTCGTACGTTCCGGCACCCTGCGCAAGCACGGCACTATCGGCCGTCCCCGGCTGGGCGCGAATCGTCGTCGTCCAGGCCCGCGACGAGAGCACTTGCGAGCCGTCCAAGAGCGGAAATGCCACCGGATTCGTCGCCTGCGGCGAGGGGCCCGCGGCAGCATGGTTTCCGCTCGAGCACGCCGCCAGCATGGCGGCAGCGAGCACGGCGAGGGATAGACGCGTCACGGCCAAGCGCATTCGAGGAGAACCCCGGCACCCCCCGTAAGGCACGCCTGGTGGCGCTGTCCTATGGTTCATACCTAAAAATCAACGAGCTGCTCGCCCTCCAAGAGCCGCTCTCTCGCCCTGCCCACCACGACGAGATGCTCTTCATCGTGATCCATCAGGTCTACGAGCTGTGGTTCAAGCAGATGCTCCACGAGCTCGACGCGACGATGGCCGCCATCGACCGCGACGATTTGCTGCGGGTCGCCAAGCACTTCCGCCGCATTCACGCGATCCAGCGCCTGCTCGAACAGCAGGTGGACATTTTGGAGACGATGACCCCGCAGGACTTCAACCAATTTCGCGACCATCTCAATCCCGCGAGCGGGTTCCAATCGGTGCAGTTCCGTGAGTTGGAGTTTGCCTGCGGCGTGCGCCACACCGAGGTGTTGCAGTGGATTGCGGTCGACGACGCGCAGCGCGCGCGGTTGGAACGGCGGCTGAGCGAGCCGTCGCTCTACGATCGGGTCAAGGCGCTGCTGCGCCGCCGCGGCTTCGCGGTCGATTCCAGCGCCGAACTGATCGAATCGTTTCGCCGCATCTACACCGCCGAGGCCGAATATTACGACCTCTACGTTCTCCTCGAAGAGCTCATCGAGTTCGACGAGCGCTTCCTACTGTGGCGCGGGCGGCACGTGCGCATGGTCGAGCGCATGATCGGACAGAAACAGGGGACGGGCGGCTCGCTGGGTGCGCGCTATTTGGAGAGCACGCTCGCCTATCGCTTCTTTCCGGAGCTCTGGGAGGTCCGCACCTATCTCGGCGCGGGGACCTACGCATGAACGAAACGCCGACGCTTTCGAACGAGCTGGCGCAGTGGCGCGCCGAGTTTCCGATCCTCGGCAGCTCGACGTATTTGGTAAGCCACTCGATGGGTGCGGCCCCGCTGCGCGCACGCGACGCGCTCAACTCCTACTGGAGCGAATGGGCTGCCGATGGTCCCGAGGCGTGGGAACGCTGGTTGCCGCGTATCGCCGAGATCGCCGACGGCATCGGCGCGATCGTCGGCGCGCCGGCCGGCAGCTGCTTCCTCGGCCCTAACGTCTCGGTACTGCAGGCCGCGATCGCGACCTGCATCGACTTCCGCGGCGAGCGCAACGAGGTTCTTTACGAGTCGCTGCAGTTTCCGTCGCTCACCTATGTATGGCGCGAATGGGAACGCTACGGCGCCGCCGTGCGCGTCGTCGGATCCGACGACGGCCGCACGATTCCTACCGAGCGCATCGTCGCGGCAATTACCGAAAAGACGGCGCTCGCCGTGCTCTCGCACGCATACTACGTTTCGGGCGCAATCGCCGACGTGCGCGCGATCCAGGCGCACTGCCGCAGCGTTGGAGCGCTGCTCTGCGTCGATGCCTATCAAACGACCGGCATCTATCCGTACGACGTGACGCAATGGGATCTCGATATCGTGACCGGCGGCTCACATAAGTGGCTCTGCGGCGGCCCCGGCTGCGGTTGGATCTACGTGAAGCCCTCGCTGCTTGAGCGATTCCGTCCGGCCGTCACCGGCTGGATGGCGCACGCGCGCCCGTTCGAATTCGAACCCGCGCCGATCGAGCACGCACCCTCGATGTTTCGCTTCGGTCACGGCACGCCGACGATACCCGGGTATATGGTCGCGCGGCCCGGGCATCGGATCGTGGCATCGATCGGCGTCGCACGAATCCGCGAACGCAACGTTGCCCTCACGCAGCGGATCGCCGAGCGCGCGCTCGAGCGCGGGCTGCGCGTGAACTCTCCACTCGATCCGCAGCGCCGCACGGGCTGGATCGGCATCGACTTCGACGGCGCGGAGCAGGCCTGCCGTACGCTCGCGCAGCGGCGGGTCTTCACGGACTACCGGCCCGGCTGCGGGATCCGCATCGGCCCTCACTTCTATACCGCCGACGACGAGATCGACGCATTCTTCGACGAGCTCCAATCCGTGCGGCGGTAGTTTCGTGTCACCGTAAGAGCGATGGAAACCACTTCCATGATCGTCGACCACACTCGAATTGGCGCCGCATTCCGGCGCCTTTCGATTCCCGTTGCCGTGCAGATGCTCGGCGATCAGCTCTTGGGAACGGTCGACACGATCGCGATCGGCAGCCTCGGCGCCGTCGCGCTCGCCGGCGCGACGGCGGCGAACGCGATCTTCATCGCGATCGTCTTCGCCGCGTCGGGTTTCTTGAGCGGCGCGGCGATCGTCGCAGCCCAGCGCATCGGCGCCGGCGACATCCACGGCTTCGCGCGCACCGTCCGCGCGGGTGCCGTCGTTCCACTGCTCGTGGGCGCGATCGCGTTTGGGGTTAGCCTCGCCGCCGCACAGCCCGCAATGCACCTCCTCGTCGGCACGCTTTCAAGCGCGCACGCCGGGGGCGTGTATCTCATCCTGCGCTGCGCGTCCATCGTTCCGATGATGATCTCCGGCACGTTGATCGTCGGCCTTGGGGCCGCGGGCAATCGCCAACTCGGCGTACTGACGCTCGTCATCGTGAATCTCATTCACATTCCGCTGCTGATGATGCTGGGACTCGGATGGTGGACGCATCATCCGTTCGGGATCGTCGGCGCCGGGATCTCGTCGCTGCTCTCCGAGACGATCGCCGCATGCTACGCGCTCGCGTACACCGCGCGCCGTCCCGCGTATCGCGTCTTCGACGAGATGAGCCTGTCGTGGCCGCTCGCGCGCCGCTGCGCCGGGCTTGGGCTTCCCGAAGCGGTATTTCTGCTCGGCGTGACCGTGCCCGACATCTTCTTCGTCGCCATGCTCGCGCCGCTCGGAGCGATCGCCGTCGC
>Ga0302326_10027439_pt1 | contig 11478 bp, 9 predicted proteins | sample Palsa_T0_3_FD_202264 | JGI IMG/M metagenome (GOLD analysis project Ga0302326, IMG submission 202264) | Peat permafrost microbial communities from Stordalen Mire near Abisko, Sweden - Palsa_T0_3 | ecosystem: Environmental > Terrestrial > Soil > Palsa > Peat permafrost | place: Sweden: Abisko...
CACGGTCCTCGCCGTTCTTGTCGCGGCCGCGCGGCACCGCGAGGCGCAGTTGCGCCACCTTCGTGTCGCCGCGCTCGCGGAGCTCGACGTCCTGGGTGATGCGGCCGATCAGATGCATTACTTGGAATTGGGGTTGGGTGGATCTCTCGGTGGTGATCGTGGTCATGACAGCTCGCTTTTGATGGGCTTGGACGGGTGAGGTCGGTCGGCGTCGGCGAAGTGGTGTCGCCGGCGCCGATGGGTGGTTAGAAGTCAGCGGCCTCGTCGGTGGGCTCGGTGTGTTGGGCGTCCGGGGCGTCGCTGTTGGGCTTGCCGCCGAACTGGACGCGCCCGACGATGTGGTGGCGGCTGCGGCGGGTGCCGTTGTCGTCCCACTCGCGGTAGACGAGCCGGCCCGTGACTGCGATGGCGCGGCCTTTGGTGAGGTACTTCGCGCAGGCGTCGGCCTGGGCGCCGAAGGTGGCGACGTCGATGAACATCGGCGGCTGGTCCTTCTGGTCATTGACCGCGAGGCGCAGGTTGCAGACCTTGCGGTCGTCGTCGAGCTGCTTGACGACGGGATCGGCCGTCAGGTTGCCGACGAGGGTGATTACTTGGAATTGAGGCGGAGGGGCTTCTGCGACGGCGAGCGTGGTCATGTCGTGGCCTTTGTTGAGCCAGGTGGATGGGTGGATCGGGGTGTTGACCGGCGCGGTTGGCGTCGGCGGCGTGGCCCGCCGACGCCCGGTTGCTGTCAGAAGCTCGCGACCTCCTCGGCGACGTCCGAGGTGTCGCCGGCGGGCTCGTCGGGCTTGCCGCCGAACTGGACGCGGCCGACGATGTGGTGGCGGCTGCGGCGGGTGCCGTTGTCGTCCCACTCGCGGTAGACCAGGCGGCCGGTGACCGCGACCGCGCGGCCCTTGGTGAGGTATTTCGCACAAGCGTCGGCCTGAGCGCCGAAGGTCGCGACGTCGATGAACATCGGCGGCTGGCCCTTCTGGTCGTTGACCGCGACGCGGAGGTTGCAGACCTTGCGGTCGTCGTCGAGCTGCTTGAGAACGGGGTCGGCGGTCAAATTTCCGACCAACGTGACCGAATTAACTGCCGGAGCTGATGCGCTCATCTTTGGTTCCCTCCTTGTGGGGATCCGGTGGTTGACGTGAGCCCAAACGCCGGGCCGGCGGCCAAGCGGAACGAGCCCTTGGGCGAGGGGAAGGGAGCGTGCGACCTTGAAGCGACCCGGTCGCGGGCCGGCAAGACTGGGCGTCGCCAACCGCCGGGTTCCTGCAGTGGCGCGAACCGGAGTGCTCTTGCTGCTGCGGTCAGAAGCGGCTGCTCAGAGTGGCTCGTCGCAGCAGCCCGTTGGTTGCGGGTCGGCTGACCTGCTGGGATGCTTGGCCGGTGTTCGAGCGGTTCACCGAGCAGGCGCGGGCTGTCATTGGCGACGCCGACGCCCAGGCCAAGGCGCTCGGCCACGAGCGTGTCGGTCCGGAGCATTTCGTGCTCGCGCTTGTCCGCAGCGCCGAGAGCGGCGCTGGCGAGATCCTGCGAGCCCGGGGGGTCACCGAGGACGCGTTCCGCGCCCGGCTGCTCGAGAGCGTCGGGGCTGGCGAGAGTGAGCCGTTGGTCGAGAGACGAAAGCCGTTCACGCCGCGGGCGAAGAAGGTGCTTGAGTTCTCCCTGCGAGAGGCGCTCACGCTGGGGACGAATTGGATTGCGACCGAGCACATGCTGCTCGCGATCGCGGGCGAGCACGACCACTTCGCGATCCGGCCTCTGAGCGAGGGGTGGGGTCTTTCGCCGGAGGAGATCCGCGGCGCCGTGATCGAATCGCTGCCATCTCTGGAGCTGATTCCTGCCGAACGCGGCGTTCCGATCCCTCAGATCTCGGACGAGCGGCGATCGTTGGCCGTCCGGGTCGATCCCTCGCGGACGGTCCAGCGGCTGTTGATGAGAGCTGGCGCCTGCGCGTTGGACGACGGCCGCACGCAGATCGATATCGATGACATCTGGCTGGCTTTGACTCGCGAGCCGACCGCGATCCAGCTGGCGTCTCTGCTCGGCGTCGACGAGGTCGCCGTCCGCGGGGCGATCAAGCGGCGTGACGTATCTGCTGAGCCGCCGGAGGCATCCGCTGGTGGTTAGTCGCTTCCACGCTGGCGCCGGCCGCGCCGGCCGCGCCGGGGTGCGGTAGCGGTCATGTTCGAGCGTTTCAACCAGACGGCCCGCCAGGTCGTCGTCAACGCACAAGAAGAGGCGCGTCGCCTGCGCCACAACCACATCGGAACCGAACATGTGCTGCTCGGGCTGCTGTATGAGCAGGACCAGATCGCCGACCGGGTCTTGCGTTCGCTCGGTCTCACGCCCGAACTGGTTCGCGATCAGGTCGTCGAGATCGTTGCGCCCGGTGAGGAGGTCACGGCCGGGCAGATCCCGTTCACTCCCCGGGCCAAGAAGGTGCTTGAGCTCGGTCTGCGGGAGGCGCTCAGCCTCGGACACAACACCATCGGCACCGAGCATCTCCTGCTCGGCCTGTTGCGCGAGAACGAGGGGGTCGGGGTCCGGATTCTGCTCGAGCGTGGTCTCGATCCAGAGCAGATCCGCGCCTCGGTGCTTGAGCTGCTTCCGGGACCCGATCCAGACCCACCACGAACCTCGGTTCGCTCGGTGGGACAGGCGCAAGCCGGCCCGCCACGCCGTGGGATGGGGTTCACCGTCACTCCGTCTGAGCGTGCTGAGCGCGTCCTGATGCAAGCTTGCGCGCATGCGCTGAGCGAGGGCCGCACCGAGTTCAACGTCATTGATCTCGTGTTCGCGTTGCGGCGCGACGAGCAGGCCGCTCGAGAGATGGCCCGGGCGGTGATGATCTCTCCGGCTGAGAGGACTCCGGAGCGAGGCGCGGCAAGCGACGAGACCGGTTCCACCCCCGAGGTATGACGCGCAAGCGCACCCACAGAGCCGACCTGCGCCGCGGGCGGGTCGCGATCCGGCGCTGCGGTCGAGCTCGTCAACCATGCCTTTGCTCTCCTCTCCGATCAGGATCCGCCGGCGTGGCCGGCTCGGCTGGTTGGGATGGGGCCGCGGCAAGCTGGCTTGGGGTGGGTCCGGCGGGTGTGGGCGTGTCGGCGAGCAGGTCGATGAGCCGCACGACTGCTTGCTGGTCGCTCTCGACAGCGGCGCGTTCGTCGTCGGTGAGCGGGATCTGCACGAGCATCCGCTGGATGCCGGTCTTCGCCTCGAGCAGCTGCCCTTCGGTTGATGGTTTGGGGAGGTAGAAGTCGCAGCGGGCGCATGCCATCCGGTGCGGGCATTGCTCAAAGAAGCTGTAGGAGCAGTAGCCATGTCCGAGGTCGTAGAACTCGAACGGGCCGCCCTGGCCTGCTTGGCCGTTGGTGATCGCGTCGCGATCCAGCAGCACTTCGATCGTGCGGATGTTCCGCGCGAAGTACCCGGCGTCGGTGTAGGCCTTGGTCAGCGTGAGCGGGGTGATCCGCGCGTAGTGCTGGGTCGATGCTGGTGAGCTGTGTCCGAGCCAGGCCTGCAGCTCGAACAACGTCATCGGGTCTTTGGCGTTGTAGAGCTGGGTCGCGATCGTCGCTCGGGCGCGGTGGCTGGTGATCTGTCCGCGGACGTCCTCGCGCGGGACACCGGCTTTGCGGCAGAGCATCGGGATCAGCACGCGGTTGAGGTAGCCGGAGGAGAGCCGCGCGCCGCGGAAGCAGAACAGGAAGTCGACCTGCTCCCCGGTCTTCAGGTCGGGGTGGCGTGGCTGCGTGTGACGGAGCGCCTCCCATTCGGTGATCGCGTCCCCGACGAGTGGGTCGACGGGCTTGGTGAACGCCGTCGAGGTTTTGTTCGTCGGAACGTCGAGTAGACACACTCGCCCGCCCGAGTCACCGTCGCCGTCACTGTCGGCGTCGTGTTGCCAGCGGATCGCGCCGACGCGCAGGCGGACGATCTCGTCTGAGCGCAGCCCGGCGAACAGCCACAACAACGCGACCGCGCGGACAAGCTGCAGCGGATACCACGGCGTGCCCACGTTGATGTCGTGCGCGCCGGACTTGCGGCCGTGGACGGGGAGGTCCTCGACGGTCAGGTTCAGCCCGGCCCACATCAGCTTCGCCCAGATCTCCTCGGAGATCACACGCGGGTCAGGGCCTATGAGATTGCCGACCGAGCGTGGGAGCGCCAGCGCGCGGCGGGGGTCGAACCGTCGCTCGATCCATTCCCATTCCTGCAGGTCGCAGAAGAACCGTCGCAGCGTCCAGATCAGCTGCGCCTTGGTCCGTGGGCTGAGTTGCCCGCCGTGGCGGCGGCGCATGTAGTCGGTGTTCGGCGCGTTTGAGAACTCGCCGACCAGCATCTGGTCCACGCGCGCGACCCACGCTGCGGCGACCTCGCGCGTCCACGAGCACGGGTCGGCGTGCTCGGGCAGCTCCGCCTCTAGCCACCGGCCGCACTTGATCAGCGAGAAGTACGTGCCATGCTGGGTTGACCGCGACAGCGTGCAGGTCCGAAACCAGCGCTGCGCCCAGTCAAGCCAGAGCTCGGGCACATCGTGTTGCCCGGCGCGGCTGCGCGCCAGCCACTCCTCCCGCGACGGTGCCGCGCCGAACGGCGAGGCGTCCAGCAGGCCTATGTCGACCATCGTTCGCGCGAGCTGCTGAACGCCATAGCGGCGCGCGCGATGCTGCTCGCGTGCGTGCAACTCGACCAGCAGCTCAGAGCAGCCCGCGAGATCGGTGAGTAGCGGACTGCGCGCGGCGAGCATCAGCTCCAACAGCGCCCGCTGCAACCCGGGACGCCCGAGCTGGGTCGCGAACCCGAACTCGTCAAGATGCGCGGACACCTGCCGCACAGACCCCTCGACAGCGTCGCGGCCGAACAAGCGGCCGGCGAACAGGCTGCACTTGAACCCGCGGATGTCCCAGTGCAGATCAGTGAACCCCGCGCACTGGTAGCCAACGGCGATCACGAACTGACGGACGTCCACGTCGCACGCCGCGACCGTCCGCGCCCACGTCGCTCGGTCCCACCCCCAGAACGCTGATTGCTCCCGGCTCATCGCCGCCAGCAGCTCACCGCGCGTCGCCCCACGCGCCCACCCACGCGAGCTGTGACAGCCCGCGACATCGAGCACGTCGTTAATCGGCACAAGCAGCCGCGCGACCGCGTCCCCGACCCCCCGCGGCCACCGCGACGGACGCGCCGCGAGCAGCCCGAGCGCCCACCGCTCGGTGCGGTCAAGGGTCGCGCGGCGGTCATAGCGCGCGGGGTCGACCAACGGCGTCCACCGCGGGCCTTCTTCGTGAGCGAGTGCGAGCACCGTCATGCGAGCACCTCCGCGAGCTGCGCGATCCGGTCCGCGTGGACCTGCGACATCCCGCTCGCCAACCGATCGGCGAGATCACGGCCCGAGAGGTGGATGTAACGCTGCGTCGTGTCCGTCGAGCGGTGCCCCGCGAACGACGCGATCTGATGAAGCTCCCACCCCGACCGCGCCAGATCCGTCAGGCACAAGTGCCGCAGCGTGTGCGTGCTGAACGCCGGCACACCTGCCCGCAGCGCGATCGAGCGCACCACCTTCGACCACGTCCACGGCGACACGCCCGCCGCCCGGTTGCGCGGTGACTCCGACACGAACAACGCGCCCCGCTCACGCGTGATCGAGCGGCGATGCCGCAGATACGCCGCCAGCAACTGACCGGCGACCGCCGAGTAGGGCACCACCCGACCGCGGCGCGTCTTCGTCGTCTCCGCCCGCACCCGCAACATCCGATGCGCCGGATCGAGATCGTCCGTCGCGAGCAGACACAGCTCCTCGCGACGCAGTGCCGCGTCATAGGCCAGCGCGAGCATCAACCGGTTGCGCAGGGATTCCCCTGCCGCGACGTCGAGCACCGCGAGCCACTGATCGTCTGTCGGGATCCACGGCAACCGCTCAAACCGCGGGACCAGCCCGCGCCGCCCTCCGCGACCGTCCGCGGTCTCATAGCCGCGACCGACAGGGTTCCGGCCACGGATGCGCTCCTCGACCAGGAAGTCGTAGAACAGCCGAAGGACCGTGATCCGCAACTGCAGCGTCGCGTTCGCCAGCCCAACGCCTGAGTCGAGGGCGACCACGTTCGCGCCGTGCCGGCCTGGGCGCTCGCGCAGATCGCGGACATACCCTGCGATCTCCGCCCGGCCGGCACCGACGACGTCGATGTCGTGTCGCTCGCAAAAGCGCAGGTAGTCGACGAGTGATCGCGCGTAGGCGTCAACAGTCCGTGGTGACCGTCCGAGGTCCTGCTGCCACACGAGCCACCGGACCGCCTGCGGACAGGGCCCGAGGTCCGGCCATCGCTCCGAGAGCGCGGTGCTCGCCGCGGCATACTGACCCTGATGGCCGTCGAGCTGCCCATCATCCAATCGACCCCCGGGCCGCGGCCCGCCCCGGGGAACGACCCCGACCGCGAGCGGCTCGTCGCGCGCGCCCGCCTGCTCGCTCACGGCGGCCTCGCCTGGCACGCAATCGAGGCGGCCGTCGGGATCGCTGCCGGTGCCGTCGCCGGGTCGATCGCGCTGATCGCGTTCGGCGCCGATTCGCTGATCGAAGCGCTCGCCGGAATCATCGTGCTGTGGCGCTTCGCCGCCGCACGCGTCGACTCCGAGACCGCCGAACGGCGCGCCCAACAACTCATCGCGATCACGTTCTGGCTGCTCGCCGCATACGTCACCACCGACGCGACCGTCGCGCTCGCGACGGGCGATCACCCCGCCACAAGCCCCGTCGGGATCGGGCTGGCGATCGTCACCCTGACCGCGATGCCGCTCCTCGCCAACGCCAAAGCCAGCGTCGCGCAGCGGCTCGGTTCGCATGCCGGGCGCAGCGAGAGCCGGCAGAACCTGCTCTGCGCCTACCTCTCCGCCGCCCTGCTCGTCGGACTCACACTCAACGCCGCGTTCGGCTGGTGGTGGGCCGACCCGGCCACCGCGCTCATCATCGCCGCCGTCGCCGCCCGCGAAGGACGCGAGAGCTGGCGCGGCGAAAGCTGCTGCACCACCGACGGCTGCTGCTGACCCGGCCGCCGGGGACACCTCGACGGCGCGCCCGCGCCACCGCGCGGCGCTCCTCGCCTCCGGCTCGTCGCTTCGCGCGATGGCCCGCTCCTCAGGAACCAAGCCCATCCCAACCTCCTCGGTAGATGCCGCAATCAGCGCTGGCATCTATCCGTTCCCCCGGACGAGGCGAGCAGGCCGCACCCGACGGCGTGCGCTATCTGGAGCCAATTCCAAATAACACACACGGAGTTGACTGCGGGTGCTGAGGCGCTCATCTGTTGGTTCCCTCCTTGTGGGATCCGGTGGTTGACGTAGCCCGAACTGCCGGCCAGGCGGCCGAGCGCCGAGCGATAGCGAGGGGAAGGGAGCGTGCGACCTTGAAGCGATCCGGGCCGTCGGTCGGCGAAACTCGGCGAAGGCGAACCACCGGTGCCCCGCGAGGGCAAGGGGAGATCATCAGAGAGCATCGGGCTGTGTCGCTCTGTCCTGGTCGGCCCCGACCATCGGCGTGCCATGGCGCCGCGGTGCTCGGCGGCGCGTGGCTTGGGCCGCCGGTCAGTCGGGCTCAGGGTTGTGATCGCGATCGGTGGTGTGTGAGCGAGAATCGCCGGGTGCGTCTGCCGGCTGATCTTGAGGTCCTGCGACTGCGGGAGTTCCGGCTGGTGTTCGGCGCCGCGACGGTGTCGCTGATTGGCGACGGGATGCTTCCGGTAGCGCTCGCGTTCGCGGTTCTTGATTTGACCGGGTCGGCGACCGATCTGGGGATCGTGCTGGCGGCGCGAACGGTCGCGTTGGTCCTCTCGTTGCTCGTCGGCGGGGTGCTCGCCGATCGGGTGGGTCGGCGAACGGTGATGATCTTGGCCGACCTGGTGCGGTTGGTGGGCCAGGCCGCGATCGGACTGCTGCTGGTTAGCGGCCATGCAACGGTCGCCGAGATCGCCGTGTCGCAGTTGCTGTTGGGTGCCGGATCGGGGTTTTTCGATCCTGCATCGAGTGGCCTGATGCCGGCCGTCGCCGGTGAGCAGCTGCAGCAGGCCAACGCCCTGCGAGGAATGGCAACAGGCGCGGGCAACATCGTCGGGCCCGCAATCGCGGGCGTGCTGGTCGTCGCAGCTGGTCCGGGCTGGGCGATGCTGATCGACGCCGCCAGCTATGCGATCAGCGCCGCGCTGCTCGTCCGCGTCCGCCGTGACGATGATCGGCTGGCGAGTTCCGAGCATTTCCTGAACGATCTGCGCGACGGCTTTGCCGAGTGGCGGTCTCGAACGTGGGTGTGGTCGGCATCGATCGCGTTCGCGGTGCTGACGATGTTCGCACTGGCGTTCCCCGTGCTCGGTGCGCTGACCGCCAAGCGATATCTCGGCGGTGCCGGCGCCTGGTCGGCCATCCTGGTGGCCAGAGCGGTCGGGTCGCTGCTCGCCAGCACCACGTTGCTGCGACTGCGACCGCAGCGGCCTCTGTTGGTCGCAACGTTGATCGGTATGCCGACGGCGCTGCCGACGATCCTGTTGGGGGTGCCCGCGCCCCTGGTGTTGATCGTGATCGCCGCGTTCATCTCCGGTATCGGGCCGATGGTGGTCAACACGCTGTGGGACACCACGTTGCAGCAACACATCCCGCCCTCGGCCCGCTCGCGGGTAAGCGCATATGACTTTCTGGGATCGGCGGTGCTGCAGCCCATCGGGTATGCGTTGATCGGACCGCTGGCGGCCGGTATCGGCGTGTCCGCGGCGCTGTATCTCTGCGGCGGCGTCGAGTTCGGGTGCCTGGCGATGCTGCTCACCGTCCGCGACATCAGGACGCTTCCACCCCGCCCGCGTGAGCCTGTCGTCGCCATCCGACGCGCCGATGCTCACCGCAGCGCGTGACCTCGGCGCAAGCTCGATCAAGCTTGGCAGCGGCCGCATCAGAGCTCCTCCGCGCGATGCTCGCGGTCGACACCCGGCGGCGAGTCTGCGGGGGTGGCGAGACTCGCCAAGCGAGTGATCAGGCCATCGATGGCCTGATCATCACCTTCGACGGCAGCGCGTTCCTCATCGGTAAGAGAGATCTCGACCAGCATTCGCTGCAGCCCGTCCTTGGCCTCGAGCAGCTGAGCGCGCGAGGACGGCTTGGGGAGGTAGAAGTCACACCGGGCGCATGCCATGCGGTGCGGGCACTGCTCAAAGAAGCTGTAGGAGCAGTAGCCGTGCCCGAGGTCGTAGAACTCAAACGGCCCGCCCTGGCCTGCTTGGCCGTTGGTGATCGCGTCGCGGTCGAGGAGGACCTCGATCGTGCGGACGTTGCGCGCGAAGTACCCAGCGTCGGTGTAGGCCTTGGTCAGTTTGGTCGGGGTGATCCGCGCGTAATGCTGCGTGGAGCTGGGGGAGCTGTGTCCGAGCCAGGCTTGGAGCTCGAACAGGGTCATCGGGTCTTTGGCGTTGTAGAGCTGGCTGGCGATCGTCGCGCGGGCGCGATGCCCGGTGATCTGGCCGCGGACATCCTCGCGCGGGACACCGGCCTTTCGGCACAGCAGCGGGATCACCGTCCGGTTGACGTACTTGGACCCGATCTGCGCGCCGCGGTAAGCGAACAGCAGGTCGACCAGCTCGCCGGTCTTGCGATCCGGGAATGTCGGCTGCGCCGGCCGGACGGCCTCCCAGCCCTCGATCGCGTCACCGACGGTCCGGTCGACGGGCTTGGTGAACGCGGTCGCGGTCTTGTTGGTCGGGATGTCGAGCAGGCACACCGCCGGCTTGCCGTCCTCGCCGACGCTGTCGGTCTGCCAGCGCACCGCGCCGACCCGAAGGCGGAGAATCTCGTCGACACGCAGACCGGCGAACAGCCAGAGGATCGCCGCGGCGCGGACGAGCTCGAGTGGATACCACGGCCCCGCCGCTCGGCGAACCGGGAGATCCTGAACGGTGAGGTTCAGGCCGGCCCACATCAGCTTCGCCCATACTTCGTCGGCGATCACGCGGGGGTCGGGTCCGATCAGCGCCCGGATCGACCGTGGGAGCGCGAACGCGCGGCGAGGATCGAACCGTCGCTCGGTCCATTCCCATTCCTGCAGGTCTGAGAAGAACCTGCGCAGCGCCCACACGTGCGCTGCTTTGGTGCGCGGGCTCAGCTCACCGCCTTTGCGACGGCGCATGTAGTCGGTGTTCGGCGCTTGTGAGAACTCGCCGACGAGCATCTGATCGACGGCCGCCACCCAGGCGGCGGCGAGCTCGCGCGTCCACGCGTGCGGGTCGCTTTGGTCGGGGTGCTGCGCCTGCGCCCAGCGGCCGGCCTTGATCAGCATGAAGTAGGTCGATGCGCGGCTGCGGGCGGTCAGGGTTGAGGTCTGAAACCACCGCGTGACCCAGCGCAGCCAGATCTCCGCCACGCCGAGCTCGCCGGCGTTCCTGCGTGCGAGCCACTCCTCACGCGACGGGTGGCTGGCGAACAGCGGCGTGTCGAGGACGCCCATGTCCAGGAGCGTGCGCGCGAGCTGCTCGATGCCGTAGCGGCGGGCGTTGTTCACTTCGCGCGAACGGAGCCACGCGAGTAGCTCCGTGCATTGTGCGAGGTCCTCCAGCAGCGGGCTGGCTGCCAGCAGCATCCAGCCGATGAGCGCGTGCTGGAGGGTCGGGCGCCCCAGCTGCGCCTGGGCGCCGAGCGCGTCGAGATGCCGCGCGACGCTCGCGATCGTCTCCTCGACCGGCCCTTCACCGAACACGCGGCCCGCGAACTTTCGTGCCTTGAACCCCCGGAACTCGAGATGGAGATCGCGTTGCCCGCAGAGCAGATAGGCGACCGCCATCACGACCTGGCGGATCTGCGGGTCGCTGTTGCGCAGCACGCTTGCCCACCCTTGGCGGTCCCACCCCCAGAACGCCTGCGGCCCGTCTGCCATCCCGGCGATCAGCGCCCGGCGGGTCGGGTAGCGCCCCCACCACGCCGCCTGCATCGCCACCACTCCGAGCACGTCATCCATCGGCTCAGTCAGCCGAACCACCGCGGAACTCAGATCGCTCGGCCACCGGGTCTTCGACGCGCTCAGCACCGACATCGCGGCCCGCTCAGACGTGGTCAGCCACGGCGAACGGTCGTAATCGTTCCCCGACAGCGCCAGCACCCACGGTGTAGCGCCTTGCTCGACGGCGGGTAGCGCGCTCATGACAGCGCCTGCGCGATCTGCGCGATCCGCTGGGCGTGGATCTGCGTCATCGCGCTCTGTAACCGGTCGGCGAGGTCGCGGCCGGACAGGTGGATGTACTGAAGCGTCGTGTCGGTGCTCTGATGCCCGGCGAACGTCGCGATCTGATGAAGCTCCCACCCCGACCGCGCGAGATCAGTCAGGCACAAATGCCGCAACGTGTGGGTGCTAAATGCAGGCACCTCGGCCCGAAGGGCGATCGATCGCACCACCTTTGACCACGTCCACGGCGAGATCGGCTCCCCACGGTTCCGAGCCGACTCCGACACCAACAA
>Ga0302326_10027440_pt1 | contig 11478 bp, 8 predicted proteins | sample Palsa_T0_3_FD_202264 | JGI IMG/M metagenome (GOLD analysis project Ga0302326, IMG submission 202264) | Peat permafrost microbial communities from Stordalen Mire near Abisko, Sweden - Palsa_T0_3 | ecosystem: Environmental > Terrestrial > Soil > Palsa > Peat permafrost | place: Sweden: Abisko...
CTTGACCGAAGGGAGCGGAGTGCGTGATGCCAAAAATTCCTCCCCACCCCTACACTATGGCGCGACGCGACCTCAGAGTTCGGAAGCATTCTCTCGCACGCCCCCCAAAGCGGGTTCTGGATCGGACTGAACGAATCGACGGAGCCCTATTATCCTCGTGGGGGCGAAGACGGAAGCCGGCAAATGCCGTGAAATGCCTCAAACCACCGCCCCCTGCAATCCCGGCTTATTCTGACGAGCCGTAAACGTTGGATAACACATAACCTCACCTTTCCGTTTTGATATCCTAAATCTGCGATGAACTACGAGGTTGGCGATCGTGTCGGCGATTATCAGGTCGTCGAACGTATCGGCGCGGGGGGAATGGGGGCGGTCTACAAGGTCCGCAATCTCATCACCGACCGCCTTGACGCCATGAAGGTGCTGCTGCCAGATTTGCGGCAGGCGGCCGATCTGGCGGAGCGCTTCAGCCGTGAGATCAAAGTGCACGCCAGCCTGGTGCACCCCAACATCGCGGCCCTTCACACTGCCATGCGCCTGGAGAACCAGCTTCTCATGATCATGGAGTTAGTGGAAGGCACCAGCCTGTCGACGCGCTTGCGACAGGGGCCGATCCAGTGCCAGGAGAGCGTCAACTACATCTGCCAGGTGCTTTCCGCCCTGAGCTACGCCCACGAACGCGGCATCATTCACCGCGATATCAAGCCGGCCAACATCATGGTGACGCCGAACCGGATCGTCAAACTGATGGATTTCGGAATCGCCGCCACCACCGGGCCGGGGAACTTGCAAAACCGCCTCACGGCAGCCGGCATGGCACTGGGATCGGTGCACTATATGTCGCCCGAACAGGTAAAAGCCGGCGCGCCCGATGCCCGCTCCGATCTATACTCGCTGGGCATCACGTTCTACGAAATGGTCACCGGCCAGTGCCCCATCCGCGGAAACAGCGAGTATGAGATTATGGCCGCGCACCTCGCGCTGGCGCCGCCCTCGCCCATTGAGCTGAATCCATTTCTTCCGCCGGCGGTGGCAGCCATCATCCAGAAGTCCATCCAGAAACGGCCGGACGATCGTTTCCAAACCGCGGCGGAATTCCGTGCCAGCCTCGAGGCGCTGACCGCCGGAGCAATTCCGACTACGGTTCAGCCAGTAATGAGGACCGGGTCGCAGCCGGAAATGCCGCGTGCCGCCACACCCCCGTCGGGCACGTCTCTCATCAATCCCGCCATTATTGAAGCGACTGTCAAAGACCTGGCAGCTTACATCGGACCGATGGCGAAGATCATCGTCAATCGGGCAGCCAAGCAGGCGCAGAATCCCAAACAGCTCTACGAGACGGTTGCGCAGGAGATATCGTCGATCGCCGACCGGACGAAGTTTCTGGCGAAACGCGGCGCGTGAACTTTCGAGACATAATGTCTCCGGGCCGGTCCGGAAATCATCGATTCCACACGAAGTCGCGGAGGTTGGGGATATCGTGTCCCGATTTACTCGCCCTCAAGCATCTTCATCGCCTTGGCCATGCTGATGCGCATGCGGTCGAACGAGCCGGCCAGCACGGAAATTTCATCCTTTCCATGCACCGGAAACTGGGCGTCGTCGAGTTCGCCCTTGCTGATGCGGTCAGCCATCGCCGATAGCTGCGAGACCGGGCGTACCACAATAATGATGAGAGCAAGGTCCACCGCCAGTAGCGTGATGAACGCCACCAGGCACATGTCTAACAGCAAATTACGGAACGCGCTGTCGGCCATGCGGGTGGGCAGCGAGGCCGGCACGGAGACGATCTGCGCGCCTACCACCTCATTCGGCTGCCATCCGAAACCGTTGTTGCTGCCGTAAATGGCGATCATCGCAGGGGGCGCGGCGGCGGCCGTGGAGTGGCATTCGAGGCACGGCGGAGCGGCGACAAGCGGGTGAGCCAGATACCATGACGTACCGTTGACCGTGTCGCGCGAGGCAACTTTGCTCTTGATGTTCGGATTGTCGCGGAAATAGCGAATCACATCGGATTCCCAATCGGCTGGGCGGTCGCGCGGATTGGTGGGATTCAGCGTCGCTTCCTTGTAGCTGTACTCGGGATACTTCTTCCGCAAATAATTGAACCCTTCGGTGGCGGCATAGGCGGGCACCGTCTGCGGATGAAACGTCTTGTCGGTTTTTTCTCCGGTGAGCAGAGGCTTGATCTGCGCGGTGGTGTAGGTGCGCATGGAGAGCGCGGTTTCCATCATCAATTCGGCATTTTGAATCACCTCATCGGTGGCGTTCTTTTGCAAGACACCGTGGGCTATATAGGCCGAGACGGCGAATCCGATTCCGAAGACAATGACAAACACCAGGGTGAATTTAGCGACGAGCTTCATAGTTTTCCCGAAGAGTGCGGCAGCCGCCAGCATACAGATTTGCGAGATTTTTGTAAAGCCTCAAAGTGGCCAGGAAACACGGTTTCCGGCATCGAGGATGCAGGGCTAACCTTGGATTATGGGGAATTCGCGCAGTGCCGCATTCGTGGTTTTATCGCTCGCTGCGGGATTCAATCCGGCGGTGGCCCAGGAGGCGCCGCACACTGCAACGCCCACGTTCCGAATGGGCGCGAGGATGGTGCTGGTTCCAGTCGTCGTACGAGACCGTGAGGGACGAGCGGTAGCGGACCTGACGAAGGAAAGTTTTCAGATCTCGGATAAAGGGAAGCCGCAGGAAATCGCGTCCTTCTCGGTGGAGCGCGGTGAGGCCGCTGGCGCGCCATCGGCAACGCCACCGTCGCAATTCATCGTATATTTCATGGACGACGTTTCCCTCCATGATTTCAGTACGGTGATGGCCGTTCGCGAAGCAGCGCTGCACCAGGCGGCGAGCCTCCGGCCAGGCGACCGCGTTGCCGTCTTTTCGAGCTCCTGCAGGCTGGCGCAGGATTTCACCGACGAATCGCGGAGTTTGAGGGTCAGTGTCTGCTCTTTCCGGCGATGAAATTGCCATCGCGAATCGGACCATGGACGGCCTCAGCCAAAAGTCGCCCGAAACGCTCCAGTCCTCATTTGCCTTGAGTCCGGGAACTTACCTGGTGCGACTGGTGGTCCGCAGCGCAGCCGGCCAGGCGATGACCGAAGTGAGCTCGCAGGTGGAGGTGCGCTAGACGAACGCCAGACGCGCCCCGGCACTTCGCCCGCGTCACGGTAAACTGATCCTCATGACCGGACGACCGCGCGAAGGCGATGCCGCGCCTTATTATTCTCTTTACGTTGACCAGGTGGTTGGGGACGATCCCGTGGCCGTAATGGAAAGCCAGTTGGAGGAATCGCTGGGCCTATTGGCCGGCATTTCCGAGGAAGCTTCGCTGCACCGCTACGCGCCCGACAAGTGGAGCATCCGCCAATTGTTGAACCATATCACCGACACCGAACGGGCGTTTGCCTTCCGCGCCCTCTGGTTCTCCCGCGGGTTCACTACTCCCCTGCCAAGCTACGATCAGAACATCGCGGCAGCGGGCGCCGCGGCCGATAACATCCCATGGAGCGCGCACGTGGAGGAATTCCGCGCGGTGCGGCAATCGACCATCTCGTTGTTCCACAATATGCCCGCGGAAGTCTGGACGCGCTCCGGGATCGCAAGCGACAATCACGTCACCGTGCTCGCCCTGGCCTTCATTACTGCCGGGCATGTGGCCCATCACGTGAAGATTCTACGGGAACGATACTTATAAGGTGGGGCGGACGCCCACGTCCGCTGGCCGACCCCCTGGTCGGCCTCTTTGCGTTCGTAAGCCCCTGCGTCGGTAGCGACGGCGTGGCGGGGGCGTCCCGCGCGGACCGGCATAGGCGTTAATATACAGCGCTCGCTGACCGAACTGACTCAACCCAATGTAGGCGGCATGTATTGGGTTTCCAACATCGCCTACCTCGTGCCGCCTATTTTAAGGCCTATGGCGCGGACCGGTGCCAACCACCCGTACCAGCTACTTTGCTCTTCCCGAACGTTTCTGGTACGTTGGGTGCGATGCCTCTGCTAGAGCCGGTCATTTGGGCGAAAGGTACCGTTCTCAATCCGCAACATCTCCAAATCCAAGACCGGTTCCTGGTAGATTCGCTGCAGTTTCAGCTACAGGCGCTGAACTTCCGGCCATGGGGCTTCCGGCGTCTGCGCATCGACCAGGCGGCTCTCGCTACCGGCACCATTACCATCTCGGAAGCCTCCGGCATCTTCGCCGACGGTCTGCTATTCGACATTCCGGAATCCGACGCCGCCCCCTCGCCACGGCCGATTGGTGACCGGTTCGGGCCCGATCAGGACACTCTCGGCGTCTTTCTTGGCATCCCGCACTATCGCGAGCAGGGTCTGAATGTCGCTAACGGAATGCGCGATGTGGAAGCCCGCTACCACGCCGAAGTAGCCATGATGCGCGACGACAATACCGGGCTGTCGGAACGGCCGGTGATGATGGCGCGCAAGAATTTTCGCCTGCTGGTGGAAGGCGAGAGCCAGGAAGGCATGTCGGTAATGCAGGTGGGCAACGTCCGCAAGACGCCGGCCAATGTGTTTCAGATGGACCCCCATTTCGTGGCCCCGATGCTCGACCTGAGCGGCAGCGATTATCTGCTGTCGATCGCCCGCCGCCTGGTGGAAATTCTGTCCGCCAAAAGCAGCACGCTTTCCAGTTCGCGGCGCCAGAAGAACCAGAGCCTGGCCGATTTCACGGCCTCCGACATCGCGCAATTCTGGCTGCTTTATACCATCAACACCGCCTTCCCCACCATCAGCCACTTATTCGAAACGCGCGGCGGACATCCGGAGGCGCTGTATTCCGCCATGCTCCAGCTGGCCGGGTCGCTGACCACGTTTTCGCAGAAGATTCATCCGCGCGACCTGCCGGCCTACAACCACGAGAATCTCGGCATGTGCTTCACCGATCTCGACGAGAAGCTGCGCTTCCTGCTGGAAACGGTGGTGCCGAGCAACTTCGTTTCCCTGCCGCTGAAACAGGTATCGCCGAACATTTATGCCACTTCCCTCGACAAGGAAGAATACCTGCGCAATACCCGCATGTATCTGGCGATGTGCGCGGACGCCAGCCAGGCGGACGTGATCGGGCGCGCTCCGAACCTCATCAAGATCTGCTCCGGCGACCACATCGAACTGTTAGTGCAAAGAGCGTTAGCAGGCGTGCCGCTGATCTATTCGGTAAGTCCGCCGAGCGCCATTCCGCTGAAGCTGAATTACCAATATTTCAGCTTGAGCCAAAGCGGCGGACCGTGGGAGACCATCGTGCGCGCGCGCAATCTCGCGGCGTATGTACCGGGCGAGTTCCCCAATCCAAATTTGGAACTGATTATCCTGCTGCCCTCGGCGGGATAAGCGCGGCGGGCAAGCTGCCCAGGTCAACCCTCGAGCACGGCCCGAAACCACATTGCGCCGGCCTTCAATTGCTCGAACCGGTAATGCACGCGATCATTCGCGAATGACACTATGGGACAGGAAGAACCATTCCGGGAGTTTTTCTACGCTGACCAGTTCGGTACCTTGCCGGCACGTCTCAAGACTTCATGACCCGGGGCGTACTTCTGAGACGTTGATTTCGAGACGGCCTTTGAAACGGGATTACGGCTGGTCTTCGTTAAAGCAGGACCCTGCCGGAGTTTCGTAAACGGACGTTTTGAGACTGGAAACCGGCTGCCTGGGCGTCGCCCCGGTGGTCGTGTCCGGACAGGCGACAATCCGTCCGAAGCTGGCGACGCCAAATCGGTGAGTCGTGCGTGACACGTCAAATCGATCCCAAACATCCCAATCTCCCATCGGTGCGTTTTCTGCTCGGAGATTCCCGGATCGGGACTTGCGGGCCCTTGGACGGCCTCGCCCTCCGCCTTCACCCGGCTCCGCGGATATACTGAAATGAGGCGAACGGTACAGGTGCGCTTCGAATGGAATGATTGAAAAGCCACGGCGAACCGGCGGAAACATGAAGTCTAGTTCGATGAGGCCGCAGGCGTGTTCCTGGATCCACATTCAGTGACAGGCGATGATTCGGATCAGTCTCTCAACGAAAGGCGCTTCGTGACGTTTGGCGTCTCGTCTTCGGGGCGTCTGCTGGTTGTCGCACACGTACATCGCGGCGACGTCATCCGGATCAATCAGCGCTCGCCGTGCGACGAGGGCAGAGAGGAAGCTCTATGAGGAAGACTAAGAGCATTGCCGCCGACGAACTTCGTTCCGAATACAAACGTTCGGATTTCGGACCTTTGGTCCGCGGAAAATACGTTGAGCGACTCCGAGTGAGTTCCAACGTCGTCGTGATCGCGCCTGAGGTATCCGACTTGTTCCCGAACGAGGCGGCGGTCAATGCTGCATTGCGGTCGCTGGCGGAGATTGCCAAGCGTGCTGGCTCCCGACGCGCCCGATCACGCTAATATGCGGAGAATGCTGGCCGTCAACGCGATCTGACCACGATCGCCAGACTCCTGATCTCAGAACACAACTTGATGAGCGTGCGGACATGCACTTCAACGAGATGAGCGTTTTACGGCCAAGTGGATCGCGAGAGTCGTTTTTTTGTAAGCGCGCAAACCCCCGGTAGCGCCGTCTCGCGGGCGCTGAGGCTTCGCTTTCCAACAACGGGAATGGGGACACGGTTCCTCCGAACAGCGATCCGTTTACAAAGAGCGAGTTCGCTGCACCATCGGCGGTCCTTTGGTAAATTAAAGGAAGACGCGCGCAGGGTGCGTCCCGTCCGCGGAAAGGGCTGCGCCCACCTGTGCTCTGCGGGATTCATCTCTTAGATGACCCTCTTTCGCCTGCTATGCGGACCAGGCATAAGAAGGAGGCTGTCTTGAACCTGGAACAACAAAAGAAGCAAGCGCGCGAATTGTTGCGAGCAATCCGCACCGGACGCGCCGAAGCACTTACCCGGCTGCGAGCGCAACATTCGCGCTGGAACAACGTTGACGAGGCAACCTCGCGGCTGGAAGTGGCGCTGCATGACGTCCAGTTCGTCATCGCGCGTGAGCAAGGCTTTGCCAGTTGGACGAAGCTCAAATCCTACGCTGAGCTATCCCCCGGCAATCGTCACTCGCGGATCTTTGTCGCAGACATGAAATGGATCGCGGATCGGGTACAGGGCCTCCTACGTACCCGGCAGTCGGGCGGTCCGGCGGCGCTGGAGCAGATTCGCGAATGGCACCCTCGTTTCTCTGGCTGTTCGGATGAAGAAATTCGGCAGGCCCTGTTTACCGAAACCGATGCCAGACTGGTCTATGCACGAGAGCATGGATTCGATACATGGGATGATCTCGTCAGCCGTGTGAATCTACTCGCCTCTGCCCCCAACTCGGCCGCTACGGAACCGTTTCTCGCCGCCTTTCGAGCTTTGGAGTCGGGCGATGTCGGGACTCTGAAGTCGCTGCTGAAGAGTCAGCCGCGGCTTGCGAACGAACGCGGCACCAACGGAAACACGCTCCTCAATCTCGCCGTGAGTCTGGCCGCCAGGGGTGGAGCGCAACCGGGACTTGCTCTGGTCGAAACTCTGCTTGCTGCCGATGCTGACGTGAATGATCCGAACGATCGCGGATGGACACCATTGCATGCTGCGGCCTACGCCAATCACGTAGCGATTGCCGCTGCTTTGATTCAACGCGGAGCGGACCTTGACGCAGAGGCGCACGGCTCGGGTGGAACTCCTCTGATCGCCGCTTTGTTCTGGGGCCACCGCGAGGTCGCCGATTTGCTGGGCGGCCATTCCGCGGCTCCCCGAAATCTGCGCGCCGCGGCGGGACTGGGCAATCATGAGCTTCTGGAACAGTGCTTCACCGGCGAACGGTTATTGACTTCCGAGGCTTGCGCCGGTCGTGGGTTTTACCGCCCGCACAGCGGGTTCCCTGATTGGCAACCCTCAACCGATCCACAGGAAGTTCTGAACGAGGCTCTTGTCTGGGCCTGCAAGAGTGGCCGTACGCAGGTGCTCGACCGGCTCGTGAGAGCGGGCGCCGCCCTCGACGCCGATCCATATCGAGGCACGCCCCTCATCTGGGCCGCGGTTTGCAACCGAATAGATACGGTCGAGTGGCTGATCGACCACGGGGCGTCGGTGAATCAAAAAGCCACGTTTGGCGGCCTTACTCACGGGCAAGGCGTGACGGCGCTTCATATGGCGTCGCAGTACGGGCATCTTTCTATGGTGCAGTTGCTCCTGCAAAAAGCGGCGAATCCGAAGATCAAGGACGATTTGCACCAGGCGGACGCTGAGTCGCACGCAAACTATTTCGGGCAGACCGTTGTCCGCGAATATCTGCGTGCTAGTCATCGGCAACTCCCTGAGCGTTAGACGCGCATTGTATGGAACGCGTCCACCATCCCGGAGATTTGGCCCATAAACCGCGCGTTATGGGAGATAGCACCCAGATCGTTCCCGTTACCGGAATGTTGCCGCTTTGGCCGATTGGTCGGCCCGGGGGCTCTGGGCCGGATCACGCGCTATCTGGAAGTGATCTCAGCCTCAGCGTACAAAATTCCCGGAGTGGTCCCGGCTGGCCTGATGCGGCGCCCCGTCGAATCCGCCAGTCAGAGTCCACCGGCAATCCTTCGAATTCCAAAGGTCACGCCCCTCCACTAGGCGGCAGCAACCCCAATCAATAGCTGTTCGACACGTACTACCGTGCGATCAAATAAATAATGAGTGCCAGCGCTAGCACCACTGCGATGGCGATCAGAATCCACAGCAGCTTGTTGGCGCCTTTTTTCTTGGGAATCGGCGGTCTGCCGGCCGGTCTCTTGACAACTTTCGGCTCAGGTGGGGCAGGCGGCGGGGCGGCCGGCGCCTTGAACATTTTGGTGAACTCGCTCGGTCCACCTTGCTCGACAGGTGCGCCGCCTTGCGCTTGCGCCTGCTGCGCCTGAAAGGCGCGTGTGGCCTCGCCAGTAGCTTGCGGACGCGGCGGAGGCGCCGCCAGCGGCTGACCGGCCAATCCCTGCGGGGCGAATGGCGCTTCCAGCATACGGGTGAACTCGCCCGGTTCGTTCACGCCGCCTTGCGAGGACGGCGGAAACATCGGCTGCGGCGGCCCCTGCGGCCGGCCTGAAGGCGGCACGCCGGGCGTTTGCAACATCTTCGTGAATTCACCCGGTTCGTTCGACGAAGGGAACGACCCGCCCGCGGGGGCGGACGACGGAAACATCGGCGTCGGATAAGACGGGCTTGCCGACGGGGCCAGCGGCGATTGCAGCATGCGCGTGAACTCGCCCGGCTCGGCTGCCCCCAGCGGCGCATTAGTACCCGCTGGCGGAAAGCTCGGCGGCGCCGACGGCGGTGGAGGCGCCGGCTTCGCCTGCAACATGCGCGTAAATTCTCCCGGCGCTGCCGAGGGCGGAGGAGGCGGTGTTTGTGGCGGGACCGGTGGCTGCGTCTGCAAGAGCCTGGTAAATTCGCCAGGCGCAGGTTGCGGAGGTGCTACGGGTGGGGGCGGCGCCGGTGGCTGCGCCTTTAGCAACTGCGTGAACTCGCCCGGGCCAGAAGAGGGGGGCGCCACCGGAGCTGACGGCACATACGCGGCGGGCGCCTGCTGTGTTGCCTTCAGCAATCGCGTAAACTCCCCCGGCTCGGCGGCTGGCGGGGGGGCGGTCACTTTGGGCGGTGCCGGGGCCGAGGCCGAAGCAGCGGGCGCCTGCTGCGTCGCCTTCAGCAATCGCGTGAATTCGCCCGGCTCGGCGGGCGGCGGTGCGGCAGCGACGGGCGGAGGAGGTGGAGCAGGCGGCGGAGTTGCCGGGGATTGCGTCCGCAAGAGTCGCGTGAATTCTCCCTGCTCGGCTGCCGGCGGCGCGACAGGCGCAGGGGGAGGAGGAGCTGGCGTCGGTGCCTTAGCTGCCGGCGATTGTGCCCGCAAGAGCCGCGTAAATTCGCCCTCGTCTGCCTTCGGCGCGGCGGCCACCGGTGACGGAAGCGGTGGAGCTGGCGCCGGTGCTGCCGGCGATTGCGCCCGCAAGAGTCGCGTGAATTCTCCCTGCTCGGCCGCGGGAGGCGCGGCGGCCACCGGTGGTGGAGGCGGTGGCGCGGAAGCTGGAGGTGCCGGCGATTGCGCCCGCAAGAGTCGCGTAAATTCGCCCGATTCGGCAGCGGGAGGCGCGGCTGGTGCAGCCGGCGGTTGCGCCTTCAGGAGTCGTGTAAACTCGCCCGCCTCGGCCGCGGGCGGCGATGGCGGTGCAACTGGGGGCGGGGCCGTCTTAGGCGGATCGAGCTTGGCCAATAGACGCGAAAATTCGTCCGCGTCGGGTCCCCCGGGAGCCACTGGCGCCGGCTTCGGCGGCGCAGCCGGGGCGGGGCGCGAATGTTCCAGAATGCTGGTTTGCGGCTCGGACGGCGAGTGCCCTTGACCGTGTGCAGGAACGTTCCAGGCACGTACCACCGTCGCATCTTTGGGATGCGCCGCTTTCTCGGCCGCGACTTTGGACTTCAGCCCAGTCATCCACTGACGCAGCGGCGGATTGCCGGCGATGGCATCGGTGACTACGTAAGGAGTACCGTTTTGGTCGCCGGTCTCGAGGAAGCAAACCTGGTACTCGGGCGGAAGCGTCCCTATCTCCGCGATCAGCGCCTCATTGGGAGCGCTGTGCCCCCCGGCAAGCAAATGTATGGTGACGGACCGCCCGCTCGAAATTTCCCGGGCCGAAAGCGCATGATCGTTTTGCCCGGAGGCGCCGGCAATCCGCCCCGTGATTTGGAACCTTTGATCGAAACTCATGGTTTTCCCTATAACGCCATGGATTTAGCAGTGCCGATCGGGCTCCGCAAGGCTGCCATGGCGACCAATTTCCCGTGCCTCACGGCCCCTGATATGATACAGTATCGCTGCTGCGAAATTCGCGGCTCAACTTCGGGCGCGAATAAATGGCGCGTCAAATCGGCCTATGAGATCCCTGTCGCAAGTGGTGTGGTCCGAAGGCATGTACCTCGGTCCGCACGAATTTCAGGCGCAAGCGCGCTATTTCGAGGACGCCATCCACTTCGCCGCTGATGCGTTGTGGTTCCAGAGCTACGGCTTGATCGGCGCCACCCTCGATAGCGACGCCTTGCGTAACGGTACTGTGAGCCTGGTGCACGCTTCCGGTATTTTCCCCGACGGCACGCCGTTCCACATGCCGCAATCGGATGCCGTCCCCGCCGTCCGGCAAATCGGCGACCTCTTCCCGCCCACACGCGATACCCTCACCATTTTCCTGGCGATCCAACAACGCCAAACCGGCGGCCGGAATTGCGCGCTCGGCGGAGATCCCGGGGATTCGCGGTATTTCGCCGAACGCCGCAGCTTCAACGACGAGACTAGCGGCGAAGATAGCCGTCCGGTGACGGTCCGCCGCAAGAATGTGCGGCTGGTACTGGAATCGGAGCTCAACGACAATATGGTGGCGCTGCCGCTTACTCGGGCGCGCCGCGACGGATCGGGCCATTTTATTTACGACCCGATGTTCGTACCTCCCTGCCTGCAAATCACGGCCAGC
>Ga0302326_10027441_pt1 | contig 11477 bp, 16 predicted proteins | sample Palsa_T0_3_FD_202264 | JGI IMG/M metagenome (GOLD analysis project Ga0302326, IMG submission 202264) | Peat permafrost microbial communities from Stordalen Mire near Abisko, Sweden - Palsa_T0_3 | ecosystem: Environmental > Terrestrial > Soil > Palsa > Peat permafrost | place: Sweden: Abisko...
ACCGGCGACGTCGAGGCGAGCGCTCGACTGGTTCTGATGGGATGTGGCGACATCTGAGCGAGGAGGATCGATGAGGTTTCTGATGTTGGTCTGCCGTGACGAGTCGCTCGCATTCGGTCCCGAGGACCGCGGCACGATCGGTTCCCAGGTTGGGGCGTGGGTGTCGGAGATGGAGGAGCGTGGCGTGCGCTTGCAAGGAGACGTCCTTACATCCGTCGACGCCACCACGAATGTTCGCGTGCGAGCGGGCAGGATCGAGCTCGATAACGGTCCGCGTGTCGAGATGATCGCTCCCGCGTCGGGGTTCAACATCCTCGAGTGCGCAGACGTCGACGAAGCCGTCGAGGTGTCCGCCAAGCATCCCATCGCCCGGTACGGCGTGATCGAGCTGCGTCCGATCGCCGAAGACTGAGTCACAGTTCGCTTCGCCGCTTTGTACCGCAGCACGATTGCGCTCCGCTACGACCCGCCCGAGCCTGGTGGCCGCAATGCCGCTGGTTCGGCCGGGATGGCTGATAGCTGCTTACGCGCCGACGGCGAAGGGAGCGGCCACCTGGCCAGCCGACGCTGGTAAGGGGCTCGGCGGGTTAGCGGGCGCGCAGGTCTTCGAGTTGGCAGGGCGGGTCGTCGAGGTCGAGAAGTTCTGGGTCGCCGGTCAGGAGGACCAGCGCGTGTGCGGCAGCCGTCGTTGCGGCGAAGCAGTCCGCCAGTGCGATCGCGGCGCGGGCTTTGAGTCGCGCGGCCTCGATCATCCGGGCGGTGCCTGGGAGGTCGGGGGCGAGGCTCCGCCGCAGCGAGGTGAGAATCTCATCTGCTGCTGCGCGGCCATGGTCGCGTTCGATCCGGTAGTAGGCCTCGACGAGGTTGACCCAGCTCACGACGGGGCGGGAGGCGATCAGCTCGTTGACGCGCGAGAGTGCCGGTTCCTCGCCGTCGAGCCAGGCCAGGATCGCCCACGAATCGAGGCAGACGCTCACCGCGGCTCGCGGCCGCGGTCCTCGAGCAGGCGTGCGGCCATGCCGCTGGCAGCAAAGCGTCCGCCGAGGCGATCGGCGTCACGGCGCGCGACGATCACGATCTGCTCGTCACGGAGCTCGAACTCGACCTCATCGCCGGGATGCAGCTGTGCGCGGTCCCGGATCGCCTTCGGAATGACGACCTGTCCTTTAGCGCCCACGCGACCAGTCATACCCGACGAGTATAACGCTTGCAGAGAGTCCCGAGATCGGTATGTCCGAGTTGGCGCTGGATGATGTTGATGTGCACCCCCTCTCGAGCGAGCTCGACCGCGTGCGCGTGCCGCAGCTGATGCGGCGCGAACCGGCGGCGCACGCCGGCCTGCGCGGCAAGCGTTCGGAGCTCTCCACGGACGGCGGTCGCGGGCCACGCGCGACCACGTGTCTGCCCGTCGATGATGCAGAACAGCGGCCCGACCGGAAGTTGGACGCGGTGCTCGAGCCAGCGTTTGAGGTGCTCAAACCATCGCGGATCCGTAGGCCGTGACGGTCCTGACCGGCCTGGCGCATGACCGCGATGATCTCCTCGACCCTCGGCGGGTCAGCCGGGTAGCTCATCCCTTTGTTATGCGGGGCACGCCCCGCCAGATAGCCAGGGAGCGTGACCTTCGAGCGCCGTCGCCCGACGGCGTCGATCAGTACTGCGTCCGACATGACCTTCTCCTCTCAGGAGTGATTCTCGGCCCGGACCTCTTGGACCCGTAGGCGGATCGTCCCGCTCGCCGGCGATCCGGTCCAGTACGCCTGACGAGGTCCCGTCAGCCCTCGTCGCTACGGTCGACAGCGATGACCGACCCCATCCGGCTGCCTCGCGCTCAACAGGCCACAATCCGTTGGGTCCATCTACCAGACATCAGACGGCGTCATTCATCTCGGGCTGACAGCCGCCGCGAGACCGGATCTGGTTCGAGCGGCTACCAATGGCGTTCCGGGCGCGCGCATCGAGGCGTTCGCTGCGAGATACGCGTGGTCCGAGTTGCTGGCCATTGTCGACGAGATCACGGACGCGATGGTCGATAACACATCCGGGACGATCGTGTCGGTCGGTGCTATCGAGCACACCGGCACGGTACGCGTTGGGTGTACCGATCTCGATTCGCCGGCGGCCAAAGCGATCGCGGCGCGGTACGGCGACGCTGTCGAACTCGTGCCCGGTCAAGCGTATGAGGCGCTGGGCCGCGGTCAGCGATGACGCAACACCGCTGAGTCGATCAAGCCTGCAGTTGACCGCCGAGCCGGGGATGAGCCCGGGAGGGCCACCAGGGGAAGGTGCCTGCTTCGGGTCCCACGTCGATGAGAGCAGCTACCTCGCCGCGCACCCGGTCTAAGTTGGGATGAACTGTTCGCTGGGAGCCGACGGTGGTAGCGTCATCAGCGGTGCACGAAGGCGACACCTCTGACGAGCCAGACGGCGGCCGAAGCCCGCGTCAACGACGAAGCGGTCGGCACGGCTGGGGCCGCAGGCTCCGCGGTCCGCGAGGCCGCGGTGACGGCGACGGTGGAGTCGGCGTCCGTGAGCCGCGCAGACCGTCGCCGGGGAGCGACGACGATGCGGTCGAAGTCGAGCCAGAAGAGAGCGACGAGTAGCCGTCCCCCGCTTCGATCGCCGAGGGGAACAGCGCGGGGGCATCCTTCTGAGGCGAATCTCGGGATCGGGTCGCTTGTTGCGCTGCGGCCCTGCTTCCGTGAGGCCGGGTAACCGCTCCGGCCGACTGCTGGGCGATAGCGGCCGACCGAGGTCGCGGCCTGAGGGATCGTCCGGCGCCGGCACGTCGCTGCTCGACCGATCGAGCGGCAACGCGAGCCCTACGAACATGCCCGCATTCCCGCTCGACGAGCGATCTGCCCACGTGACTGCTCTTGGGTCAGGTCGGCTTGGTGCTGGGCGCGTCCGCTGCAAGAGCGCCGTCCTGGACGAACCAGGTGTGCTCTTGGCCGGTGATCGCCGCGATACGTTCGTAATCGCGGTCGTAGTGGACGATCGGGACGCTCGCGAGTTCAGCCGCGGCGGCGATGAGGAGGTCGGGCGGTGGGACGCGTCGATGGTCACCGGATACGGCCATTGAGAGTTGCACCTCCCGTGCCCGGCTCCACAATGACTCGGGCATCGGCACGGCGTCGAATGCCGCTAGACGTCGAGCAAGTTCGGAAGCGCGCTCTTGGTTTGGCGTCACGCGGACCAACTCCAGCCTGACGAGGTCGCAGACGAGCACCCGGCCGGCCCGAACCTCGTTATTGAACCACTCCGCGAGTGCAGGAAAGCGACGATCTCGTACCCACGTCCAGACAGCAGTATCCACGAGCGCGGGCCGGTCGAGCGGAGCCGGTCGCAGGTGGCTAGCCCGCCGGGGTGCCGCCACGACCCTCGCGCCCGGCTCGCACCTCTTCGGGAGTCCCGTCCACATCTCGCAGCACGTCGAAGTCTGCAAGCACCGAGCGTCGGGCCACCTCACGCAGGGCGGTGTTCACGGTCGCGCTGAGGCCGTCTGTCCCGAGCGCGGCCTGCGCGGCGGAAAGCGCTGCCTCATCCACATCGACCGTGGTGCGCGTCATGCTCATCATGATAGCGCCTCATGATGCAGAATCAGCGCCGCTGGGCGGTCACCCGGACTCCGCTCGTCGCTCCTTTGCCGCTAGACCCGTGGTTTGCTGCGGTGGCCGCTTTGAGCAGCGGTCGCCCTCAAGCAGCCAGCCGCGGCGGCAGCGGTTCGGGGTCGTGTCGAAGGCCCGCGTAGACCGCGTCTCGTGCTGGCGTGTCCAGCGGTGGATATGCGACGGTTGGGAGCGGGTCAGATCCCGAGGATGAGCGCGAGGGCGTCATCGACGGCTCTCAACTCGTTGGCGTCGAGGCGTCCGGCCGAGCTTCCGAGCCGCTCTGGGTCGACCACGGTTGTCTGTTCGACGAGTACACGGGTGTCGGCGTCGTCAACCGTGATGGTTGGCCGAAAGCTCGCGGCCCGCGCGCTGGTCGAAGTCGGTGCGATCAGCGTCGTGCTGAGCCCGAGGAACTCATCCGCCTGGACGATCACCGCAAATCGGGCTCCGCGTTGTTCATGACCGCGCGTCGCTCGAGACGACGGCAGCCGAAAGATCTCGCCACGGACCATCCTCAGTCGCCAGGAGCGAGCTCGGCCAACTGCTCGCGGATGATCCGCATCTCCTCACGGTCGCTTTCGTCGGCCGCGAGCGCCGCGACCTCGGCTTGGATCGTCGATCGCGCTGTCCGGCGCGCTGCGGCCTCACGGAGCGCGATCCGGACCGCCTCTGAATCACTCAGTGCGCCGGCTCGCACGATGTCGAGCGCTGCAGAAGACGCATCATCAAGTCGGACGTGCAGCGATTTGGACATGCGCCAAGCGTAGCGCACATCGTGCTACAGCACGAAGCGCTCCTCGACATTGGCGCATCCCCCGGCTCGCCGCTCCGGTGCCCCCTTCGCCGCTACTGCGGCCACGAACGCCGGTGCCTGCTTCCTGGCCGGCGTCGGTCGAAGCGGCCACCTCGTCGGGCGACTCCCTGAGCGGCGAACCAGGCACCGTCACGATCCAGATGTCGCCGAAGGGCTCGCCGCCAGCGTCACCACTTCGGAGACTAAAGCGATCGCTGGTACGGATCCCCAGGCTGGTCGCAGTCGAGCGGTGAAAGCGCCGAATCGGAGTTGCGTCCCGTCTCAGGCCGCGGCAAGGCGCGGGAACTCTCCCGCGAACACTGCAAGGACGTCAGCCCACAAAGCGTCGTCCAGTTCCCACCTGCATCGAACCGGGTTCAGGACGTCATAACCAGCAGCGGTCAACTCATCTGCGAGGCGCTTCTCCAGCGCGCCGACCACATTGCGGCGGATTTTATGTTCGTCCATGTCGTGGTCGGGGGCCTCATCCAGAATCGGCCCGTAGGCGACCAGTCGAAGATCGCACGCTGCTGGATCGATTCCGCGGCGGATGAGGTGCTTTCGAAGAGTGTTGCTGGCATCAGAATTGCCGAGATGCTGGCCCATGCGGTTGAACGGCGACTGCGCATTCGGAGACGAGTTGTCGCCTGTGCGTCCTACGTACACGACGACATCTCCGTTCGCCGTAGTGACTTCCCACGCGTAGAGCCAGAACCCGCGTCGTAGTGTGCTTCCTCGTAGGCTGATCTCATGCAGCTCGGCCGGCATTCGAGCGTGGCTACGCAATCATCGTGTCGTAGAACTTGATCGCCTGGTTTCCGACCAGTCTCGTCGACACGTCGTTGACGCCAGCGGAGATCGGGATTGCGACAAGGGGCACCCCTTTTTCCAACAGCGCCTTGCGAGTGAACTTGATCCCAACGACTCGGAACAGTCTCTTGACCAGCAACAGCGCGTCCTTACGCAAATGCCTCACGATGAGCTTCTTGAGTGTCTTTGCGCTGGCCGAGACGAGCGCCTTCCGAGCGACTTCACGCGAATTGTGCACGCCTTGGATCACCAGAAGATCCGCGGCACGTTCACTGTGATCGCTCATGTCGTGGCCGTACACAGCTGCGATCGTCAGCACAAGCCGGCTCTGAATCTTTGCCAGCATGACGAGGTCGACCGGCAAACCGAGGAGGCCGGCAGAACCCGTACCGGCGCCTTCCCATCGTGCGGCACGGCTGTACTTCTGCTTGAAGTAGACAGCTAACTGACGATCGGTGGCCTGAGGGTTTCGCTCGCGAAGAAGTTTGACGTCGCGGACTGCGCGGTCGGCGTCGTGTTCGACTGCACGCTTCGCGAGTAATTCGGGGGCCTTATCAGGGTTTGCCAGCAACACGCGAAGGAATCCCGGGCCAACGTCAAGGTCGCCGACTGCGTCTGGGTCGACGACTTCACCGCTCAGGACGTCGTCGAATTGGTCTGGGTCGCCGTCAATCAGGAAGATCGACCCTTCTTCGGCGAGAGGCTGGCGCATATCGAGATCGTGCTTAGCCGTCGGTTGCGCGTCATTCGAGACGCTCTCGAACCGCTCCTGGCCGGCCGCCTCTTCAGGGTCGGTTGCCATGCCGCCACAATATCGGACGTCAGGATCCAGGTGGCGGATAATCGCGGTCCGCTCTGGTTGCCGACGTCTTAGTTCGCGTCGTCTGGCCTGCGCACCAATCCCCGCCCTGGTCGGTCGCCGAAGCGAACGTCCGCGGCCAGGTTGCTGCCGGCTGGAAGCAATCGTCCGGCGCGAAGCGGTTCCGCAGAACCGCCAACGGCTCAGTTGTCGCCATTTGGATCGTCCGGTCCGACGACGCCCAGCTGATGAAAGCGATCACGCGCCTGAGAGCCGCTCGCCCCGCGCGGCGGCTCTTCGTGACGACAGCGCTTCCGCGAAAGCGGTCCCGCGACGCTTGGCCTCAGCCCGCCGACCCGGGACTTCTAGAATCGACCGGTGGACACATCGACGCTCGCCTTCGACGACGTCATCAAGATCCTCAAGGCTGCCGAGGGCACGCCGTGCGGGATCTCCGTTGCGCCGGAAGTGACACGGATCGAATGGTCGAATGTCGTTCACTTCGAGGGCATCGTGGGGCACATGGACGAAGACCGAACCGACGGGGATGTCTTGCTTGAAATCCTGTCCAGTCAGGGCGTACGGTCCGGGTGGAGCTATCCCGCCGCACGGGCCGGGTGGATCCAGCTCAGTCGTACACGGTTTCGCGCCACCCTTGACGACGACCCCGACGACGAGCCGCAGATCCTCGCGATCTGGCAACGCGGGATCCGCCTCCAGCTCGAAATGTGGCCTCCCGGGACCCTTCGCGGCGCGGGACGCGGCGAACCGTTGGACGATGCCGGTGACGATGACGGCCCCTTCTAACTACGGCGCAAAACGGGACTGCTGCTGCGGGTAGTCGCCAATCCGATCGCGCGATGCGAGGCGGCGGAACGCTCAGAGCGATCGTGCGGGAGCGCTCATGCCGCTCGCGGTCGGCGACCGCGGTAGCTGGAAAGCGACAGCCGGCGCGCCCCTGCGCTTTGGAACCTTCCGAGCACCTGGGTCTGTGCTCTGCGTTGCTGCTGACGTAGTCTTGCCCTACGGAGACCTACACCTTTTTGTTCACGGACATCGAGGGCTCGACGTTGCTGCTCGAACGGCTCGGGCGGCGGGCATACGCGGAAGTCCTGGCAGATCACCACCGGCTGATCCGCGCTGGCGTATCCGCCCATGGTGGCCGCGAGGTGGACACGCAGGGCGACAGCTTCTTCGTTGTGTTTCCGTCGGCCAGCGGGTCGGTGGCGGCAGCGATCGAGATTCAGCTCGCCCTGGAAGCTCATCGGTGGGCGGGCGGCGAGCGGGTGCGTGTGCGGATGGGGTTGCATGCCGGCGAGGCTTCGGAGACGACCACCGGCATGGTTGGGTACGACGTGCATCGTGCGGCGCGGGTTGCCGCGACGGCGCATGGCGGCCAGATCCTGCTCTCCGAGACCGCGGCGGCGTTGGTGCGGGAGTCGCTCCCGGAAGGAGTGTCGCTGAAGGATCTGGGACACCACCGCCTGAAGGATCTCCGCCGCGCCCAGCAGATCTTCCAGCTCACTGCCGACGGGCTGGCGTCTGACTTTCCTCCCCTGCGCTCACTTGACAGCCCGCTGCTCCCAAACAACCTGCCGGCCCAGCTCGCCAGCTTTATCGGACGCGATGAGGAGCTCGGTGAGGTCCGGGCGCTGGTCGAATCCTCGCGGCTTGTCACCCTGACGGGCGCCGGCGGCGCTGGGAAAACCCGCCTGGCCCTTCAGGTCGCCGCCGAGCTACTCGATGGGTCGGGCGACGGGGTATGGCTGGTGGAGTTGGCGCCGGTCGCCGATGACGACGCGGTGCCCAGGGCGATCGCGCAGGCGCTTGGCATCACCGCGCCGCCCGGGCGCGCGGCGCTTGACGTGTTGCTGGATGCGGTAGCGCCTCAAGAGCTCCTTGTGGTGCTCGACAACTGCGAGCACCTGACTGCCGCCTGCGCGATGGTCGTCGACGCTGTGCTGGGGCGGTGCCCGAAGGTGAGTGTGCTCGCCACCAGCCGGGAGCCTCTCGGCCTGGTCGGCGAGCGGATCTATCGGGTGCCGTCGCTCTCCCTCCCGGGCTCGGAAATGGGATCGGGCGAGCGATCGGATGCCGTTGAGCTGTTCGCGGCACGGGCCAGGGAGCAGGGGGCCGGATTCGTGATCGACGAGGAGACGGCACCGCTGGTCGAGTCGATCTGCCGGAGACTGGATGGCATGCCGTTGGCGATCGAGCTGGCAGCCGCCCGGCTGCGATCGCTTTCGCTAAGGACTCTCTCCGAGCGTCTGGACCAGCGGTTTCGCCTCCTGACCGGAGGAAGCCGCAGCGCGCTTCCTCGCCAGCAGACGCTGCAGGCGACGGTGCAATGGTCCTACTCGCTTCTGGACGCCCGCGAGCAGGCCGTGCTGCGGGCGCTGTCCGTGTTCGTGGACGGATTTGATCTCGAGGCGGCAGAGGCCGTGTGCGAGCGGGTTGACGTCGAGTCGCTGGACGTCCTTGACGTGCTGGGATCGCTGGTGGACAAGAGCCTCGTGGGCGCTAAGCAAGACCAAGAGACGGTGCGCTACGGGCTGCTCGAAACGATCCGGCAGTTCGCCGCCGAGCGGCTACTGGACAGCGGCGAAAGCACGGCGGCGGCCGTGGCCAACGCGCACTGCGCGTATTTCATTGCGCTGGCGCAGGAAGCCGGCCCGCATCTCATCGGACCTGACCAGGGTCGGTGGCTGGCTCGACTGGGCGCCGATCACGCCAATCTCCGCAGAGCGATCGAGCGAGCTTCGGCGGATCCGGCCAAGGGCGCGCGAGTCGTGCGCGCGCTCGTCAGCCTGGAGCGCTACTGGTGGATCGGGTCGCGAGGCATGGAGGTCACGAGCATCCTGCTCGATGCGCTCGAACGGCCCGACGTCGCCAACGACCCTGCGCTGCTCGCCAGGGGGTTGATGGTGGCGGCTCGCGGGTCGATCTTCCTCGATGTCGAGAGCGCCCTGCGCCGGGCTGGACAGGCGGTCGAGGTCGCGAGCCAGATCGACGACGAGAGGATCCTGACCGACGCGCTGTGTGCGTCGGCGAGAGTCCATACCTTCGCCGGCCGGCTGGAGCAGGGTTATCGGCTGGCGCAGGAAGCGCTCGAGCGTGCCCGCTCGCTTGGCGACGACAGCGTGCTGATGGAGGCGCTGGGAGCAGCGGCGCTGTACACGTTGCACGAAAGCGAGACTGACCCCGGCAAGGGCCGCGAACTCCTAAACGACGCCCTAGTCATCGCGCGTCGCATGGGCGACAGCTACATGGCGGCGATGCTTCACAACAACGCCAGCGTACTTGCGCTGTCGATGGGAGATGTCCAGGCCGCGCGAGAGCACCTTGAAAAGGCGGAAGTATGCAGCGCCGCCGTTGGGGTCACGATTTACAACGTGAGCATCAGCATGGGCATGGTGCAGCGCGAGGAGGGCGACCACGAGGGTGCAGCCGCCAGGCTCAGGGCCGCGCTGATCATCAGCCGCCGAACCCGGGATCGCTTCGGTCTGGCCTATGCGGTACTCGGCCTGGCCTGCGTGGAGGCGGACGCCGCCGAATGGCGGGGTGCCGCTGAACTGCACGGCGTCGCGCAGGGTTTCTTGGACCAGATCGGACAGCCTTGGCTGCCGTACTACCGACGGTTTCTGCAGGCCAGCATCGACGCGAGCCGCGCCAACCTCGGCGACGCTGAGTTCGAGCGCCTATACGCGCGCGGGCAGATGCTCGACTTCGACGCGGCGGTCCACCAGGCGCTCACGCGAGCAAGCGGTGAGCCGCCGCGAAAACCCGCGGCGCCCGGACGCTCAGCACCGCGTTGATATCAAGCTCGACGTGGTCGCACGGCGTCGGGCTTGCACGATCGCTTCGATCCTCCAGTGGTCTCGCATCGCGCGATCGGATTGGCGACGAAGAAGGCTAAGCGAGGGCGGTGATTCGCTTCCGGTATTCCTCGACGACGGCTTCCGCCTCACGGGCCTGGACGTAGGACTCTGCGGCTGCTTGAGTCACGACGTCCCTCAGCTGCTCTGGGTTGGGCAGCGGAACCTCGAGCCCCGAAAACGTGACCGAGCCGAACTCCTTGTGATGGTCACCGCGTTCGTCGTGCAGCCAGCTGGAGGACGTGACGGAGGCGTCAATGTTGTCGCCGAACACCGCTCGGAGGCGGCCAGTCAGATTCTGGTTCAGCCACAGCGCGGGAGCCTCGGCAAGGAATGCCATCACTCGTAACACGAATCCCTCACCGTTCCACCAGGTTTCGGCGAAGTTCCAGTGAATGACCGGATCTGTCTCGAGTGATCTCATGCGTCGCTCCTATGTGAGGCCGGCTCGGCGCCGGCGTGACACGAATGGTCGCAGCCGAGGTGGCTGCCGAGACGTACCGTGCTCACACCGACGCCAGGTGATCGCTTTCGTCCTTCCACGGCTCGCCCGTCTGGCGAGCGTTTTGGCGACCGACCAATCGCCGGTGCGCCGGTCCGGGCGGGGTTGGCCGGGGCCCGCTTGGCCGGAGAAGTCCTTGGTCGCCTATGAGCGATCGCCGACCAGGCGAGCTGTGCGGAGGCAAGAGCGATCGCGCGGACACAGGGCAGTTCGGCCCGTCTGCGGAGCCGAGCTTCTGGTTACGGACTCTCGAGTCTCAGGTCCGGTGCCATCGGCGGCGCTAAGCTCGAAACGTGACTGAGCCAGTGTCTGCAGCGGTGGCCGGCAAGGCGGTCGTCGCAGCCGCCAGCGCCAAGCCCGGATTGTCGCCCGAGGCTGAGAAGTTTCTCGACCAGGTGTCCGGTGGTGCACGACGGGAGGTCGGCGCGTGGATCGGTGACCACTTCCTGGTGCGCCGGTTGAAGGCGCAGCTGAAACTTCTCGAGAGAGCCCACCAGTACCTGCGCGACGCGGGGCGCGACCCGCGCGAGGTGAAGTGGAATGTTCTATTCCCGCTCCTCGAGGCCGCAAGTCTTGATGAGGACGACGACATGGCTGACCGATGGGCGGCGCTGCTTGCGAACGCTGCCGACCCACTGGCCGACGAAGTGCCGCCAAGCTTTGCCGACGTCCTGCGGCAGTTGACCCCGCTTGAGGCGCGAATCCTCGTTCGCACGCGCGCGGTCATCGACGAACGCAAAGACGAACCGGGGAGATTCGCGGCGGGGCACGGGCTACGTGAGCTGCTTGGAATCGCCGAGCCAGCGTACGACCTCTCTGTCGAAAACCTGTTCCGGCTCCGGCTTCTTAGGCCCCCCGTCATAAAGCTGGAATTCACGAGCACGCCCGAACTGGAGTACCAACTTGCGGGCAACGAGGCCGTACAGGTAACAGGATTCGGCCGGGCATTCCTCGCTGCATGCGAGCGTTCGGGCAGCGGTTAGGAGTCGCTGACGCGCGTCCGTGCGATCGCTGGCGGCGCCGCGCTCCAGTCGTCGCCTTTGCGATCGCCCGGCCGGCGCAAGCGTGAGAACAAAAGCAGTGGTGC
>Ga0302326_10027442_pt1 | contig 11477 bp, 10 predicted proteins | sample Palsa_T0_3_FD_202264 | JGI IMG/M metagenome (GOLD analysis project Ga0302326, IMG submission 202264) | Peat permafrost microbial communities from Stordalen Mire near Abisko, Sweden - Palsa_T0_3 | ecosystem: Environmental > Terrestrial > Soil > Palsa > Peat permafrost | place: Sweden: Abisko...
CGACTCAACCGGGCCGATTACTGGCGGCCTGCCTTCATGGTTCCTTCGCCAGCTCCCGGACGACCAGCTTGGGTCGCATATAGGTCAGGGGGTAATACTCCGTCTTCTCATCCCTTTGGAAACGCTGGTCCCGAAGAATACTTCTACCATCGCAAAGTTTCGAGGGGATGGGCGTAGGCTTCGTCGGGCAGCTCACTCCTCGGGCCCGGGAACTATAATCCAGCCCAAAGAATCATCCAAGAGGTCGAGGCTGAGGTTCAGCGGCTACAGGCGGCCAGGGCGGTGCTGGCCGGGCAGACCAATGCGCGCAAAGTGGGCAAGCCGGGTAAGCGGAACAGGAGCGCGGCCACCAGGGCGAAGATGGCCGAGGTGCAGAAGACCGGTTGGGCGAAGCGGGGGAAGTGATGGACGACTGGGACTTGGACGAGCGGACGACGTGAGCACCTGGTTTTTGGAGAGTTACCTTCGGAACGGATCGCCAGGAGGCGCTGTGGGGCGTCGGTAAGGGGCCGGACGACCTGGAGCAACACTCTTTTCCCGAAGAGACCATGATAGCGGTGGCGAGTACATGGCGACCGCAGCCAGCAATAGCGAGCCTCTTTTCGATGCCCCTGAGGGAGATTGTGGGACAGCATACCTATCCCCCAAAATTGCTGCAACTGGTGTGGACCCTTCGGTCGAGACACCGAAAAGGACCGTTACCCTCCGTTCGCGGTGTGCTTAAATGACTTGGTACCTTCCCCCGCTTCCCCCTCCGGATCGCGGATTTTAGCAGTTCAATATCCCGCCCGCCAGTACCCTTGTATTCGCTTCATCGTTGCCCTCTCAAGGAAACCCCGGGACGAAACGTAATCCATTAGAACTCGCGTGCCGACAGTGAAGTGTGCGCCGTTTGTTGGGGTACTTTTCGTCCGTCCTCTGGTTTCCCCGTGCCGGCTTCGCGATGGGTTACCTTTCGTCCTGTCCCGCCTCATGTCCTTGTTGCATATTATTTGAGTTGAAATGGATTCCGCGGGGTAGCGGAACGCGCGTAGTGCGCATCACATACAAAGGGCAGGAACAACTCAGCAAACTGCTTGGAGTTAAGTTCAATGCCTGATCTTGACTTTCCTCTTATGGACCACCGGGAAGAGCACTTCTTTATCCCCGGTCCGAAGAGCGACCTCCGGCTGTTCCTCCGATTGTTGACGAGTGAAACGCCTCCTGCAGAAGGTCGCCGGGCGGTGCTCTATGTGCATGGCGCGACGTTTCCATCAGCGCTGTCGGTTGCTCACCGTTTCGATGGACGCTCGTGGCGCGATGCGCTCTGCGAGGCTGGGTTTGACGTGTGGGCACTAGATTTCTACGGCTTCGGCTACTCGGCCCGTTATCCAGAGATGGATGCCCCTGCTGAGGCTAATCCACCGCTATGCCTGGCCGAAGGGGCCGCCGCCCAACTCGCTGCTGCTGTCCGCTTCATCCTGGAGCACCAGGGCCTGATCTCGCTATCGCTGATCGCTCACTCCTGGGGCTCGATGCCGGTGGGGCGGTTTGCCGGCGACCACCCAGCGCTCATCGACCGTCTTGTGTTTTTCGCTCCTATCGCGCGTCGCGATCCGCCGCGCTACTCGACCCGCCCAACCGGCCCTGCCTGGCGCGTCGTCAGCGTCGAGGACCAATGGGCGCGGTTCGTGGAGGATGTGCCACCTGACGAATCCCCCGTGCTCTCGCGAGTTCACTTCGACGACTGGGGGCGGCGTTATCTCGACAGTGACCCCAAAAGCCGGACCCGAGATCCGGCTGCAGTGAAAACTCCCTCCGGACCATTCATCGAGATTCTGCGTGCCTGGCACGGAGAGCTTGCCTACGAGCCTTCTCGCGTCCTCGCGCCGGTGGCAATCCTCCGCGGCGCCTGGGACGGACTAATCACCGACGCGGACGCGAAGTGGTTGTTTGACGCACTCAGTCGCTCACCCGTGAAGCGTGATATCAAGATCGGACGCGGAACGCATTTGATGCATTTAGAAACAATGCGGCTGGCCTTATGGTGCGAGAGCGTGACGTTCTTGGCCGGTGGCGACGTTGCAGCAGTTCCAATCTAAGTCGTCCAACAAGAAAAGGGAGAAACACATGTTTGCGGTGGTTTTCGAAGTACATCCCGCACCTGGCAAAAAGGACGAGTATCTTGCTCTTGCCAAGCACCTGAAACTGATTCTGGAGTCGATCGATGGCTTCATCGACAACGAGCGATTTGAGAGCAGACGCCACGAAGGGTGGGTGCTGTCCCTCTCCACGTGGCGCGACGAGAAAGCCGTGGTGCGCTGGCGCAGCCAGGGCGAGCATCACAGAATTCAGGAGCAAGGCCGTAATGGCATTTTCTCTGACTATCACCTGCGCGTCTGCGAAGTGACTGCCGACAGCCATCCGCCCGAGGGTTTGCAGGTGATTGAGCGACGCCTCGATGCCACCGAGGTCGGCGAAGCCAAGGCGCTGGCAATTACTGAAGTCTCTCCTGCGGCAGATGCGACGTTCGCCGCTCATGCCGGCCTACTACCCGGTCATCTCGGCCTGGATGTGAAAGTTGAAGGTCTGGCCGACCATGACGTGTTCGAGAGTATCTACAATCCTGGGAAAATGCTGCTGCTCACGTCCTGGAAGATCGCTGAAGACTCTGCACGTTGGACACCGAAGACCTTCACTGGCGTCGCCGAACTCCGACACCGCCGCGTCCGCAACGTGCGCGACTACGGCATGTTCGATCGCAGGGAGGCTGCTCAGTATTATCCGGACCCTCCACTTCCCGTCCGCTTCGAGTGCTCGTAGTTATTGACCGAGCATCTTCTGTGATGTTGGGTATCCTTGCAAGCCGGGACTGGATGGCGATAATTTTGCCATCGCATCGCACCCATTGCGATTGGCCGCGGGTGCGGATGAGCTTTGTGGAAATCGGTTGTCACAATCCCCGCTTTTCCATCAGAAGCGCCAGATCAATGAGGCGGTTGGAAAAGCCCCATTCGTTGTCGTACCATGCGAGGATCTTGACCAGCCTGCCACCGATGACCAAGGTGGAAAGCCCATCAACAATGGACGAACGCGGATCGCCGCGATAGTCGCTCGATACCAGGGGTTCTTCGCTGTAGCCGAGAATACCTCGCAGAGGGCCAGAATCCGCGGCCTTGCGAAAGGCAGCATTTACCTCGGCCACCGTCACTTCGCGTTTCAAAGTGACCGTCAAATCGACAATAGAAACCACTGGAACCGGAACCCGGAGAGAATAGCCGGTCAGGAATCCGTCCAGTTCCGGGATGACCTTGCCGAGCGCTTTGGCGGCTCCGCTGGAGTACGGGACGATCGAGAGAGCTGCGGCCCGGGCTCCACGCAAATCCCTTTCCGGTTGGTCGAGCAGAACTTGGCTATTGGTATAGGCGTGGGTGGTATTCATCAAGCCATACTCGATGCCGAAGGTTTGATGGAGCACTAGGGCCGCGGGCGCAAGGGCGTTGGTGGTGCAGCTTCCGTTGCTCACAACTTTGTCGCGGACCGGATCGTATTGGTCATGGTTGACTCCCATCACCACCGTGATGTCGTCATTCTTCCCCGGCGCGGAGATGATGACTCGCTTGGCCCCGCCCTTCGCGATGTGCACTTCCGCGTTGGCCTTGTCGGTGAAGAAACCAGTGGCCTCAATCACGATGTCCGCGTCAACGCTCTTCCATGAGATCGATCCTGGATCCCTTTCTGAGAAAACACGGATGGGCGTGCCCTCGATCACCAATTGGTTTTCACCCGCTTCGACTTTGGCTGGCAAAGTGCCCAAGAGCGAATCGAATTTCAAGAGATGGGCCAGGGTCTTGCTGTCCGTCAAGTCGTTGATCGCAACAACCTGGAAATTGCTTCGACCCAACGCGGCGCGCAAAACATTCCGGCCAATCCGTCCGAATCCATTGATACCTACTTTGACCATGTTGTACCCCTTTGTTATCCATCCATCTCCAAATTTAGCGATGGGAAGGAATGGCGTACATGACGGTCATCGATCAATATGCGCCAAAATGCGGGGACCAAAGCGTTCGCGGTACTCCGTAGGGGTGATGTGCAGGTTCCTTTCGAAAACGCGCCGGAGATTCAAGCCATTGCCGAATCCGGTGGTCATCGCCAGCTGCTCGAGGCCTTCCGTGCCTTGTTCCAGGTGTTGCCTCGCTGCATCGAGGCGTGCCTGTTCCACATACTTGGCCGGAGGAGTGCCTGTCTCGCGGGTGAACACACGCGTGAAATTGCGCGGGCTCATGGCAACCCGGTCCGCCAGTTTCTCGACTGACAGGTCGCGGGCGAGGTTCTCGAGTATCCAGGACTGGAGATCGCGGATCGGACCCGGTTTCTTGGACTGATTCAAGAGAAGGCGGCTGAATTGGGACTGCCCACCGGGCCTACGCAGGAACATGACGAGGTCTTGCGCCACATCGCGGGCCAGGGTGAAACCATGGTCATCTTCGACAAAGGCCAAGGTAAGATCGAAGCCCGAGCTGGCTCCGGCAGAAGTCCAGATGGATCCGTCCTGAACATAGATCGGTCCTCTTGCGACTTGCACCTTGGGAAAGCGGGATTGCAAGGTGTCCAGCAACCGCCAATGGGTAGTGGCCCGGCGCCCATCGAGCAAGCCGGTCTGGGCAAGGAGCAAAGCCCCTGCACAGACGGAAACGACACGCCGCGCCTTGGGCGCTGCGCGCCGAACCCAATCCGCGACGCCTGCGTCTTCCTCTTCGGTCAGTCCTTTTCCCGTGATCATGATCGTGTCGCGCTTAAGTTCGGGATCGAGATCCGAGAGACGATGGTCCGCCAGGAGGTTCAATCCTGACTGCCCATGCACCACGCGATGGGGTTGGGTGGTGGCAAGCGTCACCTCGTAGAGTTGCTTGTGCGAATCCACCCCCATCAGGCGGTTGGCACGTACCAAGATGTCGGCGACCCCCGCCGCTTCGAACAACATGCCCCCCTCGGGGGCGATGATCAGAAACGTGCGCATGTCCTCAATAATATAATGGAACAAAATAGGACAACATCGATCCGCAACTCCTGGGAAGCGGTCACGTGAAGAAGGCCGCGACAGCGGCCCGCAACTATCTCCACATCGGCTGTCTTAGACTGCATGATCGCCAACTCTTCCATGGCGAATGCATAACTAGCGATAAAACGCGCTATCGCCTCCCTACCTCCAGTGGTCAGTCTTCCTGGACAAAATGTGATCCAGAAACTGTGACGATTTCTTGATTTGTCCAGGACCGGCAAAACTCTCGTGGCGCTCCTATTAGGAAACCTCCTGGTTTCGCATCAATGAACAATTTTGGAATTGACGATACGGACAACCGTTGCGCATAGGACTCCACCACTCCCACCACGTCTGCCGGTTCTCCGATGCCTTCCATATAGATTGAGATGTCAACCACCAAACATGTTATAGTGGTGTCGCATGGAGTTGTCGGAAAAATTCGATGTGCCGGAGCAACTCACACTCCTCTATGACTTCGCTAACTCGATTGATCTGCGCGAATACCTTGAGAAAGGTACATTCCACGTTCCTGGCGATGAACTGGGAACGATGGATCAATTCGAGAGATGGATGCGAAATCATAAACTGCTTTCGAGAAATGAAAACCTGAGTCCGGCAGATCACAAACGAGCCCTCGATCTTCGCAGTGCAATACGTTCCTACCTCGAGACGACGCCAAACGAGAGGCGAGCAAAGGATCGCCGCTCAGCATTGAAGTTCAATCAGGCGAGCCAGGCTTACCCTCTGGAAGTCGAGATCACTCCTTCAGGGTCGATAACCCTTCATCCCAATGCGGAAGCCAACGGAATTGGACTCGTACTCGCACAATTCTTTACCCTCGCAGACACTGGAAATCTTGATCGGCTGAAGATGTGCACCTCGGACGAATGCCATTGGGTGTTCTTTGATCGTTCGAAACCGAGCAACCGAAGGTGGTGTTCGTCATCTCTTTGCGGCAATCGCCAGAAGACGCGAGCCTATCGGGACCGTAGGAGGAACAACAATTCCTGATGATGTTGCACTGCATCCATAGAGGAGCTATTCCTCTGCGAGACTAACTGGGATGTCACGCTCGGCGCTTCGATGCGATTTCCCAACGCGAAGCGCGGGCGGGACATTCAAACAGACGGGGCGTTTACTCATCCAATAGGATCATAGAAACAACGGCAACGTTCCGTCTGCTTGATAGACAATCGTAGGAAATCGTAGGGAACCGTAGGACACAGGCAGCCCTGTGTGCCCCGATGGCCTCATACTGTGCAGGAAAAACGGCGCCTCAGCCTATGCCAAATAAAGCGTATTTGGTTCGGTTCAAAGGAGCAGACCTGCCGCCTCAACTGGTGATCGCTGAGACTATCGAGTTCCATGGGGAACATTTAGTCTTCCTAAGATCGGACGGTTCCCTGGCTGCGCTGATCGTCTTGGAGATCGTTGAAAGTTGGGCTGAAGTAAAGCCATAGCGCGGAATCGCCACGTTTATGCTACCGCGACCGTTCCCTAAACCCATAAACTCCATCAAATAGTTAAATTCGTTCTTCCGGCCGAATCACAACACTCATAACCCTTCCCAGGTTCTCGACTTCTGTTCCATACTTCCATCTCCGGCTGGGCGTAGACGATAGCGGGTGGGGGATCAGGGTGAGCCACTGCGAATCTTCATCCAATTCGCACCAACCGCAAAAATACCCGTCCTTTGTCTTAAGGAAATAGATGGGCCGCTGAAATTCATCGGTCCAGTCTTTCTTCGGAGAGATTTCACGCTGCCCTGTATCGATCTGAACTATGGAGCCAGCCGGGATCATGGGGCGCAAGGTCAAATCGAGTTTGCCGATGACCCCTCTCAAGTACGACGTGCGGGACGGTGCATTCTCTGTACGGAGCAGCGTGGTCTCGTCGGGCGATCTATCAGGAAAGGTTTCGTTCATGCTCGAACCGTCCGAAGTTTTGCTCCCCCGTGCCATAGGGCGAGCCCGCGTCAGGCCCAACTCCTGATGACGAGATGCCGGGCGACGTTTCATGGTTGCAATGCTCACTAGAAGCCTTGACTGCCGACGAGCGTCATACTGTGCGATCCGATGCAGTGGTCACAATCCGGCCAGCAACTGATAGACCCGCGAGATATTGATTGTGAACCTGAAGGTATTTTGCGCTCGTTGTCGTTGTCTACAGGGAAGCTGGCATCGTCTGTCCACAAGTCACCAAAGGTACGGCAGCGTCCTTGGTAACCATCAGAGATTCTGTCCGCAGAGAAATCTCCCACACCGCACCTGTCGCCGCAAACTCATATCCTGATGCCGCGCCCATCTCCCGAGCTTTATCGCGGCGCGGGCACATCCTGCGCTTGCTGTTGCTGCAGAATGCGCCACATGGTCCCGGAAAATATCTTCTCCTGTGCGCTTTGGTCTACCTGGCAGGCATCGAGCATTTCGTGGTAGCGCTGCAGCGCAAGGTCGAATTCCTCAAGATCCCCGCCAAAGACATCCGAGCCAAAGACGATTTTCTCAAAGGCGCTGGTACCGCTTGCGGGTGTGTGAGGACTCACAACCCCCGTCCACCAGAAGATAGAACGGAAGAAACGGTAATCATCCTTCTTCTTGATCAGCGTGGTGCCGGAAACGTCAAAAAGAAGATTCGGATTCCATCGTCCAATTTCGCCTGCTTCCGCATAATCCGGGTTTCCCAAATGGGCGCCAATAATGGTCAGCCGCGGCCAGTGCCGTGCAATCAAATCAAGCCGCGTAACCCGGCTGCGATCAAAGCTGATATTTGCGGGCTCCTCAGGGTGGAGGCGGTTCACGATGCCGGTGTGAAAAAGAAGAATCATGTGATACTTGTCGGCACGATCGTAGAGCGGCCAGTAGGCTGGGTCGTCGTAGCTCTTCTGCGTGGAAGTAATCTCGCCGAGGCCCCGAAATCCCGCCTGATGAAAGCGGTCGATCTCGCTGAGAGCATTCGGATCATCCAGCTTGATATCTCCAAAACCTATCAATCGGTCAGGATGATCCCGGATAAAGTTACTGGCTTGCGGGAATCCCTGGGGAGTGGTTAACAAGAAAGCCAGACCATCAGCCGCATTCAATTTATCGAGCAGCTTTTCGAGAAACCCCTGCTCGCCGTTGTAGTGCACATGCACGTCGATAAGTTTTGGCGCATGCGACTGGGCAAAGATTGACGACGACACCAAGAGCAATCCCAAAACCGCTATCCAGCTACTCAACCGACTCATAGTTTCTCGCAGCTATTTTCCATGGGAGATTAGGGAGATTTGGGGGACAGCATATCCCCCAAAATTGCTGCAACTGGTGTAGACCCTTCGGTCGAGACAGCGAAAAGGACAGTTGCCCTCCGTTCGCGGTGTGCTTAACTGACTTGGTACCTTCCCCCGCTTCCTCCTCCGGATCGCGGATTTTCGCAGTTCAATATCCCGCCCGCCAGTACCTTTGTATACGCTTCACCGTTGCCCTCGCAACATCATGGGGAACCACGAGCACGCTTTCAGTTTACCCGCGGAGCCAGGTGCAAAACGCTTGTGCTCTTCGCAAAATACGCAGAAGGATGAAGCCATGAAGACTGTATCTCCGGGGACGAATCTGCTCGGCCGGCGTCAATGCGGCATATGCGGTTTATCGATACTGACGGGGCCGGCACCAAACTGAGAGATCAAGAGCGCCGCGCCCAGCATGGAAAGATTCTTGAGAAACAAGACCTCCTCTGCGAAAACAGTATTGGGATTGCTCAGCCTCCAATATGCATGCATCCACAAGGTGACGGGAACAAGAAATGCGACTAGCGCCCACGCTCCCCATCGCGCCTTATACCCAATCGCAACGCTGAGCCCCCCGGCTAAAGCCAGCACTCCCGATAACGGAACGAGCACGCCGGCAAGAGGCACGCCCTGTTTGGCAGCAACCTGAACGGCCCCATGAGTGAAGTGATATGGCAAAGCCAAAACGAAATTCCAGGCGAACAATACCCTTCCAACGGGAAACAGGAACCTCATCTAGAACTCCCTTCGCTGCGATAGTTACTAGTGATATCAGTATCACTAGTAGTGATACTGATATCATTATCAAGGAGTGTTGTCAAGAAGCTTATGTCGCGAAGATCCGGAGCACAGACGGCAGCCGATCGTCCTCGTCGCGGTTCTCCAGAGCAGACGCGGGAGCGTCTCATTACCGCGGCGGCGAGCCAATTCAATCGATTTGGATTTCACGGAACCGATTCAAACAGCATCGCAAAAGAGGCAGGATACGCAACCGGAACGTTTTACAAGCATTTTTGCGACAAACGGGAGGTGTTCCTTGCCGCATACGAGCGCTGGCTTGCGGCCGAGTGGAAAGAAGTCGACGATGAGTTGTCCCAGATGAAGAATGTGGAGGAGACGGCCAAACGGCTCGTCGAGTTGGCTATCAGGTTTCATACAGAGTGGCGCGGTCTTAGGGCCTCGCTGATGGAACTGGTCTTTTCCGACCCGGAGGTACGAAGATTCTTCAGAAAGCAGAGGCGCCGCCAACTTGATCATATTGTGGAACTCCGTTCGCGTTTTACGTTACCGCCGCAAACCAGCGAGCAAGATGCGATTTTTATGTGTCTGACGGAGCGGGTGTACGACGCGATTGGTCAGGGAGAAATCCAGTCACTCGGATTGGATCAGGCCGCGGTAATCGAGTCCATGGTAGAAAAGGTGCATGCGTTTCTGGAATGACCTGTTTGCTTTGCCCTCTAAAGGTCTCGCTTCAGCTCGCTGGGAATGAAGAAGCAGTAGAACACGAATCTGGATAATGAGTTTATCTCTGCTCGTTATTGTTTCTCTCGGGATTGCTCCCGAAGAGAGTCGACCAAGGTCCGGGAATCCGCCTAAAAAGGGGCGGGACAAAGGGGCGGGCAGACGGGAAGTTTACTGATCCAATAGGATCATCGAAGCAACGGTAACGTTCCGCCCTCCAGCTAGGCTGTCCCTCCCGCTATACTGCCCGCATGAACAACCTTGGCGGCCCATCGACAGGGCCGCCCCTTAACTCATGTCCTGTAAAGTTACCTGCGAGTCACGAGTTGAGTTATCACCGCACGAAGCGGCGTCGGCCCATCCACATGCTCTGTTCCAGGTACGCCAAAGTGAATCCAACCGGAGTTGAATCCATCCACCATCTCCGCTCGAGGCGCCGTCCGTCCCTCCGGCATCCCCTGTGAAACCCATAACGTCTCCCATTCCGCCCTGGGAACGGCGAGCGCCTCGACAGGCTGCCCAACAGCCTCCGCGAAAGCATCTGCTATATCGAGGGGACTATAACCCTCCGGGCCCGCAACTTCGATATGGCGGATTCCGGTCCAGCCCTGAATGAGCGTCTCTGCACCCACCTTGCCGATGTCCGCGGTTGCAACCAGAGGAAACTTCCGGTCAAGCGGCTGGAGCTGAAACCTGATCTTGCCTTCATTCCGCGCGCTCGCTAAATCACCGGCCGAGTTCTCAAAGAACCAGCCGGGGCGAAGAAACGCATGAGAGAAGGGAAGATCGCCCAGCGTCTCTTCGAGGAGATGTGAGCTTGTGATCAAACCCAACCCACTGGCCTGTTCCCCTCCTATGGATGACAGATAGACGGCCTTCGACGGCAGAGCTCTTGAGAGTGCCTCATGCAGGACCTTCAACGTCGCCTTGGTCTCGGCAAAGCCCGGGGTCGGCGCGAAGTTTGGCGGAACCATTACGAACACGCCGGCCACACCGGTGAACGCGGCCGTAAGCGCATCCACCTCGTCGTAGTCGGCTTTGAAGAGCTCCGCACCTTGCTTCTGCCACTCTGTCGCTTTCTCGGGGTTCCTTACGATTCCTCGGACCTTCTCGCCCTTTGCAAGAAGCGTGCGCGCAACGGCGCCGCCTACATTCCCTGTGATTCCCATGACTGCGTACATATGGATGGCTCCTGGTTTCTATCGTCGTTATGGGTGACATCGGCCAACCGAAGCGGCGTCTGTTACCAAAAGATTCGTTGCGAGTGTCAGTGCTTCTCCGATCGGTCCTTCAAGGTCGTCAGCCAAAGCTGATGCCCTTCGTGCATGGCGTTCGGTTGCTGTTCACGGAACTGAATGGCTCCGGGGCCCTTCACAACCTCTTCTGTCACGATGTGGCACCCCTCAGTGGTCTTGGTAAGAAGGAACGTGTGATAAGCATGAACATCCTTACCGTCTCCAAACCATCCGAGGCGTCTATTCGACTCAAACTCCCACACGCGGCTTTCGATGTGGAATCCGAAGGTCTCCCACGAGATTCGTGCGTTCTTCCGCAGGCGATGATCTGGAGTGTTCAGAACCTTGACGTCCTTCGCGTTCGAGTACCAGGAGGGCCAAGCCTCCGCATCGACAAGATTTGAAAAAGCGATCTCGCATCCGCCTTGGATGTCGATCTCATTGTGCGCAAATAGGTTCGCCTGCTCGGGCTCGAACCCCTTGGCCAATG
>Ga0302326_10027444_pt1 | contig 11477 bp, 12 predicted proteins | sample Palsa_T0_3_FD_202264 | JGI IMG/M metagenome (GOLD analysis project Ga0302326, IMG submission 202264) | Peat permafrost microbial communities from Stordalen Mire near Abisko, Sweden - Palsa_T0_3 | ecosystem: Environmental > Terrestrial > Soil > Palsa > Peat permafrost | place: Sweden: Abisko...
CGGCGGACACCACCACGCGCACACTCTATGTGTACGCCGGCGGATACTCCGATGAAATGACGCTGACTGCGCATCTGTCCGATGGCTCCGCCGCCGACTACGTCGCCACCGCTTCGGGCAGCGGTCTGTATACCAATCTCTACACCATCACTTACAAGGCGGCATCGGCCGGTCAGACCCTCAAAATCAGTCTTGTGAACACCAATGACGTTAACGGGGTCAATGGCGCTGTCGAGCTGATCGCCGCGGCCCTGGTCGGGTGAGCGCTCAAGGCTCCCGGGCCGTCGGAGGGCACGAAGAAAATTCAGGCGGAGCCGGGCTCCGACCATGGGCCGCCTCCTGCTCCGTCCTCTGACGTGCCTCGATCAGGCGGCGCTGGCGAACTGCTGAAGCGCCGCGGGAAGCTGCTTCATTCCTCTTCGCACGGCTTTCCCGACTGCGTATCGCATCGATGATTGGTAGCGGCGCATCACCTGCTGGGTCGGCTCGATGCCGAGGCGTCGCATCTGGTCGATGGCCCAGAGCCAGACGTGATACTCCTCTTCGCAGCGTTTTTTGTAGCGGTCGAACCCGATGGCGTGATGGCCGACCTCGTGGAGGAAGATCGCCAGGCTGATGGGAGTCTTGGGGAAGGGGGATTCGATCCAGTTGATGATTCGCCCATCCACGTAATCGACGCGCCAGGCGCAGCCGCTCATTGCCGTACGCCACTTGCGGACGCGCAGACGATATCGCCCAGTCATTTCACGGACGATCGGCATGAAGTTCTGCCGATGGCGCTGTTGCGAAACTCGGGGACGAAGATGGATGGATTGCGTTCGCGTCATGCGTGGTGGCTATCGACTCGCCGCGCGCTTGCGGTCAAAGATCGCATGAACTTTTGCGGCCGGTTCCAGTAACGCGGATCGACCTGTCGCAGTGCGCCAGATCGACACTACATTATTGGTCGCCTCAACCAGCCGTGCGCGACGATCCAGGTGGAAAGTTTTGGGCGGGGGGCCCGGAAGTCGCCGAAAGGAGCTTGCCCTTCGCGGAGTCCTGAAAAAATCTTGTGTCGCAGGACCCGCGCCGGTTTGCGAGCACTGCGGAATTTGTGTCGCGGCGGTTACACTTCGCGGGGGAAATGATCGGCATCCGTGATCAATTCGTCCCCCACGCGGGAACTTCGCTGGTCATATTCGCCACGCTTGCGCTGATGCTGGCGATCTCGGTAATGATGTTCTGGGTCTTGAGCGAGCGCTCCACTTCACACCGCCAGCGCGTGGCGCTAGCGGAGTGGGCGCGCGATGAAGGCTTTCGGCTGCGATTCAATCTTGCCGATTCCCCTGAGCCGTTTGACCTGCTCACCGGGACGGGCTTGGGGGTGCGCATCGCGCTGGCCGACCGAAAGGCGGTGGTTTCGCTTCTGCAGATCGGAACCTGGCACGTGCTGGTGCATCGAATCGGGTCGGACTGGAAGCCGACCGGGTTGCGCCCGGCGACGGCCAACACAAGCGTCCTCGATCTTTTTTCCCTCGCCTCTTTCCCATTGCTGGGGTCATCGGAGCGGTTTGTTCTATTCAGCGTCGACCCGGAGGCGGCGCGGAGCTTGTCAACGTCGTCGGCCCGGGCATTGCTCCCGCCCGACGTCGGTCTGCTGCTGCATGGCCATTGGCTGGTTCTGGATTTTTCCTCACGGCCCTTCGACGCGGTTGAACTGAACCGCATGCGGGCCGTGGCCGAGCAGGTCACGCGGCACCTCGAATCGCGCTGAGTTAGACGCATTATTGCGCACTAGCGCGGTCCGCCGCGGCGCCGTCGCGCGGCTGCCAGATGCCGTCGATCCGGCGGTAATGCTTTTCTATCGACGGCTGGAAGTGCGTTCCGTTCCATGTGCGGACGATGACGCGCACGTCAACGCCTTCCAGGCAAATCCAGTTGTACGCATTTGGCTCACCGCGGCGGCGGGTGCTGGTAGCCGTGCCGGCCTGAACCGACAGAACCGACTGGTTGGCGCCTCGATGAAACACGCGCACGTCGTCGTGATACGCCAGGTGCAGATGCCCGGCCAGCAGGAGATCGACGCCGCACCGTTCCAGTTCCGCCAGCGAATCGCCGGCCCGACGAAGAATGTCGCCTTTCAGCTTCTTCGGCGAGGGAATGAACGGATGATGGGTGACCAGCACCTTGCGGACAGTCGGACCAGCTGCACTGAAGATCTGGGAGATTGCCTCGAGTTGCGCGCGGGAGATCCATCCGCTGGTGCGCGTGAAAGCGCGCGCGGTGTTGACCCCGGCCACGATGATCCCCTCGCCGCGCCAGACCGGATTCAGCTCGGGGCCGATGTAGCTCACGAAGCGCCCCATCGGCGCGAAGAATCTGTGCATCACGCTCCAGAGCGGCACGTCGTGATTGCCTGGAACGACCAACTGCGGCGTGGGCAGGCGGCCCAGATATTCCGCGGCCGCCTGGTACTGGCCGACGCAGGCGCGCTGGGTGAGATCGCCGCTGATCACCAGCAGCGTGGGGGGATGCTCCGCCAGATCGGCGGCGAGCCGCTCGGCGATCGGCGCATCCAGTTTGCCGAAGTGAAGATCCGAAATATGGGCGATGCTGGTCATGGCTCGCCCCATGGTATCAGCTAATTCAGGGTTCCGGGTGTCAGGGTGTCAGGGTTCAGGTGGGAAGCCATCGCCGGGTCCATGACCCCTTAGGCGGGCGTTACCGTGGTATACTACGGTCTCGGCAACTCTCTCCTTCGCCCCGCCATTGCGGCCATTGGCGCCCCTTACCAATGGGGCAAGCGACGCCCAGGACGGACCTCCCCCAATTGTCAATTCGGTAGGAGATTCCTTGTTTTTCCCCTATAAAATATGCTACCGTCGATGAAGAGGTGGCCCATGAGCGAACTAATTATTGGCAACTTGGAAGACGACCTGCGCGCCCGGCTGGAAATGCTGGCCCGTGACCATGGCCGTAGCGTCGCTGAGGAGGTGCGCGAAATCCTGCGTGTGGCCATCGCGCCGCCGCTTGGCGATAATCCGATTGAGGGCCTGGGGACGCGCATCGCCCGCCGTTTCGCCGGCATCGGTTTGCAGCAGGACATCCCGGAATGGCGCGGTCATCTCGCCGAACCGATCAAATTCGAGCCGTGATCATCCTCGATACCAATGTCCTCTCGGCGCTGATGCGTGCCAACTTGGAGCCTGCGGTGACGGCGTGGCTCAACCTTCAGCCTCCCTCGGCAGTCTGGACGACGACTGTTTCCCTCTTCGAGATTCAGTTCGGTCTCAACACAATGCCTACGGGCAAAAATCAACGTGTCCTCAAGCAGGCTTTTGCAGATGTGGTGCAACAGGACTTGAACAACCGAATCTTCGCATTCGACGCCGCCGCGGCCCAGGAAGCGGCTGAGATTGCATCGAAACTCCAAGCGATCGGCCGCCGCGGCGAAATCCGAGATTTGACGAAGGGGGACGAAAATGAAAGCACCGAACCGGGTAACTTCACTCTTTCCTCTTTGGTGTCACCCTTTCATTCCTGAACCCCGAACCCTGAACCCTGAACCCCTTAAAACGCCGCGTTGTTCGGCGTGCGCGGGAACGGGATCACGTCTCTGATATTCGCCATCCCGGTCGCGTACAGGATCGTCCGCTCGAATCCCAGGCCAAACCCAGCGTGCGGGGCGGTGCCGTACTTTCGGAGGTCGCGATACCACCAATAGGCGTCCTTCTCGAGGCCCTTGAAGGCCAGTTGCTGATCGAGGATATCGAGCCGTTCCTCGCGCTGGGACCCGCCGATGATTTCGCCGATGCCCGGCGCCAGCACGTCCATTGCCGCCACGGTTTTGCCATCGTCATTGAGCCGCATGTAGAAGGCCTTGATCTCGCGCGGATAGTTCATCACCACCACGGGGCGTCCCACGTATTCCTCGGTAAGATAGCGCTCGTGTTCGCTCTGTAGATCGACTCCCCACCGGACGGGAAACTCGAATTTCCTGCCGGATTTCTCCAGGGCCGCGACGGCATCGGTGTAGGTCATCCGCTCGAAGCTGGCGGCGACGAATTTCTCGAGCCGTTCGATGCACTGCTTGTCGATGCGCTCGGCAAAGAATTTCATGTCGTCCCCGCGCTCCTCGAGGACGGACTTGAAGAGATACTTCAGAAAGCTTTCTGCCAGGTCTGCATCTGCCGATAGATCGGCAAACGCTACTTCCGGCTCGACCATCCAAAACTCCGCCAGATGACGGGTTGTGTTGGAGTTTTCCGCGCGGAAGGTGGGCCCGAAGGTGTAGACTTTGCTCATCGCCATGCAGTACGTTTCGACATTGAGTTGTCCCGAAACGGTGAGCGAGGCCTGCTTGCCGAAGAAATCCTGCGAAAAATCCACCTTCCCGTCCGCGCCGCGCGGCAAATTCGCGATGTCGAGCGTCGAAACCTTGAACATTTCGCCCGCCCCCTCGCAATCCGAAGCGGTGATGATTGGCGTATGAATCCAGAAAAAGCCTCGCTCGTGAAAGAAGCGATTCACGGCCTGGCTCAGCGTGTTGCGCACGCGGGTGATCGCCCCGAATGTATTGGTGCGCGCCCGCAGGTGGGCCACCTCGCGCAGATATTCGAACGTGTGATGTTTCGGCGAAATCGGATACGTGTCCGGATCGTCGACCAGTCCGACCACCTGAACCTCGCTGGCCTGAATTTCGTAGAGCTGCCCTTTCCCCTGCGATCGGACCAACTGCCCGGTAGCGATCACCGAACACCCGGCGGAAATGTGCGCGATTTCGCCGGTGTAATTGGGCAGAGTCGCGGGCGCCACAACCTGAATCGGATCGAAGCACGACCCATCATGCACACCGATGAACGAGAATCCGCCCTTGGAGTCCCGGCGGGTGCGAACCCATCCCTTGACCGTGACGGCATTCCCAACCCCGATCCTCCCGCCAAGCGCATCGGCCACTGACACATCGGACATCGTGATGTCTCCTTCTGAGTAAGCAGCGGAAATTATGCGTTTGTCGGCCGCGGCGACAACCATCAGACAATACGGAAACGCCGGCTACCGCAACGGGATGGTTCGGTTAAAGTATGATAGGGACCGAGCGGAGACTACTCTGGAAGGAAGATTCCCATTCATTTAATGCGAAGGAGCTATCGATGAAGATCTGGAGACGTGGAAGGTTTGCCCGCGTGGCGGGCCTAGCGGGGGTGGCGTTGGCCGGGGCGCTGGTGTTCGCGGAGGGCAATGGACCGCAGCAGCCATGGTCGCCGTTTAAGGTGCACGACATGAGTCGGCCCAAGCCGCCGATCATTACCCCCGGCACTCCCAGCACCGCGGACGCGCCCGGCAAGGCTCCGTCTGATGCGATTGTATTGTTCGACGGCAAGGATATGGACCAATGGCAGGCGCAAGGCGGCGGCGAGCCGACGTTCAAGCTCGTCGACGGGGTCATGCTTTCCAACGGACCGAAATATCTCGAAACCAAGCAAAAGTTTGGCGACGTTCAACTCCATGTCGAATGGGCCGAACCATCCGAGGTGCATGGAGACAGTCAGGGCCGCGGGAACAGCGGCGTGTTCCTCATGGGTTTGTTCGAAACCCAGGTGCTCGACAACTACAACAACCCCACCTACGCCGACGGCCAATGCGGGGCGATTTACGGCCAATATCCCCCGCAGGTGAATGTCTGCCTCCCTCCGGGCCAATGGCAGACCTATGACATTATCTTCCACCACCCGCGCTTCGAAAATGGGAAGCTCGTTGAGCCGGCGTACGTCACAACCCTGCAGAATGGCGTGTTGATTCAGGATCACCAGCGCATTGAAGGACCATCCGGCCACATGCGCGTCGCCAAGTATCCGGAGAACATGCCCGAGGAAGGCCCGATCGATCTGCAGTACCACAACAACCCCGTCCGTTTCCGCAACATCTGGGTTCGTCCGTTGGAGGCGCTGGAGATTCAGCAGCACACCGGAAAAGTTGCCGAGGAAAAGCCCGCTGAGGAAAAGCCCGCTGACGATAAGAAGTAGGCGCGCTCAAACCTCGCCACTCCTGTGCTCGCGGTCAAAGCCCAGAGCGACGAAAGACCTACTCCCTCTCCCGGTACTCCGGGAGAGGGCAGGGGTGAGGGTGATTTCGAGTACGAACGACACTGAAATTCCAAATCGCCCATGGAAACGAAAGCTTTCGGCAAGACCGGCTATTCCGTTTCACCTCTCGGCTTCGGCGGGGCTCCCGTCGGCTATCTGAAGGTTGAGCAGGATCGGATCACCCGCATTCTCAACCTGCTTCTCGACGCGGGAGTCAATTTGCTTGACACCGCCGCCAGTTACCCCGGCTCCGAGCAGGCGATCGCCAACGGCGGGATGAGTTTGTGCTGGTTTCAAAGTGTGGCACAAACTTGCCGGATGTTCCCGGGGCGGCTTGGTCATCGGAGCTGATCACGGCCACCATCGACCGGTCGTTGCGCAATCTGCAGACCGATCACCTGGATGTCATGCTGCTGCACTCCTGCGGTGAGAAGATCCTCCGGGAAGGCGGTGCGCTCGCGGCACTCGTCGCCGCGCGGGACGCCGGCAAAATCCGCTTCGCCGGTTATTCCGGCGACAACGCGGCAGCCGCGTATGCTGCCGAACTCCCTGACATTGCCGTGATCGAGACATCCGTAAGTATCGCCGACCAGGCCAATATCGATCTGGTTCTTCCAGCAGCACAGCGACATCAGATCGGCGTGCTCGCCAAGCGCCCGATCGCCAACGCCGCGTGGAAGGATCTTGCAGATCAGCGCGGCCTCTATCAAAACTATGCCAAAACCTATCACGATCGGCTCAAACAGATGAAGCTCGATCCAGCCAAGCTCGGTTTCACCGGTCCCGGAGCGTGGCCCGAACTGGCTCTGCGATTCACGCTCAGTCAACCGGCCGTGAATTGCGCCATCATCGGCACCACGAATCCCGATAACGCCCGAGCAAACCTCGCCATCATCGAAAGAGGACCGCTTTCTACGGCCATCGTGGAGCAGATTCGCGGCTCATTCCGCGCCGCAGATCGGGATGGGGCGTGGATGGGGCAGACGTAGCGGAGGGACAGCGCGTCAAAATCCGAATGACGACGCTCGAATCCTCAAATCAAATCCGAACGTCGAATATGTCGAATGACCAAAGCTCGAAAAAGTGACGCGGGAACGGGAAGCCCTCTCCTGCATTTGTTTCGACATTCGTCATTCGGGCTTCATTCTGGTTTCTGGTTTCGTCATTCGGGTTTCGCGTACCCGCGCGGGTGCTTGCTGAACCAGCTCCACGCCGAGCGGATGATCGTTTCCGGATCCTTGTATTTCGCTTCCCAGCCGAGCAGTTTTTTCGCCCGCGAGGGATCGGCGTAGAGCGCGATCGCATCGCCCGCCCGGCGGGCGCCGAACGTGTGCGGCACCTTCTTGCCGGTCACCTTCTCTGCGGTCTTGAGAATCTCCTTTACGGAGAATCCGTTGCCGGTGCCGAGATTGCAGATGACCGGCTCGCCTTCCTTGAGCTTCTCCATCGCCCGGATGTGCGCGTCGGCCAGGTCATCGACGTGAATGTAATCGCGGACATTGGTGCCGTCCGGCGTGGGATAATCGGTTCCGAATACGGTCACGCCGGGCCGCACGCCGAGCACAGCCTGAAGGACAACGGGAATCAGATGCGTTTCCGGATCGTGATCCTCCCCCAGGCTCCCGTCCATCGCGCAGCCGCTGGCGTTGAAATAGCGCAGCGCGGCAAACTTGAACTGTTTCCACCCCAGCGGCACATCATGGAGAATCTGCTCGACCATCAACTTGCTCCGCCCGTATGGAGAAACCGGAGCTTTCTTCTCGTCTTCGGTAATGGGGATCTTGTCGGGATCGCCGTAGGTGGCACACGTGCTGCTGAAGACGAACCGCTCGACACCCGCTTCCTGCATCGCCTCGAGCACGCTAACGGTCGTGGCCACGTTGTTCTGGTAATAGAGCAGCGGCTTCTCGACGCTCTCCCCGACATACGCATACGCGGCGAAATGCATCACCGTTTCAATGCGATGGTCTCGCAGTGTCTTCACGAGGACGGGCCGGTCATTGAGGTCCGCGTCGATAAAGGGAACTTGGAGAATCTCGACCGCCGCACGGTGGCCGCGGGAGAGATTGTCGTAAATGATCGGCGTATGCCCCGATTCCTTGAGGCGCTTGACCGTATGCGAGCCGATATATCCCGCGCCGCCGGCAACTAAAACATTCATGTCGTGTCCTTTGGTTGAAGGCTCAAGAGCAGAGCGTTTTCGCTTGACGCGTACCGCTCGTCGGTCGAAGCCGCGGATGTACATACGCGGCTCCGCCCATTTTCGGCCCCAGCACTCCAAGTTGAACTGCCCTAACCGCCGGGGAGTATACGGTTTGAAAGATCGGCCGCCATCTCCGCTTCCAGGAAGTTGAAGCCTGCCGATGTCTCTCGTACACTCCCCGGCTCGACATTGCGGAGCACCTTTAGCTCAATTGGATAGAGCGTCGGTCTACGGAACCGAAGGTTGCAGGTTCGACTCCTGCAAGGTGCAGTCAGTTGCCACCGGCTGCCGGAACGTTTTCACTTGACGTATACCGTTCGCCGGTCGAAGCCGCGGATGTACATCTGAGGCTCCGCGCATTTCGGCCGCTACACTCCAAGTTGAAGTGTTCCAGGGGCGAAGATTGGGTGACGGTTCGACGATGCACGGATCGGCGGCGCAAGCGAGAGCGGCGAAAGATTCGCAGACACCGGGGTTACCTGTGTCGCGGTGGGGCAGCGGAGCACGCGCAAGTTTTGCCATTTTTCTTCTGGCGCTGGCGATGCATCTCCCCTGGCTGGGGCTTTCGCCGATCGCGGGGACGGAAGGGCATCGGATTCTGCCGGCCCATGCGATGGTGCAAACCGGGTGGTGGTCGGTGCCTACGCTCTTTGGCCGGCCGTACCTGGCGAAGCCGCCGCTGCATTACTGGCTCATCGCCCTGTCGGAGAAAATTGCCGGCGCGGGGAACGTGTTTGTATGGCGGCTGCCGTCGGCAATCGCCGGCGCGGCCCTCTGTGCGGTCGCCTGCTGGTTTGGCGCGCGATGGTTCGGAAGCGTCGCCGGATGGATCTCGGGATTCTGCGCAGTTGGATTGATTACGATCTGGGGGCAGGCACATGTTGCCGATATTGACGCAACAAACACGCTTGCCGCGGCAATCACGGCTTTCTGCGGGATCGAACTGCTGGTCGTGCGGCGGGAGCCCGAAACATGGGGCTGGGTATTGGCCGCGGGAGCGGCGCTGGCGGCGACGTTTCTGACCAAGGGACCCGGTGGACTTCCGATCATCGTCGGAGTCTGGATATGGGGGCTGATCGCAGCGGGGAGGGGCAACCGGCTGGCTCTCGCTGCCAGGGTGCGGTTCTGGCTGCCATGGGTGATGATGATCGTGATCTTCGGTCTTTGGGTCCTCGCGGCCGTGAACGGGCTGCACCAGCGTGGGTTTAGCATTGACTGGGCGGGAGTGCGCGAGGGAACCGATCGATTGCGGGGGCATTCGCTGATGTCGTTCGTGAAATCGCTGATCGTGTTATCGCCGCAATTGTTTCTGTTTGCGATGCCGGTATCGCTGGCGCTGCCATTCTATTTTCATCCGCAAGTGCAGGAGGAACTGCAGGGCCCACGCGGACGGATTGCCAGGGCCCTGGCGTATTCGGTTCTGCTGAGCTGGGCGGTCTGCCTGGTGACCGCGATGGCGAACCCCCGTTACGGCTATCCGACGTTGATTCCGCTGTGCCCGCTGGCGGGTGCGGTGGCGGTCGCGGCGGCCAAGCACAGGCGGGCGCGAGGGCTGCTCGAAATCGCGGCGGGATCGAGCGCGATCCTCTTCGCCGTCGGATCCCTGGTGCTGACGATCATGGGTTGGAAATCCGCATGGGCAAAGCCCCTGCTCGTGGGGACGGTGGTCGTGGAATTGATCGTCCTCGGCTGGACGCTCCGCCGACTAAACTATCACTGCAGCGGAGCGTGGGGCGTGGCACTGCTCGCGGTATTGACCATCATTCCATTCTCGGTGCACGAGCAGTTGACGCGTACCGCCACCTCCGGCATTTCCTCTGCACCACTGCTTCGGGGTATGCTCGGAGAAAATGGGGTTGTTGCGGTGGCCGGTGCGGTAGACAATCGGCCCGAAGCGTTTTATTACGCGGGCGTGCGTCCGCATTACTTTAAGAGCCCGTTCTTGCCGAGCCATGTGGAGCCGGGGACGTGGATTATGCTGGACCAGGATGAATATAAACGATGGGCAACAACGCCGGGCGTGAAGCTCGAGAAGGATCGGTTTCTCTGCCAGTGGGGGCCGACCACGTACCGCCTCGCCTGGTATGCGGCCCGATGAAAAGCAACCGGAATTTCTTCCGGCGGCGTGCTAGAATTTACGCGTATCAGTTGAAAGGAATTCAAAATGTCAATGTTTCCCAATACTAATCGTCAGTACCCGATGACGTACGAAGCAGAAGGGGCCGGCTCTACCGCCATCACGGCCTTCTTCAATGCGGTTTATGCGTGGATGGCGGCTGGACTGGCCCTGACGGCGGTAGTGGCGTGGTTCGTCTCGACTCAGCCGGCCCTCCAGCAGGTGTTTCTCGGCGGCCCGGTGATGTGGATTTGTGTGATCGCCGAGTTCGCGCTGGTGATTACCGTCGCGTCGGCGGTTCAACGCCTCTCCGCCTCGGCGGCAACCGCGCTGTTTCTTCTCTATGCGGCCCTGAACGGGTTAACGCTGTCAGCGATTTTCCTGTTGTACGCCCACGCGGTGCTCGCCGGCGCCTTCATCGTCAGCGCGGGCATGTTCGGTGCCATGAGCGTTTATGGACACGTCACCCATCGCGATCTCACCCGCTTCGGCAGCCTGCTGTTCATGGCATTGATCGGGGTCGTGCTCGCGTCGGTGGTCAGCATCTTCTGGCAAAATTCGATGCTGAGCACGATCATGAACTACGTCGGCGTGCTTGTGTTCGTCGGACTCACCGCCTACGACACGCAGCGACTCCGCCAGTTGGCCATTGCCACGCAGGGCAACGCGGCCATGGCCGCCCGCTACTCTGTAAACGGCGCGCTGTCACTTTATCTCGATTTCCTGAACTTGTTCCTGTTTCTGGTTCAGATTATGAGTGACCGCCGGCGCTGATGGCGTCCCGGGGTGTAGCCTCCTCGGTGTAGCCGCCGAGCTTGCTCGCGGTTTGGTTGGTAGTTCCGTTTCGCTTGCGCGACGCGCCCGGCGAGCCGGGCGGCTAAAGGGGGGAGTGCGTCTATCGTTGCCCCGGCGTGGCCGTTGTTCGCCCCGCCGACGACTCAACATCAATTGCGATCCGGGGGATGCGTGCCCCGATCCGGCAGAAGATCTCATACGGAATCGTCTGCTCCCACTCGGCAAGCTGATAGACGCTGGCGGGGGAGAGCGGATCGTCGTCCAGCAGGGTTGCTTCGTCGCCAACCTGGGCGGGAAG
>Ga0302326_10027445_pt1 | contig 11477 bp, 8 predicted proteins | sample Palsa_T0_3_FD_202264 | JGI IMG/M metagenome (GOLD analysis project Ga0302326, IMG submission 202264) | Peat permafrost microbial communities from Stordalen Mire near Abisko, Sweden - Palsa_T0_3 | ecosystem: Environmental > Terrestrial > Soil > Palsa > Peat permafrost | place: Sweden: Abisko...
GAGGGCTTTGTCCAGGACGTGCAGGGAGCCGGCGTACCACATCAGCGCCGTCCCGAACGCCATGAGCGTGCTGATCACCAGGGCGCTGCTGACGGAAGTCATCGTCAGTTTCAGGTTGGCTTCCAGGCTTTCCTTCGCGTGCCGGCTGAACTGGCTCACTTCGAATTCTTCGCGGCCGAAGGCGTGCACCATGCGGATGGAACTGAGCCCCTCCTGGGCCACGGCAAGCACGGCGCTCTCGCGTTCCTGGATCGTGGTCGATTGGGTGCGAATGCGGTTCGCATAGAAGTAGATGGCGCAGCCGATCAGAGGGATGATGCCCATCGAAAGCAGGGTCAATTCCCGGTCCATTCGCCACATGACCGCGAAGGTGCAGAGCAGTGTGACCGTCGAGTTGAAGATGTTGCTGAAACCCTTGTTGTAGATCGTCTGGATCGCCTGGGAGTCGTACGCGACGCGGAAGCTCGAGTCGCTGCTGCGCCGCGCATCGTGAAATTTCAGGGGGAGCGACTGGAGATAGGCGTACAGCTCGGTGCGGAGCTTGAGAAGCGCTTGCAGGCCAACCTTTACAAAGAGGAGGCTGGTCACGAGACCCGTCACTCCGGAGAGCAGTTGAACGACGACCAGGAACGCGCAAAGGCCCAGAACGATGGTAGCCGGCGACGCGGGGCCAAGATGATGCGCCTGAAGGAAGCGCCCGCCGTGCGAGGGAGAAAGAAGAACATCGTCGATGATGAACTTGATCGGAACGGGCTTGAGAAGATTCAGCCCGATGGAGCAAAGCGTGAGGAGCGTGGCCAGTATCGTCTCACCAAGGAATGGTTTGAAATAAACCAGGGTGCGGCGGTAAACGGACATCGCAAAAGAGGGAATACCGGAAGAAGCTCGATTGCAACAGCACATCTTCGAAACAGGCTCGGACCGGCGGGCGTTCAAAACCGGCTTGATTTACGCGGCTCCAGAGGTTAACTCCGGTCCCTCCCTCCCCATGTACCGCACCCACGATTGCAATTCCCTGCGCCCAACCGATACAGGCAAACCGGCAACGCTCTGCGGGTGGGTGAACTCGAGGCGGGATCACGGCGGCGTTATCTTCATCGATCTGCGCGATCGCGAGGGGCTGACCCAGGTCGTCTTTCGTCCCGATGAACAGGCGGAAGCAGCCGCCGCCGCCCACGGCCTCCGCGGCGAAGACGTCATCCAGGTCTCTGGAAACGTGGCTGCCCGGCTGCCGGGCACGGAGAATCCGAAGCTCGCGACAGGCGGCATCGAATTGGTGGCTGCAACGCTCACCGTCCTGAACAAGGCGGATGTCCCTCCGTTCCCCATCGACGAGGAAATCGCCAACGAAGACCTGCGCCTGACCTATCGCTTTCTCGACCTGCGCCGGCCTAAAATGGCGCGGAATCTCAAATTGCGCCACCGGATCGTCAAGACGGTGCGCGATTACATGGACGAGGCCGGTTACCTGGAAATCGAGACGCCCATCCTTTCAAAGAGCACCCCCGAAGGCGCGCGCGATTTCCTCGTTCCGAGCCGCCTGGCGCCGGGCACGTTTTACGCCCTGCCGCAGGCTCCCCAACAATACAAGCAGCTTCTCATGGTCGGCGGGCTGGAGAAATATTTCCAGATCGCCAAATGTTTCCGCGACGAGGATTTGCGCGCGGACCGCCAGCCGGAGTTTTCGCAGATCGACATCGAGGCCGCCTTCATTACCCCGGAGGACATCTACGCCCTCGTCGAAGGGCTGTTCCGGCGCGTTTTTTTGGCCGCGAAGGGGATCGAGATCGCCACGCCGTTTCCGCGAATGACTTACCACGACGCGATGAACCGCTTCGGCAGCGACAAGCCGGACACGCGCTTTGAAATGCAACTGGCCGACCTCAGCGACGTTTTCGCGGAGAGCCAGTTCAAGGTGTTCAAAGGCGCGCTGGCCGCGGGGGGCGTGGTGAAGGCGATCAATGCCAAAGGCTTTGCGGGCGTCACCACCGGCCAGATCGAGGAGCTAACCGAAATGGCGAAGCTTTACGGAGCAAAAGGGCTGGCATTCATCAAAGTGGAAAATGGCGAATGGAAATCGCCCATCGTAAAATTTTTCAGCGACGAGGAAAAACGCTCCTTGGGCGAACGGCTCGCCGTCGAGGAAGGCGATCTCCTCCTTTTCGGCGCGGACAAATGGGAGACCGTCTGCAATGTGCTTGGCCGCATCCGGCTGCGCGTCGCCGAAATCCAGCGGCTGACGGCCGGCATGGATCGCCTCGATTTCCTCTGGGTCGTCGATTTCCCGCTGCTCGCCTTCAACGAGGAAGAGAATAAATGGAACGCCGTGCACCATCCGTTCACCCGTCCGCTCGCCGAAGATCTCCCGCTGCTTGAAAAGGGAGACTTCGGCAAGGTCCGGGCGCGGGCTTACGACGTGGTTCTAAACGGCGTCGAGATCGGCGGCGGCAGCATCCGCATCCACGAACGGGAACTGCAAGCGCGGATGTTCGATGTCCTTGGCGTCACGCCCGAACAGCAACAGAAGATGTTCGGCCACCTCCTGCGCGCGTTCAGCTTCGGCGCGCCGCCCCACGGCGGCGTGGCGCTCGGCCTGGATCGGATCGTGATGCTGATTTGCGGGACGGAAAACATCCGCGACGTGATCGCCTTCCCAAAAAACAACAGGGGCATCGATCTCATGAGCCAGTCGCCCAGCGAAGTCGATTTCAAGCAGCTCCGCGAGCTATACATCCAAACCGTCAAAAAGACTTAGTTGGAGACCGGGGGCCTCACGCAAAGAACGCCAAAGGGCCCCCTAGTCGGGCCAGACAAGACGAATTATCTCGTCGAATTGAACGGGTGCTTTTGCTTTGGAAACCGCATCCCGCCATTCCCGCGGCATCGGCGGCTGCCCAGCCGGGTTTGAATCCGCGCCGCTCCCGCCCGCGATGCGTCCACTGATGGCAAATGCGACGGGACCACCGGTGCTCTCTGGAGGCAAAACGTTTTCAAGAATGGCGCGCAGTTTGTCGCGGTAGTCATTGGCCTCGGCTGCGCTGGAAGAAACGAACCAAACGCGAGAACGCCTGCCGGGCTTGACGGCAACAACGATGCCCAAATACTCCGGCGTGGCGGTTTGGGCGAAGAAATCAGCGCAAACCATTTGCAAGCGTTTGACGTAGTCCGCCAGTTTCGAAACCGTCATGCGCGCGCTAAAAACATCCTGACTTAGATAACCGATATTGACGTTCGCGGTTTCAAAGTTTTGCACGCGCATGTATTTGCGTCTTGCGCCTCCGCGGGTTTCGATGACGAAATAGTCCCTCGTGATCTCAACGAGCTTGTCCGCGTCCTTCGTGCCGGGGGGAATCCGTTCGAGTGAGGAACGCGTCAATTCGTAATGCAGAATGTTTCCTTCGAGCGACCATATCCCGGCGCAACTCCAGACGACCTTGCCGCCCTGCGCAATATTGGCGGTATAAGTGCCGTCATCGCGGAACACATACTCGCCGGTCATGGTGGCGTCCGCGAAGCGCCAATGCCCCAACATCTGATTGCTCGCAATGTCCGCGGAAGCAAACATCGGGATGAGCAAACAGACCAGCGGTAGAAGTTTCGGCTTCATAAGCGTTGCTCCAGCCATGGCTACCTATATTTAGGCGCAAAACTGTGTTCAAGCCTAAACCGGCGATCTCCTCCCGGGGAGGCCCGCGAAATCCCCTCGAGGAAAATTCCAATTTCCGGTTGTTTAAACCGCCGGGCCTCGTTACTTTCTTTTGCCTTGAACCCGACAACACAGTCCGACGATAAGACGAACCCTCTGCGGGAGGGACTCTCGAGCCGCCCGATGCCCCAGCCTTGCACCGTCGTCATCTTCGGCGCGACGGGCGATCTCACCCACCGCAAACTCATCCCGGCCCTTTATAACATCGCGGCGGACGGCGACCTCCCCTCCGCCCTGACGGTTGTCGGTTTTGCCCGGCGCGAAAAGACAGACGAACAGTTCCGCCAGGAACTCGGGGAAGCCGCCAGGAAATTTTCGCGGCAAACGGTGCGGGACGAACTTTGGGATAATTTCGCGCAAAGCATCTTCTACCATCGCAGCGAGTTCAGCGACGCGGACGGTTACAAGAGCCTCGCGGAACGGCTCCAAAAGATCGATGCCGAGCGCGGCACGCGCGGCAACCGCCTCTTTTATCTCGCCGTGGCTCCGGATCAGTTCGAGGAGATCCTCCATCACATCAAGCAAAGCGGCTTGAACAAGACGCTGGCGGGAAGCTGGGCGCGCGTCGTCGTGGAGAAACCTTTCGGAACGGATCTCCCGTCGGCGCAAAAATTGAACCGGACCGTCAGCGGGACTTTTGCGGAAAAAGACACCTACCGTATCGACCATTTCCTGGGCAAGGAGACTGCGCAGAATATCATGGTGCTCCGCTTCGCGAACGCCATTTTCGAACCGCTCTGGAACCACCGGTATATCGATCACGTCCAGATAACCGCCAGCGAACCGCTCGGAGTCGAAGGCCGCGGCCCCTATTATGAAGGAGCCGGCGCGCTGCGCGACATGGTGCAGAACCATCTCCTCCAGCTTCTCTGCCTTACGGCGATGGAGCCTCCGACCGACTTGACCGCCGACAGCGTGCGCGACGAGAAGGTCAAGGTCATCCGCTCCCTTCGCACCATGACGGGGGCCGAGGTTGCCGGGAATGTCATCCGCGGCCAATACGCCGTCGGAGCGATCGGCGGAAAGAACGTCGTGGCTTACCGGGAGGAAGAGCGGGTCAATCCAAAGTCGGTGACGGAGACTTTCGTCGCGCTCCGGGTGCTGGTGGACAACTGGCGCTGGGCCGGCGTCCCATTCTATGTGCGGGTCGGCAAGCGGCTGCCGAAATCGAGCACCGAAATCGCCGTTCAATTCATGAGCGCGCCTTCCGTCCTTTTCAATAAGGGCGCGGCGTCGCTCGATCAAAACGTCCTGGTCATCCGCATCCAGCCCGACGAAGGCATCTCGCTCCGGATGGAAGCGAAGATCCCGGGCGCGGCCATACGCATCGAGCCCGTGAAGATGGATTTCCATTACGGAACTTCCTTCGGCAAGGCGAGCCCGGAAGCTTACGAAAGGCTCCTCCTGGACGCGATGAGCGGCGACGCGACGCTCTTTGCACGCCGGGACGAAGTCGAGACCGCCTGGAGATTCATCGATCACATCGAGGATGCCTGGCATAAATCGGAGCACCCGCCCGCTCTTTGCTTCTATCCCTCGGGCTCGTGGGGACCGAAGGAAGCCGACGAGCTTTTGCAGCGCGACGGCCGGTCCTGGAGAAGACTGTAGTGGCCGAGCCCACCGTCACTTTTTCGCGCGGGCTCCCGGTCGAGATCGGGCAGATCGATCGGGAACTGAAGAAGCTCTGGGAACAGGCCGAAGGGAGTTCCACGCGGGCTTCTCTCATGAATCTGGCTGTCTATTGTGACGGCGAGACCGCGATGATCCAGAACACCGAGTTGATCTCGTCGTTCACCGCCGACCACGCCTGCCGCTCCATTGTCATCGCCGTCGAGCCGGCCTCTTCCGCCAACCGCGTCCAGGCGTGGATCAGCGCGCACTGCCACATGAGCCGCGCCGGTGAAAAGCAGGTCTGCTGCGAGCAGATTTCCTTCCTCCTCGAGGGCAGTTCCAAGGGTGTCTTCCCAAACATCCTCTTCTCTCATCTCGACTCGGACCTGCCGCTTTACCTTTGGTGGCAGAGCGAATTCCGGGAACCTCTCGAAGCGCAGCTTCGGACGTGGGTGGACCGTCTCATCTTCGACAGTGCCTCCTGGAGCGGCTGGAGGGAACCCTTCGCTTTTTTGAACGACTCGCTGAAGGGATCCCGCCTCACGCTTTGCGACCTGAACTGGACGCGCACGCTCTACCTGCGCCAGGCGCTCGCGCAACTCTTCGATGACCCGGTGAACCTGCCGTACCTCGACTGCGTTCAAAAGTGGAACGCCACCTACGCGCCGGGATTTCAATTGACCGCCCTCCTCTTCGTCGGCTGGCTCGCCGCGCAACTCGGCTGGGAGCTTGTCGAGGCCGGGAAAGACCTTTTCGTTTACAAAAGCGCTTCCGGCCAGCAGGTGCAGGGGAAGCTCGACCAGAAAGAAGGGGCGCCCATCAGCGAATGCGTCCTGGCGTGCAACGACGCCGTTTTCCGGTTCGCGCGCGATCCCGGCTCGGATTTCTTCCACGCCGACTTCAATCTGCCGGACGGATGCGAGCGCCATTACCTGCTCCCCGCGGGGCGGGAGGAAAAAATCGCGCTCCTGGACCAGGAGTTGATGCAAGGCGGCAAACACCGCGTTTACCTAAAGGCGCTCCTGGCCGCCGAGCCGCTCTTCGAGCGGTAGGGTTTATGGAAGGGCATCATCACAGTGGGCGCCGAATCCAGACGGTCGCTTCCGAGACGCTCCATTGGAATTTGCGCTGATGCTCGCGGATGAGGAAGGGTAGATCGCGGCGACCTGTGAGCGTGAAATGGGGTTCCAAGAGCCCTTGTAGCGCTTCCAAAGTCGTCACGCGGTTCCCTTCGCGCTCGAAGCCGCCCAGCCAGTTTTCTCGCGGGGTGAACTCGTCGAGCCAGGTGTAGGGCGAGGTCAGAATGAACTGGCCGCCGGGTTTGACCAATCGGGGCGTTGCGAGCAGGAACCGGGCGGGATCGGACAGCCGGCAAATCAGATTCGCGGCAAGAACGATGTCGAACGCTCCCAAGTCGGGGAGATTCATCGCGTCGCCCGTTTCGAACTGAACCCGTTCGCGGTCGATCCCGGAGGGGACCGCGGCTACGCATTGCGTGGTGAGCGTTCCCTCGTCGATGCGCTCGAAAAGCAGGGTTCCCGACCGGCGCAGCAGGCGCGCGGCTTCGATGAAACGGTGGGAATAGTCGATGCCGATTACCTGCTCGCAGAATCGGGCCAGTTCAAACGCGGAGCGGCCTACGGCGCAACCCACATCGAGGGCGCGGGAATGTTCCCCGAGGCGCGAGGCATCGAGGCAACTCGTCACGCAGCGGGCCGGAAACCCGAGGGCGTCGCGCGGAGCGAAATCATACGGCAGAATGTCCGAAGGCGCGCCGTAGTGAAGGAGGAGATACTCGGAGAGGAGCCGCTCGGACTCGTAGGCGTTCACCGTGAAAGAACGGATGGCCTCCTATGCGTCGAGGAGTTTCCTCATGTATCTCGGCTCGTAATGCTCGATGAGAACCTCGGTCGCCCCGTTCCGGAACAGGCGGACTTCCGGCACATCGATCTCGGGCGTCTTGCTCGGTGAGAAGAGGATGTCGTCGTGGGTCGCGTTGAGGCGGTTGGCGAATTTGTCGGGCGTGAGGTTTCCTCCCAGATGATCGCTGCGCCCGGTGGCGACATGCAAGGTGCCGAGAATTTTTTCGTCCTGGATGTCGCGGCCCGAGACGGGAAGCTCCTGCGTCCCGAAGCCCAACTCGCCCAGTTCCCCGGTGACGGGATCGGAGGCGAGTCTGGACCGGTGCGTCTCGATGGTCGCCTGGCTGCCTTTGATCAGCGACACGTTCTGAATCCGGCCTTTGGAAACTTCCATCAGGCCGATTGTCCCGTCCTCGTATTTCATCGGGAATGCGCCTTCCGCGCCTTTGGGCACGTAATAAATCTCGCCGGCGGGCAGGTTGGCCACGTCCGGACCGCCGCGACAGAGCCCGTGGCTTTTTTGCGCCTCCTGGCGCCCGAGTTCGAGCCGCAATGTGTGAACCTGGTTATCGATTTCAAAATCGATCTCCGCAAAGTCGGCGCGCGTCATTCCGAGCCGGAGCTTTTCCGCCTGGCGGCTGACCTCCTCGTAATCGACGGCGAGACCCGACCTTAGGATGATCTCGTTCAACCCGTGCAGCGTCGCCCCCCGGAACCCGTATTTCTTCGCAAACGCCGTCAGGGGCGCGGTCGCTGAGTAGGTCGAGATGCAAAGGATGAGATCGTAAGCGGGATATATGTCCTTCGACAGGCTGAGGACTTTCCCGTCCGTCGCCACGGCTTCGTCCGGGAGGTCGAGGTTGCTGCCGCCGGTGATCTTATAGGCGAAGAGTTCGCCGCCGCGCAGCCCCAGTTCCGCCATGGCCCCGTTGTGCAGAGTCTGGTAAAACGATTCATAAGCGTGCCGCTGGATGGATAAATGCCGGTTTTTCAGAAAGCCGAAATGGGTCACATCCCCCGGGTTGTCGAGGTCGATGAGAATGCATATCTTTTCGCCCGCGCGAGGGGCGAAGACCGTCCGGAGAAGCCGAACAAGGTCAAAGGGTGGAAAGACGCGTTTGGTGACCGGTTGCGGGATGGTGAGTGTTTGCATGATCTCTGCTTTCGTTTGTCGTTGATTTTAAAAAATGTCGAATGCCGGCCTAAGAATCTACGTCAACACGACGACGATGGTTGCACAATAGATGATCTGGCGAACAAAGAAAGGGGATGTCGATCTCGGGCGGCGGGCGCTCATCATGGGCGTGTTAAACGTAACGCTAGATTCCTTTTCGGATGGCGGCAAGTATCTGGCCGTCTCCGACGCGGTGGAGCACGGGCGGCGGATGCTCGCGGAGGGCGCGGACATCATCGACGTGGGAGGCGAATCCACCCGTCCCGGAGCCGTGCCGGTTCCGGCGGAAATCGAGCGGGCGCGAGTCCTGCCGGTCATCGAACGTCTCGCCGCGCTCCCCGGTTGTCTCCTTTCCATCGACACCAGCAAGGCGGACGTTGCCCGCGAGGCGGTCGAGCGCGGCGCGGCCATCATCAATGACGTCACGGGCCTTCGCGGCGATCCCGAAATGGCCGGGGTGGCGCGCTCCTCGGGAGCCGGGGTCATCATCACTCACATGCAGGGCACGCCGCGCGACATGCAAATTTCTCCGCGCTACGAAGATGTCGTGGCCGAAGTCGGTCTTTTTTTTAGACAATCCTTCGCTCTCGCCCTAGGGTCGGGGATTGACTCGATGTGTATCGCCTTTGATCCGGGCATTGGTTTCGGGAAATCAGTCGCCCACAACCTCCTCCTCTTGCGGAACCTTGACCGGCTGCGAACCGAAGGCCGTCCGCTCGCCGTCGGCGTATCGCGAAAATCGTTTCTCGGCAAGGTGATCGGCAGCGCGGCGATGGCGGATCGCCTCTGGCCGGCAGTCGCCACAACCAGCTACTGCCGCGAACACGGCGGTTCGATCTTTCGCGTCCATGACGTGAAGGAGCACCTCGAAGCGCTTCGCATGACCGAGGCGATCCTGGAGCAAGCATGATCGATTTCTTCTATAACCTCATCGGGGATCACTGGCGGTCGGTGGTCGAAATCGCCATCCTGTACGTGCCGATCTACTACGGATACCTCTACTTCCGGGGCACCCGCGGCGCCAAGGTGTTGACGGGACTCGTGGTCATTTTCGTCGCGCTTACGCTCACCTCCCAGCTTTTGAAACTGGAGGTCATCAGCTGGCTCATCCGCGGCCTGACGGCCTTCTTTGCGATCGCGCTCGTGGTGATATTCCAACCCGAGCTGCGGCGGGCGCTCGCCGCGCTGGGAAGCCAGCACATTTTTTCCAGCGCCAGCCAGAGCCGGGAGACGGTCGAGATGATCACCGAGGCGGTCTTCGAGCTTTCCAATCGCGAATTCGGCTCGCTCATCGCGCTCGAGCAGGAGACCAACCTGAATGTTTTCGCCGAAAGCGGTGTTGCCATCGACTGCCTGCTCTCGCCCGAACTCATCATCACCATCTTTCAGCCAAAGACTCCCCTTCACGACGGAGGCCTCATCATCCGCAACGACCGCATCCTGGCCGCCGCGTCCATCTTCCCGGTGAGCCAGCGCGAAGATCTCGACCGGAACCTCGGCCTGCGGCACCGGGCCGGGCTCGGCATCACCGAAGAATCGGACGCCGTGGCCGTTGTCGTCTCGGAGGAGACAGGCATAGTTTCGATTTGTCACCGGGGTAAGATAGAACGTAACTTTGATCCGGAGAGTTTCAGGCGGCGGCTTGCGCGCTTGCTCTTGCTCGAGAAATATGAAAAAACTGATCCTTCAGAACCCGGCGGCGAAGATCGGATCCCTCATACTCGCGATAATCCTTTGGTTCCTCATCAAAAAGATGGAAGAGACACCCTCGCCTTCTAGGTTCGAAGACGTCCGTTACCATGGAACAACCGCTCACTAACCTTCGGACGTGAGAAAAGCGCCAAATTCGTCCAACGGAGCGAATCCGGAGCGAAGAATCTTCGGGACGGACGGCGTCCGCGGCGTGGCCAACATCGAGCCGGTCACCGCGGAGACGGCGCTCAAGCTGGGCCGCGCGGCCGCCCACGTCATCACCCAACTCGGTAGCGGCTCGCGCCCGGCGCACCGCGCGAAGATCGTGCTGGGCAAGGACACGCGGCTCTCCGGTTATATGCTGGAAAACGCGCTTGCCGCGGGGATCATGTCGCTCGGAGTGGATGTCCTCCTCATCGGCCCGCTCCCGACGCCCGGCGTGGCCTACATCACGCGGTCCCTGCGCGCGGACGCCGGCATCGTCCTCTCCGCTTCGCACAATCCCTACGAGGACAACGGCATCAAGTTCTTCCGCCACGACGGTTACAAGCTGGACGACGAAATCGAGTCGCGCATCGAGAACCTGGTCTTCAGCGGAAAGATCGAATCCATCCGCCCGACAGCCGGCAAGATCGGCCGCGCCACGCGCATCGACGACGCGCTGGGAAGATATGTCGAGTTCGCCAAGCGCAGCTTCCCGCGCGGGCTGACCCTCGAAAGCCTTCGCGTGGCGGTCGACGTCGCCAACGGCGCGGCCTACAAATCCACACCGTTCGTCCTTCGGGAACTGGGCGCCAATTTTGCCGTCCTCTCCCACGACACGCCGAATGGACGCAATATCAATCGCGACTGCGGCAGCACCTACCCGGAGGAAATTCGGCGGCTGGTCAAGGAAACCCGCGCCCAGGTCGGCATAACGCACGACGGCGACGCGGATCGCGTGCTGCTCTGCGACGAAACCGGCGAGATCGTCGATGGCGACGAAATCATGGCCATCTGCGCCATCGATCTTCTCCAGCGCGGATGTCTCGCGCGCAATACCCTCGTCGCCACCGTGATGAGCAATTTCGGCCTCGATGAAGCCCTCCGCGCCCATGGCGGACAAGTCGTCCGCACGAAAGTAGGCGACCGCTACGTCATCGAGGAAATGATGAAGGGCGATCTCAACCTCGGCGGCGAGCAGAGCGGGCACATGATCTTCCGCGACTACACAACCACGGGAGACGGGATCATCAGCGCGCTGCAGATACTCCGCATCATGGTTGAAACCGGAAAACCATTGAGCGAGTTGAAGAAATGCCTCTCGAAGTATCCGCAGGCCCAGCGCAACTTGACAGTCAAGGAGAAGCCGCCGCTCGATACCTTGCCGCAAGTCGCAAAGCTCATCCGGGAAGTCGAAGACGATCTCGCGGGCCGCGGACGCGTCCTGTTG
>Ga0302326_10027447_pt1 | contig 11476 bp, 10 predicted proteins | sample Palsa_T0_3_FD_202264 | JGI IMG/M metagenome (GOLD analysis project Ga0302326, IMG submission 202264) | Peat permafrost microbial communities from Stordalen Mire near Abisko, Sweden - Palsa_T0_3 | ecosystem: Environmental > Terrestrial > Soil > Palsa > Peat permafrost | place: Sweden: Abisko...
ACGATGTTTTCGGTGTCCCGGCCGGGACCGGTGACGATCGCGCCGGGCCAGCTCGCGGCCAGCAAGCCGCGCCGCTGTCCGGTCAGCTCATACTTGCCGGGAGGCAGTTCCGCGAAAGCAAAGCGCCCGGTCTCATCCGTAACGGCGGAAACCTGCCGGTCGCGCTGCTCGCGGGGCACAACGGTGACGCGGGCGCCCGAGACGGGTTGGCCGCTGGCGGCATTCACCACCATGCCGGCGATGCGGTAACCGCCGGATACCTGCGCCGCCAGCAACCACCCCAGCCACAGGACCGTCATGGCGCTTCTCCAGGAGCGATTTTGAGGGTTATGCTTTGACGATCGCGCTCGCCGATATGGAGGCTAACCGACCGGCCGGCCCAAGCTTGCCGGGCATCCGGATTGTTGTATTCGAATGCCTCGGCGGCGCCGTTCCATGCGTAGGCTTGGTAGTCGCCCGGTGCCGCTCCCGTGAATGTGAGCTTGGTGGTGAGATGTGCGAACCTGGCGTGGAATTCGTTTCCGGAGGCGGGCAGCAGCAGCACCCACGCTGGGCCGGTCTCGCCCTCGGCGTCCGCCGTCACATCTACCGATCCCCCATCCAATGCCAGAACCGCTTCGATCACCGGCGGGACGGTACCCGGAGGAACAAGCAATTCGGCAGTTTCGAGCAGGTCGGCATCCCCCATGCGGACCGTGGAAACATAGCCGTTGGCACAGTCCATCCGCAGCCTGTAGCGGCCCGGCAGCACATTTTCGATCTCGAATTCTCCGGACGGCTCAGTGGAGGTTTGCTGGTCGGCGTCACCGGAGATCCACGCCTCGGCGGGGGAAAGCTTGATCGCACAATTTGGGGATGGCGGCGCCGCCGGGTCCGAGGCGGCCGCCATACGTACGATACCTTTCAGAGCCACGCTACGAGCCAGCGGCAACACGGCGCCCTTAATGTCGGCATCGACCTGTAGGGCCAGCTCGCCGCGGCTGCGCTGCGATCCTTCGCCCTGGGTAGCGCGGATGGTGTAGCTACCCGGCACGAGATCGTCGATTTGGAACGCGCCCGTGGCGGCATCCAGCACTACCGGCGTAGAACTGGGCTCTTCGTTCCCGCCAAGCAGTTCAATCTTCGCCGGCAAGAGCGGTGAAAAGCCGGTGATCGTCCCGCGAATCCGGTAGGCGGTGCGGAGGCTCACGGAAAAATCCGCGCGCAAATCGCGCCCCGGCTCGACGGTCACGGGGGTGGCGGAGGCCAGTTCGCCGGCTCCGCCGTAATATACAAGGGCGAAAGCCTCATGCGCGTCAGTTTCCGGCGCGAGGCCTTCCCACCCTGCGGCCCTCAAATAGTACCGCCCGGCGGAAAGGCCCGTCAGACGGTACTCGCCGCGATCGTCGGTAGCGGCGCTGGAATCCACCCGCACTTTGCGGCGGCCGTCAGCCACTTGGATCGCGAGCACCTGGACCAGAACATTTTGGACAGGTTCGCCGGCGGCGTCCACGACTTTGCCGGAGACGGCCGTCACGGGATGCAGCCGCACGATCACGTCTTCGCGCGACGGGCCGACTACCACGCGGGAGCCGGACGCCACGAAGCCCGGCTTCTCGGCATTAGTGTAATAGGCGCCCGCGGACAGATGGCAGAAACGGAAGGCGCCGGCTGCATCGGTGAGCGCGGCCGACTGGGGGATGGTGACAGCGGCGCGGCGTAGCGGCTCTCCGGTTGAGTCGTTCAGCACGGTACCGGCGACGCAGAACTCCGGCTCGTCGGCAAGCGAGGGAGCGAACAGCAGTGTGATCGCGACGGAGAACGACGCCCGCATATTTCAGATTATAGAGGCGAGCTTGGCTCGCCGGGGCCGATTGGCAATCGGCCCCGCAGGTTGGCAACTGTTGGCAACCTGCCCCACAGAATACGGCAGGACGCTACTTGGCAGCGGTAGCTGTGCCGCTCACGCCCAAAGTCGAGCTACCCCCCAGGATGGCCACGTCGTACTCGACCTTGCTCCCTTTCCCCTTAGCTGTCGTGGCCGGAGTAAGGGTTTGCGAAGAAGGCGAGAACGAGGTGGGGTGCTTAAGTGCCGCCTTAGTAAAGCTGCCTTTGGCCAGCGATGCCGTGCCCACCACCGATCCGCTGAAGCCGTCCACGGAAAGCGTGGCGCTAAAGACCATGGTATCTGGGCCCGCGGCCGGGAAGGTCAACTCCAACGTCGAGGTCCCGGTGGTCCCGTAGTTGGTGCCGTCGATGTTCACGGTAATGGCGCCGGCCGGCAGTGTATAGGTCGCTGAAGTCTTCGTCTTCTTCGTGGGTGTCAGTTTGGTGCTGGCGACGGCTGTTAGAACGCCACTCTCCCCGTTCGCTTTCAATGGATCCGATCCCGAGAGGATGGGACCCAGCGTACCGCTGATCGTATAAGTGATGCTGGCCGCCATGAGCGGGCAAAGCCCCAGTATGAGCACAGCGGCAAACAATGAGAACAACCTTCTTCGTGGAAGCATTCGATTCTTTCCCCTTCTTTCCAATTTAGCTGCGGATGACCCGCGGTCTATGAGTGTATGCGGTATCGCGTCGGAATGCAAGAGGAAGAAACCGTTTTGTAATCGGAAAATCCTTAGACCGGGATGGCGCGGACAGCCAGTACGGCTACCCAAAGCAGGCAGGAGCAGCCTGGGCGGCTATGCCTGCTTCAGCGGACGCGCGCCGCGGCGTACCGGATTCAGCGCGCCGGAGGCTAGTTGGAAGCGGAGCCGCTGAGGCCCAAAACCGTGCTGCTCCCGAGCGCAGTGTATTCTATCTGGGTCCCCGGCCCGCCGGCCACTACGGCTGCGGTGAGGGTCTGTGGCGAAGGCGTGAACTTGTGGGGGTGCTTGGTCACCGCGGCGGTCAAGCTGCCTTTGGCGAGCGAGGCCGTGCCCACCACCGTTCCTTTGATATGGTCGACGGAAACGGTTGCGGTAAAGACCATGGTATCCGGGCCGGCGGGCGGGAAGCTGTACTTCAAGGTCGAGCTTGAGGCTGGGTAAGTCTTGCCACCGATGACTACCGTAACCGCGCCGGCCGCCAACGTATAGGTCGCAGAAGTCTTCGTCTTGCTGGTGCGAACCAGGGTGGTACCGACTACCGCGGTCACAATTCCGCTTCCGCCACTGGCGCCGAGCGGATCCGATCCCGATAAAGCGGCGCCGAGCGTGCCGCTAATCGTATAGGTGATGCTGGCCGCCATGAGGGGGCAAAGGCCTAGTATGAGCGTAGCGGCACACAACGACAACAACCTTCTTCGTGGAAACATTTTAATTTTCTCCTTATGATGGACTGCGGGGATGGTTCGCGGTTACGCAGGATGATGCAGGGCTAAGCAGGGCTAAGCAGGGTGATCCGCGGTTCCAAGTGTACGCGGTATTGCGCCTGAAAGCAAGCGGGATAAATCGCGTTGTAATCGGGAAATCCCTTGACCAGTACTGGGACTAGGGCGCACGGCAGGCAGGCCGGAAATCGCTCAGGCCCGGAATGCGCGCACAGCCAGCGCGGCTACCGCGCCCCCCCACGAGCAGGAAAGAAACAAACCCAGCGGCGTGGCCTGCGCCACGGGCCGCGCGGAGCAGCTTACCAGATCCAGCGCGCCGGCAATACCCGCTGGAGTGTGGCGGGCGATGGGCGGCACGAAGCCCTGCCGGGCGCACAACAGTCCCAGTCCTAGTTCCACGGCGGCAGTGCCGGCGCCCATGTAGCCGGTCTGGCTTTTCAGGGCGGTCACCGGCGTTCCGGCTCCGCCTATTTCAAGTAGCGCCGCCAGGGCCGCGGACTCGCAACGGTCTTCCGCCGCGGTGCCCAACCCGGATGCCACCACAAAATCCGGGCGCGCGTCGCCCAACGCTTGGCGGGCGGCACGGCAGATGGTCTCGGAGGTCCATGCCGGGCGCCATTGTTCGTTGGCGCCCATCGCCGAGCCCGCGCCGCAAAATTCGCCCAGGATCGTGGCGCCGCGTGCGGTGGCGTGCGCCCATGTCTCCAGCACCAGAAAGCCCGCGCCTTCGCCGAGCACCAGCCCGTCCGCCTGGCCGTCGAAGGGCCGGTAAGCCTCGGCTGGATCGGCGTGCGAGAGCAACCCGGCCTGCTCGTACGCCAGAAAGTTTCCGGGCGTGGCCAAGGAATCGTAGCCGCCGGCGACTGCCACGTCGCAGCGCTCTTCGAGCAGGTCCAGATAGGCCGCTTGTAGGGCTTGCGCCGAAGCCGTATCCTTCTGGGCGAAGTTGCCGTTGGGACCGCGAATGCCGAACTCGGTGGATAGCAGCGCCAGACCGCCGTTGGCCAGCGTCCGCAGGCAGATGTAGCGGTCGATCAGGTGCGAAGGCAGGCCGCCCAGATACTTGTAGTCCATCTCGCGTCCCGCGTCCCAAGCCATGATCAGGGACGGGAAAAAGTGATCGTACTCCACGCCAGTCTGGCCGGACCCCACCTGAATACCCACGCGTGAGGCGTCCATTTTCCGCGCATCGATGCCGCTCTGGTCGATGGCTTCACGCGCCGCGCGCATGGCAAACTGGACGGCGCGGCCCATGAATTTTGAGTTCTTGGGGAACCGGAGGAAGCGCTCCACGTCAAAATCCGCTACGCTGGCCAGCGCTTGGGCCGCGTGACCCTCAACCGCGAAGGCGCGGGCCGGTCCGATTCCGGATTCGCCGCGGCAACTGCGCTCCACGTGCTCCGCCGCCGTTAGCCCGAGAGGCGTTACCAGACCGACGCCTGTAATCGCGACACGCTGCATGTCCCTTATAGGATTCTAACAATGCGGCGGGGCCAAATCCCGGTGCGCGCCGCCGCCCGCTGCGGAAAAAGGCATTCACAGGCTGAAACCTGTGCCACCGTGTGCTTGTAAGTTGCCGATAACAGGTGGCACAGACTTTAGTCTGTGTTCCTGCCGAGCGATCCCTGAGCCTTTTCCGCAGCCTGTTAGGTTGATAGGAGAGTGTTCGATCAGACTTGCAGCTAATCCTTCTTGCGTTCGCGAGATTTCCGGCGCAGCAGACCGAGGATCCCACTAACCCGGACCCCAACAAGACCGGCGGATCGGCTCAAGCGTTGCGGGGCCAGGCTCGAAGCTCCCGATGAACTTGCAATGCAAGGTTTTTATGCTTCGGTGTCAAGCCCTACCGCGCTCGTCCGCGAACCATGGCCTCCACCGGCGCGACCGGCTCCGGCTCCGGCGCCGCTGGCTTGCGCGGGCGCACATCCAAGCGGGAGGCTACCAACGCCTGGCGGTTCCGTTGGTATTTGGGCGTACCCGGCTGCCCTTCCAGGGCTGCCCATTCCGATGGCGCGACCTCCCGCATGGCGGGCAGATACTTTTGCAGGTAATGGCGAATGCGCTCCTGGACCACCCTCTGCGCGGAATTGCCGAGGAGAAAGATAATCTCGTCGGCCGGCATGTCCGCGAGGATCTGGTAGACGTGCGAACACTTCTTCACGCGTGCCGACTTCAAGGCCAACTCCAGTTTCCGGGCGCGCGGCTCCAGATGCCGCATCTGGTCGATCTCCGCTTTAGGCATTTCCACGGCCTTAAACAAGCCGGCCGTTTCTTTGGGCGTCAATTTGGACGTAATCGCGCTCAAAAACGCCCCGAACTGGGGCGGCACCACAATGTTGGCGGATTCCACCAGCTTGCCGGCTTTTTCCAGGCGCGCCAAAGCCTGCAAGTTCAACTTGGACGCGGTGAGCGCCGGTGAAAACGACGCCAGCAGCCCATCCTGGTCGAGCGCTTGCATTACTTCCGCCGGGCTGGGCTCCGCCGCGGTTTGCCTTAATTCATCGAGCAATGTTCGCGGCGGAATCAGATTCTCCACGTGGGCGGCGCGCGCATTGTCATACTGCATGTGCGTCCGCTCTTCCACGGTGAACGACAGCCTGACACGCAGGCGAACCAGCCTGAGCAGGCGGACCGGATCGTCGTAAAAGACGTAGGGATGCGTACTGCGCATCTCGCGCCGGCCAAGGTCGGCCAGGCCGTTGGTGGGGTCGAGCAGCAGGCCGCGGGAGGCCCGGTTCAAGGAGAGCGCCATGGCGTTGACCGTGAAATCGCGCCCGCGCAGGTCTTCCTGGATGCTGGCGGGAGTCACTTGCGGCTTGGCGCCCGTCTTGGCATAGCGCTCCTTGCGGGACATGGCCACCTGCGCAGTCACGCCGCTCGGGAACAACAGTTCGGCGCTGCGGCGATTTTCGTCCCATGACAGCGTGCGCGCGCCCTGCTCTTCCAGCGACTTGGCGAGTTTCAACGCATTGCCTTCCACGCTGAAGTCCAGGTCGCGAACCTTGAATCCGCCCAGCATGTCGCGCATGCCGCCGCCGGTCAAAAACAGGTTGACGCCCGCATCGCCCGCGGCCGCCTGCACCTGTTCCAGAACGCGGTTCTGGTCCGCGCTCAGTTGGCTCTCCAGCATGAAAATATAGTCGCTCATGGCGTTCCGATCAGGCCCTGGGGTGGTGCTCGTCGACCGTCTTGCGCAGCCGCGAGCGCATTACGTGTGTATAGATCTGGGTGGTCGAGATATCGGCATGTCCCAGCATCGTCTGCACGCTGCGCAAGTCCGCGCCGCCTTCCAGCAGGTGCGTGGCGAAGCTGTGCCGGATGGTGTGCGGCGTCAAATGACGAAAAACTCCAGCCTTCCGCCCGTGGCCGCGCAGCAGTTTCCAGAATGCCTGGCGGGTCATCGGCCCGCCCCGGGCCGTCACGAAGAGATACTTGCTGGGACGGCCCTTCAAGATCGCCGGACGCCCGGTTTCGAGGTACGCCCCCACGGCTTTCAGCGCGGGTTTGCCCACCGGCACCATCCGCTGTTTCCGGCCTTTGCCGGTGGCCCGCAGCACGCCCACCTCCAGGTTCAGGTCGGCGACGCCCAGATTGCACAGCTCGGAAACCCGCAAGCCGGTAGCGTACAGCAGTTCGATCATGGCATGGTCTCGCAGGCCGTTTGTGCAGCTCGCGTCGGGAGACTCGGACAATCGCTCGATCTACTCCGGATTGAGGAACTTAGGGATCGTCTGCCATTGCCGGGGAGCGCCCAGGTGTTCGGTCGGATCGCGGGCGATGCGGCCCTCGCGCAACAGGAAAGCGTAGAAACTGCGCAAAGTAGACAGGTGCCGCGCGACCGACCGGCTGCCGAGTCCGGCTTGATATAGAGAATCCACATAATGGCGAACGGCTTCCATGTCCGGGACGGCGCCACCGCATTGGCTGCCCGCGAACCTGGCAAACTTCTGCAAATCCGCCTGGTAGGCCTCCAGGGAATTGGCCGCCAAGCCCTTTTCGATTCTGCAAAAATTGAGAAACGCGGCGGCTTCGCCCGGCATAGTTTGGGTTACGGGTGCGGACGCGTTATCCATCGTGCCAATCACGTGTCAATGATACAATAACCCCGACCCATGTTTGAAACAATGTTTGCATTTAGGGGTTGATTTGGCCGGCTCGACCTCAAAAAAAGTCCGGATCAGCCGATTCGATCGGGAAGCGCTGCTGGGTTATGTAAACCCGCTAACCTATTTGCGGCCGGCCGGGGTGGAACTGCTGACGCCCGACGGCAACTACTCCGTGGTGCCGTACGCGGAGGTGAAAGCCGTTCAATTTGTGAAGGATTTCGAGCCGCCGGACCCGGCCGCCGAGCGTAAAGTGTTCAATACGCGGCCCAAATTGGATGGGCTGTGGGTACGTGTCAAGTTCCGGGATGGCGAGGTGATGGACGGGATACTGGCCAATAACCTGCTTCTGACGGAATCCCAGGGCTTCACGGTAGTCCCGCCAGACCCATATTCGAACAACCAGCGGGTGTTTCTGCCGCGCGCCGCGCTGGCGGAGTTGCAGGTACTAGGAGTAGTGGGAAGTCCGCTGCGCCGACGCAAGGCGAAACCGGCACCCAAGGAACAAATCGCCTTGTTCGACTAGACGGCCGGGCGGCGCATGGCGCCACCCCACTATGGACCGGATTGCGCGCGCAACTGCGCCAGTTTCGCCTTGACCTTGCCCGCCTCGGGCGCATCCGGGTGGTACCTCAGAAACTCTTCCAGCTCGCCGGCCGCCGCCGCGCGGTCCTGACGCCGCAGGGCGATTTCCGCCAGCATCAATTGCGGATGCGAGAAATGCGCGGGATCCAGCCGCTTGGCCGCGCTGAGATATTTTTGCGCCAGATCCAGCTTCCCTAAGTAGAAGTAACTCATGCCGAGCTGTGAGTTAGCCAGGGCGTCGTTAGGCCGGGTAAGCGCCGCAGACAAGTTGTATTCGAGCGATTCCTCGAACTTACCGAGGTTGATCGACACGCCGCCCAGATTGACGAGGGGCTGAAAGGCATGCGGGTCGGCGTTCAGGGCCTTGCGGAAGCAAGTCTCCGCACGGACGTAATCGCGGGCTTGATAGGCGATGGTGCCCAGGTGGTTCCACGCCTCCGAGAATTGGGGCGCCAGTTCCACGGCGCGCTCGAAATGCGCGATGGCGGCTGGTACGTCGCGGCGGGCCAGCCTTTTTTCGGCTTCCTCATACTCGCTATGTGCGCGCTCGGGAACGGCCAACTCCTTGGCGGAGACGATGGCGCCGCGCCGCAAACTGTCTTGCCCTTCGAACTCGCCATCGTGCATTTCCACCGTCAGCTCGATGCGCTTCCGGGCGTCGGCGAGGCTGGGTCCCACCTCGATAGTGCGCCGCATCTCGCCGCGCCCCGGCACAAATGCGCCCAGAGTGTAAGCGCCGGCCAGCAGGCCGCGAAAGCGGAAATGCCCGTTATCGTCCGCCAGCGTGCTGTCCTCGAACGGCGCGGTAGCGCCGTGCAACCACACCGACGCGCGCGTGGCGGGAACCAGACGGCCGCGCAACTCGTAGCGGGAGGGTTCTGCGTGCGCGCCTACGAGCGCTACCAGTATTACCAGAGCAGAGCGCATGACACCATTAGTGATATCGCATGGCGGCCATTGGATCAAGCCGCGTGGCAGCTTCGAAATGGTAGGATGCAATCGTGCGAATTATAATATGGACATCCAGGACGCCATCTATCGCCGGCTGAGAGCTAGGGCGGCCGAACAAGGATGCTCCGTCAAGGAGATGATTCTTCGCGGAGTCGAAAGCCAACTTGAAACCCGCAAGAGGAGCAATCGGATTCGCCTGCCGATTGTCCGTTCGAAACGGCCGGGCACGCTCCATCTGACGAACGAGCAGATCTATGAAATCATCCCATTTCCCCGATGTCAAGCTGCGGCTCGCGCGGGAGCTGGAGCCCACGCAGCCTGAATCCCGCCGTCCGCGTATAATCTTTTCATGATCGAATATCCCGATGCCAGCCCCGAAGTGCGCGCAGTTTATGACGATATCATGGCCACCCGCCAGACCGACTGGATCAACAATTTCTGGAAAGCCCTGGCGCACGATTCCGCTACCCTGCGCCGCACCTGGGAGAGCATCAAGCAGATTATGGCGCCCGGAGCGCTCGACCCGCTGACCAAGGAGATGGTCTACCTGGCCGTCAGCGCCAGCAATCAATGCCCGTACTGCATCGCGTCCCACACCGCGGCGGCGCGCAAGGCGGGCATGTCGGACCTCATGTTTTGCGAGCTGATGGCCGTGGCCGGGATGGCCAACGAAACCAACCGGCTGGCCGGCGGATACCAGGTGGAAATCGATGAGCGGTTTCGGCCTCGCTAACGTCATAGGAATATGCAGAACCTGCGTTATGCGCTCCGCACGCTCACGAAAAGCCCCGGCTTTGCCCTCACCGCGATTCTGACGCTGGCCGTAGGGATCGGCGCCAGCACCGCGATATTTACCACGGTGGACGCCGTGCTGCTCCACCCGCTGCCCTATCCGAATGCCGCGCAACTGGTGCTGGTCACCAAGAACATGCCGAAGTTCGAGCTATTCAAATCGGACGCCTCGGCGCTCGATTTCATCGACTACCGGGACCAGAGCCGTTCGTTCTCGCACATGGCGGCGATGCAAACCAACAGCGTGAACTTGACCGGCGGCGCCGAACCGGTGCGGGTCTATGGGCTACGCGTTTCCGCGAGCCTGTTTCCGATGCTAGGCGTGCAACCGATCGTGGGCCGGCTGTTCCGTCCCGAAGAGGAGCAACTGGGCAATGACCGCGTTGCCATGCTGGGCACGGGACTCTGGCAAAGCCGTTTTGGCGCGGATCCGCACATCGCCGGCAAGCAGATCGAAATCGACAGCCAGAAATTCACCGTCATCGGGGTAGTGGAGCCGGTCCTGCAATTTATGGAGCAGGCGCAGCTTTACGTGCCGCTGGCATTTACCCCGGCGCAACTGCGCCCGAATGCGCGCGGCCATCAAAACCTGGATGTAGTGGCGGCGCGCTTGAAGCCCGGCGCGACCCTCAACCAAGCCCGTGCGGAGATGAAGCTGGTGGCCGCGCGCATGACCCGCAACCTGCCGGATTGGTATCCGCCGGATTGGAACATCAATCTCGATCCGCTGGCCGGTCAGGTGGCCGGCGAGTTGCGCACGCCGCTGCTGGTGCTGCTGGGCGCGGTGGCGATGGTGTTGCTGATCGGCTGCGCCAATGTTGCCAACCTGCTGCTGGCGCGCGCCACCGCCCGCCAGAAGGAGATTGGTCTGCGCATCGCGCTGGGCGCCGGTCGCGCGCGCATTGTGCGGCAACTGCTCACCGAGAGCTTGCTATTGGCGGCGATTTCCGGGGCGGCCGGACTGGCGATCGGCGTGTGGGTGTTGGAGTTGTTCGTGCGCTTCGGCTCTCCCGAGCTGCTGCGCTGGCAGACGGTGCGGATCAACGGTCCGGCAGTGCTGTTTGCGGTCGCCATGGCGCTTCTTACCAGCCTCATTTTTGGTCTGGCGCCGGCGTTAAGCGCGTCGCAGCTTCGACCGGCGCGCGGCAACCGGTCGAGCGGCCGGATACGCAGCCTGCTGGTGGCCGGCGAGGTGGCGCTTGCGGTCTTGTTGCTGGCGGGCGCGGGCCTGCTGCTGCGCAGTTACGCGCGCCTGTGGCAGGCGAATCCGGGCTTCGCGCCGGACCACTTGCTCACCGCGCGCATCAGCCTGCCGCCGCTGCAGTATAGCGATCCGGCGCGCATCGCTTCGTTTTATTCGGAGCTGCTGACAGATGTCCGAGCGCTGCCCGGCGTAGTTTCCGCGGGGGCCGTGGACGCTCTGCCGTTCGACGGGAGCGATCATGGCGGCGATTTCCAGATTGCCGGCCGTCCCTGGCCAAAATCGGAGGCCGTGCCCGACGTACAGAACCGTCGCGCTACGCCCAGGTACTTCCAGACGATGGGGATTCCATTGAAGCAGGGCCGGCTTTTCACGGAGCAGGACAGCGCCAATGCGCCGAGGATCGCGTTGATCGATGAAACGCTGGCGAAGGCGTTCTTCCCGATGGGCGACGCCATCGGCCAGTTTCTGATCGACGACTCTATCGGAAAGGGCGGCTGGCAGATTGTGGGAATCGTGGGCGCGGTGAAGGACCGCAGCCTGATGCAG
>Ga0302326_10027449_pt1 | contig 11476 bp, 8 predicted proteins | sample Palsa_T0_3_FD_202264 | JGI IMG/M metagenome (GOLD analysis project Ga0302326, IMG submission 202264) | Peat permafrost microbial communities from Stordalen Mire near Abisko, Sweden - Palsa_T0_3 | ecosystem: Environmental > Terrestrial > Soil > Palsa > Peat permafrost | place: Sweden: Abisko...
TCCGGCTACACGCCCAACCCGCCCAATGGCGAGATCCAAAATACGGGCTACATCGATATGACCACTCCGTATTCCGCCGGCGCCCTTTATTCCACCACGCGAGACTTGCTGAAGTGGGAGCGCGGTTTGTATGGCGGGAAGGTTTTGCAAGCGGAATCGCTGAAGAAGATGAGCACACCGTTCAAAGACAATTACGGCTGTGGCTTGTTCATTTCAACCTCGGGCGGCCACAAGAAGATATACCATGGCGGCAGCATCGAAGGCTTCAATACCGAGTTGGCCTATTACCCGGAGGATCGCTTGGCTGTCATTGTGCTCGCCAATCTGAACGGCCGCGCGCCGGAGGAGATCGCGAACTAGGCCGCGACCGTTGAATTCGGCGGAAAAGTAGAGCTGACTTCGGAACGGAAAGAGATCACGCTCAAACCGCAGGATCTCAACGCGCTGGTGGGAACATATTCGCTCGCGCCCAACATTGATTTGGCGGTCACCCTCGACGGCAATCAGCTTTGGACTCAACTCACCGGCCAGGGAAAAATCCAGATCTACCCGCAAAGCCCGACGTTTTTCTTCCTTAAGGTCGTGGATGCGCAGCTCGAGTTTTCGAAAGACAATTCCGGCAAGGCGTCCCAGGTAACCTTGCATCAAAACGGCCGCGATGTGGTGGCCAAGCGGAAGTAGGGCGGGCATTCCTGCCAGCTGGCCACCTTTCAGGTGGCCATTGACGATAGCGTCGGTCAGCGCTGCGGGGCAAACTAACTCGTTTTCCGCACACCCAGGCCAGTGCTCGTTTCGCTGCGCCCTGCCGGCCGTTTTACCGCAAACAACTTCTCGAGCGCTAATTCGGTGTTTGCTAAATCGTTCTCGCCCGAGGCTGCAATTTCCCGGTCCCAATCCGTCATTTTTCGTCGCAGTGCCGCGTCCAGTTCGCCGTCATTCAATAAATCCACCGCCGAAAGCCCCAATTTCGTTAGAATTCGATCCGCCAGATGCATTTGCAATTTCCTCGCCCCTTTCAACACGTTATGTGTCTGCGGTTGGGAAATGCCCAACAGCCGGGCCAGCCCCCGTTCTGTGAACTCCCCGTTGTTGATCCGCATTTTGACTTGCTGAATCAGCCGCGCGCGAAGCACATCGAACGTGACTATACCGTCCCCTAAAAGCGATTCCACTTTGAAATAGGGTTCCCTTTTCCCTAAACTAATTCGCAGTTTAGCACTTTAATGTGAGAAGATTTGCGCGCTCGTATCCCCTTTGTTTCTGTTAGATTGTGTAAAATTTTCCTGATTATTCTCGCTGCCCCCGGAATTATTTCCATCTAATTTTTGAAAAAGTACCAGAAGTCCTGTATCTTCAGAGTCATAAAGCGATGCCGATACGAACGCTTAAATCAAACGAAATAGTGACAGCTAAGAACAACAAAATGGAGTGGACCCGTTCTGAAACTCTGGCCCTCGCTCAGCAGTCTTGCACATTTTGTTACGGCCTAGGCCTTCGGCCTGGCAGAGCCGGGACGTCAAACCCTTGCAATTGTGTCTTTCGCGCCATCTTTCGCGTCTGTTACGAAAGATTTCGCATTTGCGCTTCAAAAGAAAAGCACGTCAGCCGGGTCTCTCTTGAAGCCAACCCAGGCCGAAACCGCCGCTCGGTTTGGGGCTTGAAGAATGAAGAGTACGTCGCAGATTTCTGCTCGGTCAGCCGGCGGGCACTGTCGCTGCGCGAGCACATGATTTTTCGTTATCACTATCTCTTGGGTGCCGATTGGAAGCTTTGCTGCCAAAAACTAAACGCCGACAGAGGCGCCTTCTTCCATGAGGTTTACCGCATTGAGCAGAAACTCGGGCGCGTCTTTCGCGAACTCGAACCGCACGCCCTGTTTCCAGTAGATGAGTACTTCAATTGCAACGGTCGAGAGGATAAGCCCGTCGTCGCGGTGTTAAGCCCCTTCGGAATTGAGGGCGACGAGCAAGAGCAAGATTACGCTCAGCCGCCATTAAAGAACCTGCTCAGGTTTCCCATTAAAAAAGTGGCCTGACTTAGGTTGGGCCATGCTCCAACATGGCCCTCTTTTGCATTTTTCAAGGAGTAACCATATGCCAAACCGCGCACAACGCCGCGCCCCAGAGCGCCAAGCCCAAAAACTGGCCACCCGCGGCGTCAGCGCCGTTTCACTTTCCTGGGCGGCTTTGCCCATGTCTGAAGAAGACGACACTCTCTTCTGGATGCAGGGCCAGCCCAAACCAGCCAGCGAGGCGGATATGAACTCGGCGCTGCTCTACATCGTTAGCCCGGATTATCTGAAGGCCATGGGCATCGCACTCCACAAAGGACGCTTTTTCACCAATCATGACGATAACCACGCGCCGTTAGTGGTTGTCGTCGATGAGGAGTTCGCCCACAAATTTTTCGCCAACCAAAACCCAATTGGAAAACGCCTCGAACCGCAGGATCCAAACGGCGAAGCCGAGATTGTCGGCGTCGTCGCGCATGTCAAGCAATGGGGGCTCGATACAGACGATAAACAGAAACTCCGCGCCGAACTATACATTCCTATCTTTCAACAGGAGGATTCAGTCTTTTCGAAAATGGTCCCGGGCGTGGACGTGATCGTCCGCTCAAACCAACCGCCCACACAAGTCTTCGCCGCCCTGCGCCGCGCCAGCGCCTCTATGAACAGCGAACAGGCAATCTATGGCCAGCAAACCATGAACGAAGTCATCTCCGGAACCATCGGCGCTCAACGCTTCTCCATGATGTTGCTGGTTGCGTTCTCCTCGCTCGCGCTCATCCTGGCCATGATCGGCGTCTATGGCGTCACTTCTTACTCCGTCGGACGGCGAACCAATGAAATCGGCATTCGCATGGCCCTCGGAGCACGCCGCAGCGAAGTCTTTCGCCTTGTGCTCGGCGAAGGCATGCAACTCGCCGTGCTCGGTACGCTCCTCGGCATCGTCGCGGCCCTCCTGCTCACCCGTTTACTTTCCGGTCTACTCTTCGGAGTGAGCGCGCACGATCCCCTAACTCTCGCAGGTGTGGCCATCCTCCTAGGCGTCGTAGCCGCACTCGCCAGCTGGATTCCCGCTCGCCGCGCCACGCGTGTCGACCCCATGGTCGCCCTCCGGCACGAGTAAGCCTTACTTTCCCCAAGCCGAACGTAACTTCCACAAACTGCCCGCCACCACCCCCGCCGTTCCACCCTTCGCATAAAACTCCAAACCGTCCGCGTCCTGCGGCGCAAACACCAGATTCGTCATTGTCACTCGTCCGCCCTCCGCGAACACCTCCACCGAGTCCCGATCCACCACCACGTCTAACCGCAAACGGTTGGCGTTCAGCTTGAGCGGCGCTTCCGTTCTTGTTGGAAAATCCTTGCTGAATCCCACCTCGCCCGAATGCGTCCGATCCACATACAGCAAGCCTTTCACCCGGTCATAACCGATGCTCGTAAACGTGCCGTTCTTCGCCAGCACTTTCCAACCCACCTCCTGAGCCGTGTCCAACGGAATAATCGAAGTGAACTGGAACTGGTGCCCCGTTCCGGTCATCGTTTCATGCACCCCAATGGGCGCTTCCCGCAAACCCAGTAAGCTATTCACAGGCTGCTGTATGAGTCGAATCCCCTCCGCCGTGGTGTGCAGCGCCAGCTTACGCGGCAGCGTCATTTGCCCGCGCCATGGACTCGTGGGCACGTCCCGCGCATATTGCCAGTTGCTCATCCAACCGATCATCGTCGGCGTAATCGTCTTCGGAAGATCGTTAAAGGTTAACGCGCAATAGCAATCCTTCCCATAATCGGTCCACAAGGTTGTCTCCGCGGGATTGTCATTTTGGAACCGCTCTCCGTCAAAGCGTCCAATAAAGTATTGCTCTCCCGAACCTCCCTGCAATGCGCCCGGATTCAATCCCACTTTCAACACCCAGCGCGTTTCCTGCGTCCCGTCCACCGGCAACTCAAATAACTCCGGACACTCCCATTGCCCGCTCGTCGCGCCGGCCGGTCCGAACTCACTCAGCCGGTTCCACTTCTTCAAATCCGCCGACACATAGAGCAACACTTTGTGGTCGTTCGGCAGCGCCACCGCCATCACCCAGCGTTTCCCTTGCGTCGACCAGAACACCTTTGGGTCGCGGAAGTCCGCCATGTTGAGATTCAAAACCGGGTTGCCGCTATACTTCGTCCACGTTCGGCCATGGTCGTTACTGTAAGCGATATTCTGCGTTTGCAACGCCGGCTTCGTCCCCGTCTCCGAAGTATGGCCCGTCCATACCGCCACCATGCACGGCTTCCCGCCTCGGCAGAACCCGCTGCTGTTCGCCCTATCCACCACCACGCTGCCGGTGAAAATCATCACGCCGTTTTCCTCTTTAAGCGCCACAGGCAATTCTTCCCAATGGACCAAATCGCGGCTCACCGCGTGCCCCCAGCTCATGTGGCCCCAAACGTCGCCGAAGGGATTGTATTGGAAGAACAAGTGATACTCGCCCTCAAAGTAAACCAACCCGTTCGGATCGTTCGTCCAATGCTCGCGCGGCGAAAAATGGAACTGCGGCCGAAATGGCTGGTCATACCCGCCGCCTCCCGCTTGACCCCAGAGCAGCCCGCCCAGCGATATCAGGAGCACATTCATCAACCGTCGCAAAATTTTCCTACCTCCCGCACCCTTCGCTTCGACAAATTCGCTCACGAGGTATAGCATACTAATCTAAGCGCTCCCACCCCGCAACGCGCTTCCATTTCTCAATGCCCTCTTTGCCCAGAACCCTGCCCCGTATCTGCGTGGCATTGGGTCTGCCTTCTGGCAGCCAGTTGTATTATGCAGCCGAGCGCGAATACAAAGACGGCAGTACGTTCACCGAGTTTCGCCTGGACTACTTGCCCGATCCCGCCGCTGGCATCGAAGTTCTCCGCAAATTCCGCAACAGCTATCCCGATGCCCAGGTTCTCGCCACCTGTCGTCATCACAGCGCCGCGGGTCGCTTCCAAGGTTCGCTCGATCGTCAAATCGAATTTCTCGAAGATGCTTTGCGCGCTGGTGCCAGCTTCGTCGATCTCGAAGTCGAATCCGCCGAAGAACTCAAACGCGCCGTATCGGAACTCCGTGAACTCGGCCCGGTGTGCGTTTCTTATCACAATTTCGAAAAGACGCCAGTGCTCGAACCCATTCTGCGCCGTTTGATCAAACAGGATGCCGACGTCTACAAAATCGCTACCACGGTCCGCAAGCCAACCGATAATCTCCGTTTGTGTGAGTTCGCGCGCGCCCATCACGATCGTCCCCTCGTCGCCATAGGCATGTCTGAGATCGGTCTGGCCTCGCGCATTCTTGTTGCACCGTTTTGCAGCCTCTTTACCTATGCGTCACCTATGACCGAAAGCGGCACTGCGCCCGGCCAAATCTCCGCGAAACTCATGCGTGGACTCTACCGCTCGGAGAAACTCACCAAACAGACTCATCTCTACGGCGTGATTGCCAGTCCTGTGGCCCACTCCAAATCCCCCCTCATCCACAATCGCGCCTTCCACGCGCGCCGCATCGATGCCGTCTACCTGCCGTTCCTTGTACCCCCTCTGCAACTGCCCGACTGGATGAAGTTCGCCGCCAAAATGCCGGTGCATGGCTTCAGTGTCACCATCCCGCACAAGCAGCGCATTCTGAATCATTTGGATATCGTTGCGCCGCTCGCCAAGCGAATCGGCGCCGTCAACACCGTTTGGCGTAAGGCAGGCAAGTGGCGGGGCGCCAACACCGACGCCGAAGGTGTTCTGAAACCTCTGTCCCGCCATCTGCGCTTGGCGCGCTCGTCGATTCTAATTGCCGGTTACGGCGGCGCCGCCCGTGCCGCTGCTATCGCTCTGGGTGATGCGTCCGCTCAGATCACCATCACGGGCCGCAACGCAAAAAAAGCGCAGGCCCTGGCCGCTGCCGTAAGAGGGGAAGCCATCACTGTGCGCGAGGCCAGTGCTCGCCACTTCGATGTTCTTGTTCACGCCACACCCCTCGGCATGCTCCCCAACCCCGAAACCTGCCTCTTCAACGATGCGATCCCCGCCGACGTGGTATTCGACATGGTTTACAATCCGCGTGAGACGCTGCTGCTCAAACGCGCTGCGGAACAAGGTCTGGCCGTGATTCCCGGCATCGAAATGCTTCTCGAGCAAGCCGCTCACCAATTTGAAATCTGGACCGGCGAAACCGCCCCGCGCACCGTCATGCGCGAAGCCCTACTCATCCCTTAACGATGCGCCAGCACGGATTTCATCCGTTGCGTTTCGCACCACTTTATCGCCCGCATTCAAACGACCCAGCACTTCCACCAGATCTCCCTCCTCCGCACCCTTCTTCACATCCACCCACTCCGCATGTCCGTTCTGGTCGCGGACCACAAACACGCGCTCCGTGGTTGTGACAACACTCGTCTTCGGCACAAACAGACCAGCCCGCGCATCGCGTACTGGCCACTTTACCGTCGGATACATGCCGGGCGCGAGCGAGCCATCGCGATTGGCCACATCCAGTTCCACGGCCATCGTCCGGGTCTTTTGATCGAGAGCTCCGGAGATTCGCGCAATCGTCCCTGAGTAATCCCGCTCCGGCCAGGCAGGCACACGAAATGTGACGCGCGCCCCATTTTCTATCCCACTCACATCCTCTTCCGGTACGGCCACCACGAGTCGCAGATGCGACACTTGTTGAATCGTCAACAGCGCCACATCGTTCCCCGGCCCGACCAATGCGCCCGGATGCACCAAGCGGTCCGTCACCAATCCCGCAAAAGGCGCCGTGATCTTTAGATACGATTGCAGATCCTTCAGCGACTGAATCGCAGCTTCCGCCGCTTTGCTCGCCTGCTGTCGCGAATGTAACAAAGCCCTTTCGGATTCCACCTGCTTTTCCGCTAAAATTAATTCGTTTCCGGCAACCGCTCCGGGTGTTACCGCCGCTTCCTTCATCCGCTCATAGGTACTCTGGGCCGCTGCCAGGTGCGCTGCAGCTTGTGCTTCCTCCGCCGCGGACGCTTGCAACTTCGATTCGTCTTCGGCAATCTGCGCTGTCATTTCCGGAGCGCTCAATTCCACCAATAGCTCTCCTTTCTTGACTTTGCTGCCGCGATCCACCCGTACGCGCTCCACATAGCCCGCCACCTTCGCATGTAAGGAGACGCTCAAGAATGGCAGAAACTCGCCGGGTAGCTCAATCGTTCGCGACACGACTTTCGATACCACGGGCACAAGCTCAGCGCCTTGCGCCAAAATCGCAGACACCCAAATCGCCGCAAGCAGAACTTTAGCGCGCTTCATAATACCGGCTCGCGGGATCCAGCGGATTGAGTGACGGGGACGCCGCCGAAGCGCTCCCCTGCAAAATGGCGTAAATCGAAGGAAGGATAGTCAAAGTCGCAAAGGTGGCAACCAGCAAACCTCCGATCGCCGCTCGCCCCAGTGGCGCCGCTTGCGATCCGCCCGCGCCGAATCCAATCGCCATCGGAAGCATGCCCGCAATCATGGCCGCCGCAGTCATCAAAATGGCCCGCAGCCGGCTCGCGGCGCCTTCGCGCACCGCCGCAAGCAATGCTTTGTTCTCCCGTCTCGCACGCTCCGTAAAAGTGACCAATAATATCGAGTTCGCAACCGCGATCCCAATCGCCATAATCGCGCCCACAAACGATTGAATGTTCAGCGTGGTGCCGGTGATTCGCAACATGAGAAGAACTCCGCAAAGGACGGCGGGCACGGTGAGAACGATCGCCAGAGACAGCCGCACTGATTGAAAATTCGCCGCCAGCAGCAGAAAGATTGCCACCACTGCCAGCAGCAAACCTGTCCTCAATCCGGAAATGGTCTGAGCTAACGGCGGAATCTCACCCTTCATCACTATCTTTGCCCCGCGCGGCGCTGTGCCGCTATTCACCAGCGCCTGATTCAGCTTCTGGGCCGCCTCGCCCAGAGCGATGCCGTGCAGGTTCGCGGTCAGGCTGATGATGTGCTGCCCGTTGAAACGCTCAATCAGCCCGGGCATCGTTCCTTGCTGTAGAGAAGCGATATTGTCAAGCTGCATTTCCGCGCGGCCATCCGGCATCACCGGAAGGCTGCCAATGGCCTCCACGCTTTGCACTCGATTGCGCGGCAGTTGTACTTGAATTTGAAACGCGTTGCCGGAACTCGGATCCCGCCAGTAGTTCGGCTCAATAAATCGCGAAGAGGAGGTCGCGGGTACAATCGAACGCACCACATCCGCCATGGTCAGTCCGAATTGACCCGCCCGGTCGCGGTTAATGTTGATGTCGAGCGTCGGATAGTTATACTCCTGCGCAAACTGCAAATCCCGCAGGAAGCTGAGTTTGGCTAGCTCGCTTCGGATCTTCTGCGCGTAGCCGTAATCGTCGGCCAAACTCGGACCCTGCACTGCTATTTCAATGGGAGTGGGAGATCCGAAGCTCATGACTTGGGAGACGATATCGGCAGCTTCAAAGGAAACCTGACACTCCGGCAACTCGCGCCGTAGCTCCTCTCTGATCTTCTCCCGTAAGTCCTCGCCACGCGGGGTATCCGGTTTCAAAGCAACTTGAATGATTGCCTCCTGCGGCCCGCTGGTGAACAGATGAATCAAATCCACCGGATAGCTTGATGGCACGAGCCCGATAAAATCGCTGCTGATCTCTACGTTGCCTCTGCCGGCTGCTTGTCCGGTCGCGTCCAGCGCGCGCAGCACGATTCGTTCCGTCTCCTCAATGCGTGTGCCGGCCGGAGCGCGCAGCCGCAGGCGCAATAGCGCTGCGTCCGCATCTGGGAACAACTCGCTGCCCACAATCGGCAGCAGCACAAAAAGCAGCGCGCCAGACACGGCCAGATAGCCCAAAACTAGCGGCCAACGAAAGCGCAACACCGCCGCGAGGTAGCGTTCATATGCGGACCTCAGCCTGCCGAAAAATCCCTCGTGCTCTTCGCCCCGCCGCGATTCGCGCATCAGCCACGCGGAGAATACAGGAACCAGGCTGCTAGACAAAAGATAAGAGGCCACCATGGAAAATGCGACCGCCAGCGACAACGGCACAAACAGTTGCCGCGCAACGCCGACCATGAAGAAAGAAGGCACAAACACTGCCAGGATGCAAAACATCGAGAGCAAACGCGCCATAGCTGTCCGTTGGCAAGCCTCCACTACCGCGCGCGCCCGCGATACGCCCGGCAGCATTCGCGTGTGAATGTTTTCGATCTCAACCGTCGCTTCGTCTACCAGCACTCCCACAGCTAGCGCCAACCCTCCGAGTGTCATGATGTTGATGGTCTGACCGACCGCCCAGAGCAGAATCACCGCGCTTAGCAAAGCGAACGGAATGTTCATGATCACGATCAAGGCGCTGCGCCAGTCTCGCAGAAAAAGCAATACCGTCAAGCCGGTCAGTCCCGCGCCAATCAGCCCTTCTGCGATCAGCCCGCGCAGGGAGTTGGTCACGAAGGGCGATTGGTCGAATTCCAGCTTTACGTCCACATCGTCCGGCACTGCCTTCTTGAAGTCTGGAATCGCCGCTTTAACGGCTTGAATCACCGCGAGTGTTGAGGCGTCCGCCCGCTTCGTCACTGGGATGTAAACGGTTCGTTTGCCATTGACATGCGCGTAAGCCGTAATAATGTCCGTGCCGTTTTCAATTGTGCCGATGTCTCTGAGGTAAACCGTTGTTCCGGAGACTGGCCGGATCGGCGTGCTCAATAGCTCGGCCAGATTTCCTCCGAGCGCCGCGTTAGTTCTGGCGATGCGGTTGATCTTTCCGGTCCACATGTTTCCCGAGGGCATGACCAGCGTTGCTTTGCTCACGGCCGCCACCGCTTCTTCGGGTGAAATCTCATATTGCTGCAGCTTGTCTGGATCGAGCGTGATCACGATCGTTCTTTGGTTTCCACCGAATGGCGGCGGTGCTGAAACCCCAGGTAATGTTGCGAACAAAGGCCGCACCCGGTTGAGAGCGAAATCCTGCAACTCGCCCTCCGTATGCGTTGGGCCGTCAAAAATTAACAAGCCGACTGCCACGCTGCCCGCGTCGAAGCGCGTAATGAAGGGGGGCACAGTTCCAGGAGGCATGAAAGACCGCGCGCGGTTCACGTAGCCCACCGTCTCGGCCATCGCCTGCGCCATATCCGTGCCTTCATGGAAAATCAGCTTCATCAGCGCAGCGCCCTGTATGCTTTTGCTTTCCACCCGATCGATTCCTGTGATGTATAGAAAGTGATATTCGTAATAGTAAGTGAGATAGCCCTCCATCTGTGCCGGGTCCATACCGCCGTACGGCTGCGCCACGTAAATAGCTGGACCTCCCACCTTTGGGAAGATATCAACCGGCATGCGCTGAATGGCTAGAAGGGCGAAGAGCGCAATAGCGATCAAGGCGACAACCACCGTGATGGGACGGCTGAGAGCCGCTAATACCAGACGCAACTGTCACCCCTCGCGCTCATTGACTTGCCTCGGCCAGAAACGGCTGTAAATCTCCCGCCGCCGCTGCGACTCCCAACAATCCCCGCCACACGCTCAAGCGCGCGAGAGCATCGTCGATTTCGGCCTGAGTGAGGAGCCTCTGTGCCTCGGCTACTGGGTCGATTCCTTCCAGCCCCGCCTGGTAACGAGCCGTTGCCTGAGCGGTTGCGGCGCGCGCTGCGGCGACTTCGACTGGTGTGTTCTGAGCGACGCCCCTCGCACCCGCCAGTGTCGCGACTGCCGCATTCCAACGCGCCTTCAAGTCAGTCATAATTTGTTGATAGCGAGCTCTCTCCGCGCGAATGGAGGCCGACTCTTCCGCCTCCTTTGCGCGCAGGGACGGCAGATCGAAGACCGGAAAACTAACGCTGAACCCGATGCCATAGTTCTGAGTAGTAGGCGCCAGACCGTTCAGCCCCGGCAGCGCCCCTCCGTTGCTCTCAGCGCCTGTCCCCCGCGCAAAAGCGGCGCCCTGCAGATAGAATCGCGGAAAATAGCTGCGTTCCAGAATCTTGAGCTGAGCGGTCAACTGGTTGACCGTCGCGTTCTGCTCAAGCGCTAAGGGATTACCGGCGGTGTTCTGCGGCGCTGGATCCTGCTCCGGCGGCAAACGCAGCAATGGAGCCGCCGCCACTATAATCTGGCCTGGATCCAAACCCACGAAGCGCGCCAGGTTGGCGCGCGCTACCTCCACTGCCTCTTGCGCCTGGATGAATTGCGTTTTTGCGGCGGCAAGCTCCGCCTGAGCACGGGAACCGTCCGCTCCCGGACGCAACTGCGCGTTCACCAGCGCACCGGTGGTGCGATTCAACTTCGCCGCGCGATCTACTCCAGCTTGCGCCGCCTTCACCGTCTCCTGCGCCGCCATCAGCGTCACATAGGCGTCGGCTGCCGCTACGACGACATCGAATTCCGTCCGCTTGAGAGTGGCTTCTTGCTGAGTCCGCGTGGCATTCGCCGCAGCGACGCTCGCTCGGCGCGCACCAAAATCAAATGGCTCCCAA
>Ga0302326_10027451_pt1 | contig 11475 bp, 10 predicted proteins | sample Palsa_T0_3_FD_202264 | JGI IMG/M metagenome (GOLD analysis project Ga0302326, IMG submission 202264) | Peat permafrost microbial communities from Stordalen Mire near Abisko, Sweden - Palsa_T0_3 | ecosystem: Environmental > Terrestrial > Soil > Palsa > Peat permafrost | place: Sweden: Abisko...
GGGGAACCTCATTCCGAGCCGCGAGCGTAAGCGACCGGTGATTTGGTTTTTCAAGCGTCTTCATCACCTTTGGTGGGCCAGCAGGCCCATGCTCACTCCGTTGAAAATGTGCGGCTCGGAACGATGCTGGGGCTTCATTTTTGTGGGGCAGGCCGTACCGCGGTACCACATCTACCTTGCAGGTACTAGGGGACTTTCGGGTCTTGAATAGCTGGTTCTACGGATTTAAGATCTAATCCTAACCCGCGACATTACTAGTAGGAGTAATTTCGTCGAGGTAAGCACTACACAGAAGTAGACCCACGTTCGATAGAGAGATAGAAGGCAATCAATGAGCAACCAGCGGCCCTTGAAACATCCGCGTTCCCCACGCCGCTTGGCGCGGCAAAGCGGCAACGCGATGCTTGAAGCTGCGCTGATTTTCTTGCCTATGATGGCGATGTTCCTGGGCATTGTGGACGTCTCGCTGGCGGTCTACATCCAGTCCACCCTCACCAGCGCCACGCGCGAGGGCACGCGCTGGGCCATCACCTTTCAGACCAGTTATAACGGAACTGCCTGTACGTCGGAAGCCACTTGCATCACGCAAGTGGTTCAGAATTACGCGGTGGGGGTGCCGGGCGGGCTGCCATCGAGTTCGATCACGGTCAATTACTATACCGCGAACGATTTGTCGAACCCGGTGGAGGCTTGCACCAACGGAAGTTGTTCCACGGCGGTGTGCACGGTTTCCACCTGCGCCTTGCCCCAGACCTTAAGCAACGGCACGGTGGTCAACTATGCAAATCAACCCGGCAATATCGTGGAAGTTGTGGTGCCCAGCTATCCCTGGAACTGGCTGATGCCGCTGCCCGGGTTCACGGCTGGAAAGAGCGTCAATTTGACGGCCGCGTCACTGGACGTGCTAGGGGCTTTAGCGGTTGGCACCAGCGTGCCGCCCACGCCGTAGGCAAGGTTCTCAATATGCAAAGCGTTGAAAAGAAGAAAAGGCGACACCCGAAGCAGTCCGGAAACACCATCCTGGAATTCGCTCTTGTGATGGTTTTCCTGGTGCCGATGTTCGCGGGTGCGTTTACCATCGGCATGGCGCTCGCCAAAGATATTCAGGTTAGCAACGTGGCCAGGGACGCGGTGGTATTGATGGTTCGCGCGGTAACGGACCCAGACTCCGGATTGGATCTGTCCCAGACGAGTAACCAGCGAATCATCGTAAGAGCGGCTAACGGCCTGGGCATGAATTCGGACGCCCAGCAGGATCCGAGCTCGACCGGCAATGGAGTGGTCATCTTGTCTAAGGTCGTAATGGTGGGTCCGACGGAGTGCTCCGTCGGCATCATACCCGCCCCCAGCGGAGCGCCACCCTGGAGCGCCGGCAACTGCGCCAACTACGGCCAATATGTATTCGCTTACCGGGTGGTCATTGGAAACGGATCGCGCTGGAGCAGCACGTTGGGAAATCCCGGCAGCACGGTGCAATCCAACGGAACGATCACCGCCAATAACATAGCGACCAATACTGGCAACCGGGTCGGGGCATTTACCTCCGTTACCGGCATGACACTTTCTCTAAGCACTTTCGCGCTTGTTTCGGAGATGTATGCAGATGTCAGTTTTCTTAATTTCTTTTCGATTTTGGGCAACCCCACGCTCTATGCGCGCAGCATTTCCTGAGCGTGGGTATGGTAAGCAACTAGGTTGTTGAGGAGGCGGCAAGTGACAAGGGCTACCGAGAGAAGGCAGGCAAAACAGCGGGGGATGGCTATATTTTTCTACGCCACCATGCTGGTCTTCGTGATTGGATGTGTCGGGTTGGCGGTGGACGTCGGAACTATTTACATGATCCGCGCCCGCCTGGTGGCCGCCGTGGACGCTGCCGCACTTGCCGCCGGACGCTCCGTCAACCTGACCAATTCTGTCGCGCAGGCAACCACCAATGCCAGCGCCACCGCGAATCAGTTCTTTGCCGCGAATTTTCCTACCGGATATTTCAACTCCATTGGCTCCCCTACGGTCACACCGACTTTCACTCAGGAACCGGATACCAACGGAAACCCCAACGGTGTGCTGGATATCAAAGTGGATGGCAGCGTTACGGCTCCCACCTACTTCATGAACATTTTTAACGTGCATAGCATCAACGTCACGGCAACAGGTACCGCCAGCAGGCGTGGCCTTGTAATGATGTTGGTCCTCGATACCTCCAGTTCCATGGGCAATGGTGCGGGCAGCTCGTGTGAAGCAATGGTGGCCGCCGCCCAGAATTTCGTCACGCTCTTTAGCCCCTTCGATCAGATCGGCTTGGTCACTTTTAACCTCACTGCGCAGTTGATGGATCCGCCCACCGATCCGGTCTCGACGGTTTCGGCAAACATCGCCGGCCTCTCATGTGGATCGAACACCAACACAATTTCAGCGCTCGACGTGGCCTATCAGCAGATAAAGGCCGTAGGTAAGCCCTTAGCACTCAACACCATCGTGCTGTTCACCGATGGATCGCCGAACGGAATCACAGCCAATTTCCCGGCGCGAGCGGTAGTTGATTCCCGCTACGGCCCCGCCATGAACGCGCCCGATGGATCGCAGGGCACCGTGGGTCCGGCGCCGCCCGCACAAAGCGGCAGCACTTACGGAGTCACTAACAGTTGCAATGACGTCGGCCCTAGCACCTATAGCGCAAATAACGAGGCGGTGTGCGTAAATATGCCGGCAGTTTGCACGGCAGCAGGCGATACCATCTTCGGAACCATAGCCCAGTGGGGAAATCAGAATTCCTGGGGCGCTTCTACTTACGGTTTGACCGCGGCGGACAATTCCGGTTCCAATAACGTCGTTATTCCCAGCACTTGCAATGGTCCGACGGGCACCAGTCCTACATACGCCAGTGTGCTCGATGGAACCAACATGCGCCAATTTGTCGCGTATATTCCTGACACCGACTTCTACGGCAACAACTTGCACGGAGTGGCGGCCACTGGATCCGGCCCCACCGTGGTTGGCGGCCTGGTCACTCGAGACGGGTGGATTTATCAGGTCAATCAGGAATGCAGTCCGGATGCAACCGTCAATCCGTCCTGTAAGAACACAGGCGATTTCTGGAGCAATTATGCCAGCACAGGCAGCGGTTCGAACTTTTTCACGGCTGGCGCCTATATCAACAAATTCCGTCCGGATCAGCCCAATACGATCGTCGCCGCGTCTATGAACGGCACCATGTCGGAAGCCTATCGCATCCGTTCCGACACCACCTACCATCCGGTGATCCATTCCATCTATCTCACCGGCAACTCGCTGGATTCGGTGGATCGCGAGTTCCTGCCGATCGTGGCCAACGCGGCTCAGATCACCGCTTTGCCCTACGATCCCCAATATGATTCCACGCAACCCCCGGTGAGCCTCTATGCAAACCCGGCCTATCAGACCAGCCAGGAAACCGGGAAATATCTGGTGACCTCGGATAAGAATTCGCTCACTGGTTTGTTTGCGCAACTGGCTAGCGAGGTCTTGCGCCTCAGCCATTGATCGCCCATGTGATCGCCCATGCACACACTGCTCCTACTTGCTTTCTTTCAAGCGGCCACGGCCCCCCAAGGTGTTCCACTTCGTTCCGGCTGCTCCGGCGACGATCCACTGATCGCATCGCTCCGCCCCGACGACCGTGTGGAAGTGCAGACCGCGCTCTCAGGCGATAGCCTCACCTGCTACAAAATCAGCGTGATTCGTGACCAATCCACCCTTACCGGGTACGTTCTGGGCGAATCGCTACCCGCGATATCAATTTTTGTGCACCGGCGTGAAAGAGCTTCCGAAGAGTCGGCCAAGCTGGAAGCGCGGATGGCTCGTGAAGCAACCCGCATCAAAACGCCAGCGAATGAGCCAACCAAACCATCCGATCCGCTCGTTTCCACGCAGTTTGAAGACTTTACGGGACGGGATTCAATGGGAAAGCTGGTGAGCCTGTCGGGTCTCAGAGGACGTGCGACCATAATCACCTTCTGGTCTCCCGCCAGTCCAAGGTCTATCGCAGAGCTGACCCATACCCTACCGCTTTACAACCAATTTCACAAAAACGGATTGGCGGCGGTTGGAGTAAGCATGGATCCCAAATCCGCCCACATCTCGGAGAGCTTGGACGACATCACTCTGCCGTGGCCCCAAATGGCGGACCAAAGCGGCTTGGCCTCGCGGTATCATATTGATCCCAGAGCCGGGAAAACCTTAGTCCTGGATGCCTCCCACCGCATCGTCGCCGCCGGACCCATGGGCCCGGAGATAGTAAAAGCCGTCCAGCAGTTATTGGACGCACCAGCCAGCCAGTAGCTTCTCATCTAAAGCGAGTTGCGCGGAACTAACCGCCGCCTTCCAGCGTAACTCTACTATGCTGTTCCAAGAGATCCGCCAAGCCATCCGTCTGCTCGCAAAGAATCCCGGTTTCACTACCATCGCCGCGCTCTCGCTGGCCCTCGGGATTGGCGCCAACAGCGCCATCTTCAGCCTGGCCGACGCCATCCTGCTGCGCCCAATACCGGTTCCACAGGCGAGCCATGTTCTGAACCTCAGCTCGGCCACCCCTTCCACGCCGGTGGATGGTCTGTCGTTCCCCGAGTACCGCGATATTCGCGACAAGAACCAATCACTGTCAGGGGTGATCGCATTCCAGTTCACTACCGTTGGGTTTGCCCCTTCTGCGAAGGCCCTGCCGCAGATGCGCATGGGCCAAATGGTTTCGGACAACTTCTTCCGCGTGCTGGACGTCCAGCCGTCGCTTGGCCGGGCGTTCCTGCCTGACGAAGGAAAAATTCCCGGACGCGACGCCATCGCGATTCTGAGTTACCACTTCTGGGAGACCGAATTCGGCCGTGATCCCGCCGTCATCGGGCGCACTGTCCGGATGAACGGCGTCGATTTCACCGTGGTGGGCGTGGCTTCCAAAGACTTCACCGGCATCGACCAATGGGTCCGCCCGTACTTCTACGTCCCGCTATCGATGGCCGCGCGCATTCTTCCCGCAGGCAGCGCCAATGTCCTGGAAGAGCGGGGCACCCGCATGTTCAACGTCAAAGGACGGCTCAAGCCCGGCGTCTCTCAGGCGCAGGCTCAGGCGGAATTGGCAGGCATTGCGAAGAATCTGGAGAAAGCTTACCCGGAAACCAACCGGAACCGCAGTTTGATTCTTCGCACCGAGTTTGAGGATCGCGTCAAGCAAGATCCATACGACAGCGGCCTGGTGTTGATGCTGATGGCGCTGGTGGGGCTGGTGCTGATCATTGCCTGCGCCAACGTGGCCAACCTGTTGCTGGCCAGGTCCCAGGCGCGCTCGCGCGAAATCGCCATTCGCCTGGCCATCGGCGCCGGACGGATCCGGCTGCTGCGGCAGCTTCTGATCGAGAGCCTCATCCTGGCTCTCTTCGGATGTGCGCTCGGCTTGGGTATAGCTTACATCGGCATTCTGTTCCTTCAAAAACTAAAAGTCCCTACCGATATTCCCGTGGTCATTTCCGTCCAGATGGATCAGCGCGTTCTGCTCTTCAGCCTGATCGCAGCCTTGCTGAGCGCGCTGATATTCGGACTCGCTCCGGCCTGGCAGGCGCTGAAGACGGACTTGGTTCCCGCGCTCCGTTCCGCAGGCTTAACCGCCAGCGCGCGCCGCCGCACCATCGGGCGCAATGCCCTGGTAGTCGGCCAAGTGGCGCTGTCGCTGGTGCTGTTGGTGGCGGCCGGCATGTTGCTGGAGGGCTTCCGCAAAGTGCTGGTGATCAACCCTGGCTTTCGGACGGACCACATCATGACCATGGACTTTGATACCTCGCTGGTGCCGGCTTCCGCTGCTACGCGCGATTTCTATCGCAATCTCATCGATCGGACGCGCGTGCTTCCGGGCGTCAAGTCCGCCACGTTGTCCGCGGTAATTCCGTTGGCGCCTCAGCAGTCCAACCAAACCGTGATTCCGGAGGGCTTTCAATTTCCTAAGGGCCAGGAGTCGGCGCAGGAGCTCGGAAACACCGTGGATGAGCGGTATTTCGACGTGATGCAAACTCCCATCGTGCGCGGCCGGGCGTTTAACAGCGGGGATAAAGCCGACTCCGCTCGCGTAGCCATCGTCAACGAAGAATTTGCGAAGAAATACTGGCCGAATCAGGCTGCCATAGGCAAGAAAATCCGTTTGGATGACACCAAGGGCCCGGTGGTGCAAGTGGTGGGCGTGGCCAAAACAGCCAAGTACATCTTCATCGGCGAACCCGCATTGCCCTTCTTGTATGTTCCGTTGACGCAGCATCCGCAGACCCGCATGAGCATTCTGGTGGAAACTTACGGCGACCCTGCGGCCATGACAGCCCCGCTGCGCGAAGTGGTCCGCTCGCTCAATCCTGATCAGCCCATCTACAACGCCCGCACGCTGGCCAATTTCTACGAGCAGCGCGGCACCGCGGTTTTTCTGATGATCCTGCAGACCGTTTCAGCCATGGGACTGCTCGGTCTGGTGCTCGCCGTGGTGGGCTTGTACGGTTTGATCGCCTATTCGGTGAGCCGCCGCACGCAGGAGATCGGTATCCGCATGGCGCTGGGCGCACAGCGCTCCGATGTTGCGGCGATTATCCTGCGCCAGGGCTTCGTTCTTGCCATCATCGGCATCGCCATCGGATTCGCCGCCAGCATCGCGGTCCGGGGAGTCCTTACGCAAGGCCTGATCGGTCTTGGAACCTTGAGCCCGGCGGTTTTGGCTATCGTCCCGGTGGGTCTGCTCGCGGTCACCATGGCAGCGTGCTATCTGCCGGCCCGCCGCGCAGCGCGAATCGATCCCATCCGCGCGCTACGCTGGGAGTAAATATAATGACGACTGATGATCGCTCTTCTGCGCGGGATACTAGTTGAGAAACATCCGAACCAGGTGATCGTGGAAGCCGGTGGCGTCGGCTACGACGTTCTGATTCCCATCTCCACTTATTCCGCGCTGCCGGAAGCTGGCTCTGAAGTCCGGTTGCGCATCCACACGCATGTTCGGGAAGACGCGCTGGCGCTGTTCGGATTCTTCACCGCTGAAGAGAAAAGCATCTTTGAGAAATTGATTTCGGTGAGCGGCATCGGACCGTCGCTGGCCATTAAAGTTCTGTCCGGAATGGGAACCGCTGATCTGATTCCGGCCATCCGCAGCGGATCGGTGGAGCTTCTGGTCCGCATCCCGGGCGTCGGCCGGAAAACCGCAGAGCGCATGGTGCTGGAACTGAAAGACAAGCTGGAAGGCATCGGAATAACCACTCCGGCAGGCCAAGCCGAAAAACCGGCATCCGCGCTAAGCACATTGGATCAAGATGTCCTCTCCGCTCTCTTAAATCTGGGCTGCCAACGCACAGCCGCCGAAGCCGCGGTAAGAAAAGCCAAAGCCGGCGGCGCGCCCAACGAATTCGAACCGCTCTTCCGCAAGTCCCTAGCGTTAGTGCGTTAACCAGAAACGAGAAACCAGAAACCAGAAACGGTTACCCTAGTACCAATGCGTGAAATGGGTATCGCTTCGCCCGCGGCATTAGAAGGCGAGCGCCAGTTCGAAACCGCCCTACGGCCCACCAAGCTGGCCGACTTCACCGGCCAACCCAAGCTCAAGGAAAACCTTAGCATCGCGATCGAAGCCGCCAAACAGCGCGAAGAGGCCATGGATCACGTTCTGCTCTACGGTCCCCCCGGCTTGGGCAAGACCACGCTTGCCACCATCATCGCCGCTGAATTGGGCGTTGGATTCGAGCAGACCTCGGGACCCATTCTGCAAAAGAAACTGGACCTCACCGGAGTGCTCACCAACATCCGGCCGCGCCAGGTTTTCTTCATCGATGAAGTTCACCGCCTGCTTCCCGATGTGGAAGAGATTCTCTATGCGGCGCTGGAAGATTTCCGCATGGACATTTTGATCGGCACCGGTCCCGGCGCGCGCACGCACTCCATCGCCATTCCGCACTTCACCGCCATCGGCGCGACAACTCGACAGGGTTTGGTCAGCGCTCCGCTTAGAGGACGCTTCGGCCTGGTGCTGCGCCTGAACCACTACGGCGTGGAAGAACTTACCGCCATTGTGCTGCGTTCCGCAAAACTATTGGGTGTCACCGTGGAGCACGACGGCGCTGAAGAGATCGCCCGCCGCAGCCGGGGCACTCCCCGCATAGCCAACCGGCTGCTCCGCCGCGTGCGCGATTACGCTCAGGTGCGCGCCGCCGGCCACATCGATCTGCCCATCGCCACGCTCGCGCTCGACCTGCTGGAAGTGGATCGCTTCGGCTTGGATGAAATCGACCAGAAGATCATGCTCACTCTGCTCGAAAAATACGGCGGCGGACCGGTTGGCGTCAACACCATCGCGGCCTCCATCGATGAAGAGGCCGATACCATCGAAGAGGTCTATGAACCGTATCTGATGCAGCTCGGCTTCATCGACCGGACTCCGCGCGGCCGCATCGGTACCGACCGCGCCTTCGATTATTTCAAGATCCCCCGCCGCATGCGGGGCAGCGTCCAGAGTCCGCTGTTTTGAAGACCGCGTATCTTTCGCTCGGTTCCAACCTGGGCGACCGCGCAGCATTCCTCAACCAAGCGCTCCATCGCTTGGAAGCCGCCGGCGTTCACGTGGCGCGCGGGTCTTCCATCCATGAAACCGAACCACAGGATTTCCGCGAACAGCCCTGGTTCCTGAACATGGCGGTGGAAGTGGAAACCAATCTCACGCCGCGGGAGTTGCTGGCGGCCATTCAAAAAATCGAAGCCGAAATGGGCCGCCGGCGAATCATCCCGAAAGGCCCACGCACCATCGACATCGATATTCTTTTTTACGAGAACCTGATCCTTAAGGCGCCCGAACTAGAAATCCCGCACGCCCGCCTAACCCAGCGTCATTTCGTGCTAGACCCACTCTCAGAAATCGCCCCGAATTTCCGTCACCCGGTTACCAACCAAACGGTCCGCGACCTACGAATGTCACTCCAGCACCGAGCGCCAAGTCCCCAGCCCGGTCACTCGTAATGCAACGCCACCAACGGATCCACGCGAGTGGCCCGCATGGCGGGAACATAGCTCGCCACTAGCGCGATGGTCCCCAGGAACAGCGTGACTGTGAAAAAAGTTACGGCATCGGTGCTGCTAACTCCAAATAACAGCGTCGCCATCACGCGAGTCAGGCTGAATGCACCGATCAGTCCGGCCACAATTCCGATCGCGGCTAGCGTCATGCCCTGCCGGACCACCAGCCCCAGTATGTCGCGTTGTTGCGCTCCCAGCGCCATGCGGAGGCCGATGTCGTGCGTGCCTTGCGTCACCATGTACGAGATCACACCGTACACGCCAACAGCCGCCAGAAGCAACGCGAAGCCGGCGAACCCGCCCAACAACGCCATCGAGAAGCGTTGCCGGGCTAGCGAATCGTGCAAGCGTTCCTGCATGGTCCGGATTTCGAAAACCGGTACACCCGGGTCGACAGCGTGAATTTCGCGAACCATCGCGCTCGCGACGCTTGCCGGGTCGTTTGAAGTGCGCGCCACCAGGTATAAGTCGCCATCGGCCGACTGCTGCTCTGGATAATACACCGACATTCGTCCGTCTATATCCAACCCATATTGCTTCACGGTCCCCACCACGCCCACAATCGTGGACCAAGGAGTTTTGGGACCACCCTGCTTGACGCGCTTTCCCAATGCGCTTTCGTGCGGCCAGAAACGCTTGGCCATTTTCTCGTCGATCACGACCACCGGCGGTACGTCGGCGGTATCGTGATCGTTAAAGAAGCGGCCCTGGGTCAGCGGAATCTCCATCGCCCGGAAATAATCGGTGGTAGCCGTTCGCGTGTCCACCTGCAATTCCGGCTCACTCGGCGGTGGCGTGTAACCTTCGACCGTGATGCCGCCCCATCCCACCGACGCCGTGAGCGGAAGCGCCGACACGGCGCCCTGCAACTGTACTCCAGGCAAGTGCGCGATCCGCTCACCGATTTGTTGGTAGTACTGAATCCTGGCTTCGTCCTGCTGGTACTTCGGCCCAGACTCAGCTGATCGCATGGAGATGACGTGCTCCGGATTAAATCCCGGAGGCACACTCGCCAGGCGCATGAAACTTCGAATCAGCAATCCCGCGCCGATCAGCAGCACCATGGATAGCGCCAACTCGGCAACCACCAGCAGGCTACGCAGCCCGTGCCGCGCGGCGTTGAAGCCACCCTCCGTCTGAGAGCTTCGGCCGCCCGACTTCAGCGACGTATTCAAATCCACTCGGGCCACTCTGACCGCGGGTGCCATGCCGAAGATGATCCCCGTCAGAATCGCCACGCCGAACGTAAAAGCCAGCACGCTTCCGTCGATCCGGATCGCATCCAGCCGTGGAATGTTGCCGGGATTAATATCGCGCACCACGGAGAGCGTCAGAACAGCTACCAACAAACCCGCGGCCCCGCCCAGCACTCCAAGAAGTACGCTTTCGGTCAGCAACTGCCGCATCAGCCGCACTCGTCCGGCGCCCAAAGCGGCGCGTATGGCCACTTCTTTTTCGCGACCGGTAGCGCGCGACAGCAACAGGTTCGCCACATTCGCGCAGGCGATAAGCAGCACCAGTGTCACCGCGCCCAACATTACCAATACGGAGCGCCGGACGTTGCCCACCACCTAATCGAGCAATGGCACCACGCTGATGGTGAAAGTGCGGTCCCGATGGTCTTTGTCGCGGATTCGGCGGGCGATCGCGGCGATGTCCTCCTGGGCCGCCCGCATCGTCACACCCGGTTTCAGCCGCCCCACGATGTTGTAATTCTCGTCGCCACGGCGATTCACGGCGTCGGCGCCGAATGGGAGCGGAAGCAGGATTTCCAGCTTCTCGATCGCGGCCACGGTGGGTACTACTTCATTGTTTAGCAAGAAATCCGGACGCAGCACTCCAGCCACCGTATATTCCTTGCCACTCAACCTGAGGCTTCTCCCAATGATCTGCGGATCGCCTCCGAACAGGCGCTTCCACAAACCATACGTCAACAACGCCACCGGCGGCTTGCCCGGCTTGTCTTCCTCGGGAAGAAAGATCCGGCCCAGCAGTGGCTTTGCGCCCAGCATGTCTAACAACGTTGAGGAGGTCCGCATCCCTTCCAGGCGCTCCGGCCGATCGAGCCCCGTCAGGTTGAAGCTGCCTCCGATGGAAATCGAAAGCTCCTCGAAGGAGTGATTCTCGTTCTTGATGTCCATGTACTGCCCCGGCGACGGCCAGTCTTGTGGGATGCCAATACCCGGCGAACGAAGCCACAAAATAGCCAGCCGGTCGGGCTGCGGATAGGGTAGAGGCTTGAGAAGCAGCGCGTTCACCACGCTGAAGATAGCAGTGTTCGCGCCGATTCCGATCGCGAGCGAAAGCACGATCACTGTTGTCAGCGCGAAGTTCTTGCGCAGCATGCGAAAGGCATAGCGCAGATCCTGGAAAATCAGGGACATGACACCATTGGATCAAATCCTGAGATGGCCTGTG